>Ga0208629_101015_pt1 | contig 12019 bp, 11 predicted proteins | sample LakWasMet19_HOW5_2_FD_183865 | JGI IMG/M metagenome (GOLD analysis project Ga0208629, IMG submission 183865) | Freshwater sediment methanotrophic microbial communities from Lake Washington under simulated oxygen tension - Sediment Metagenome... | ecosystem: Environmental > Aquatic > Freshwater >...
CCCCCTCGGAGGGAAGAATGGTGGAGCGGAAGTGCCAGCTGCCGTCCGCCTGCCCGAAGCCAGAGCCGGGCACCAGCACCACCCCTGTAGCGTCCAGCAGCTCCAGGCAGTACAGCGCATCCGCTGCCTTGCCGGCGGCGGCTGCGGCGGCGATGGCCTTGGGCGGCAGCGTGATGGAGGGGAACACGTACAGTGCGCCCTCGGGGGCCTGGCAGGAGACGCCCTCCAGCGTGTTGAGCGCGGCCACCAGCTTCAGCGCCCTGCGCTTGAGCGAGGCGAGGATCGCATCCCGCTCCGAGGCGTAGGTCGCGTAGCTGGGCTGCCCGGGGGCGGGCGGGTTGGTCAGCAGGCCCATCATGATCTGTCCGCCCGTGTTGGCGCACAGGGAGACGGACGCCAGCTTGTACAGCTCAGCCCGCACCGCGGGGTCGAAGCCGACCAGTTCGACGTACCCGCCGCGGCGGCCGCACTCGCCTGAGAACCCCTTGCTGGTGGAGTGGAAGGAGGCCAGCTGCAGGCCCTTGTTCGCGTGCGTGTTGGCGGGGTCAACCAGCCCCATGGCGCACGCCACGGACTTGAACGAGCGGAAGGGCTTGCCTGCCGCCCACACGTTGTCCTGGTAGACCTCATCGGCCAGCACCACCAGCCCCTGCTCGGAGGCGAAGGAGAGCACGTCCCGGATGTTGGACTCGGAGAGGCAGTTGCCCGTGGGGTTGCCGGGGTTGATGACGGCCAGCCCCCGCACGTGCTGGCCTGCCGCCTTGGCCGCCTTGTAGGCCCGGGCCAGCTCCGGTAGCTCCAGGCTCCACCCCTTGGCCTCGTTCAGGTAGTAGCCGGCCTGGCTGCCCCCGTACAGCGCGATGGAGGCGGAGTAGAGCGGGTACTGCGGGATGGGGATCAGCAGTGTGTCCTTCTTGTCACGGGTCATGGCTCGGATCAGCATCTGCACCGCAGGCGACGCGCCGTCAGTGAGGAAGATGTCGCTCGCGTGCGCTGCGACGCCGCCGTCGCGGGCTGCGATGAAGGCGGCCACCTCCTCGCGCACTCCCTCGATGCCCTGGCTGTTGGTATAGGCGCCCGTGCCCCCCGGCAGCATCTGCACGTAGCGCCGGGCCCGCGCGATGGCGTCTGCGGGGAACATGCGGCCCACGTCTGGGTGGTCCAGCAGGGAGGGGCAGTTCACCAGGGCAAAGACCTGCGCACAGCGAGCAAGGAGGCGGAGACGGGCACCACCAGGGGTGAGCGCAGGCAAGCAGCGCGGGGACGCACACAATCGTGTGCGCCGCCACTGCGGTCGGCTGGATGCAGTCAGCCCACAAAAAAGACGCCCGAATCCTCACCTGGCGAAAGAAAGTAATTGGCTTCTGCCCAAGCTCGTGCGGGTTTCCAATATTGCAGTATGTGATCTCCGAAAAGGGACGGGGCTCTCCTCGCGCGAGCGCTCGCGTGTGCTCCAGTGCTCGGAGGACGATCTCACCGCGTACTGCATACTGCGCAGTCCGCAGGTCGTTGTTCAGGGTTTCCTTGGAGAGGCCGCGGTGGGTTTTGTCCCCGGCGCTAGAAGCGAGCCCTCGGCAGGACTTCGCAGTTGTGTGAGCGCATCGGAGGGCGCTCGCCAACATCCGCGGAGAGGCTCTTCCGAGCATGCTGCGTGCAAAGTAGCAGGGAAACACAGCCAGAGCCGAAAGTGCTCGAAAGGGGCTCGGTTGTTCGCGACGGTGGAAACGTGACACAGGAGCTTGATGGCAAGACAGGGTCGAAGTGCAAAGCGTGGTGCACGAGGCGGGGACTGCGTGGGAGGCACGGTGGCGCCACAAATCGCAGACTGCGCCACCAACATGAATTCATCCGCCAAACCCGGATTCACTGATTCACTGTTGGGTTTTGACTTGTCCACAACACCCCATGTGTGCCGGATCGCTCGACGTACTCGCTTTTATGTTGCGTCGTTCTTCCGCCAATCGCGAATGAAGCCCCAAGCAACGACGATGCCAGGCGTGCGGCACCGAGCCGCGCGCTGCTCTGCAGCGAGATCTGAGCTGCGCTACGCATGAACGGAGGCAAGGCGCAGCTGCACGATGCCACACGCGAGGAGGCCATGCGTCGCGGCCTGCTGGCAGCGCCCGTCCCCGCGAACGAGTCTGCGTCGGCTGGCTTCGAGGGTATCGTTGTGCGCCTGCCCGACCGCTGCCGCGCTCGAAGCCGCCGGGGCCAACAGCGTGCTGGCCTCCTGCAACAACACGGACGACGACCCTATCTTCCGGCTGCTGGCTCACGGGCACGGGCCGCATCGGTGGCGCTGGCTTGACCACCAGCGGTAGGGCCCGCCTTCGCCTGTCATATCCCCCGGTATGTGATGCTGGACACGCCTCAAGGCAAGCCGGGGCCGCTGCTCTCGGAGGTGCTGGGCCCACTCTCGGCGCCGAGCTCGAGAGGCGCGGACTTGGACGGACAGCCGCCGTTCAGCTGGCAGCGTGCCTGCCTTGCAAGCACCGCATATCTCGCGCATCGCAGGCAGGTGAATCCTGGGCAGCTGAGCGCGGTTTGGGGGTATTGCTCTGCACATATGTTGATGTGGTGCACATTTGTTGCTCTGCACCAGCTGTGACGACGTTCGCGGCAGAGATTTTTTCTGTGTTCGTTCGTTCGCTCGCTAGCACGTCACCCAGCCGGAAGCAGCGCTGCGCCGGGGTGGGGCGCAGGGCAGACTCGGCTGCGGCCACCCGGCTGCCGCGTGCAACTAGGACAGGGGCCGGGAATGGCTGCCCGCTGCAGGCTCTGGTCGTCATCCGCCGTGCTGAGCCCTCCACTGCCCGCGGCTGCCGCAGCTGTCTCGCCCTTCAGGCGTTTTGGTGACCTAGAGTTTGGTCGGCGGCGCAGCAGCCTGAGCGTCAGGCCTGAGGGTCAGCGACGGCTCCACCGATCCATCGCAGGTGTGTCGCTCACCACAACCCACGAAGGCCTGGGGAATGGACCCTTGGCGACTGAGGTGCTGGGCATGGCACCGCACGGTGCGGCTGCTGTCACGGTGGCGGCATACTCGTGGTTGCCGTTACGTCGGTTTGCACTCAAGTGCCCCCCCTTTGTAATGTTGTAAGTTCACTCAACTCATGAACGGCAACCGGTTGCTCGAGATAGTTGTCGACCATGCACCGTCGAAATCTGTTGCGGCCGATGCGTAGCAGCAACTCCCGTGCGTCGATGGCTATCGCCAAGAGTAACGTCCGACATCGAGGGCTCGCAGGCGAAATTGCTAGTCGCGTTGAACGCATAAACGGTGCAACGCCACTGGGAATGGGATGTGACTCGCACCTCCACTCACACTACGTGGCGCCACTGACAGATGGAACACCGCGCGGGACCAGGAACCGAGGTACAACACAGTTTTCAACTCGCTGTTGCACTCGCGCAATGCAGCCAAGACATTACAGGGTTCCGCGGAGGCGGCCAGGCGCTGTGCTGGTCTGGAACGACGCTGCGCGCAAGAAGCTGGCGACTGTACCAGACAACGCGGCACGGCGGGAGGTCGCGGTGGTCCACTGCTACCCCAACGGCACGAGTGAGAAAAGTTCAGCCAGGCAGACGGGGACACGAGGACATCGGGGGATCCTGACTCTGTCCGCGGGAACGCATCCAGTTGAGCTGCGCATCCACAGCCAGACAGCTCAATCGCAGCAGCGCTACGGGATGGCAGCGATTATGGAGGCGGACGCGGCTCGTGGCTCTACGGCGTGAGCGCAGCCAAGGTGTTGGGCCCGATCGGCAACAGCACTCAACACGCCGAAGGGTACCCACAAGCACAGAAACTGGCGCAGCTGCGCTGCGCATCGCCAAGTGCCGAGTCGGACCTTGCCTTGAACGACACCGATGCCGAGAGCAGATCGGGCATCGGGATGGCACACCAGTGTCCTCAAGTGGCATGCCCGTGGCGCGGACAGCCTGCTGAGCAGAGACCCAGAACGATACACACGGTGTTCGAAAAGTACGACATCGCGAGCCCTTTTTGTCCAAACAACAAATCCGATCGCACAGAGTGCGCAGTGGGAGTTGGGCATTCCAGGATCACATCATTGATGGCATGTCACAGTGTATCTATCACCTCAGGCCTCAGGCTGAGACCCTGACTCAGGCTGCCAGGGCCTGCCTGGCACTGCCTGCGCGGCCTTTCAGTTTAACGAGGGGTGACACAAAGGTCCGAGGCAGCCTCGGCTGTGAGATTTCTCTTGAGCGTGTGAGTGAATTATGCATCCGGGCGTCAAGATACGCTCGCTTCGTTCGCAATTGTGGGTCAACTGATTTTCAGTGTCCGGCAGTCCTGGCGAACTCCGGAGTGCCTCAGAGCGCAACGTTCCCATGCAAAATCCGTCACAAGAAGAAACCGAAGCGTCTCCGCTGCTACAACCTCCGAAGTTTCACCGGTGCTGTCCTCGAGGGTGCCACAGCAGGCTCAAAACGTGCTCTGTCCGGGGTTGCGCAACGTCTCTCAACCGCTCACCACCGCGAGGGTTCTGGCGCACCTGAATACAATGCAGCCCGTAATTTTCGACGACGGGTGCAAGGAGAATTCTCGCCCTACGAAAGCTGGCCGCAATCCCGCGACCGCCGGGCTCAGGTCGCGGGCGCCCGGCGAAGCTGATCCGCGAATCGCCGATCGCGAACGACATCTTGCGGCCATCAAGGCGACGGAAGCGACACCCACGCCGCTAGCAGCGTGGGTTACATATGTGCGCTGGATTCAAGACGCGTATCCAACGGGCGGCATCGAGAGCGGGTTGCTGTCTACGCTGGAATCAGTTACCCGGCTGTACGCAGGCGACGCTCGCTTCACAAACGACCCGGAATATGTTAAGCTGTGGGTAACCTACGCGGACCTGCTCTCTGACCCCGCGGACGTGTTTCGATACATGAACGAGCGCGGGATCGGTCAATCGGTTGCACTGTTTTACATGGCGTGGAGCTGGCTCGCAGAGCACCGAGGCGACTTCGCCCTCGCTGACAAGGTGTACAGTTTGGGTGTCATGCGCTCCGCTGCACCGCTCGATCGCCTGAAGCTCCGGTACAAGGAGTTCCAACGCCGCATGTACAAGAAGTGGATCGCTAGCAGCGGTGGAGGCGTCGGGGCTGCGCTCGCTGCGGCAGGAGGCGCAGCAACCCCTGCGGCGCCGACAGCACAGCTGACTGCGGAGCAGCTCACAGCTCTCTCGTCTGACAGCCTGCAAGGTCGGGCAGCGCGTGCGCCCGTGGCTGCCGACGAGAACGGGCACGCGGCGGCGCCGGCCGCTGCCACTGGTGCCGTTGCGCTGCCTCGCGGGGCCCTCTCCCACCTGTCGGCCGCTGGGGCGGCCCTGTCCTACCGGCCGCAAATGACAGCGGCTGAAGTGGAAGACGCTGCAGTCGCCCGAACCGCTCTGGGGTCGCAGCAACGGCCCGCGCCGCAGGGGCTCGCTGCCCGCATTCTTGGTCCTGCCGGTGCTGGCCCGTCCGCCCTTGCCGGCAGCGGCGCGACGGCCCGCGCACCCGCGCCTGGCCCCCGCAGCGGCGGGTTTGCTGTGTTCTCAGATTCTGACGCAACCGATGGCGCAGGCGGCTTGAGCGCCGCACCCTCGGGTGTGTGGCCGGTGCTGCCGACCGAGCAGCAGCGGACGAAGGAGAACACCCAGCAGCCGCTCAAGTGGACAGACCCTGCGGCGGTGCTGCCACCGCGCGCTGCAGCTGCCTTTCCTCCAGTCGCAGCCTCGACCGAGGGCTCGCGCTTCCTCGTGTTTGCGGACGAGAGCAAGCCTGCTAGGGAAATTGCGTCTGGGCGCCCCCCGCGCTCTGAGGCGCCCGCGTACGACGCACGAGCCAGTGCCTCTGCGGTGCTGCCACCAGCAGCGGCCCGCAAGGCGATGCCTGCAACCGTTCTGACGTCTTCAGGCGTGGCCCCGCCACCAAGCAGCGCTCCGCCGCCTGGCGTCTACGAGGACAGCAAGCCGCCCGCGGCACCAAAGCCCGAGGCGCTGTCGTACGAGGAGCAGCGGGCGGAGCACTGGTGGCGGATGGCGGCGCAGCGGCAGGAGGCAGTCGCGGCATCCGTCGGAGCGACAACAATTGCCCGTCCCCAATCCACTGCTGCGCACGAGGACGACACGCGGACGCGGGACGGGTTCACGCTCCCGAGCTACTTGAGCAGCGCACCCTCCTCGCGTGAGGCGCACCACGGCCGCGGCGATTCGACTGGAAGTGTTGCGACTTGCATGCTCCCCAGCAACGCGGACCAATCGCCCCACACCGCACGGCTCTCTTCCGTCGACGTCTTGCGGGCACTGCTCGGCGATGCGGACGACACCGGCGGTAGCCGGCACAGCCCCGCTGCCTCGCCACTCCCAGACCTAACGGGCGTGTCGCTGGGTCGGTGGCACGCCGCACCGGCTCTCCCGTCGGCGTCGGCGCCTCCCCACAATCCTGCAGCGAGGCCAGCGGCTTCTGCGATTTTCTCGGATGGCGATTCGAGTGCAGCAGCACAACCCAGACCTGCGCTGGCGGCCCGGCCTGCGTTGGCGGTTGCACCGTCGGCGCCTCGGGTCGTGGAGCCTGCACAGCCGAAGGCGTCAGCCGACCACGACGACATGACGCTGCACTCGAAGCTCGCTGCCGACGAAATTGAGGATTTGTTCGCGTCTCCGTCGCTGCCGTCCGGGCTTCTCGGAAGGCGCGCCCCTCGCATCCCACCGCCTGCTGCAGTTGCCCAAGCTCTCGCTGAGGCTCCACCCCGAGCACGAGTGCCGCCGCCGGGAGCTCGGCGCCTGTCTGCAGCTGTCCTCAACAAAGGCAAGACCTTCGAGGTGTTCTCGGACTTTTGAGCGTGTAGGGATTTTGAACTGTGTCACCTAGCTAGTGACCTCTCCTGTAGCGTGTTCGAAGCGTGAGCGGCCGGAGTCTTGCGAAGGCCACTACAAATGGCGAACACGAGTTGATCATTTGGCCTCAAAAGAAAATGTCTGAGCCAGGTCCCTGGTCTTTGTCTCATTCAATCACCGCGATAGGCCGCTTCGGACCCCGCTCGCACGCATCGCTAGCCTGCAAGTGGTAGCAACCATGGCCACCCCGGACCCTCCCCACCTCTGCCTTTTCGAGTGGCTCTGAAGAGAAGTCCGGTGTTTTTTGCCTCTATCATCGAGGATTTGCGTTTCATCGAGAGCAAACAAATTACTCCCAATCCGGGTTTTGAACCTGGGACCTGGCAAAGCAGACAATTGCTTTTCAGGCCACTAGCTTAGTGGTATTTCATTTGGCCTCAGAGTGACATTTGATGCACGAACCGTGTGACCCGTTTCTGACTGTGAACACAATGCGGACACTCTCTCAGATGTGTGACCCGCACGAAATCCACCAAAAGTAATTGCTCGAATCGCTTGCACATTTAGCGCGTGCCGAAACGATGCGCGCGAAACAGTTGGCGTGCTCGCACTCTCAATGCCATCGCATGTGGCATTTGTGAGGCATAACGAAAAGGCGCCGGACAGCGCGCGATGGCACTGAACATCGATGACATTCGAAAAATTGCCTACGGACTTGGAAGTTTCAAAGCACGTTTCGAAGATGCCACACTGTCCACATCGACTCTCATGCTCCACACACTACGATTCTGGAAATCCAACCGTTGCGATGACCTTGCAAATATATTTTGTTTAGTGCGTGCAGTCAGCAAAGCATGAACTCCACAACACAACAGTCCGGAAGCTCCCGTTTCCTGCGAAGCATTCACGCAACAGATTTCTAAAAAAAATCCAGGGGCACAATGGCATGAAGCGGAGGAAGCCAACGAAGCCGTAATGTGAGTGTGCATAGCATGAGGCCCGGGATCGGGTTCCGGGGCCTCTCTGCTACGCGCAGGCGTAATGCAGAGTTCATTGCTGAGTCGCGCCTGTCCGTCCCCCGGGCCACTAGAGCTCGAGAGCGTGATCACAAGACGCAGTGCCCCGCGGGTACTGCTATCGAGTGTTAGACTTGTGCCACTGCTGTTGAAGCTCTGTGATTCAATGGCAGCCGGCCTAACTGTACGTACAGTGTTCCACGAGCCGGGAAATTAACAAGGTTGCAAGCAAGTTTTCCAAGCAAGTTTTACAAGCGAGTTTCGGCAACCAAGGCCGAGAATTTTCGTGCAAGCGTTCAAGATGGCCAAGTTTCGCTCGGCGGGCTCGGAAGAGATTTCGGAACAAAGTTGCGATTCGGCGGCGGATCAGCACTAATGCGTGCTGTTCCAGCCAACTTCGCAATTATCGCAGCGACCCGTTGCTGGATGCGTGGCGCAGAAAGCTCGCGCTTGGCCGTCTCGAAAATCGATCGTGCTTGACTCCTTTTTCTTGCTCGCTCCGTTCCAGAAAGATTTACATGTGCCGAGCATGCTGCTGCTCGTGCTGTCCGATCAGCGAAACTTGTGAAGCATCGCCGAGGCAGCTGCAACAGGTGTGTGAATGCTGCTCTTTGGGCCAATTGCAGATTGCAATCGAGCTACCGCACGTTCAGCTTTCCGGAACTGAGCAAAATGTCGCTGAATTGTTGGTACGAAACTCATTATCGTGTGTCATTTTGATTCTTGCGAGGAGACAGACGCAGCTCGATAAATGTAACGGCGAGTGGTAGACTCTCCTGTTCGCAACAGGGCTTGGACAAGCATCGCGATCATGTCGACACGACAACCTGTGCCCTCATTGAGTCAAGCGTCGCTCAACCCCGCAGCGATAGTTCATTGAAGAGGGTTTCTCTTGCCCGTTAGATTCCATATGAGAAATTACAAAATCATCAACGCGTCCGGTCAATCTTGCCCTAAACCACTGCTGCAGTGAGAATCGACCAACGCAATCTGGATTCGACTACGGAGATACACTACACCGCGCGTACACTTGTATTCAAAAGACTGCGCAAAGTTGCTTGCCCTGCGAGTTGCCTTCGTGCTCAATGAACTGTGTTGGGCTATCTTCGACGGAAAATTACGCTGTGCAAAGTGATCAAATGTGTGATGACCCCTTATGAAAAATGGTTCGGCGTTGTTCCTGGTGGTGCTGGGCGTGCTGCTGCCTCGCAGATAGCTGTCGATGATACTCGCGAAGGACATGCCCGCTGACCTCGCGGCAGGAGTGTTCGCTATTTTCAAAGGTCAAGGGGCACACGCACGCGGTGCAGGAGAGGTTTCTGGTCATGCAATCGGCCACGGAGTGTGTGCGTCAAGTCGGATGTCTTGACTTGAGCCTGTTGCTGTCGGCAACCAACCACCGCGCATCCCGTGCGACTTACGTGCGTGGGACCAGGGCGTCCTTGCACTGCAGCTCACAGAGAAAGTGTGAGGCGCTGACGCTCCATGGCACTGCGCGTTTTCGATGACGTGGTCTTGCAATTCGCCGGGTAGCTTGGCGGCTCGGGTGGTGGAGGGCACATCTGGCTGCCGCTTCCGCCAGCCAACGATCATTCGACGCCGCGGGCTCTGAAACGACCAGGTCAGAGCATACTATATGTAGTACCCCAAATTCAATTCAAGTTGTTAGAGCGGTGCAACTCGCGAACCAGTTGAGTTCCCAACTCCGTACACGACCACCGGGGTTGGACGATTCTGCAGCCCCCCGGCTCAAGGAAGGCCCTTTCTCCGCTTTCAACAACCCAGATTGATGCGAACAGCGGAGGACGAATCCGAACCATGTGTGGTGTGTCGAGTGACACGGTGCGGTGCAGAGGAGTGCTTTCGGCAGCCACAGAAGCCACCTGCACCGTGTCGCCGCGAGGCTGAGCTCTCCTTCGCGCAATGCGCGACCCCGTCTCGTTCGTGTTTATCCTCGCCGATTCCTCGGCACCGGATACCTCGCTGCAACTGCAGCAAACGTGTGGATTGGCGTGATGCGCGCCTCCTACAGCGGCTCGAACTCCAGGCTTGGACACAATGCTCGCGCGGCAAGCAAGCCGGCGTGGCCCCACGCACTGCAAACAGCCCACCGCTGCGGCGCGCACCAACTCGGGCATGGGAATGGACCCCCTTGTTGGCATCTCCAGTGCGCGCCAACAACGGTCAGCTTGGCCGAGAATGCCCGCTCGCGAATGCACGGCTCCGCAGCACGGAGCCTCCGGGTGAATCGGCGCTGCGCTGTGTGCTTCAAGCCGCGCATCCCCGGGCCGAGGGGCGCGTACGAGGGATATTTGGCAGCCCGGCGGCATTCGTCAGCGTGCTCAGCCTGCAGCCTGGCAATCTTGCACAGCAACAGCCTGCCCCGCGCATGCACGAAGGGGAAGAAGGTGCCCTTCTGCATGGGTGTTACTGTACTGTAGCGTGCAAAGTAGAACTCGGTTTCCACTTGGTCTTCTCCTCCTCAGCAACATCAACCTTAACCCAAGCTGCTGCGGGGCCCACGACGAAGGACAAGGAGTTCGGTGCGGTGACCGCCGGAGACGGGCGCGCGACGGGCAAGGCGGCGGTCACGGCGATGACGAGTGTGTCGGCGAAGTTGACGCCTCGGTCGGGGTCAGGGTGATGGCGACGTCGGCGCGGTGCTCGGGGATCTTGGGCTTGGTGTGACAGCTCAGGCTTGGGTACTGCACCGAGGGAGAGCATGGGGGTCAGACCGCGTGCAGACCTGCTTCGCGACGTGAGCAGCAGCGTGTACGACGTCCCGGAGGGCGTTGTGTCGGGTAACGAGAGCGCCCTTCAGATGCTTGCAGGCGTGCGCGTGATCGCCGAACTCGTCCAGCTGCTTGCCGCACAGCAGCAGGATGAGGTCGCCCCATTTTTGGGCTTGCTGTGTTACTAGAAGAATATGGGATATAGCTTGCTGCGCGCCGCAAATGCTTTTGTTTATGGGGGTGCTCCCAAAGGGTCAGATGTCATGTTTCTTATTGAAGCCTAGTGAGTGTCATGTTGCAACAATATAAATCCCCCGTCAGCTACTCATGCAAAACCAGTTGATATGAAGAGTCCCCTGTCAAATTGTGGGGAAAAGCCTCATGAGTCGTCTCCGTCATTCAACTGCGTTGCTGGCGATGAGCCCGCGACTTCCGAGTGAGTGCATGCCACCCGCGGCGGGCGCTGGTTGTCAGCCCTTAAAACAAGGCGCCAGTTGTTTCCGAGGCCGTCTACACCAACTGCCAGTGGCCCAGTGGGCCAATCGGATGCAGTCACCCCAAAATGGGGCGACCGCATTCTGCTCAAGGCTTTACTGTGCGGATACCTCCGAATATGGCTAGCGGCTGGTAGCGTTGAATGCCTTGACGCCGCCTGTTGCTTGTGAACGCTGGTTTTCAAGGGGTCCCACACGAGCGTGCTAGCCTCACACAGAGCTGCTGGCAGCGGTGGTACTGGCTAACTTTCTATGTATGAACGATTCTCGACATCGACAGACAATTGGATAGTTGCTGAAAACAACAGCACTCCCTGTTTGACACCCGCCATCGAACTCACGAATCGCTTGCCTAGTTGAAAAGCAAGGCACCTTTTCAGTTGCCTTTTAACATGTTGGCACGTTGCATTGCTCTCCGCGCACCGCGGGCAGCCGCTGCTGAAATTGCGCTGCGCTCCGTGACGCGCTTCACCACGCCGAGCGTACGAAATTTCGTTTGGCGCAACCCATCGCAGCCACAGTCTCCACCTGAACTTTTGAGAAGCTGGCGTGACCCCAAGACTGGCGAACTCCCGTCCGTGATCCAACAGTGGAACGCGACTTTCATGTTTTGGTGGAATCGCATGCGCTACGTCCGATTTGTCCTGACTGGATCAGCTGTTTTGGGCGTTGGATTTGTGATGGGGAACGCATGGCTATCGCGCAGGCCTGTTATAGTGGCCCGCACACTGTGTCACGCATTCGAGTACGGCTACGTGCCCGCCGAGGCGGAGCGGAAAGACACGGCAACGGTGGTAGCGCGTCCTGAGCTCGACAAGCAATTGCAGCGACTGCTGCGTCCCCTGGAGGTCGACAACTACGCGCTGGTGGTTGGCGCACATGGCACGGGCAAGGTGAGCCTCTCCCCCCCCCCCCCCCCCCCCCCCCCCCCCACCCCC
>Ga0208629_101016_pt1 | contig 12014 bp, 7 predicted proteins | sample LakWasMet19_HOW5_2_FD_183865 | JGI IMG/M metagenome (GOLD analysis project Ga0208629, IMG submission 183865) | Freshwater sediment methanotrophic microbial communities from Lake Washington under simulated oxygen tension - Sediment Metagenome... | ecosystem: Environmental > Aquatic > Freshwater >...
AAAGAGCTGACTGGCTGCGCGAAGTGATATGCCGAGAGTACACCCATGTTGATATAAGCTCTCCGCCTCATGGTGAATTGTCTCAAGAGCTGATTATTTATCCGTGGGGGAATCTGCAGCTGTCGACCATTCAATCCAGTGAGATTTCTTTACGGCGATCACACAGCGAGCCGCATTTGAATAGTCAAGATGCCTATTTTGCGGTGTTGTTACTTTCCGGTGCCGGCTTGCTGGAGCAACATGGCAGGGAAGCGTTTCTGCAACCTGGCGATATAAGCCTCTATGACGCCACTCGGCCGCATCGAGTCCATTGCTTTGGTGAGCTAAGCAAAATGATTTATGTAGCAATTCCCCGGGCGGTGCTTAGAGATAGGGTTGCGGGAATAGATCGTTGTACGGCATTACTTATTCCCGGCAATAAAGGCATCGGTTTTGTCGCGGCAAATTTCCTGCACTCGTCCGCCACGCATGCTGACCAGTTACAGGATCACGAATTTTCCACGCTTTCCGACCATGCACTGGATTTGCTGACATTGGCAATCACATCGGTGCGCCCGGGTGACATCAATTTGTCCAGAAGCCGGTTAGGCTCGCTTAACGGCACCAAAACGATTGTTGAGCAAAATCTTCGGAATGCTGAGCTCGACGCCAGTCTGATTAGCCGCTACGCCGGATTATCCACTCGATATATCAATGATCTATTTGCAGAGGAAGCCACTTCATTGATGCGTTATGTCTGGACACGTCGACTGGAGAATTGTGGCAAGGATCTCCTTAACCCGGTTTTCGCCGACCATCGAATCTCCGATATTGCGTTTCGCTGGGGGTTTAACGATGCCGCGCATTTTAGTCGTGCATTTAAACAACAATTTGGTTGCTCGCCGCGTGAGTTTCGGTGGTCGATACAACGCTAATACCTCTTTGACGGCAAAGCGCTACATTGCCGGCAATATTTCCGATATAAAAATTAAGATAAAGACGCTATATAAAATTCGGAAGTAAAAAACGAATTTTTAGTGAAAAAATTAAAGACGACCGGTCATATTTTGATGTTATGATAAATCGACTTTTCGTTATCAGCAAGATAACGACAATCAGACACAGAGAGTGTGCGATGTGATGGCAAACGCAAGACGGTTTTGCGTTGTAACGCTTTGCGGCGTTAGGGAACGGCACTGGCAGGGCAAGTGATAACAACAATAAGTCTTTGGATGACGTGTTGCTGAGCAGTTTGGGCAACACCCAGCGTAAAAGAGACATAACTACAGAGGAAGAAATATGAAGACTAAACTCAACAAAACTAGGCTTATCAGTGCTGCCGTGGCGGCGTCCATGGTGGCATTGGCAGGGCTTGTGATAGCCCCGGTGCAAGCGGATGAAACCTGTATGTCGCCGTACATGGCCAAAATTGTCGGCCAGGAAGATTTTGTTTATATCTGGACCCTGGGCGTGGAAGGGCTTGGCGACGAGCAAGACAAACTGGTCACCGTTGATGTTAATCCCAAATCGGCCAAGTATGGCAAAGTCATCAACAGCGTGTCTGTCGGTGGTCGTAATGAAGCCCATCACTCCGGTTTTACCGATGATCGTCAGTATTTGTGGGCGGGTGCATTGGACACCAATAAGCTGTTTATTTTTGACGTGCATACCGATCCGGCCAAGCCCAAACTGGTCAAAACCCTCACTGACTTTGTCGCCAAAAGCGGCGGCGTAGTCGGCCCGCATACCACTTATGCCTTGCCGGGACGCATGATTATTACCGGCTTGTCCAATAACAAAGACCATGGCGGCCGTACCGCTGTTGTTGAATACACCAACGATGGTGAATACATCGCCACGCATTGGACGCCCACCGATGACAACCTACAAGGCGCCATCAAAACCGGCAAATACGCCGATGGCTATGGCTATGATTTACGCGTATTGCCCCGACGTAACCTGATGCTGACCTCATCGTTTACCGGCTGGTCGAACTACATGATGGACTTTGGCAAAATGCTGCAAGACCCGGAAGCCATGAAACGTTTTGGCAACACTGTCGTGCAGTGGGATTTGCACACCAAACAACCGAAAAAAGTCTTCGATGTACCCGGCGCGCCGCTGGAAATCCGTTGTGCCTGGGGGGCTAACCACAATTACTGTTTCACCAGTACCGCATTGACCTCCAAAATCTGGCTGATTTACGAAGATAAAGACGGCACTTGGCAGTCTAAAGAAGTGGCGGATATTGGCGACCCTGCCAGCATCCCATTGCCGGTGGACATTTCTATTTCCAGCGACGACGGCACGCTGTGGGTGAATACCTTTATGGATGGTAAAACCCGGGCATTCGACATCACCGACCCTTTCAAACCTAAACAAGTGTTTGAGCAAAAAATCGGCACCCAAGTCAATATGGTGTCGTCCAGCTGGGACGGCAAACGTCTTTATTACACCTCATCCCTGCTGGCCAACTGGGATAAAAAAGGCGCTGATAACGAACAGTTTTTAAAAGTCTATAGCTGGGATGGCAAGCAATTGCAGCAACAGTTTGCGATTGATTTCAACAAGGAAAAACTGGGCCGGGCGCATCAAATGGTGTTTGGGGCTTATTCGCTGTACAGCGCTAACCAGCCAACGACATTGGATGCTTTGGTTACGCAATTGGATTTAAAAAAATAATTGCTGGCACTCGGTATTGTGTTGATTTAGTTTTTAAGTTGAGATTTGTAGGAGCGGGCCTTGCCCGCGAATTAGATATATCGCAGGCAAGGCCCGCTCCTACGAAATTTTGCTCTTAGCTTATTAACGGAATAGACGAATTCAGTTACCAAGCCCGCGTAGGTCCGATTAGCGTAGCGTAATCGGACGCATGTTATTCATCGCCACCTACTACGGAATTGGTGTCACCGCACCAATCGGCTGGATAAATACCTTTCGCGACATAGCGATGAAAAGTTGAATAAGGCCAATCAGCTACCCGCTTGACGTATCCATGTTTCAAAGGATTTACATGAACATAATCGATGTGACGTTGGTAGTCGGCGTCGTTACGGATAAAATGTTCCCAGTAATACCGTTGCCATATGCCACGTTCCCCGGCTGTTTTTCGGACGTCAGCCCGCGTAGGTCCGATTAGCGTAGCGTAATCGGACGCATGTCATTCATCGCCACCTACTACGGAATTGATGTTACCGCACCAATCGGCTGGATAAATACCTTTTGCGACATAGCGATGAAAGGTTGAATAAGGCCAATCAGCTACCCGCTTGACGTATCCATGTTTCAAAGGATTTACATGAACATAATCGATGTGGCGTTGGAAGTCGGCGTCGTTGCGGATAAAATGTTCCCAGTAATGACGCTGCCATATGCCACGTTCCCCGGCTGCTTTTCGGACGTCAGACCGCCGTTCAGTTTTTGGTAACGCACGTGAAAATCCACTTTTAATCAAGCGCCACCGCGTACTGAAATCGCTATCGCCGGATGGTAAGGTCCACACGCAATGTAAATGCTCCGGCAAAACAACCCAGGCATCGATTTGAAAAGGGTGGCGCTCACGGACTCGCCTCACCGTTTCGCGCAGCAAACTGATCTCGCGGATGAGCAGGTCGTTGTCATGCCGCTGCAACAGGTTTGCCGTAAAAAACCAAGTTCCTCCCGGTATGAATGCGCGTCGATAGTTGGGCACAGCCTTTTCCTGTTTTGGAAAACATCGATGCTATCACTAGCAACTTGCGTCCGATTACGCTGCGCTAATCGGACCTACGCGGGCTAACCTTATTCGTTAGGCATTGTGGATATCATGTGCCGGCCACGTTTTTTAGCGCTGCGATCAATGGCGTACCCCGTTGAACCGTGCGATCTATTGCTTCGAGACATGCAACGCACCTCGCGCGAACCTCGGCATCCGGCATTTCCTTGAAGTGCGTAGTGATCAAGCTAAACGAAACGCGAAAGGCATTCAAATTGCTGTAGACATAGACAATGTCTTCTGCCAGTTTGGGTCCAAGCAAACCAAGTTTCTCCACAGCTTTTTCAAATACAAAATCTTTCGGCTTATCGAAGGGGCGAAAGATGATGGTGCTTCGAGCTTCAGCTTCTATTGCTTGAATAGTTGTACGTAGGACTTGTTGAATGATTGGTAAAGCTGGTTCGTATGAGGCCAACTCACCCGCAATTGCAGCAGCCAAAGCTTTCCGATCCTTGTGGCGACGAAATACTTCGGCCGCTATTGAATTGAGGAACGCGACGATGAGGGCTGCCGAAGAGGCGATGATGGCGGCGAGTAGCGGATCAGACATGGCGGCTGGATATTGATGCATAACGTAAAGTAGACACCCTAAAAAATGCCGTGAAAAGCACCTTTGAGGTGTATGTTCTTGAAAAGGAACTGTAGCTCATTGTTTTAATTGAGTGTAAAAATGCAGCACACCCTAAATTTTCAGGTAAAAATGACATGGATCAATCCCCAAGTTGCTTGATCAAGTGCGTGATAAGTTGCGTGTGAAGCAATACGCTATTTGCACCGAGCAATTTATGTGTGCTGGATTAGACGTGATATTTACTTCCATGACAAGACCCACCCAAAATCAGGAAAAATCTGCGTTGTTGTTTCTCTACCGTGAGGTGCTGGAAATTCAATTGCCGTGGCTGGATAACGCTAGCCACAGCGGATTCAATACTCAGATAGATTGACAGTCTTTCAGTTGATCTTAAATATGATTGCTAGCCCCGGTTGGGGTTCATAATAATAAGCGATTAATCTGGAGAGACACCATGCAACAATTGACTTTGCCAAGCCTACTTCTTACGCTGCTTGTCGTTTGTACCAGCCCATTAAGCCAAGCGGATGCCTCGTCGCAAAATCAGCAGAAAACACTCGCCCCCGGCTATGGCGCGCTTGAATTTACCGCTCCCGAGCCCGGCACTTATCAGCTTCCGATATTAGGTAATGCCGCTGACGGCAAGTTGTTGAACACGCAAAATAACGCCATTTCTTTGCACAGTTTTCTGGGCGACAAAGTGGTGTTGCTCAGTTTTATTTACTCCAGCTGCAGCGATGTCAACGGCTGCCCCTTGGCGACGGCTGTTTTGCATAAAATAAAAAATCGGCTGAAAAAAGAACCTGAATTAGTCGGCAAGCTGCGCATGTTGACGATCAGCTTTAACCCCGAGCACGATACACCGGAAGTCATGCAGCAATATGCCCAAAGCTTTCAAAGCGATGGCGTCGACTGGCAATTTCTTACCACCAAATCCGAACAAGACTTACAACCGCTGCTCGCCAATTACAAACAAAATATACAGAAGGTTTTTGATGCTGAGGGAAAATTTACCGGCACCTTTTCGCATCTGCTGCGGGTTTATTTGATCGACCGTAACAAACAGGTTCGCAATATCTACAGCGTCGATTTTTTGCACCCGGATACCTTGATTAACGATGTTAAAACGTTGTTAAAAACACCAGCCGGCATAGAAGCAACGCACCATTTGCCGACTGCTGCCGAATATTCGGCGGGCGATAACAAATCAGGCTACGAACAAGACAGTTATCAAACCCATTCCATTGCCTTAGCCGAGCGTAAAGGCCGGGCAACCGACCTGACTAAGACTTACCGCAAGCCGCCATTAGGGCTGGGTGCTGTGCCCGTACCGGTCGACAATCCCAGCAGTAAAGCCAAAATCAGCTTAGGAAGACAGTTGTTTTATGATCGTAGGCTGTCGCTTAACAATACCTTTTCTTGCGCAATGTGCCACATTCCTGAGCAAGGCTTTACCAGCAACGAAATGGCCACCGCTGTGGGTATTGAAGGCCGCACTGTCAGGCGAAATAGCCCCACGCTTTACAATATCGCTTATGCCAAAACGCTGTTTCACGACAGTCGCGAAACTACTCTGGAACAACAAGTCTGGGGGCCGCTGCTGGCGCATAATGAAATGGGTAATCCGTCTATCGGGGTTGTTATCGACAAAATAAAAGCCATCGCTGATTACAACCGCCAATTTACGCGCATTTTCGGCAAAGGGCCGGGCATGGAAAGCATCGGCATGGCTATCGCCAGTTACGAGCGCAGCTTAAATTCCGCCAATTCGGCATTTGATCGCTGGTACTTCGGGCATGAAAAAAGCGCATTGGATGAGCAAGCGCAACGGGGCTTTAAGCTGTTTACCGGCAAAGCTAACTGCGCCGGCTGTCACAGCATCGCCAAAAACCATGCGCTGTTTACCGACCATGACAATCACAATACCGGCATCGGCTATCGCGAGGCGATGAGTAAACCCAGTGACACGCAACCGCTGCAAGTTGCCCCCGGCGTTTATGTCAATGTCGCCAGCAGTTTGATTGCCAAGGTATCGTCTGCCAAGACAAATGATTTGGGTCGATATGAAATCACCCAAGACCCGCAAGACCGTTGGAAATACAAAACACCGACACTGCGCAATATCAGCCTGACCGCGCCCTACATGCACAACGGCAGCCTGACAACATTGCGTGAGGTGGTTGAATTCTACAATCGCGGCGGCGTTACTAACGAAAACCTTGATCCGCTTATTAAGCCCTTGCAACTGACCGAAGCAGAAATCGATGACTTAGCCGCCTTTTTAAACACCTTGACCGGTGACAACGTGCAAGAACTGGTTGCCGATGCCTTTGCCGCGCCGGTGGGGGATAGTCAGTAAAAATAAGGCAGGATGCCGTGCGCTCGGGAATGCGCACGGCTTGAAAGGCGCTTAAAGCAATTTGAATTTATTCGCATGCGGTACATACAACCGCGATGGGATTTGTTCCGAACTTTCGCCGCGCAATACCGCGATGATGTCGCTACCGACTTTGTCATTTTCCACATGATACGAATGCTCGCTTACCCCTTTCACCACGTCGCTGGCATCGACAATAACCACTTTCGCGGGTATTTGATGCGGTTGGTTCGGGCCGTCATGCCCCAAGCGATCCGGATTGCCCTTGGTGTAATCACTGGTTTTAAGCGCTAAATCACCGTTATTGAAGTAAACCGTAATGCGCTGCGCCAGATCGGGTAGGCGTGCCAATTTATGATCATGCTCAAAAGCATCATTGTCTTCATCGGCGGCAGTCAAAATAATGTTGTCGAAAATGCGTGATAACGATGCGCCATTGCTAATCTTTTTAGCCTGTTGCAGTGCATGCCGCAGCACATAATTGCCCATGCTGTGTGCAATCAGGTTGATCTTTTGTTGGCAGGCTGCTTCTTTGTCAGCAGATTTTAAGAACGTAGACAGCTTCATCAAGCCGCGTGCGAACGCATAACCGGAGGCTTCGGCATCGTGGCGGTCGTTAAAATAGTTGGTCACTTGTCCATCCGACGGCCAGGAAAAGACAAAAATATTCGGTTGGTAGTTGTTATTGGAGAGTTTGGCGTAACGCTCGCCGATTTTGGCAGCCGATTCGACAGCGGCTTTAAACGACACATTAAAACCATGGATAAAAATCAAAGAATCCAGCGACTGGGTTTTCATCGCTTGGCGCAAGTCATTAAATAGCGCTTCCGAGCCTTGGCTGGGCTTATCCGGTAAGACCTTGATCGACTTAGCAGTCAATTTGCCCTTGTTGACTTCCGCCTGACCAAAACGCAGATCGCCCAGGTCAGTAGTGGAAAAACCACTGCCAAAATCGGTTGGGGCCTGGGTATTATTGGGATTACGGTTGGTCGCAAAATAAATGGTAGCCATAACAATCTCCTTTAAGGTGATAATAATTGTCGTAGCGCACCACCAATGAAATATGCGCCGCGAGTTATTATCATAAGTGCATAGCGGTAAATTCGATTACAATTTTTCTTTGGAAGCTGTGGTTTTTAACTAGAGCTTTATTTAAGCCATAAATTTGCAATGGATCATCATGTTGTTTAGCCGCTTCTTGTTCACGTTGATAAGTCAGCCTTTGTAATCACACTATGCAAGCACTTACCCAGTCGCTCGATTCTGCCGATAATGCCTTGTTTTGGACGGAATCGCTTGCCGAAGATTTACGAATCTTTCTAACGGCGCGGGTGAAGTGTGCAGAAACAGCCGCTGACTTAACGCATGAAACTTACCTGCGTTTGTATCAAGCGGCCCAAGAAAATCCCCCCGATAATGCACGTGCCCTGGCTTTTCATATTGCCGTGCAATTGGCGATTGATTATCACCGTAAAAACACCGTCAGAAATCGTCATCATGCCGCGGATGTTGAATTCGATAATTGTATCGACAGTATCCCAAGTGCCGCCGCCGGACCTGAGCAAACAGTTATTGCACGCCAACGCTTAGGTGCATTACAGGCGGCGTTGGCTGAATTGCCGGTCGATTGTCGCACGGCTTTTTTATTTCATGGCGTTGATGGCTTGTCATACTCCGAAATAGCCGAACGCATGGGTATTTCAAAATCCATGGTCGGTAAGCATTTGACGCGGGCATTAACTCATTGCGCGCAGCGAGTGGGGAATTAAGCTGATGAGTCCCCGGCATTTATTGGTGGTCATATTGATTAGTCGCACGGCTTATAGTGTAAGAACACTCAGTTACCCTGGAATCGGTTAATGGCACTTTCTTCCCAAGAAGCATCTGCGCTGTTGTTGCAACAGCAAGCCATCAACTGGCTGGTGCGACTGCGTGCCGATGATTTTAGCGAGACTGAAATGGTCGCGTTCGCAGAATGGCTGGCCCAAGACCATGCCCATTCTGAAGCCTTCTCTGCGGCGGAAAGCTTATTTAGCGAGGTGGTGCTGGCGGCAAAAAGTCCCGCGTTTGATATATCAGCCAGGAGTGAAGTTCAAGACAATGCGCCAATAGTCAAACTACCTCCGCAGCGTTCAGCCGCCAAACCTTACCGTCACTGGCTTGCTGCGACATTGGCAATGGCAGCGGTATGGCTCTTCGTTGTCATGCTGGTAATGCCCAAACAGGCACACTGGCTGGATAATTATTTAAGTGACTATCACACCGAAACCGGTGAATTGCGCGTTGTGCAACTGGTTGACGGCAGTCAGTTACTGCTTAACACCAACAGTGCGGTGTCAGTCGATTTTAACGCGTCGGTGCGGCAGATTACCTTGCATTACGGGCAGGCGCGCTTTACCGTTGCCAAAGATACGCAGCGTCCGTTTCAAGTGGTGTCGGACGGCCTGATTGTCAGGGCATTGGGTACTGTTTTTGAAGTATACAAGCGCTCCGGTAAAGTCAGTGTCACCGTCCAGGAACATGCCGTATCGGCGAGTGTGCAATCTGAGACAGTTCATCCCGGCAGTGTCCAGGTGCAGCAAGGGCAACAACTTAGTTACCGCTCAGGAACCGCGCTGACCAAACCGGAAACGGTTGAACTAAGTCAAACCAGCGCCTGGCAGCAACAACGCTTGCTTATCAACGATCGCCCGTTAGGCGAGTTGCTCGATGAGCTCGGCCGTTACCGAGTCGGGCGAGTATTTCTAGCCGATGAAAAGCTCAAAAATCTTCGTGTTACCGGCGTTTTTTCTCTCGATAAACCTGAGGAAGTGCTTAGCTCAGTTGTTAATGCTTTAAACCTGCAAGAAACCCGCTTAGGGCCTTGGTGGGTGTTGCTGCATCGTTGATGGCGCATTAGCCCTGATTGCCGTTGGTTGAGCGGAGCCGAAGCCAACTGTAGGCTGTGCCTGATGGTAGGCCGCGCTTACTAAAGTCGCTTTCCGCAGTCGCCCCGCAAATACATAAAAATCTAACCCACTGACAAGCAATCGCGACGTTTTTAGTGGTACTCAAAAAAATATTTTCACTTTTTGGTGTTCGATTTTCGATGTCGAACGGCTTACCTATTAAGAAGTGATTTTTTCAAAGACTGGGACTTATTTTGAAGAAATTAAAAGCCAACCACACAGGGCATTTCGCAATATGGGTACTGACTTCAACAATTCTGGGCGGAACGGTAATGATTGAAAACGCTTTAGCTAATGGTGCGACTCAGCATTTCAATATTGCTGCGCAATCGTTAAACAATGCCCTGATGCGTTTTGCTGCCGATGCGAACCTGGAACTGATATTTAACTCGGACATGGTGCGCGGCCGCAATGCCAAGTCGTTAGTAGGCAATATGACGCCCGCACAGGCGTTAACGCAATTGCTGCAAGATTGCGGCGTAACGTATCGATTTGTTGACGAACATACCGTGACCTTAGAACGGCTTAGCGCCGCGGATGTAACGCTGAAACCCGCCCAGGATGATAAGAATCGGGATGACAAAAACAAAGCACCGGGAAATAACGCTAAGCCTATTCCGGCCGTCGCACCGGTTACCTTGAAAATAATGACAGTGACGGGGGAAGAAGAGGACGACTCAACATCTTACCAAGTAGTTAATGCAATTACGGCCACTAAAACAGGCACGCCGATCAAGGAAATTCCCCAGTCCATTCAGGTCATCCCGCGCGCCCTGATGAACGATCAGCAAAACATTACTGTTAGTGAAATGCTCACTAATGTCAGCGGTGTGGTTCCGCGTAATGTGTTGTATACGCCAGCTATCGAAGGCACTCTGATTCGCGGTTTTAGAGCCGAACAAACGACCGACGGCTTTAATCAATATTACAATCCAGGCGACCGGGAAAGCATTGTTAATATCGACAAAATCGAAGTGCTGAAAGGGTCCAATGCCATACTTTACAGTGGCGGCTCCGGTTCGCCGGTCGGCGGTATGGTCAATGTGCTTTCTAAATTGCCGAAGCTCAATGCGTTTGGCGAAGCCGGCATCAAAATCGGCAGTTATGATTTTTACCAACCTTATTTCGACTGGAATCAACCGCTTAGCGATACGGTGCTGTTCCGCGTTACTGGCGAATACACCAATTCGCAAAGTCATGTCGATGTGATCGAAACCGAGCGCTTTAATATCAATCCGGCGCTGACATTGACCAATAACGATACGACTACCTTGACGTTGCAAGGCAAAGTCTCACGCTGGCAACAGCCCGATTATCAAGGCTTACCCGCAACCGGAACTATCGCCGGCGACTTTCGCATTCGCCCTAAAACCTTTATTGATCCAATCGGTATCGCCGACAGCTACTCCAATGCCGATGGCGTTTGGGGATCTCTGGACCATAAGATCAATAAAACATGGTCGGTAAATGTTAAGGCTCGCTACGCTGAATCCGAGTTTGACCAAAAAGTGCAATCCCTGTTTGGCGCAGATGGCTTTGTCGCCGATGTACCGTTAGTTGCCCCGTCAACATGGACGTTGGCCAATGCTGAGCTGTATCAACAGCAGAGTGAATACAGTTTGTTCGGTAATGCGCTTGCCAAATTCACTATCGGCGCCACCGAAAACACCTTTTTGTTGGGTGCCGACTATAGCGAACTGGATGACGACGGCTTTATTAACGCCGACTTCGGACCACTCGGTTTAGGCGTGGCGACGGTTGATTTAACAGCACCGGCATTTTCGGCGGACTACAGCGAACCGCCCCCCGGCATCAATAATACCTTTGTTAAAAACACCACTTACGGCGGCTATGTGCAAATGCAAAGCACGTTTTATAAGCGCTTCCATCAACTGCTCAGCCTCAGGCTTGGGGCGGTAGAGATCGACTATAAGTCGTCTACCGGTATCAATTCGAAAACCGCACAGCTACAACCCTTACCGCGGGTTGGCGGCGTGTTTGATGTGACTGACGACATTGCCGTGTTTGCCAGTTACAGCGAAGGTATGCGCGGTCAACCGTTCGTTAATTTTATCGACACGCCCTTGCCGGAATTATCGAAACATCTCGAAACCGGCATCAAATTCGATTTTTCAAGCCTGCTTTCCGGGCAACTGGCCGCGTATCAAATCGACCGAAGTCATGTTGCCGTGCCCACTGGTTTTGGCTCAATCGCCGCCGGGCAGCAGCGTTCTCGCGGCTTTGAGGCGGATGTGATCTGGCAACCCGGCGATGCTGTTGGCGTGCTTGCCAACTATGCCCATACCCAAGCCCGCTTTACCGACAATCTGGCGGGCGTTCCAGCTGATAACAGTGTTGCCCTGGTTCCGGAAAATTCAGGACGGG
>Ga0208629_101017_pt1 | contig 12007 bp, 6 predicted proteins | sample LakWasMet19_HOW5_2_FD_183865 | JGI IMG/M metagenome (GOLD analysis project Ga0208629, IMG submission 183865) | Freshwater sediment methanotrophic microbial communities from Lake Washington under simulated oxygen tension - Sediment Metagenome... | ecosystem: Environmental > Aquatic > Freshwater >...
GAACCAGCCACCAAATTATGGTGTCCAACACGGAGCTCCACATGTCCACACCCACGGCAGCCGAGATGAAGAAGAAGCGCGGCGAGGAATACGAGTTCGGCGGCCCCGTTGGTGAGCTTAATCGCATTGCCCCGCCCGTGAGCGGTCAGAAGCTCGCGCAGCCCTCAGTCAGGCTGCAACGTCACTTTGTTGGGGATGGTTCCTTTGGCGCTGTATGCGTGCAACGTGACCGGATTGAGGGCCAGCGGGCTTCACACATCCAATGGCAGCGTGCTGGTCCTTGAGTCGCTTAGGCGCGATGGGGATACTCGCCAACCGGAGGATCGGCCGTTGAGGATCAACCCATCAGCGCGGCACAACTTGTTTTTCCGCTTCGGTTTTGTTTGCAGGCGCCTTCGCCATCATGGCCATCAGCCACGTCCTCCTTTACTACGTGTATTTTGTGATCGTGCACAACAAGGGCAACATGTGGGTGCCGAGCGATAAGGCCGATTTGCAGAGCGCCGTGGACACCCTTGTGGAATCATGCCGGCCCGACGCGACATCCACGCTGCTGTACCTGGGCTTCATTTTTGCCGAGGCCTTGCTGGCGTACGTGATGCCAGGGCTCACGCTCAAGGGCCGCGCCGACGACAAGGGCGAGGTGCTTCTCTACCACTGCAACGCGTACCTCTCCTGGTGGGCGAGCCTGGCGGGCATCGGCTACCTGCACTACACGGGCGCTGTGCCGCTGTACTGGATCTACGAGAACTTCGGCCGCGTGATGACCGTCGCGATCGTCTTCGCGGACGTGGCGTCCGTCCTTCTGTACCTTTACTCGTTCGCCGCCCGTGCCACGCACCGCATGTCCGGCAACCACGTGTACGATTTTTTCATGGGCGCGATCCTGCACCCGCGCATCGGCAGCCTGGACATCAAGATGTTCGCGGAGATCCGCATCTCCTGGTTCCTGCTCTTCCTGCTCACCGCCTCCGCCGCCGCGTGGCAGCACAAGGAGACGGGCGCCGTCTCCGCGAGCATGCAGTTCATGCTCCTCGCGCACTTCCTGTACGCGAACGCGTGCGCCAAGGGCGAGCACTACGTGCCGCCCACGTGGGACATCTTCTACGAAAAGTTCGGCTGGATGCTGTGCTTCTGGAACTTCGCGGGCGTGCCCTTCCTGTACTGCGCGCAGTCGGTGTACATCGCGCGCCACACGGCGGACGTGCAGAGCCAGCTGCCCAACTGGGCGCTGGGCGTGCTCACCTGCGTGCTGCTCTTCGCGTACTACATCTGGGACACGGCGCAGAGCCAGAAGAACCACTTCCGTCTGTCCTTCAGCGGCGTGCCCGTCACGCGGGTCACCTTCCCCTACCTGCCCTGGCAGACCATCGACAAGCCGGCGTACATCGAAACCGCGAAGAAGTCGCCCCTGCTGACGGACGGGTGGTGGAAGTACGCGCGCAAGATCCACTACACGTGCGACATCGTGATGGCACTGAGCTGGGGCCTCGCCTGCGGCTTCAGGCACTTCATCCCCTACCTCTACGTGGTCTTCTTCACCTCCATGATCATCCACCGCTACACGCGCGACGTGGCGCGCTGCAGCCGCAAGTACGGCGCCGACTGGGTGCGCTACACGGATACGGTGCCCTTCGCGTTTATTCCGGGCATCATTTGAGGCGGCGAGGCCGGAAACGGCGGAGGTGGCGGAGGCGCCCCTATTTGTTTTTCCGGAGCGCTGCCGTAAGCACCTGCAGGCAGCGAAGTCTTGCCATAACAGAGCACCCGCGCGCCGGGAGCTTTGGTTGTGCTACGCTACTTTGCTGCTGCAACGCTCCTCCTGCTCTCACACGCCGCGACAATACGCATGCGTCACAGAGAAGCGTGCAGCTGGTGAGAGGCACACATGCTCCTTCTACTCCTCCGGTCGACGCGACACGCACTCTCGGGACTGCCGGCGTCCTCTGCGCACCGCCTGACCACACCACGCCTCCCAGTGGACAGCACGATCCCCACGCACCACACTGCGCAACGCAGGGCAGGGCCACGGCAGTTATGCTTTTTCTTTAGTTGTACGAACGCCGGCAACGGGCTACCGCGACACAGCCCCGCCTGCGCACCCGTCTGCGGCGCGTGCCGCCGAGAGATGCTTTGATTGCCGCCTGCCGCGAGATTTCGCCGGGGCCCTCCTGATCGGGTGGAGCCGTGCAGCCTTGCAGCGCAGGCAGGAGTGCATGCACCTTCGGCAGACCAAAACGTTCCAAGTGGCGCGCAACCTCTGGCGTGACAGGGCGCTGTGACCTCAAACGACTGCCGCCGCCGCGTACTCGTCTGGGCCTTGCCGCATCGTGACACCGCCACTGCAGCGACGTCCACTTGAACAACGCTATCCTTCCGCGTGCGCGGTTACCGCGACAGGACTCCTGACAGTTCTAGAGATTCACGTCCGCTCGAACTCGTCGACACACAGCTGCAAGCACGCGCGCACCGTCCTCTGCAGAATGCTTGTGCGCGTGAGGACGGGCGCCTCGGGCAGGTGACACCGACTTCCCACTCAAGTGTCATGATCATGAAATACCTTAAGCTTCATTGTACCAGCATTGGCCTTTTCGAATTCGCCCATCTTTGATCGCTGCCCACAGAGGGCACCGATGTCCCTCGCAGATGTGGTTGGCGTTTCGTCACTAGCATCGAACCGGCCAAGAGATTGCATATTCAAAGTGGGCCACCTAGCTTGTCCTCGGGTGCAACAGGCAATCAGCAAAACACTCGCCGCACAAGGGCAGGTGCGCTCATTTCTTCCTCTTTTTCGTCTGCATCCACGCGCAGACGTCTATCGCGAAGAGAGCCCAACGCTTGTCACGCGTTTGACGAAGCTTGGTCAGAGCGGCTGCGGGAGATCACAATCCACTTCGCCTCATGCGAATCCGCATGACCCTCACGGACAGCGAAGCTTGCCAAGCTGCGTGGCAAGCAAGCCCACAGCACATGGTTGTCGACGCGCCTCTCGGTCCAACGCGGCAGCATGCACGTATCACCACGAATGCTCGGATGAATCTCGGGGCATTCGGAAGGCCGCCATGACCGCATCGCTGTTGGAGGAGCCAAGTGTGTGATCGGCATGATGGATTTCGCACGCTGCATCCAACGCTACGGCGCGAGTGGGTTGTAGACAAGCACAGCTGGCGCTCGTCGCTGCACAGCATCCGGCGGCCCGTGGTCTGGATGGCCCGGTGGCGGCCGAGATGGTGGCGGGCGCCGCGGCGACGAGGCGGTAGCGACATGCATGGACGGGAGAGACACGCCGCTGACACTCTTCGCATCAAACCCGTCCCCGTCGCCCCCGGCATCGCTGTCGCTGTCATCGTCATCGCTGCCCTCGGACAGCGTGCGCCCTTGCTTTTTGGCTTTGCGCTGCTCCAGCCAGCGGAAGAGCACCTCCAGACCGTAATCCACTGCAACTCGCAGCACCGTCTGCGCTCCGCTGATGACACCCAGGGCAGTCGTGACCGCGGCGATGGCGGAAGGGCGCGATGTAAATATGGTAGTGCATTCGCTGGGCTGGCAAGTGGCGTAGTACCGGTCGTAGTCGGGAACGTAGATGCCGGGCTGGAGCTGGTTTACCGAGAGGCCGCCACCGGGTGTTGTCGGATAAAGGAGCTCGATCGATCCGGTTATGAAGTCTTGGAACATAGTGTACATCGTGATGTTCTCCGCGCCAACGAATCGCGTCAGCTGCGGCACCAGACTCGCTGGGGCACCGATCGCCTCGTAAAAGGACGGTAACAGGAACAGCGAGACGGGGAAGCGCATGAAATTGACGTTGGCGCTGCAGCTCCACCAGGAGTTCGCCAGGTCCAAAGGGCGTGTGTCGAAGCTTATGCGGAAGCTGCAGCCTCGCAACGCCGCCTCCCTGGGCCCCAGGTGCGCCAAGTAGGAGGGGTCGCAGGAGCAATTCGCCGGTGTGTGGTTGCTGGCTCCAAAGGCATGATTGATCAGGCTCATCGCAGGCAAGTAGGTGCCCACTGCTATCGGGGTGAAGACCGTGGAGAGAGCCGCAAAGTTGCGGCTGATGCCGGTCAAAAACGCGGCGTACGCTGTCTCGTTGAAGCTGTCGGGCGTCAACAGTTGCGGACCCAGCGGCTGTTCAAACGCAGACATCAGGCCGGCGTTCAGCCCCTGTGCGTATGCAGCGCAAACCTCAACCATAGGCATCAGAAAACTGTACGCGAACAGGGTGGAGGTGTCTGTCGCAAACAAGAACCCGCTCGTCGTGTTTACGGAAGTTCCCAGTGCTGTGATTGACTGGCAGAGATTGAGGCCCGCGTCGCCAGCGGGCGGGATGAAGATCGAGGAGCCAGCGCCCACGTATGTTGAATGCTGGCAAGTGCAGGTAGGGCTGTCACCCTGCGCCAGCAGCCCCTGATACTGTGCCAGCGTCGGATAGTAGATGGTGCTTTGAGACACTGTCTCCCGAAGTGCGTAAAACGCAATCAATGAAATAGCGGTCACTCCAAAGAGGACACCGAACGTGTACGTCTTGAAGCGGCCTTCCCGGACCGACCTCTTGTCTGAGAGCAAGATCGGCTTCGAGAACAGGTTGACCGACTCAAGCGCGGCGGTCACTTTGAGCCCGACCAACTTCGTCCCCAACAAGCCGGCGTTGCGCCGACTGCCTCCATGTCGCTCTGCGCGGTCGTTTGACTGCGCCATAATCACTATCTCCCCATCCTCCGGCCGAGGCCTCCGAAACCGAGTCGGGCCCGTGGAGCGGCCACCTTGCGGCACCGCACCCACCCCAGGCGACGCCATGGTGCGTTTTGTTGGCGCCGCGCACAAGATCAACTAATTTGCAGTCGCCAGTAGATAACGTTTAAGCTAGGAGGAGATCTACCGGCTCTTTTGCATCGCTGCTGGGGCTGTGCAATCATGCCAGTTCCGTCCGTCACATGTTTTCGATTCGAGTTGTATCCCTAACCGTACGCCAGCCGCGTTGTCATGACAACGAGTCGTCGTTCATCTGGCGCCAGTGTGCTGCGTGCTGCGTGGACTTGCATTGCTAGTGCTTGCCGCTGTTGCGGGTCAACCCCCTGCGTCCTTCAGACAACTTCGCGGCGTTTTGCAGCATGGCAGCTCGCTTGCAGCCGCTCCTCGTCGCAGCACTGCTGCTGGCAGAGGGAGTTTCCACGGTGGTTTGGGACGCGTCTATCGCGACGAGCTCGTGGGTGCACGCATTCCCAAACTCGTACAGCTACGTGTGCGAATGGACTGACCCGAAGAGTGGTGTCAGCTATCCCGGGTATCGGCCATACAGCTGGGTGGCGTACTGCGAAGTAGCTTTGAATGGTACTGAGTACCGCGGTACGCCCGCTCAGATGCTGGCGCTGCAGGATGGCCTTGCGTGGGGCACTCCTGTGCCCGCGGATGGTGTGGCTGTGTTCGCAACGGCCGTTGCCGGCAAGGTGCCACACAAGCTGTGTCGGGCGACACACCCCACGTACGGCAGCGGGCCGTACGTAGGTGGGGTGGCGATCGTGAATCGCACCGCGGTGTGCGAATTCGGCTACTCGGGCGGCGTGCAGCGCAACCGTGCCTTCGAATTCATGTTTGAGCTCGACCCCGATTCTTCCAGCTGGGACGGCTTGTCGCCCGCCATCCCCAGCGCAAGCCCTACCCCGTCCGTATCTCCGACACCGAGCGTGTCCTCGTCGCCCGCGATCCCTGCCACCGTGACTTGGGTAAACGCTTCGCACCACCTCGCCGGCTTCAGCATCGCCGCTGAGATTGCAGGCTCTGAGGGCCGCAGCGACATCTTTGTGTGCAAGGGCGAGCTGCCGACCGGAGAGACAGTGGTGGGCAAGTGGGAGACGAGCTGGAACTTTTGCGACGTGCCGCTGAACGGCGTCGAGGTCAACGATGCAGAGTATTCAATCCTGCAGCGCTCCCCGTGGCTGCTGTGGTCGTCGGCTCCCGTGGCGGATGCGCAGCTGGTCATCGCTGGCCAGTACCAGGGCAACAACGTCAGCGTCTGCCGCGCCTTCCACCCGGTGTACCGCACCGGCCCGCACGCAGGCTCGGTCAGTGCGTCTCTGTCCGCAGACGCCTCCTGCGTGTTTAGCTACGGCGGCGCGACAGTTGCCGCCCTCCTGTACGACTCGCTATACCTGCTGCCCACCATCCCTGACGACGGGTCCATGCCTGTGGCCACTACCGTTGCGCTTCCATCGCTGACCCCGACCCCCTCTGGCACTCCCTCCTCGAGCCCAAGCGCTGGACCCGTGACCCCAGGCCTTGCGGCCTGGTGGGGCAGCGTCGCCGGTTCGTGGACGTCCGGCAAGGACGGCACTGCCACCGTGACAGTGTGCAGGGGCACACTGCCGAGCGGCGAGGTGGTGTCCGGCAAGCACCTCACGGGTGCGACCTGGTGCAACGTTGCGTATGGCAATAAGGAGTACCTGGCCCAAGACTTCCAGCTGCTGCGCTCCAACCCGTGGCTGGCGTGGGACAGCCAGCTGGCGCCCGGCGCCGCCCGCGTGTCGGCAGGGACCGTGCAGGGCGTGCCCGTATCTGTCTGCCGGGCCAGTCTGCACACGGGGCCTGCCGTCCTTGGGTCCGTCATTCACCCGGGATGGACGGATGCGCCCGAGCTGTACGACGGCAAGCAGCTGTGCTTCGTGCCCTACGGCGGCGCAGTCTACCGCGTATCCTCCTTCGAGCTGCTGCAGATGCTCCCTGACGCTTACGCCGCAGGCAACTTCACGCCCAGCGTGACCCCTAGCGCCTCCTGGGTGCCCCCATCTGCCACCCCCACTAGCTCCAAGGGTGCCGCCAACGCGAGCGCGCCCGCTGCCGTGACCGTCACGGCGAGCGGCAGCGTCGCTGCGTCGCCTGCCGTGGTTGCGCCATCGCCAGCAGCGACTGCGGGCAGCAGCGCGGCCGCCTCTCCGGCCGCCTCGGCCGCTGCGTCCGTCGCAGGGTCCGCTGCCGCGACGCCCGCGTCGACATCCGCTGCGAGCGCATCAGCTGCAGCGTCGCTTGCCGCCAGCGCGGCCGCCAGCGCGGCGTCCTCTGCCTCGGCGGCTGCCAGTGCCGCCAGCACGGGCAGCGCATCGGCGTCCAAGACCGCGGCGCCGTCGGCTGCTGGCTCGCCTGCAGGCAGTGCCTCCGCGACGCCCACAGCCAGCCCGACCGCATCCGAGTCGCTATGGATCCCTGGCGGCCAGCCGCAGCAGCCCGCAGCGTCCCCCGACGCGTCCGGCATCAGCGGCGACAATAGCAACCCCTCCACCGGTGGCACCACATCCGACTCCAGCACCGGCAACTCGGCCCCATCAGTTGCGCCTGTCGCTGCTGAGTCCGGCGGTGCGGACGCGGGGACGCTGTTCGGCGCCATCCTCGGCTCCGTAATCGGCGCGTCCGTGCTGCTTGGGGCGTTCTATGTATATAAAGAGCAGCGCGCCAAGGCCGCCGCTGCGTCGGCTGGCGGCGCCTCCTCCGCCTCACACGCGCCCTCAGCCTCCGCAGGGGCTGCTGTTGTGTCGGCGAACCCCGTGCACGGCGCCGCTGCGACGCGCATTGACTCTCTGCGGTCGCCAGCGGCCGCGTCGCCTGCTGCTGTCCAGGACTGGGCTGCTCACGACGCGCGGTACCGATACCCCCTGCCCGGGCAGGTGCACGACTCGAGATGACAGGAGACGCCCGCGTGAGCGGTCATCTGCAGCCGGGCCGCAGAGCATGACTCGACGTTGAAGCTATTGCAGCTGCACCGTCCTCGATGGCCGCAGAGCATGACTCAACGTTCATTAGATTTCCATTCTCATTCGTTTCGATCGACATCAGCGTTGCTCACGCAGTTGCTGCATCTGTCTGCTTGACGAACTCTCGAGACGGTGTAACCATGCATAGCGAGCGCCTCACGCATTCACATGGTGGTGTGATTTCACACCCACCGACCGCGCAGACGCCACAGTGTTCAGTTCAGTTCAGTGAGCCGGAATTGACCCGTTCGCAAGATCTGAGTAGCTGCAGCTGCATCCGCAGCTGAACTTCTTCCTGGGCACGCCGGTAACCCAGGTGCCGTGGCAGCTTTCGCGATCAGTCTCGCAGGTTGCCGCGCGCAGCCAGCTCGTCGATCAAGCTGGGTGCCGCCGTGCGCAGCGCAATCAGGATAAGGCGGTCGCTGGTGGTCGGCACGCAGTGACGCACTGCTTCAGCGACGGTGCCCCGCAGGCACAGCAGCTGCCGGCGCGGCAGCCGCATGCTGATGGAGCTGTTGTAAGAGCCGGCGGGCGCGCCCTCCACGGCCTCGATGCGGCGCCCCAGCGACAGCGTGTGCTCGTCACCCCCCGCGAGCGCAAGCAGGAACAGGGGCTGCCCGAACGCCGCAGCGTCCAGCAGGGAGGGCTGCATATACATCCCCTTCTCCATCACGTATACCGTCGCGCAGTTGATGCGCGCAGCGGTGAGGCTCCGCGGCAGCGCCAGCTCCTCGCCCCCCAGGCTCACAATCCGCTGCGCCATCTGCTGCAGGACGAGGGGCAGCGCTTCCACCTGCTTGGTGGGGTCAGCGGCGCCCGTGGACGGGTCCACGAAGCAGCCGTAATGCAGCGTCGCGGCGTCCCGGCCGCGGCTGCTGCGGTACGCTTGGCCTCGCAAGCGGCCCGCCTGGCCCTCCGCCAGGCTGCGGTCCACGAACGCCAGCAGCTCCGCCTCCTGCCGCGGGGTCGCGAACTTGGGCCACAGCGTGAGTCCCTCGAGGATGTTTGTCGACCCCTCCATGTGCATCATGCTGCTCGTCGTGCGCACCTTAGGGGGCGGCGCAGCCTCCGCGCCGCCGCCGCCGGAGACGCCGCTGCGCTTTTTGGCGGCCCCTACGGACACCCACGCGGCGTCTGCAGCTGAGAGGCCGGATCCCGCCCCGTGGCTGATGCCCAGCTGCTCAAACACGACGGCCACGTTCCTGCCGCCGACGCTGCGGAATGCGTTGACGCCGCTCTCGGCAGGGCGCGCGCTTGCGGCCGGCGCGGCGCTGCGCTCCCCGTCGCTGTCCTCGCCGCCTCCGCCTTCTGCGGAGCGCGCAGCCCGACCGGCAGCGGCCGCAGGCGCCTCCGTGGCGCCGCCGGCCGCGCCGTGCACCCTGCGCTGCACCGCCTTGAACTCTTCGAGTGACAACCAGCCGACGAGGCTGCGCGGCGGTGCGGTGGAGAGTGCAGCCGCCTTTTTGTGACGCTTGCCCTCCGCATGCAAGGCAACAAGCTCAGAGGCCGGCCTATCGCCCGCGCCCTGCGCACGCAGGTCCACCGCACACACGCGGCACGCAAGGACCTTGCCGGGTTCCATCCCTGCGAGGGGCATGTCACCACCTGTCGATGGGTCGGCATTGAGAGGGGCCCGAGGAGAAGGGGAGACTTTGAGCGAGGCCGCAGACGGCGAGGAGGTCCCAGAGCAGCAGCATCGCCTCACAGCAAGCTCAGCCAGCATCAGCGTCAGCACCACGCAGCCGATAGCGAGCACGACGGCCGGCACTAGCGTCTGAACGCTGACCGTTTGTGCTTTGCCCTGCCACGCGGCAATCAGCTCGCCGTAAGCAATGCGGGCAGCTTTCACAGCAATGCCCGCCGAGAGCTGACACAAGTGGGTAGCTTGCTGCATTGCTCGCTCCATAGCGCCGAGTTGGGATTGCGGGAGAGGGCTGCGGCGCCAGCAAACGAGTGCCAGCAGCGGTCCAACGCAACGCCGATTCAACACCCTGGGTTCGTGTTGGCTGCGGTAGCCCGCATTCGTGAAGTTAAGTCTCCCAACTCTGCTGACCCAAGCGCGCAGTGAGCTCGAGTCTGTGGTGCGTGGCGCGCTCTGGCTGGCGAGCACGTTTGTGCCGTAGATTCATTCGCCACTGTCGCAGTCGAGTCCGGAACCGGATTTGCAGCTTACCAGAACGATTTCCAACGAATCTGTGATCATGAAAAAGAAGTCTCGTGCCTCGGTATCCGAAACTCGTGGACGGATTCTCTCGACACAGGAATTTCTTCTCACCGGAGTCGAACGGGCCTGAGCGACGCAGGAGCGGTGCTCGCGTCGAAGCGATGCCACAAGTCGGGTTACGTGCTCAACAGAGCCTGCCACGCTCTCGGCTGCCTTACACGCTGGATTTCCACTGAGTTGAAGCCAACAATGGAGACCTCGCAAGTTCTGCCGGGGTTCCAGCGTCCCAAACACGAGTAGCTCTGGAGTTCGCGAGCTTGAACTGCCGGATGTTGCAATGCAGGCAAAGTGTGACCATACAAGTGTTCGGTTCAAGAAAACACACATGTTCACATGCAGGACTGCGCTGTTCAGAGTCATCGGGGCTCACCCGACGAGCTGTTCGACAAGTTGGCCAGGAACGTGCAACTCCCGACGGGAGTCCCAGCCCTCGCCAGCCCTCCTGGCGGCCTACTCAGCCTGCAGCACGGCGAACGCAGTGTCCAGTGCTGCGTGCGGCTGAAAGGCGAGGCGGCTCAGGACGCTGCGGAGCGTGGCCTTCGCCTCAGCGACCGCTGCAGCCGGGACTGACCCACGCGTCGCAGCGGCGGCGGCCGTTTCCACAGCCGCGATGATGACTGCCAGACACGCGACGCAGTTGGGCTCCACGGGGGTGGTGCCAGCCATCGGGTCAGCCGCAGCCGCCCCCGCGCCACCGCTGCCACCCTCCTCGTCCGCTGCAGAGGGGGCGGGGATCATGAACACCTCTGCCAACACGCCGATGCGGGTGGCGAGCGCCTGCGCCGCCTCCGCGGGCGCCGAAGCTGCTGCAGTTGCGATGAAGGCATGAGGCACAGGGCCCAGCGCCTGGGCCGCGGAGGCGGCGGGCGCGCCAGCAAGCACCAGGGCGCTGCTGCCAGAGCCCTCAGCCCCCGCATCTGAGGCCCCTTCCTCGTCGTCGTCTACCGCCATCCCCGCGCCCGCACTAGCGCCGGCCCCTGCCCGTCCGCCCCTGCGCCTGCCGCCGCCTGCCGCTCCCGCCGCAGGCCGAGGGCGCGCCACGAAGGCCGTGAACGCCTCCGCGGACGTGTCAATCTCCATCTCCACGAGACGCAGCGACTCTGACAGGAACTCAACCGCCGCGGAGCGGGCAGCCGCAGTGGGCGCAGCGGCGCCACTGCCCACCCCAGCGCCTGCGTCGCGGGAGCGGGAGGCGCCGCGGCCGGATGAGGATGACGAGGAGCCGGCGGCACTGCCTGCGGGGGACCCCAGCAGGCCTCCCAGAGCGCTTGAGACCGTGCGACGGACAAGCAGCTCTGCCGGCGTCGGGCGGGCCGCTGCCGCGGCGGCGGCACGCCTTGCTCCTCCTCGTGCCACTGAGCTGGCAGTGCTGGCTGCATCATCCGCGTCCTCCTCCTCCTCACCCTCCTCCGCCGCCTCCTCTGCGGCCGCGTCTGCAGGCTCAGGCTCCGCATCGGGCGCGAGCATCAACAGGCGCGTCATGCCCGTGACAATGACCGCGCGCTGGTCAGCGGAGAGCGCTGCCGGGTTCAGGATGGGTGGGGTAGGCGCCACAGCTGCGGCCGCCCCCGCGGCGGCTGCGCTGCTCACCCAGGCGTGCAGGCACATGGCAAGGCGCAGCACTGCACCGTACGAGGCCGCAACCTCCACTGGCATGTCCTGGCCCTCCCCTGCAGCAGCCGCGCCGCCGTCGCTGCCGCTGCCGCCAAACGCTGCTGCGTAGTAAGCGGAGAGGAAGGAGATGTTGCCAAGCCACTCCACAGGGGCGAAGCCAGACAGGATGGGGGCGCCAGCCCCTGCCGCTGCTGCAGCAGACCCCGCAGTGCCGAGGGCGGGCGCGCTGGCGCCCAGCACGACCTGGTCCGCTGAGGTGAGGGCTGCGAGCAGGCCGAGGGCCGAGGGCAGCGCCATGCCCATCGCCACACAGTCCGCGGCTGCGGCAGCGAGGCTCGCGAAGACGGCGCGGCAGCCCACCTCCAGGGGCACCATCCGCGCAATGACGGCGGGGTCGGCGTAGCTGCCGGCGTGCTGGTCAACGCCGTCT
>Ga0208629_101018_pt1 | contig 11990 bp, 9 predicted proteins | sample LakWasMet19_HOW5_2_FD_183865 | JGI IMG/M metagenome (GOLD analysis project Ga0208629, IMG submission 183865) | Freshwater sediment methanotrophic microbial communities from Lake Washington under simulated oxygen tension - Sediment Metagenome... | ecosystem: Environmental > Aquatic > Freshwater >...
AAGCGTCCGGCAGCGGCCTCGGCAGCCAGTGCGGCAGTCAGCTGCTCCTGCGCGCGCTGAAGCACAGTACGCGACCGCGAGTTAACAATGGGCGCAAGCTCCCAGCTGCTTCCAGAAAGCACAGCACGCATGTCCTCAGAAGCTCCCGGCAACTCGGCGTAAAGTATTTGCGAAGCGTCACTGCCTGCCCCGCCATTCCCGAAGGTGCCATCCAGCGGGATATCAAGAACGGAGTTTGGCGCGGGGGCGCACGTGGAGCGGTTGACTGCCACGACACAGTTGTTGAACATCTGCAGAGCGGTTTTCATGATTTCGACCTTGTCGGGGTGGTAGTTCGCGTGCACCACAGCAGGACACACGGCGCCGTCAGCGTCTTTATACAGCCTGTCGTAGTGGTGGATCGCCACCTTGCTGTTGGGGAAGCGCATGTAATCCATGACCCGCACGCGAGGAAAGCGTCCGCCCACGGCGGTTCTGGCTTTGTAGCGCTGCAACCACGCCAGCTTCTCGACAGCGGCCGCAGAGAAGGGCAATGCCGCCCCCGCCACGGGAATGGCGGACTGCTCCGGCGGCATGACCTCTGGAGTGCTCGACTTGGCCAGCAACACAGTTTCGCCACCGCTCCACGAGTTGACAGGAGACCGGGGACGCCACAGCTCATCGTTGAAAGCCGCCTGCAACGCGCGGAGAAAATCGGTGGGCAAGGAGAGGAGCGGGTGACTGGGTGGGTATGGAAATAAGATACTGGTGGGATATCGCATGCGACTATCGAAGCGCACCTGATCCCAAATGTTCTCGAAGGCAAGCCTGTCCGCGATGGCCTGCATCACTGCGATGGTGGTCGGCGATGCCCGCGTGTAGAAGAAGCCGGCGTTGAGGAAATAAATGTGCTGTCTCCACGGGGAAAAGAGCGGCGGCTCGCTGACCTGCTCATAATAGCCGTATGATTGTCGCACATCGCCTCCGTCAGTTTGCGCCTCGACGTCCGCATCCCGGTGCAGGAAGCAGAAGGGGTTGTCCAGATATACGATGTCAGTATCAGAGAGCAGAACGTGAGCCCCCGCCTCTAAGATCTCTACAAGCAGCGCGTACTTCATAGCGCTGATAACTGCACAAGTCCAACGTAACGCAGACTGCGTGGCCGTCGCAACAGGTGGTAATATCACACCATCGTGACAACCGCCCGATCGCACGAACCAAAACCCACTAACCTTCATTTCCTCTTCGACGGCTGGCCCATTCGTACGCGGTTCTTTCGCGGTAAACACAGGTTACGTTCTCGATGTCGCAGAAGCCGCCCGGCGCAACCAGTTCTGTGTCCAATGCGATGAGCAGAAGCTGGCTCGCGATTCCGATGCGCCGCATGTGGGAGATGAATTCCGACGCTTGAGTGAGCACCGGCCCCGCCGTGGTGACCGCTACGACGAGCTCTTGTTGTCCCAGTGGGTCGCGAGCTGCTACTTTAAGAGCCACCTCCTGGAGCTCGGTCAACGCACGAGTTTTCACAGCGACCAGGGGCTTCTGTTGTGGCGACGCGTCGCGCGGCGAACCGATCGGTAGGCCTTGAGGCTCGGGCAAAGAAGGTGTCTCCAAGGGGGGCTTTTGTTGTCGCAATGCATCGAATGTCGCATTTTCGAGCAACACCTCCTCGACATCTGAACGAGGTGCGTCCACGAGCAGCTCCTGCGCTACGGTCGTCGACCGCAGCGCCGATGCCAGCTGAAAGCTAGAAAGCAAGTCACTGTAGCCCAAAACAAACCCCAGAATGATGCCGCTAAAGAGCCACGCTCCCGACCGGGCGTGAGGACTAATCCATGTTCTCCCAGCATTTAGCGGTGGAGCCATATCACCTTGGGCTGCTGCAGCACTGAAGACGCAAACACGCCCAGTGCGTGAAACATGGATTGATCCATGGCGAGTTCGACACCCATGGCCAGATTGACCGCCACAATCACAGAACACCGTGACGAAGGTCTCCTCGAAACGCGCTGTGTCACGTAACGCGGACCCGGCACTCCCGCCGCAGAGCCCGCGTTCGAGATGATACCAGCAGCACTTGAGAGTTACCATTACTTCGTTCACTGCACCAACACTTGCGCAAGCGGATATCTCAACGGCTGTTCAGCTTCGGGATCGGATGCAATTCGAGTGAGTCTTCCATGTGATAACTGCTCGTCGCCCCCGCAGCTGGGCGGTCGCATCAGCGAGCGTGTGCATTGGTGACGGGATTTGCGTATCGCGGCACTGGCAATCTCGAGTCGTTTCAGCTACCAGCGGTACTTGGGACGCCCAGGACAAAATGGCGCTCTCAAACCGCGCGGATGAGGCCCTGGCTTCTGCAATGCTGATCTCAGGTTCATCATTTCGTCCGTTGGTGCCCTCATCTACGCACTTGAGGGCTTTATCACCCACGCTGTCCCTTCAGTGTCGCCCGCAGTGAAATCCGCCCGCTCGCGTTTGCGTCATCCAGCCAAGCTGGGCAGCCTTCAAAGTTTGCTATGCAGCCAGATCATCCGCATTACCCAGACTATTGGGCTCCAATGCGGCTGGAGTACAGGAGTTGTGCCGGGACCGGCGCGGGAGCGCTGGCGCTCGCGCTTCTGACATCGGCCAGAGCATTATCATAATATTTGCAGCAGCCTTCGCGGCAGCAAGGGGAGCTGCAGCGTCTTCGGCTGGCGCGGCCGGGGCGGGCGTTGAAGCGTCGTGGCGGGTGGCGCGGCTGGGGCAAGAGCCGGCCGCAAATGCATGGGTAACCATGTGGATGGAGCTGGTGGCTCCGCAGGGGGCCGCGGCAGTCGGGAGCGAGGACGCAGGGAGACAGCCTGAGCAGCAAGGACAGGGAGCGGGCCCATGAACCTAGCCGCATTCTCGGCGTTGTGGGCTGGGCTCGAGGGAGCTTACCCAGGCTGGGCTCGAGGGAGCTCACCCAGGCTCAGCGCTGCTAGCGAACTGCGAGTGCGCGGAAAATGCAGCACCGTAGCAGTTCACGTGAATTCGAAGCTTAAGCTTAAGATCGTGGCTCATAGCATACCACTTGTACGCCGCGACTCCATTTTGGCCAAAACATGCTCAGGCGTGGTTCGGATAAGCTGAACATCGTCTCTCGCGCTTTCTTTTTTGCGCGCTCGTCACGTCATCGCTGAGCTTGGCATGGATATCGATTCTCTCGAGCCCGCGGACAAAAAAAAGTGAGCTTCCTCGAGCTTAGCAAGCAGCGGCCGTCTGCCCACCGAAGCGTCAGTGTAGTTAGTTGTAAAGCTGTTGCAGACTGTAAGTGGGTGGCACTGTTGTCAACGAACCTCTGAGCGCAGGCATTCTCGGAGCGTCGCAAGCCTGCCGGCCCTCACATCAGCACACACTGTACGCCATCAGCAAGCGTCTCGTCGTCGTCGGCATCGCCGCTGCTGCGAGACGCGCTGACCGTCCGCCCCGCGCTGCCGCTGCCGCTGCTCCTGCTGCCTCCGCCGTCTCGGGAAAAGGATTCGCTGCTCAGCGCGGAGCGGCTTCCAACGCGGCCAGGAGCACCCCCGCCCCGCGCCTGCCGGCCGCCCGGCCCCCGCCCCTCCAGCACTGCCGCCCACGCCGCGGCGGCCGCGTCTCGCCCCATGGCCGCTTCAAGCGCCGCGGCGGCGCGCCGGCGCGCCTCAGCCTGTGCGAGCCGCAGGGCTGCGCGCCGGGCCCGCCGCGCCGCCACGCGCCGCCAGAACGCAGCCTTCAGCTCATCCGCCGCGGCGCGGCGCGCCACCATTAGCGTGCACGCGTGCTGGATGCGCGCTGCATCGGTCACCTCCGCCATCGCGCGCTGCTCCGGCGCCTCGCGCCGCTGCAGGATGCGGGTGGCCCGCAGCAGGGGGACGCCCTCAGCGGACATGTGCGTGTACGTGACCGCGAGCTCGTCACGGCGCACCAGCGTATACGTGACCACCAGCTGCGGCCCCGCGGGCGGCTGCGGGCCCTCCGCCGCCGTCACAGCATCCGCAGCGTCGACGGCGAAGGGGTCGGGTGCCGCCCCTGACAGCTGGGCAGCCGCGGCGCTCGCGGCCGCAGCAGCTTTCGCAGCGGCGGCGGCCTCCGCCTGCTGCGTGAGGGCGTCCTTCTGAGCCGTCACGTCCCCCAGCGCCAGAGTGAGCTCCACAGAGCCTGTGGTGAAGGGAGCCACCCGCACCGGGAAGCGCTTGAGCAGGCAGCGCCGGCCCCTCGCCTCCGGCGCGAGGCAGCTCTCAGGGCCGCTATCCTCATCTTCATCCTCACCCTCTGCGCCGTCAGAACTGCCAGCAGCAGCCGCCCCTGCGCCGCCGCCGCCAGCACCGCTCGAAATCGTCAGGGGTGCAGCGGCGGGCTCGGCAGGCAGGTGCCGGAGGGACGGCGGCAGAGGCGGCAGCGACGGCGATCGAGGTGAGTCTGCCGCAGCCCCACCGACCTTTGCCGCAGCACTCGCCCCGAAAGTCAACGTGGACCCGCTGCCCCCAGAAACCGCACCCGTTGCGCTGTGGCTCGCAGCCCGCGGCTTGGGCGGCGGCGAGGTGGGCACCCTGTGCCGCCTGCTGCCCGTCAGCGCAGCCTCCTCGTCAGAGCTGGAGGCGTCGACCTCGGGGTCAAACTCATCGTCGCTGCTGCCCGCCTCGTCAGCATCACGGCCGCCCCCTGCAGCTGCCACAGAGCCGTCTGCAGCCCCGCCAGACCCCCCACCCGCCCGGCCTGCGCCGCCGCCGCCAGCACTCGAGGCCTTTGCAGCCGCTGCAGGCACGGGCGGCGGGCCACCGGCCGCAGCCTCCGCGGCGGCAGCACGCAGCCACGCGGGCGGCACCATTCCAAGGTCCCCCAGCCAGTGCGGGCCCAAGTCCCCGCCGCCCGCAGTCTGCAGACCCCGCATGAGCATGAACTTGCCGTCCACCTGTCGCACCGGGTGCCAAATCCCGTGCAGCGCCACCGTCTGCACATGCGACCCCAGGGCGGACCGGTCCTCCGTCCGGAAGCTCGCCTTCGAGTGCGCGATGGCGTATGACACGTCCAGAGCCCCCACGACCATGCGGGCAAACCACCCGATCCCGAGGCTGCGCCACAGCGGGTCGAGCGAGTCGGAGCGGGCGGGATCGGGCGTCCACTGCCCGCTCATGCACACAAAGAAGGGGTCGAGCGCAGCCGGCATGGGCGCAGTGGACCCTGCGGCGGCAGACGCTGCAGCGCCCTCGCCGCCAGAGACGGCGAAGCTGCGGCGGGAGGTGAGGGCGGGCCCAGCAGTCGCTGCGGAGGATGCCTGCACTGACCCCGGTCCCGAGGCGGCGCCGCGGGGGGAAGGCGTGCCAGGCACTGGCGTGCTCGACCCGACCCGCCCAGCGGCGGCGGGCGAGGGCGGCGCCCCCGAAGCAGCGAGCGTCGTTGATGCGGAGGCCGCATCCCGAGCACCGGAGGCACTAGCGGCGCCACCAGCAGCGCTGCCGGCCGCACCCGCACCCGCAGCAGCAACCGCGCCGCCTACCCTTGCGTGGTGCGCCGCCATGCGCGCCAGCGAGGCCTTGTAGCGCTCCGCATCAAACTCCTTGTTGGTCAAGTACCGCAGGATGCTCGCTTCCTTGCCGCCCTTCACATACACCAGGTGCTGGCGCAGCGTGCGGCCGCCCTCCACCAGAAACCGCGTGTCAGTCGTCTCGCCGGCGCCGTCGGGCAGCGTCGTAACGATGCGTACGCAGCCGGCGGCGCCGACGACGGTGTCCGCTTCGGCTGCCGACTTGGGCTGCGGCGCGGACGCGTTCACGGGCCATGGCACGGGCAGCGCACTCGCCGTGACCTTGGAGACCTTCCCGTCCTTGGAGGCGACCTCCCGCGTCTGCCCGTCCAGCGTGTACGAGTTGGCCGTCACGCCCATGGAGGAGTGGTCCTCAGCCACCATGCCGCCGTGCGTGGGCGCGTGCTTCACGACAACGGTGATTTCGAGGCTGTTTGCGATCTTGCGCGCGATCCACGGCAGGCCCATCAGCGTCAGCATTGGATCCAGCGTGTCGCTGCGGGCGCGGTCCAGCACCCACGACCCGCTGAAGTCGGCACTGGGCGTGTGGCCGTGGAAGGGGTCAGCGGCCTCGTGTGCACCTGGTGCAGCGGCATCTGAGGAGTCGGTCGATGGGGCCGCTGCAGCCGAACCAGCGCCGCCGCTTGCTCCAGCACCACTCTCATCGAGCCCCTTGCTGTCACCAGAGCCAGCAGCCAGGGGCGTCGCTGGCGTCGCGGGCGGGCCCAGCTGCACCCCTCCTGAGAGCAGGCTGAGCGTCGCGGCTTGGTGCGCCAGCATCAGCCGCGCGCTCTGCTCCGCCTCCTCCGCAGCGACGCGCTCCTCCTCCGTCTCCACGCGCATGAACACCCGCTTCGCGGCCACGGGCGGCGCCGTGGCGTCTGCGTCGGACGGACGGAAGGCGAGCGCCTGCTCGTACGCCACGCGACTCAGCAGGCGGCGTCTGTCCTGCAGCACGCCGCGCGGGAACCGCGTCTCGATGCGCAGCTCGCTGCTCTCCGCGTCGAAGGTGCAGCGCATGGGGGCCGTGTTCTTGTCGATTTGCACCACGGGCCTGCACACCGTTGGCGGTCACAGGCAGGACAACAGTCGAGGCGACGAGCGCTTTGCGCGACCGCGCATGTGACGTGCCAGCGCGAATTCGATGCGCACCGCAGCCTCCGCGGTGCGTCTCCACTTGAGCAACATGCCCGCTTGCCATCGCCCACCCCAGGAACGCACCTCCATTTGCCGTCGGGAACGAGCGAGAGCGTGAAATTACCGAGGAAGCTGTGGTCTGTCAGGATAACAGCCTCTTTTGTGTGGTAGATGTGGGACTGAATCTTGATGCTCCCCACGAGCTTGCGTGCCAGCCACCCGACATCCATCGCCGCGAACAGCTTCTCCAAACTCTCGCTGCGACCGCTGTCCAGCTGCCACGCGCCAGAGTACGACTTGATGACGGGTAAGTCATCAGAGGGAGGAATTTCACCCTCCATTCTGGAAGCTTGGGTCCCCACGGTGCTCGTGAGGCGCTCTGCAGTTGCAGCAACGTTGGGATGTTAGGCGAGGACAAGCCCGCTGCAGCGGTCGTTCGAGCAGGCGGCGGAAGCGACCGTCTGCACTCTATCGTCGCAAGTCTTTATGGTCCGGTGTGCGTCAATGGTGCACTCCTCTCCCAATGGGGCGCTTCACGCAAACAGCCAAACATCGTCCGCATTTGGAACGCTTCAATACCGCGCAATCCGATCCCGGCATCCTTTACCAAAGTTTTTCGCTTGAAACATCCGCTTTGGATCAGTGACGAGCTCCGGTCGGACTCTGAGCTGAGAGGGGTAATTATATTCTAGGTGCTACTACCGTATCGCGCATAGAATCCGTGCCGATTGCGAGCGCGAGCCCCACACAACTGTTGCTGTTAACTTCGTGAGTGGATGCGAGTGCCGGCTTATGCTGCAGACTCCTTGGTTCCCGCAGGAGAGACTTTATCTTCTGCTGGCTCGTATCCAGAGTGTTGCTGGGCCTTGCCGAATTAATTGGCGGGTGAGCTGGGGACGCGCTCGCCGCCGCCGCACTTCGCCGCACGCTGCACGCCGGCGGGCTGAGTTCACCAACCACTGATGTTTGTTGGAGGGAATTCGTGCTGGCCCGTGCAGCCTGCTCTCTTTTGATTGTGTGCTTCCGGGCCACGAGTGTCTTTCCTTGGTCGGCGACTGCTCGGAGTGCGTAGGCAGTTCGAGTGGAGTGATTCACCTACCCAATCCATTTCCCGCCTGCTCGCCTACATGCAGCCTGCCCGGCGACTCAATCAAGATGGTAGACGCCTGGGTACATGCGATCTTCCACTACAACCCCTCCGTTGCGTTGCTATGGACCGCGCACTTTGCCTTTCTGCTCATGGTGTGCTGGAGCCTGCTGGCGACCGTGCGCCGCAGCCCGCGAGCGTGGATCATGTACCTCGTGCCTTTTGCGGCCTTCTTGGAGATGGTGGGTACCACAAGAAATCGGCTGTTTGACGGGACCCGCCCCAACCTGTTCCGCGAGCCAGATGAACTTCGCAACTTCATCGCTTGACCCGCCTCCGCCTTCCTTCCGTGCTCACACATGCAGTCAGGCTACGGGACCCGAGACGGCACCCTGGAGAACAAGACCCTGATGTGGTTTATGATGTCCACGCTTTTTTTGATCGTTCCGCCCATTTTTTTGGCGGCTGTCAACTGTGGGTGACAGCAACAGCCCGCCGCTAGCAGGGGCATGCAGCTGCAAGTCGATCGTCTCGCCGCGCGACAGCTCCTCTTCTTCAAAGCTGGCGCCGCGAGGTCCACTGGCATGCTCGTTCCCACCCGTCCGCACGCCGCTGCAGACTCCGTGGCCGGCAAGCTCGTCCATGGCCTGGCGGCGCACCAGGCTGCGCAGGCAGCGGCTCAAACCACCTCCACCACGGCGGCCGTCGCGCCAGCCTCCAGCCGCGTGCTGTGCTGCAGCTCGCGGCACCTGGGCCGCCTGTTCCTTGCGGGTGATATCTTCTGCTTCATCCTCCAGGTGCGTTTTCCATTCCTGCTCACGATCAGGGCGACGGCGGGGGTGGCGGCGCGCCAACAGCGTCGCCGAGTCCATTGTCGGTAGCCTGATCACCCGCCCCCTGTGTCTGTGCCTGTTGACCTTGCCAAGGTGCATCCATTCCCATTCGCTACCTCCACGCGCTATACTGTAGCCTACCCGACCAGCGTGCGCCCGCCCCTCGCCGCTCCCTCACGTATACCCCTTCACCTGCAGTGCTCGGGCGCCTACCCCATGATGAACAAGGACCCGAACGTGCAGATGATCGGCAAGGCCACCAACGTGCTCGGCATCGTGCTGCAGGCGAGTGCCGTGCGCTCTAGATTCACGGGGTACCGCTCTGCAGAATTTGGGGAGTTGTGGGCGGCGAGCCATGACGCATCAACAACATATCTGCTGCGCCCGCGTGCCTCCTCCCCCGTTGTTCGAACGTGCAGCTCTGCCTCTTCGGCCTGTACACGTGGCTGCTGGTGTCCCTGAAGCGCTCCCCCAAGTTCGCTGCCCTCCCCTCCGTATTCCCCAACTTCCCCGCCATCTTCCGCGGCCTCTGCCTCACGATGGGCTGCCTGTGGCTGCGCAACATCTTCCGGTGCGTGCGCTGACGACTGACTTGGATGATAGGTTGCTTCTTAGGGCTGCCCGTGGTTGTAGATCGCATAGCTTGTGGGGTTTGGCGTGCCTTGGCAGGGTTCCCGCAGTTAAGCATCGACGCTGCAACTCTTCCCCGCTTCGTGCCCGTTGCCCCCGTCGCAGGCTCTGGGAGTTCCTCAGCTACTTTGAGGCCAACGGCGGCTACGTCAACTCCGTGGAGTGGCCTCTGTACGTCTTCGATGCCCTGCCCATCTTCGTCGCCCTCGTCTTCTACTGCACACACCACTTCGGCGGCCTCCTGCGCCCCGCGAGCGAGCAGGCTGCGACGAGCGCCGTCGCTGACTTCCTGTGCTTCCGTTCCGCTCCTAAGGATGTGGCCACGGCGCCGCTGAGCCCTCGCCCCTCCATCGAGGCCGCGTCCGATGCCATCGTCCGCGTCGAGCCTGCTGCGTCGCGGGCTGACTACGGGTCGGCCACTGCGACTGCACCGACGGGAGTGAATATCGGTGCCCTTAGCATGGAGCGCGCTTAGGCACTTACTATCTCAATCACTTTAAGGGGCTGGGAGCGCGACATTACCAGGCAGCTTGCGGTCACGGCTTGCATACGTGTGTGCAACTTGAAGGCGTCGGTAATATCTTGAGCGGGGCGTGCGCGGTTCTTTCAGCTCTGAACTATGATCGAGGTTGCTGTCGACACGGGGCTCGTGCCAGCGGCGATGTGTCAACACTGCGGATGGTCGGCGGTGCCGGCGCCCATTCACACCGTCGGAAGTGTGAATACGAGAGTTGCCCGCTTCAGCCTGCTGAGCTGCCACTAGGTCTGTCAGTGTCGCTTGAAGAACAGCTGGCATGCCCGACTGCTGCATGACGCACGCCACCAGCTCGCTTGCCAACATGGCCGGTGGATTCGGCTCTCCGTTGGGCTTGTCGACCGCATCTCCGCTTGCCATGGCCAGCGCTTACCTGGTACTGCGCGGCGCGCGGCCCTCGTCGAGGAGACACTGACTGCCAGTGAGGCAGCGCCCGGGGCAGAGCGCCCCTCTGAGCGCCCCTCAGCCTGGGTTGCAAGCTCAACCAGGGCTGAGCCAGGCGGCCAGTGGCAGGCACTGCAGTGCTGGAGTGCTGCCAGTGACTGGTACTCAGTCAGGCTGCCTTAGGCTGGCAGCCCAGGGGCCGAGGAAAACGGTTTCGCGACAATTCGCACGTAGTTGTGTGATGTTTTCCAATATTGTTGCACCCATAAGTTCTACCGCGCACACCAGCATCGCCGTATGCATGATTGTGGAGTATCACGCCATTGATCTTCGAAAACAGCGATCAGTCCACCAATTCAACCGCCACTCACAAGCGCCCCCGCGCGACGGGCCGCGCACGACTCACACACGGACGTTGATGCAGCGATGATGCTGTACCTGTACACGCTTTGATTGTACCATCTCTGTGCGCCCCGCATCCGTCAAGCTCATCACGGTTTTGTTGGTTGCTTCCCCCATCCGCCATGGAAGCCTGCAACTTTGTCGAGATCGTGGAGGCGCACAATCTCGACGCTGTAGACACCGAAGCCTGCGTGATTGCGTCCATCGCTGAGCCCAAGAATATTTCCGTTGTGGTTGCTGGGCTGAGAGCTCATTTCCCAGAGACGGATGAGGTGCGATTGTTAAGATGCGCCTGCGGGTTTGCTTTGCGCTGCCAAGCCTCGGCTACGTCACGTCCACGGCCATGCCTTCACATCCACATTGCAGATCTCTCACCTGAAGCGCATCAGGCCATCGTCCAAGGGGGTGGGCGACGACGCTTCGGGAGCTGCGTGCATCTATGTGTTGCTTGGGAGTTGCGGGCAAGTGTCAGCAGCAGCGCCGGCCGCTTTCCGCGCGCTCCAGCGAGACACCGAGGACGCCGCGGCTGCAGAGTTTGAAGGGCTGTCGCCGCGCCATCCTGTGGACCAATGGCTGGCAGGGTTGTGCGCCTCGGGAATTCTCAGCGCGGTGCGCCTGGCGCAGCTGCCATCGCTGGGCGCAGCGATAACGCGCCACGCCATGCCTACGGCGGGCGGCAGCGCTACGTTGCAGCCGCAACCTGCTAAATTGAGCGACAGCGGCGATGCGCATCTGATTGGCTGGCCTGTCAACCCTTTGCGCCTTACAGCGGCCACGCAGAAGGGTCCGTACAAGCCATTGCAGAGCCGGGGTGGAAAGCAGGCAGGGGCAGCGACCATGCCCCTTTCCATCGACGACATCCGCCTCGGCGAGCGGCGAAACCCCGCGGATATTGTGCCGGAAGCTGCATATGTTCAGCGAATGCTGACGCTTGCCCAGCAGCTGGCTCGCGAAACCTGCGGTCGGAGTTCGTCGGATCATTCCGGATGTTCTTCAAGTGCCGCGACCGTCGCATCCTCCACCGGAGCCAGTGTTGGTGCTTCTGCTGGCGAATCCCCGGGTGCAGCTTGCGTGCACACACCTCCCGCTGGCAGTGCCTGCATCATTGCTGTCCGGCGGGATGCGTGGGCTGACCTGTGTCGTGCGCAAGCGCTCCCGCCTGCCGCTGGCGCTCTTGGCGAAGGCAACGACGCTTCTTCTGCCGCCGCGAGCATGGAACGGTCTGCTTGCGCAGGAAAAGCCCTTGCAGGTGCAGCGGCCGCCTCGTCCCGCGCATCTGCTGCTGGAGCAGCGTCGGTTTCGTTGGATGTTACTCCGGACGGCGACGACCTCCACAATGCGGTCGTGAGGGGCTTTGGGTGCGTGTGCCAGCCGGCGCCCAGCGCGCCGTGTGTTGATGCTATTTCTGGTGTTGGCACTGGTACGCGGCCGCCCATGTCGACTGCAGCTTTCGCGAGCCCACTTCACACGGCA
>Ga0208629_101019_pt1 | contig 11982 bp, 8 predicted proteins | sample LakWasMet19_HOW5_2_FD_183865 | JGI IMG/M metagenome (GOLD analysis project Ga0208629, IMG submission 183865) | Freshwater sediment methanotrophic microbial communities from Lake Washington under simulated oxygen tension - Sediment Metagenome... | ecosystem: Environmental > Aquatic > Freshwater >...
CGACCCCTCCGCTGCCCGGGGTCAGCAGGGTCGACCCCCCGGGGATGCCGACCCCTCCCGTGCTGAGCAGGGTGGACGCCCCCAGCCCGCCGCCCTCCTCCTCCTCGTCGTCGTCGATGCCGACCCAGTCCATGAAGGCGTGCACGAACTCTGCGAAGGAGATCTGGCCGCTGCCGTCAAAGTCGAGCTCCATCCAGCGCTCCTTGCTCAGCAGCACGTTGCCGCCGCCGCCCTCCTTGCCGGCCTTGCGCTTCACGGCGCCGTACTCGCCGCCCCTGCCCCCGCCCGCGTGCCTGCCCAGCTCCTTGAGCTCCTTGCTCTGCTCCGTGTCGATCATGGCGAGCACCTCCGCGCGGTCGATGCTGCCCGACCCGTCCCGGTCGAACAGCACGTACGCCTCCATGATGATGCGCAGCGCCTTCACGAGGCGTCGCCCCTGCGCGAACAGGGAGGGTGTGTGCACCTGCGGGGAGCGGTCCCCGCCGCCACCGCCACCGCCACCGGCTGCAGGCGGCGGGGCGGGGCTGCTGAGGCTGCTCAGGCCGCTGCCGCCGCCCACCGCCACGGAGGCCTCGGTGCCCACCGTCTGCGCAGGCGAGGCGTGACTCGAGGACGCCCCCGTGGCCGCGGAGGCCGCAGACACGGAGCCGCCCCCGCCCTGCTGCTGCCCAGGCCGCGAGCCTTCGACGCCCGCCCCGTTGTTGCCGCTGCTGCTGCTGCACGCCGCGCCCGCGGGCACGCGGGCTGCCGGCGCGAAGCCGGAGCTGACGGAGCCTGGGCCCGCCCCCGTGTGGGCCGTGGAGGCGGCGGTGGAGGAGGCGGCCGCCAGCTCGCCCCGGCTGCTGCTCAGCTCCCCTGCGGGACCGCCGCTGGTGCTGTCCACAGTCGCCGCGCCCGCCTTGGGCGCGATCACGATTAGGTGCGTCGCCGCCGCGCCGCTGCCGGTGCCGTGAGCGGCGCGCAGGTCCCCTGCGGTGGGGGTCAGCGAGCTGCTGCCGCGCACGCGCCCCGCAGCAGACACGGACGCGGACGGCGAGGGGTCAGGCAGGACCGCTGCTGCGTGCCCCTCCCCCGCGAAGCTCGACTCGTGCCGCAGGTCCAGCGCCGAGTACGCCTTGAACTGCGGGAACAGCTGCAGCACGGAGCCGAGGCAGAGGCACAGCACGAACTCCTTGAAGGACAGCGCGCCGTTCTGCGAAAAGTTGGCGTACTGCACGCGCGGGGAGGGCAGGGCGGAGGCAGGGAGAGAGCGCGGACGAAAAGGGGGTGGCGAGGTCCAGCAAGCACGGCGATGGGGGTCGAGCATGGAGCGCAACCGCCCTCAAGAGCACCGCTGCGCAGGCTGCTGTCCGCACACATCGGCAACAGCACCGCCACTAGCAGCGCCACCAGCAGCGCCACCAGCAGCATCAGCACCAGCAGCAACAGCATGGGCGCCAGCGGCACGCACCTTGAACATGTGCGCGATGTCCAACTCTGTCATGTTGGCGCCCAGCGCGCGCAGGCAGCGCCCGAGCTCGCGGCGGTCGATGCTGCCGCTGCTGTCGGTGTCAAAGGTGCGGAAGACCTCGCGAATGGAGGCGATCGCGCGCTGCAGCCGGGGACGCGGTGTGCAGCAGAGAGGAGTGGAACGGCTGCAGTCGGGAGCGCCACAGCCGTGAGTGGGCCGGGGAAGCGTCCCCGCCTGCTCTGTGATTGCCATGGCTGCAGCTGCCGTAGCGAGGAAGCGCACACAACTACGCTGCAGGGATGCGGTTCGCACTAACCCGCAAAACTGGAAATTTCAGAATGATACGGTTGAACGTGGCCTGGAAGTCATCGTCCTTCGCTTTGCTCTCCTTGTGTGCGATGATCTCTTGCAGAGCCAGCTGTATCCGTTTCTCAAAGGTCTCATCCTCGGAAACCAGCAGCGAGCACCGACACCGTCCCATGACGCTCCGTGCGGATGAGACAGGCGCTCACGTGCCAGAGCAGAGGGCCTCTGCTCAAGCGGCGATCCCCCGCCTTTGATGCCTTTGCGGCGTCCAACTTCGCAAACTGTGCCCCAAAACCCAGGGCGGTATCGTGTAGCGACAGCGGCCGATCGAGGCCGTTGGCATGCAGGCGCCTGGACGAAGCAGCTGACGGTTGCGTTGATGAGTTCTGCACCCGCGGGCGAGGACTGCTGCAGTTTCGCAGCCTGTGCGCGTCGCAACACGCGGGACAAAAGCGCCAGACACGAGATCGGCGAGATGGCGGCGTTGGCTTTTGCACACCTCCGTCGAAGCGCCGTCGATTGGTCCATTGGGGGACGTCTCTTCTGCAACGGCGGGGAGGGGTGGACGGAGTTGCGCCCTTTGACACTTCCGGCAGTTTCACAAATTTCACAAATAAACTGCGTTCACGCTCGCGGAGCGCATTGGTCCGCACCCCTCTGCACTTTCCCGCAGCGGTGCTCGTATTGTCAGCTTGTCGGCGCGTTTCGGGCGCTGCACTCACTCGTTCCCACAGTGCGGACAAAGTGGCCATCGGCTCTGCCGCTCCACCCAATCAAACCATGCGCGGCCACCTCGCCGCCCTGCTTGCAGCAGGGGTGCTCGCAACACAGCTGGCGACGACGGAAGCTCGCGTGAACGCTACGGGCGCCATCGCGGTCTTCCTGATCTCGGACTGCGCAACGTGCACCGCCGACAAAAACAGTGCTTTCTGCTCAGAAGCCGGCTCGGATTCCAACTTTGCGCAAAATACGACGTTCAAAGTCACGATTGCCCAGAAGAAGACCGATGTGAAATGGGGAGCGCTCGGCCCTGTTGACGGGGCAAAGTTTTGCTGGGAAGGCGAGTTCGCACCCTGCAGCCGCCCGCTCGCGCCGTGATGTACGCACAGGCGGTTCCAGAACGGCCCGATCACTTCGACTCAACAGACTTGCGCTTGCCGGCTGGATATTGGAGTGTGTGCAGGGACGTTCGGCTCGATCAAAAACAATCACGTATCCCACGTGGACATGCTGGCCGACACCAACGTTACCGCCAGTCTGGATTGCGCGGGCGACAAGACGTACTACCGCAACTGCTTCAGTGAGTGCGAGGGCGAGATGCCTGGCTGGTGTGGCAGCCTCGACTGCAGCGTCCCGCTCACTTCCGTCCGCCCCGCGCTGCTCGCCGTGCTTCCATGTGCTCCTCTTGCAGTCCCTGCGCAGACGGCCATCATTCTGATGGTTGTGGGCGGCCTGGCCTTCTCAGGCGGCATATTTCTCATCCTGTTGTGTTGCGGCTGCTGCAAGTGCTGCAACGAGAAGGGAGGTGAGTTGCCCGACGCGACCTGGCGAATTGTCCGATGCAGCCGGCGATGCGCTCAGCCTGGCCCCGCTGGGCAGGCGCCCGTCTCCCACAGTGTGGTTGTCTTGCACGTTGGGCCCGACTCGCTGCTGACCGCTGCACGCGTCCCTCTGTCTGTCTCGCTGCGCAGACGACTCCAAGTACGGCATGTGCAACCGCTACTGCCCGTGGTGCTACATCTGCGCGGACAAGCACCTGCGCGTGGAGGAGCGGAAGGTGGAAATCTCGGAGGAGCGCTCGCTGACGGGGAAGAACCAGAAGCTGAACCACGCGTACGGCAAGACGCTGTCCGACAAGGAGGAGGGCGTGGTGGTGGGGCGGAACCCGATGGCGTCCGTGTGAGCGCCGTGGTCGCCAGACCCTGCTCACTGCTCCCGCTGCAGTACCGGCGCCCCGCTGCCGCCGTCGGCCTGCTGCGCATCCGTCGCGGGCGCCGTGCCTCCGTTTCGAGGCCTTCGCTCCCTCGCTAGCGCTCTGCACGTCTCCAGCACCCCCTCCATGCTTGAGAGCTCTTTACGCCGCGGCTGCTCTTGTCCGACACACGTCGCGCTGGGTACGCCTGAGGCGTCCCATCCGCCGAGACGTCTGTCCGGCGGACGGTCGCTTTGCTCTGTGTCACCCTGCCTCCTCCCGCCACCACTTCAGTTGTGTCGCCGTGGCCTGTGGCCGCACACGCGCCTCCCCTAGCTAGTGGTGCTTTTCTTGTTTTTATGTGGGCCCGCCGTTGCGGCCGTCCGGTAGCCAGAGATTCATGGGGGATCAGCACCGCGTCAGGCATGCTCGAGGCGAGAAAACTGGCCTGACTCGTCGCCTTGCATCGCTGTGGTGTTGCCGCCGTCGGCCTCGTTCCTGCCCTGCCATGCTCGTTGCTGTTCCGCGAGGTCTTGGTACATTCGCCTGGAGAGCGACGCACGAACACGCGCCGCCGGTGTCCGAGCAACAACTTGGGGCGGCTGGGTAACCCAGCGTTGTGGCACACTGCTGATCTCCGACACGCACGGCTTTTCAACATTACTCTTGTGCCAACTTTCCGCGGCGGCGACAGTGCATCAACCAACGAAACCCAGTTGGGCGCCGCGCGGGAACAGGGTTATTTGATTCGGAAATCGCCGAGCGCGATTCATGAGCCATTTGAGATCGAACTTCGCTCAGTTAAAGTGAGCGCGCGCCACGCGCGTGTGGAGTCGCCCGCGACGAAAAGTGTGAGCGGATCCATGCCGTTGGCTCACAGGTGGTGGTTTCGTAATCACCGGTACTGTCGGCGTGCCGGCCGCTGCACGTGTTGTGGGAGTTCTTGCGCTGCGGCATTCCCGAGCCTGCGCTGTGCGCGGCTAGAGGCATAAACCAGCAACGCGGCATCGCACCGTGGAGTCCAAGAGTCGCGTCCTGTGTCGGGCGACACCGCAGCAGCACGACTGCAACCCTGGACGAACGCTTGAAGGCAACCGGAGGACGGGGTTCTGGCGACCAGCTCATCCAGGCAGCGGCGCATTTTGTCACACACTCGACAAAAGTGCGCAGTGCACTTTCTAGAGGGATGAGCTTGGATGTTACGGCATGCCCCGCAGACCAGCAGCCGCTGCCGCGAGACTCGAAAGCGTTCCGTCAGCGACGGTTCTGCCGGCGATTCGGCGTCGCAGGCGGTACCCTGTTTCTCCTCGGAAGCGTTCCGCTTCTAGCCTTCGCTGCCGTCGCGGCGGGTCATTTAGTTGCCACGCTCTCACTTCTACAAGCGGCGGCGTTCTGCATTCCGCCGATTGGCTTGGCTTGCGCTGCTGTAGTTGCGAATTTGGCAGCGCTCGCAGCTCAGCGGTCCAATGTTCCTCACCGCCTGGCTAAATTTTTGATAGCAGCGCTGCCCTTCCGTGGAGACCGGAGAGTAACGGAGTTCTGGGACAGCTGCCTCGTGTTTGTGCAGGCGGCTGCCTGGGTCGCTGGCGCAACAGGACCGCTGACGTCGTTGCTTTTCCCCCCGCCACAACGCGGCCAGGGATCGATGCTTCCGTCCGCTGTATGCGGTCCGATCGGATCGCTGCTCAGCTTGCTGCTCGGCGCTGCGTACACGATGCAACTGGGCCGGCTTGACCGACGCGCGTTGGTGCGGCAGGCGACCACTTCTCTCGAGGCCGCCGCAGCGGGTGGAGGCAACGGGGCAATGATGCCCGATGCAGTCTCCGCGCCCGTCTCGTCAGGAAGCGCGGGTGCAACAACAGGCCTGCGGCAACGGAGGGGTGCGTCCCACATCCGCGTGGCCACCGGGGAGGAGGAGCTTGACGCACTTGATTTGAGCGGAGACGCCGCCCCCGCTAGTGCTAGTGCTGGTACCCCGGGGGACAGACGGGTGCTCCACACGTACTTGGGGAGAGCGGGCCTCGTGCGCTTCCTCCGTCAGCTTACAGCGTCCTTGACCTACGCCTTCGCGATGTCAGTTTTCTCCCTTGCGATATTCTGGGCTTGCGGCGGGCAGGTGTTCGCGTTCTATACCGCGCTAGTTCAGGAAGCAGAGTGGAGATATGTGGTCTGGCACTCGATCGGCGCCGTCAAGGCTTCGATAGAGTCTGTCACACACCTGCTGTTCGGCAGCAACAGCCCCTGGGGGAAGGGGTAGGCCGATGCCGGTAGCTGAGAGGGTTGGCGTGATTTGGCGTGGAGCGTGCTTCGTGGCGGGACTCGCCGAGTGGAGCGCAAATTCGCGTGAGTTCGGTGCGTGGGTGCCCTTGCGATGTGGAGACTCCTGACTTTTGCACCCCTGCTTACAGAGCGCGCATTTTGGCCGCCGTGGCGACAGACGGTTCTCGTGGCCGCCTGTGCATAGCCCACTTGAAACTTGAAGGCTTCGAGCTGTCAATAGCCCGGCCAAGCGCACGATTCGGGTTCGCGACATTGTTCTCTCCTCCGATGTTTTCATTGGGTTCTCGACATCTGGAAAATGTATGGGCGTATGCTTTTCAATGCACATGCAGAACTGCTTTGACAGAGGCTCCCGATACACCACGTCGCCGGACCCACGAGCACCGAAGCATTTACATGAACCAACATGTACATGTCTCGAAGTCAATCCGCTGCTCGAATCACCGACTTGATCTAGTCTAGTCTCGATGTAGACTGAAGCCAACACATCTATATAGTCTGCAGCTCCGAGTCCTTTCTAGGCATACTCGTGCCAACTCTCGATGTCTACAATGGATTCGCAGGATGGAACATGTGTATACATACGGTGCTTTGAATTCAAGCAAAGAGCGGACACCACGAGCAGCAGCGGCGGAGTGACGACGCGGTATACTTGCACCCTAGCGGGTGGGAATGCCTTGAAACGCAGGAGCAAGCGGCCCCACGCCGTAGGGAGTGGCGTTTCCAAACGCTGAGTGGCGGCTGGCCGCTAGCACAGCGGCTGGGGAGGGGTCGGCCCATGCACCGCCAGCCGCCGCCGTGGCAGTGCCAGGCGGTAGTAGCACGAAATGCAGCGGGCTCACATGCGAAGGAGCCTGACGCGGTGCGGGGCTGCCAAGAGCGCCAGCACCGGCGCCTCCGCCCGCAGCATTCTTGAGGCGACGCGCCCACAAGGCAGAGGCTGCAGGCCTACCGTCTACAGCAGAGGCGAGGTCAGCATCCGTCACGTCAGCACGCAGCGGCTCCAACTGTGCTCCCGACCCGGGATGGGCACTCGCCAGCAGGTCTGCGCCATCCCAGATGAATGTGCTCGGATCGTACCGACCAGTGCTCCCACCGGTCCCTTGGCGGGAAGACTCAGCAGCACCGCTGTCACCAGCCGCCGCGACCGAGGCACCGTCACCCTCAGCGTGCTGGCCGGGGGCATCGGCAAGGCGGAAGTGGCTCACGTCATCGTGATGCATATTAACCATCTGCGGCCGCTGCCACGCAAGCGAAAGTCGCCCGGGGCCACCCGGGGACGCTGCAGGTCGAACGACAGCGGGCCCAACCGCCATTGCACCCAACGCAGATCCGGCTGAAAACGCCACCTGCGGCAGGGGCCGCCCCTGACACGTCATCTGCAGCCGAACACTCGACAAGCTTGGGGAGTCGACAGGGTGGCGCAGGGCCATAGCGTGGCGTGCCCCGTCCTCCGATGTCTCCGCGACGCGGGGGTGCTTTGCGGGGCCTGGGCAGTCTCCAGCACGGCTGCCACAGCACGCAGCCTCGCCGGAGCAGCCGCCGGAGTGCGCGTCCGGCCGGGCCCGCTTCCGGAGGTAAATCGGCGGCGCCGCGGAAGGGAGCAGCACGGTAGGGTCGCATCGGGCTGCTGCCGCCGCTGCCCGCAACGTTTCGCTATCCCTTGCGGTCGTAGTCGACGCCCCTGTTGCTGCTGCCGGCGCATTGCCCCCTCTGCCTTCTACAGTGATGCTGGCGCTGGCGCATGGGTTGCAAGCAAGTGAGCCACTCCGCTGCGGCTTGGTCTCGCGGACAGCAGCGCACAGCGCACTTCCTCCTACAGCTGCAGCGGCGCCGGTGCAGCCGCCCGCTTCAGCATCCAGCGCTTCGTCTGGAGCCTCCAGGACCCCTCCTCCCAGCGGTAGGCGCATGACGGTGAGGGAGGGGTGGATCAGCAACATCGTGTCTGGCGGCACGGGCAACCAGTCCTCGTCGCGGCCCGTGAGGCGCTCCGAAGCCACGATCACGCATCGCCCGCGCTTCTCGCCCTGTAGCATTTCAAAGTCGACACCCGGACCGGAGATCGTGGGCTGCGCTGGGGCAGCCGCAGCGCTGGCTGCAGGGCCACACGTGACGGGGATGGTCTGACCACTGGCGGAAGCAGCCTGCATGGAGCCCGCGGTGGTACTGTGTGCATCGCTAGTGCCTGTACCGATGCTGCAGGGCGGCCTTCGGAGGTAGACGGCGGGGTTCGCAGCCGCGCCGCCTTCTGGCCGACTAGCTCCAGCAGAGGCATCACTGCCGGAAGCACCGCCAGCAAGCACGCCAGCACTACACGCGACACTGCCCCCGACCAGGCCGCCCGCGGCGTCGCGGCTGCGCGCGGGTGCCCAGCCGCTGCCGCAGGTGAAGTAGAGCGAGGCGGGCTTGCCCGCGCCGATGACCAGCCGGGTGGCGAGCACGGTGGCGCCGTCAGTCACGCACACGTTCAGCAGCGAGTTGGCAGTCACACCCGCGGCAGCGCGCAGCCGCACGAGCCGCCGGAACGTCCGCAGCAGACACATCTGAAGCGCCTCCGGCGGCAGTCTGCCGCCGGCGGCAGCCGCCGGACGGGCACAGTCGGGCGCCGCAGCTGCCGCCGCGACGGCCCGCTCTTCTTCCGCCTCCACCTCCGTCAGGAACATTGCAAAGAGGTGCTCGGAGTCTGTGGTGCCGCGGATGCCGGACAGCGCTCGGTCACTCAGGCCGTTCAGGATGCGCCGCTTCAGCGTCACGAATGCACCGATGTGCCCGTTGTGCATGAAAGCGAAGCGCGACGACGAGAACGGGTGGCAGTTACTGGTTGTGACGCCGCTGCCCAGCGAGGCGGCGCGAATGTGGCCGAACACGAGGTGAGAATTGAGCTTGCAGCACAGGCGCCCGAGGTTTGGATCGTTCCAAGCCGGCGCAGTGGAAGTGTAAACCCCTGGCATCTCCCACTGTTGCAGCATCTGCGTGGCTGGTCGGCTGTCTGCAAGAGCAGTTGCGGTGTCCGCGGGCGGGCGCTCGTACCACGCAACCCCAAAGCCATCAGCGTTCAGTTGCGATGGCAAGCCCGACAGGCCATCCCCGAACCGCTCGCGGCAACCATAGGATTGCTTCATGATGCTGTGGGTTGGCCGCACAAGAAGGTCGGCGAGAGACACGGAGGCGTCAGCGGAACCAACGTAGACAATGAGACGGCACATTGCGCGTGGTGGCGCAGCTCCCTCCCGCACACGTTGAAAGCGGAAGGTCAACCTCGAGCAGGCGTTCTCGCGGAGGCAAATGCGAGTGATGCGATCCGCGTGTGTGACGAACTGTCTACTCCGAGAAGATCGCGCTTTTGCAAAGGTTTGACGTGGGCACGCGCCGGTACCGGAGGCGGCGCAGCAGCGGAAGAACAGGGCAGATGCGTGCGACGAGATCGAGAGAGCAGAAACCGCACGTCAGGTTCGGAGGAACACCCCGTCGGTGGCTTGAAGGGGCATGTTACCATAGCGGGTTGTCGTGAAACTGATTGCGGGAAGGGCTCGAACCGAGCGGACGTCACACGCAATCTTCATTCTTCTTCCTGGTCACGCTTGATGACGTGTCTTCCGCCCACAATTGTAGCAGTGCGCGCATGGTTCGTCGGCTCGATGCCCCTGCAAATAACCGATAAATCGCTCTACGTCGCAGGCTGCTTTGGCGCCATCTCTTCTGTCCTGCGTTCGTGACTTTGCCGCAAATGTGCGCGGGTCTGCGAGTGCTGCAATGAGCGGCCCCAAGTTGCCCGCCAACAAGCGGCGCCGCGCTTCCGGAGAGGATGAGGTTGAAGAACAGCCGCTGCAAATGGTGTACGCCCCCGGTTCGTCCGCCGATGCGGACCAGCGGGGATCGGGATCCGGATCCGACGGCCTCACGTCGCAGAGCGGCTTGAGCGGCAGCGCCCCTGACGCGGCGCACGGTGCCGGCAGCGCTGCGGCAGGTCCAGCCGGGTTGCCAAAGCGCCCGTCCCCTGGCCGGTTCGAGGACGCGTATGAATTGGGCGAGGTGCTCGGCCACGGCACCTTCAGCATCGTCCGCCGGTGTACGCACAAGCCAACTGGGGAAACACGCGCCGTGAAGATCATTGACGTCAAGCGCTTCAAACGAACCGCAGCTGCTCCAGCGGGCATCTCGCGGCGACCGCCGTACCCACTGTCAGCAGCCGGGGATGGCCCAGGTGGCGCACCTGCAGTGCCAGCCGCGGCGGCGGCGGACGGGATTTCGACGTTCGTGACTGAGGAAGTTGCAATCCTGCAGGCGCTGGCGCACCCGTGCATCATCCGCGTGCACGACATCTTTGACCAGTCTTGGCCGCCACAGACGGCGGCGCCAGGGCCGGCCTCGCCGGGCAGCCTCCCCACCAGCCACTGCGTGCTGATTGTGACGGAGCTCGCCCCCGGCGGCGAGCTCTTCGACTCGATCATCAAGGCCGGCAACTTCACGGAGCCGCAGGCGCGCCACGTGATGTGGCAGGCGCTGCAGGCGGTCAAGCACATGCACGACAGCGGCTTCATCCACCGCGACCTCAAACCCGAGAACCTGCTTGTGTTCTCTACGGTGGAGGTGCCCGCTGAAGACCCGGTGGTGCGCCCGCCCGTGTGCGCTGAGCTGTATGCAGAGGGGGCCGCCGCCGTTGGGGGAGCTGCGCCCGCGGGCGGGCCCCACGTCAACCCGCTGATGCCGCGAGCCGAGGCCGTGAAACCTGCTGCACCCGCCCCTGCCGTGAGTCCTGCCGCCAGCGGCGGGTCCACCATTCCGATGCTCAACATCAAGGTGGCTGACTTCGGCGTGGCGCGCTACGTGGGCGCCGCAAGCGCGTCTGTCGGGTCGATCGGCGGCTCTGCAGCCCACACGCCCCTTCCGCAGCACGGGCACGCAGGCAGCGGGGGGCTGGGGGCGACCACCTTCGTGGGCTCCCCGCAGTACGTGGCGCCTGAAGTGCTGTTCTCCCGCGACAGCAGCGGCCGCCTCTCCTACGGGCGCCCCGTGGACGTGTACAGCCTGGGCGTGGTTCTGTACGTCTGTCTGGCTGGGTACCTGCCCTTTGACGATGGGGCGCCGCGCCCCGCGGACGCGCCGCCGCCCTCTGCGGGCGAGAGCTGGGAGGAGCGCGTGAAGCAGGGGCGCTTCTGGTTCGCGCCGCCCGTGTGGACGCACATCAGCGAGGCGGCGAAGGGCCTCATCCGCGGCATGATGGAGGTGGACCCGTCCCGCCGTCTGACGGTCGACCAGGCGCTCAGCCACGCGTGGTTCGAGCCCGTGTGGGCCGCAGTGCGCGCGGCCGTGGCGCCGCCCGCGCCAGCCGCTCCCTCTGCGTTCGGCCAGGCGATGGGACCGGGGAGGCGCGGCGGCTTCGCTGTCGCCGCACCCGCAGCGGCGGCGGTGCACTCCCCGCTGGGCTCCCCAGCGCGCGGCATGCTTGCCGGTGGGGGCTTGACGGCTGCCTCCTCGCCGACGGGGCCGGGGGCACACGGGCTGCATGCAGGGGCGCATGCGCTGGCCCTGCCCGACATCTCCCGCCTCTCAGTCGGCACGCCGCTCCCCGTGGCCATCGGGGGTGCCCACCACGACTCCGCCATGCTGGGGCTGGGCGCTGGGCATCTGCAGGTGGCGGGCTACGGGCAGGTGCAGGTGGGGGCCGCCCAGCGCGCGCTGCCCCTCGCGGGCGCCTCCGCCGGTGGCCGGGGGACTGCGGGCATGCGCATGCAGGAGGGGCAGGAGGGCGACGAGGAGGAGGCAGCCGCCGCACGCGGTGGCAGCAGCAGCAGATCCGGCTACAGCAGTGCCATCATCGTGCCCTCCTCGCAGGGCCTGCTGGGTGGCGCGGGCGGCATTCCCGGTGAGCCCTCCGCTGCCGCCCAGTTGCCGCAGGTGTCGATCGCCCCGTACGCGCAGCAGGGCTACGGCCTCGCCAGCGCGGGGGTCAGCGGCGTGGCGGCCCTGCCCGGCTCTGCTGCGGCCTTGGGACAGGCGCCGCTGCTGGCTGCGACCGGCTCTGGCGGTCTGC
>Ga0208629_101021_pt1 | contig 11968 bp, 11 predicted proteins | sample LakWasMet19_HOW5_2_FD_183865 | JGI IMG/M metagenome (GOLD analysis project Ga0208629, IMG submission 183865) | Freshwater sediment methanotrophic microbial communities from Lake Washington under simulated oxygen tension - Sediment Metagenome... | ecosystem: Environmental > Aquatic > Freshwater >...
TTATGCTCGGCGAACAATTGGCAACCCGGTTGCTGTTAACCAGCCGTAACTTATGCGACCTGGCTTTTATGGATGTGGAAGGCCGTATTGCAAGAACACTGCTAGACCTATGCAAACAACCTGATGCAATGACCCATCCCGATGGCATGCAATTGCATATCTCGCGTCAGGAAATCAGCCGGATTGTCGGCTGCTCAAGAGAAATGGCCGGCCGTGTCTTAAAAGAACTGGAAGACAAAGGCCTAATTACCGCGCATGGTAAAACCATTGTCGTTTTTGGCACGCGATAGTCAATTCAAATGCACCCAAGCTTTAAAAAAATATATTGTTATTAAATCAGCCCGTTACCAATCAAAAACGGGGCGATTCTGTTTTGAAATAGCTCTACGTACCGCTAGTCGCTTTGCATTAACGGCCGTCGGCATTCTAAGTAATAGTTGTATTGCTGTCGCAGGTGATATTTCACAGCTTTAGACTTTAGCAGCAGGGTCTTGCATCTATAAGCAAGCGGTTACTGGTGACAGCCATGGTGGACAAATAGGTGTTGCCGTTTTGGTTTAGGCTGGTGCGGTTTAACTGGCGTTGACCGAGAATGTTACTAGTAATAACGGCCATAGCATCAATTGCAGCAATCGAACCATTTGTTGATAGCCGGTAAAACAAAGGGCCGCGTCAGCCGCCCTTCTCTTTAGCAGCAACTCGCCAGCGGCGGGTTGGGGGTGATTTTCTCTTTTATAGATTCACTTGCGACGCAATAATGATTGCGCCTTAATCTGGTTCTTCATCATCTTCCCCGCACACATAAATCGTGGCATCTAACGACAGGCCAAGTTCCGCTATTTTCTCCAAGGTCGCTGCCGATAGTTGAAATGGGAATATAACCGTCTCATTCAAGTCATAGAATACGCCAATTCGGAGCGAAACATTTAATGCTCGAAGATGCCCGCCTAATGTGTGCAAACCGAACAAGAATCTAGAAACAGTTTCATCTATTCGTTCGCCAACAGAAAATGACCCACGCAAGAATAGAGCCTTTTTTCGAGTTCCTCTCTCTTCGATAAAATAACCCTCTGGCAATAAACTATCCGTCAATTTGTTAGCTACTGGCAGCGCCATTTCAACGTCAACGTTCATGGACAAGTGCGCTTTGGTGGAGGCGGGGGCGGCGGCATCATATCCGAACAATTTCCATTGGCATCACAGCCACCAGTTTCAGACGGAATTATCGGCCACGGAATTAACCATTCCAGAATACTCGGGTCTGCTGAACCTCGTTGATTTTTCCTGACATCCGGCTGATGAAGATTTTTCCAGTCATCATGGTACTGCTTAGTCCGTAGGATGGGTAGAGGCGGTAGCCGAAACCCATCACACCCATGCCAAACAACCATCCACGCCGAGACGGAGTGTCCTCCCAACCGTCCGCCAATATCCATAATTAAGGTGGCTCCGTTCATGATGGGTTTCGCGATGCTCTACCCATCTTACGGGTTACGCCTTGCCTTGTAGTCGGATAAGCTCTTTCAACGCTTGTGTTATCTTCTTTCTCAAAGACACCTCATTAAGATAGAACGTTGGACTCTCTGTCAACAATTCTTGATCGTTGGTGAACGCATCAACATCACCAAACAAGCTATCGAGCAGATCAAACAACGGCTCATCCAGTTTTCTATCCTCATTTTTGAATCGAGATAAATAGGCACTTTGGAATTCTTCAGGCGATATTGCGCCTTCGACAAAGCGATTAAGAAGTATCTTATAGTCGGTGTAGACGTCACTCATCAGCCGCCTCCCAACTTACCACTTGTCAAAACGTGTTCAAGCTGTTGTGGGCTGAGCTCCCAGCCTGATAAGAAATTACCGGAAGTGTCACGAATAACGTTTAATCCGGTATTTGGATCGACAAAATGTGTAGCCGACTGACCTCGATACGTCCCTTGAATAACCTGCGTACCCGGCGCTGCCACATGGTTCTGAATCGCAGTACTGAACTCTGCCAGCGTTTTGTTGTTTGCATTACCAACTGCCCCGAAATCTTCAGCATATTTAAATCCATGTTGTAGCTGACGGCGAGCAAATCCAATTCCTTCCTCTGCGCCCTTTGCAGCCCTAGAAGCAGCCCCCAACCCAGTCACACCGGGAACAATGGCCCCAACAAAATCAAGCCCAAGGGCGGTTAAATTGGAATTACGTTCACACGCCCCGTCACTGGCCAATTTATAAAGGTCATAGGCAATAAATCCTATGTCGGCCAATGTGTCGATGATAAGGCCAGATGAGTCTGTGGCATTGACCGGGTTCCCATTGACATAGCTGTAAATATTCAACCCCCCACTCAACCCCATCGGGTCACTTTCAATATACCGCCCGGTGCTGGGGTCGTAATCCCTAAAGTAGTTGTAGTGCAGGCCGGTTTCTTGGTCGTAATACTGGCCGGGAAATCTCAGGTTGTATTCGAATTGGTTGCCGTCGCCGTCCGGGTCTTCGTTGGGCAGGGTGGCGCCGAAGGCATCGGCCGTGTCCCAGCGCCAGATGGGGATGTTGGCATTGTTCAGGATGACTCGGGGCGCGTTGAGGTGGTCGTGGATGAAGTACACCTGAATTTGCTGGGGAGTCGGCGCAGGCTTGACTACAGCGACGGGGGTATCGCCCAGCCAGACGGTTTCTTGTCTTAGGCTGTTGTTTTTGTCGTATTCGCCGATCAGGTGTCCGGCGTGGTCATAGACAAAGCGGTAGGGGCCGTTGCTGAGGGCTGGACTGTTTTTAAGGATTCGCTCGCCTAAGCCGTTGTCGGTGTAGGTATAGATCTGCCCGCCGCTGGTCGTTTGATAGAGTCGGCCTGCGGCATTCCAGGTGAAGGTCGCAGTGCCGTCGCTGGTGATATTGCCTGCGGCATCATAGCTGTAGGTTTTGGCAGTCGGACCTTGGACGTTAAGCAGGCGGTTGCTGCCGGCAGCGATGGTGGACAGGTAGGTGATGCCATTTTGGTTCAGGCTGATGCAGTTGAAACTGGCATTGGCTGTGAATGTTACCAACAATAACGGCCATAGCATCAATGGCAGTAATCGAACCATTTGTTGGCTTAAATAGTCCAGAGCGTTTGATTTTGCTAGGCGGGCTGTTGTCATTACTTTAGATTAAATGTTGGGTTGCGAAAAACATACAACCCAACCCACAAGGCTTATTTCTTTTCTTTTTTATAACCTACAAAACCATTTGTACGCCAATCGGCCAAATCGCCTACTTTCTCAAGATATTCTTTAATTTGAGTATTATGGCTTCGGCCTAATAAATTAATCATTCTGACATTGAGGGGCGAACACGTTTTTGCCTCATATAATCCAAAGCCAAAATCAAGGCTATTTAGAATTTCTTTGTCAAGCTGGCCAATTATTGATTTGTTGAAATAAATTACACCATCTTTATTAAAAAAATATGCTCCATCCTTTGCTTTTACTCGCATTCTAATATTTTCAAACCAATCTTCTTTTGCAGGCTTGGAATTAAGTATAAGTTGGGAAAAATCGTCCTTGCGCATCAAAAAACTATCTGATTTATTTTTTAAGTCTTTAATCTTAATTGGCAAATACGTGTCGTCCCCAAAAAAGAAAAAGTAAACCTTCAACATATCACTACGATTACAAGCCAATGTACTTCCAGATATGCTAAGCAAGGTAATAAATAAAATTAATGACTTAAATATTATCATCAGTATTTTGTCCTGCTTGGCAAACCAAGCTCTTGTCTAATTGGATTTTCATTGGCATTGGCATTGGCATTGGCATTGGCATTGACATTGACATTGACATTGACATTGACATTGACATTGACATTGACATTGACATTATTCATTCTATTTGGCCCATCATCTTCAATTCCAGTCGCCGCATGACCTATCTCGTGCCCCAAGATTAATTCCGTAGGGGCACGTTGAGGGCCCTCGGTTGTATTCAACCTTGGGTGATATGCAGGATCAACAATAATAGTTTTACTTACTTCATGATAAAAAGCTTTATTAGGCTTAAATCCAGGAATTTTGTAAGGAAACTTGTTAGTAATGAGATAAGTGTCAGGTGAGTTTTCTAAAACTTCACATAGTTGGCGACCTTTCTCAGTTGTTTTTATTCTATTATAGGTATTCTGTAGAGTTTGAACGGCTTTATCAGGCCCATCGAAATCAACAACTAGACCAGATGGATCAACCCACCTTAAAGGATTGTTTTCAACATAGGTGTAAGTATTCAATCCCCCACTCAACCCAATCGGATCACTTTGAATATACCGGCCAATGCTGGGATCGTAATCCCTGAAGTAGTTGTAGTGCAGGCCGGTTTCTTTGTCGTAATACTGGCCGGGGAATCGCAGGTTGTATTCGAATTGATTGCCGTCACCGTCCGGGTCTTCGTTGGGCAGTGTGGTGCCGAAGGCATCGGCCTGGTCCCAGCGCCAGACGGGGATGTTATTGCTGTTTAGTATCACTCTCGGGGCGTTGAGGTGGTCGGCCTGGATGTAGTAAACCTGAATTTGCTGGGGTGCCGGTTTGACTACGGCCACCGGGGTGTCGCCCAGCCAGACGGTTTCCTGTCTTAGGTTGTTGTTTTTGTCGTATTCGCCGATCAGGTGTCCGGCGTGGTCATAGACAAAGCGGTAGGGGCCGTTGGCAAGAGCAGTGCTGATTTTAAGAACACGCTCGCCCAGACCGTTGTCGGTGTTGAAATAACTTTGTCCGCCGCGGGTTACTTTGGATAAACGCCCCGCGGCATTCCAGGCAAAGGTCGCAGTCCGTAGGATGGGTAGAGGCGGTAGCCGAAACCCATCACACCCATGCCAAACAACCATCCACGCCGAGACGGAGTGTCCTCCCAACCGTCCGCCAATATCCATAATTAAGGTGGCTCCGTTCATGATGGGTTTCGCGATGCTCTACCCATCTTACGGGTTACGCGAATGATGCGCTGCACGTTGTTTAGCACATCCTATCGGGCTGTCCACCCGGTTGTCGGACCAAATGCATGTTTGCAAGACCTGACCCCATGATTTTATCGACACCGCCACACTTCCCCCCAAAACCCATAACGATCGACAGGCCGCTGGAGTCGGTTTGGCTCAGGATGTTGCCAATGCGGTCGCGGCTGTAGCTGGTGTTGTTGATGAGTTGGCCGGTGACGGTGGTGTTGCTAAGCTGAGTCAGCCTTCCCGCCACGTCCCAACCGTAGTGGGTCTTAGCGCCGTTGGAGAGGATACGGTCCAATAATCTGCCTGCGCCGTCAGCCGCTCCTGCGCGTCCTGCGCTCGCGGCATTCGTGCTTCCCTGCACAGCATAGTGGTAACTGACTTGCAGGTAGGCCGGGTTGGTCTCGGCGATCATTCGGTTGGCGTTGTCGGTTTGGTACTCAGCTTTGCTATAGTTTTTCATTGTTTATTACGCGAATGATGCGCTGCACGTTGTTTAGCGCATCCTATCGGGCTGTCCACCCGGTTGTCGGACCAAATGCATGTTTGCAAGACCTGATCCCATGATTTCTGTGATTTTCGCTTGACCCCATGATTTTTTTTCTGAACGAATTGCAGAATGGGAACTCCAGCGAAAAAAACGGACAGGCTCCGCCAACCGCGCTGTTTTTTTAACGCTACGCTCGGAGATTAAAGATGCTTTGGAAGACGGCTGGGCGGTGGTGCAGATTTATAGAACCTTGCAGGACGAGGGCAAGATTGACTTTAGCTATCAGGCGTTCAGACTGTATGTGAACCAGTTGATTTTAAATCCGGGGCAGACGCGAAGGAAATCTAAAACGGATAAGCCGACGAAACAGCAGCAGGCCGGGAAGCCAGACCCCGACAAACCCAAGCAAGAAGCAGACAAGGCGAAGGGGTTTAACTGGAATCCGAACCCTAATAAGGAAGATTTGTTTTGATGAGCAAGTATCAAGTAGCCGCCGATTGTTGATCTCGGCGGCTTGAGGTGGGTTTAAACATCCGGCGGAAGCCGTGGACGGTTCCGCCTTATCGCCTTACACGGGTGTCAGCTTGGTTCATGAACTTCTAATGACAAATCTATTTTTAGGTCAGCCAACTCCATTAATATTTTCCATGAGAATTTCTCACCAAACGTTAGTTCCTTGGGTGCAGAAAGGATATAAAACTCAAGATTTCCGCCACTTGAATGTATCTGTTCAACACCGCTTCTTTGGTTCTTTAGCTTTTGCAACATATTGTCCAGGCATTCTGGAATTGAATCCCCCTCTTTTCTCGGTACATCGAAGCCACAATATGTTTCCTTCCATACCCCTGGCAACGGCTTACCTTTCGGGTTATATCTGGCCTCGCCTACCTTCCTTTTGACATCAGTCTCCATGGAAAGCAAACCACAAATGGTATCAGGCGACATGGATGGGTGAGTAATACGAAACGAAATTTCAAAGTTATATTCGTTCATAAACAACCCTGTTAATTCAAGAAGTCTTGATAGTCGCCCCAGTTTTCCGGGCTACCATCAGGGTTTGTAGTCGGGTGGACAGGCTTTTTTGCCCACCGTTTAACACCAAAATATGGGTTCATCAATGTGGTGGGCAGAAAAGCGTTGCCCACCAGGCTACAAGGCTTTAAACGGATTAACCTTCATTGACAACTTCCACCGAAAAACGAACAGGTAATTCTAACTTTGCTAGTGCCGCAAACATTTCTGCGTCTAACTCAAAATTACAAGCTCCCTCACCATCTTCATCGGCCATTGCTGCAATGAATATATCCACATACGCATCATCGACACCACTGATGCTGCGTAGTGTATTTCCACATTTTCCGATCTGCGATACCAGCCAGTTTATATGGTCGGCAACATTATTTGAGGCAGAATCAGCTATTAATGCCCACATCCCTATTTTGGAAAAGAATTCGTGGTTCGTTGAGGTAATATTTTTTTGACCCTTATATTGTGACTTCGTCGGAATTATACCGATGGTGTTTGAAATAAATTCAGGGTCTAAATTATCACCACGAAGATAAAGAGCAACAATAATTTTATAGTCTTTCTCTATCATTTCGATTTCACATCATTAAGGTTACCAACAATATCTCCCGCAGGATCAACGACGTCACCATTACTTGGATTTACGCCATAATCATCTGTGGCTTTACTACCTGGACAGCTTTGCTTAATGCCGTGGAATCTTCCTTTGCCTTCTCTCGCTCCTACATCATTTCGCTTACTCCACTCAGCAGCTCCTTTGTCACCCGGCCAAAAATCCGGCGGATGGCTATTTGCAGAATAGATGTTATCTAAAGCATTATTAACAATATCAGAAGCATTATTGATTGCCTGAGTTAAGGCTTTGGATAAGGCGTAATTCTCTGGGCTGCCGTATGCAAATGGAAGGCCTGGAACATAATAAGTAGGTGCTGATTGTCCGCTTAATCCAAGTGGGTCAATGTACTTTAGCGGGTTATTCCCCACATAGGCATAAGTATTCAACCCCCCACTCAACCCAATCGGATCACTTTGAATATACCGGCCAATGCTGGGATCGTAATCCCTGAAGTAGTTGTAGTGCAGGCCGGTTTCTTTGTCGTAATACTGGCCGGGGAATCGCAGGTTGTATTCGAATTGATTGCCGTCACCGTCCGGGTCTTCGTTGGGCAGTGTGGTTCCGAAGGCATCGGCCTGGTCCCAGCGCCAGACGGGGATGTTATTGCTGTTTAGTATCACTCTCGGGGCGTTGAGGTGGTCGGCCTGGATGTAGTAAACCTGAATTTGCTGGGGTGCCGGTGCCGGTTTGACTACGGCCACCGGGGTGTCGCCCAGCCAGACGGTTTCCTGTATCAGGCTGTTATTTTTGTCGTATTCGCCAATCAGATGACCGGTGCGGTCATAGACAAAACGGTAGTGGCTGTTGGTGAGCGCGTAACTGTTTTTAAGGATACGCTCGCCCAGGCCGTTGTCGGTGTTGAAATAGCTCTGCCCGCCGCTGACCGCTGTGGATAAACGGCCTGCGGCATTCCAGGTAAAGGTCGCGGCGCCGTCGCTGGTAAGATTGCCAGCAGCATCATAGCTGTAGATTTTAGCCGTCGGGCCTTGGACAGTAAGCAGGCGGTTGCTGGTAGCGGCGATGGTGGACAGGTAGGTGTTGCCGTTTTGGTTCTGGCTGATGCGGTTGCCGTTGGCATCGTATTGGTAGGTTTGGCTGGTAGTGTTATCGCTGTATGCGCTTAAGCGGTCGACCAGGTCGTAAGCAAACTGTTGGTCGCCTACGGCAGTGTTGTGGCTGTAGGCGGTAATGCGACTGGCGGCATCGTAAGTGATGATGCGGGTATCTGAGCCGATGGGGTAATCTGCTAATCGGCCATCGCTATCAAAGCTGCGCGTGTAGGCTTGACCATTGCTCCAAGCCCAGCTTTTGGGCGGCCCAAAGGGTTGGTAGGTTAGGTTATTGAGCAACACTTGCCCATTAATACTAAGACTGTTGACGCGACCTTGGGCATCGTAGCCATAACCAATTTGCAGTCCGGAAGGATAGGTTTGGGTGTGCAAATGACCAACGGCGTCGTAAGTGGTATTTAAGCGGCGACTGGGACTGCCATAGCCCTGGACTTTACTTAACACCCGGCCTTGCAGGTCATAGGCATAGGTAGTTTTGGTGAGTTTGTTGGCGATGCTGGTTAGATGGCCAATGCCGTTAATGCCTTCATCGTAACCTCTGATGATGTCCGGGGAACCAGGAATACCGGCGACGCTGGTATGCGCGCGTCGGCTCAGTCGGTTAAGGGCATCATAGGTATAGGTGTGTTTCACGCCGCGCGCATCAATACGGGTTTTAAGGTTACCGGCGTCATCGTAGGTGTAATTAATCGTGCCACGATCCGGCGACTCTTCACCGATTAAATTGTCTAGGCCATCGTAGTTGTATTGGCTTGTGTTGCCATTGGGGTCGGTTACCGAGGTAACGTTGTCGCGGCTGTCAAAGCTGGTTTGGCTGCTGTCATTAGCGGGGTTGGTGTGTTGAATCAGACGATTGAGGGCGTCGTAATTATTGCCGGCAGTGTGATTGAGCGGATCGGATATGTCCGTCAGATTGCCCTGGCTGTCATAGAAATATTGGCTGGTTTGATTATTAGCGCCGATGTCTTTGGCTAAGCGGCTCAAGGCATCGAATTCGCTGTGACGCCTCTGTGCTAATTGACCGGCGGGATCGAGGATGTCTTGATGAAGCCGGTTGCCCATGGCATCCAGGGTATAAACGATTTTGTTGCCCAAGCCGTCGCTGATTTGGATGAGCCGATGGGCAGCATCGTAGCTATAGTGCAGCGTACTGTTATCGGCACGGGTGAGCTGGATCAGCTGTCCGGCATTGTCATATTGAAACTGGGTCGTTTCACTGCCTACGCCATTACTTATCAAGCGTTGTCGGGCATCGTAGCTTAAGGTCGTTATCAAGCCATTGGGATCAATAATGGTTTCAGGCTGGCCATGGGCGTTGTAGTGAGTAATTCGGGTGGTATGGCCTAGGGCGTTGGTGATTTGGCTGATTTGACCACGGCAACCGAAGTGTCCACCGGTACAGACAGCATCGGGGGTGTAATAATCGATAGTGGTAAGGTCGGCAAGGTCGGTACGCGGGCCGTTTTCTATTTTTTGCAATAGCCCACCCGGCACACTCGCGGAATAGGTGTAACTGATGCTCCAGGTGCGCGTTTTGCCGGTGGCGGTGTCTTTTAAGGTTTTTTGGCTGATATTGCCTTGACTGTCATAGACCCAGCTGATTTCCTGGCCCGGCACTGCGCTTGTTACCGGCAATCGGAAAGTGGGGTGCCAGGCGGTAGTCATGGTGCGCGTTTCCGGTGTGCTGGCGCCTGTCGACGTCAAGCCTTCGGTACGGCTGATTTCCAGGTTGCGGGTTAAATCGTAGCTGTAGTTGGTGCGGTGGCCGTTAAAATCGGTGCGGCTGGCGACATTGCCATTAGCATCGTAACTAACGTTACTGGCTGACACGTTGCAGCCGGATCCACCAGGTTGGTTGCCGCCGGCACCTTTAACAACGCCCTGAACGGTTTGCAAAAATTGGGTTCTTGAGGTGTTGAGCGCGTCAGTGACTACATTGCTATCGGTGCCATAGGCAACAGTAACACTCTCTGCGCCACCGGCGTGCTGTGTGGAAATGGCTCGGTTCTGCGCATCGTATTTAGGTGGCGAAACGTTGGTTGTTCTCGTCGATAATACCCGTCAAGGCATGCGGCAAACTGACGCCGACATTGGCGGCTTCGTTATACACATAGCTACGGGTGGTTTGATCGGGGTAAGTCACTGACACAAGATTGCCAGCCGTGTTGTAGGCGTATTGATATTGACCGCCAGCGGGATCTTGCAGCGTAGTCAGTCTGGAACTGCTGTCGTAGCTCAAGATCAGGCTACGGCCATTTGAGTGAGTCACCGATGCTAATAAACCGTTGGTGTAGATCAGTGTTTGAGTTATCCCCGTGCGGCTTTTGATCGCTTGCAGTTGTCCGTTGGCGTTATAGCTTTCAACGCTTTTATCTTCGGTAGTTAATAACCAGCCATTGGTTGTGGCACTGAGCTGCAGGTTGACATCCGCTACTGACTGCCAGCTATTGCCAATCTTGCTGAACCGATACCCTTTACCATCAGCACGATAGGCGACAACTTTATTACTATTGGCCGCTCCGATAACCGAGAGCTCGTAGCTATGCCGCCAGCCACTACTGGGGCCCAAACGCTCGCTAAAGGTCGATTTATTACTGTTGTAGGTGCGCTCGAAAACCAGCGGGAAGTCACCTGCGCCTTGATAGTCGCTTTCAAGCTGGTATTTATTGCCAGTACCGATGTTAATAGGGTTGCCGCCACTGACGGCGCCGCAGGCAAGTTGTCCCAGATTTTTTTCCGTGATAACGGGTGTTGGATCATAGAAAACAACAACGCTGTCAGAAGCAGAACATCCGGACACGCTCCCACTGACGTTTAGAACGTTGGCGCCAGGGGTTAACGTAACTGAGGCTGCCCCCGACCCCAAAAAATTGATCAACGTGGTAAAAACGCCGCTTTGCTGAAAAAACACATTGCCATTACGCGTCGCAGTGACTTGGCCGACAGCACCTTGGTTGGCATTACCAGAGCCCGTACCGGCAACCGTAATAGTGGGAGAAGAAACGGTTTGCCCGGATTGGGGCGATGTAAATGTCAAGGAACAGGCATGAACGGACGCATGCAATACAAATAATAGAAACGCAACAAAAACACTGTGTTTTTGTGCCATCGACCGACAAGCTGTATGTAACATGTTGTTCCTTGACTCTATACGGGGTTATTGGGAGGCGCAGTGCGGGTTGGAGAAGACCGATGCCTTCTGTTGCCTGACTGAATATAGAGCACTCTAGTAAACAAAGGCATGCGACTAAGTGTCGCATGTTAGTAAATCCTCAGTGAGGTTTCGATTGTGCGGCTAAAAAAACCTACCCGGCGCTGGTAATATATCCGGCAAGATTACAAACAATTAATCCCCACTTTCTTCTTCATCCTTATGAATAGCTTGCAGAGATAAGCCTGAAAGTGAATCGTTAGCCGCATTGCCGGACGCTGCAGGAGATGATGATCCCAGCCCATCGCTTAAGTTGATTTTTAATTTGAGATTGTTAGGTGAATCAGAATTATGCAACGCTTCTTCAAGGGTAATCGTGCCGGCTTTGAAAAGTCTTAATAGGTGACTGTCGAAAGTTTGCATGCCGATATTTTCTGATTTTTCCATGGCTTCTTTGATGGCGTGAACTTCACCTTTAAGAATTAAATCACGCACCAACTGGGTTCCCAGCAGAATTTCAATGGCGGCGGTGCGTTTACCTTCTACGGTCGGCACCAGCCGTTGCGAGACAAAGGCTTTCAGGTTAAGCGACAAATCCAGCAGTAATTGATTGCGGCGTTCTTCCGGAAAGAAATTGATGATTCTGTCCAACGCCTGATTGG
>Ga0208629_101022_pt1 | contig 11961 bp, 10 predicted proteins | sample LakWasMet19_HOW5_2_FD_183865 | JGI IMG/M metagenome (GOLD analysis project Ga0208629, IMG submission 183865) | Freshwater sediment methanotrophic microbial communities from Lake Washington under simulated oxygen tension - Sediment Metagenome... | ecosystem: Environmental > Aquatic > Freshwater >...
GGTGTCGGTGATCCTTTTCGAATTTCGGTCGTCACCGAGGATTCGACAGTCATGGTCGCGTGACGGCCGCGGCAAGCTTGAGCACGGTCGACTTAAAGCTTTGCTGTTCCGGATCCGTGCGTCAGGCTACGTATACCAATGCGTCACTGCAACGAGTGCTTCTTCATGAAATCAAGTTGCCGCGCATGCAGATCGATAGTTGGCTGTCTCGACCCAATTGGCCTCGACCCAATTGGCCAACGGATGAGCTAAGCTTGCGTCACAGCAGGTAACGTTTGCAACGTGAGCTCAGCGCTGGCGAGCCCCGCAAACAATTGTAATGAGAAGCGGTGCCCAGCAAGCACGGAACAGGCCGCTGCTGTACCGCAGGACGAAGACGGTACTGGTTACCGCATCCGGCCAACAACGTGCCACACTGACAGCTGAGCTGACAATCTCCTGAAAGAGATTCAGCAGGATGGCGCAATAGATGGCGGATGGGTGGGACAATGCGGAGCGCTAAGTAGTGCTGATTCGCGAGCTTTAGTAATAGTATGCAAACGCCTGCGGATGCGGATGCACTGCCGGCACGCACTGCAGAGCTCCCCCCTCCTGGATCGTGGTTTTGAGATGGTCCCAGCTGTGCGCTGACGGCAATCAACGTGTTGCCGTGTTACTCTCAAGTATGTGCGACTGAGCGCACCCACTGTGGGGGCGATTAGCTGGCAGCCCGGGCTTCAGCCGCATTGACCGAGGCCTCAGGCTGAAACTCGGGTCAGACAGCCACATGCAGTAGGCCCGCACACGCAGCAGGCGGCCACAACAAAAGCCAGAGGGCTCTGTTTGCAGGGTACATGTGATTTGAACGCGCCAGCACAGCTGGGTCGAGCCGCCGCAGGTCGCGACTCACAAGATCGTCGAGCAGCATGAAGCTTGAAGCTTCAAAGTTCACGGTGTAGAACGTTCGGTTTTAGCTACAAATGTCGTGGGTTTGTCCGCAGTGCAGCGTGTCAGTCAACCAATTGCGAACCGCAGCACATTTTCAGCACTTGCCTGCGTTCGGCAATGGTGAAATCACGGCATTTTGGAGACCATTTCCTGCGATTGCAAAACCTGCAAATGGAGCCGATCCCGCAGCATCTGACGCCAGCGCCGGCTCCGGTGCGCTCCCCCCGCGCAGACCCGCTTCTGAAGTTTGCCACAAAGGCTGCAGGAATGCGCACCGACTCGCCCAAGTCCCGCCAGCCTGCGCAGCCCTCGCAGCTCGGCCCACGTCGCGAGCCGGCGTCTGCAAAGTCGCCCGCAGCTGGTGCCGGGGACGGGAAGCGAGTAACGAAGGGCCACCACCCGACCGATGCAGGAATGCCGCCGGGTGGTCGCGCCCGCAGCAGCAGCTTGGAGCTGTTCGACCTGAGCGGACGCACCGCTTTCGTGACCGGCGGCACGAAAGGGTTGGGCCTGGGACTCGCACTGGCTCTGAGGGATGCAGGCGCCCACGTCGCGGTCGGGTCGTCATCCGCACGGCACGTGGAGGAGGCGGCGGCGAAACTGGGGGTGAAGGGCATCTGCATCGATTGCGGCGACCCCGACTCCATCGATCGCGCCTTTGATGTGGTGGAGGAGTGGTGCGGCGGCCGGCTGGACATCCTGGTGAACGCAGCGGGGATCATCAACCGCTCCTCGGCGGAGGAGGAGTCATTTGATGACTTTGAGCACGTGATGCGGGTGAACTGCAACGGGGCGTTCAAGTGCGCGCAGCGCGCCTTCAAGCTTATGCGGCCCGCCTCCGACGAGAGCGTCGCTGCCGCCCAGGGGGGCAGCATCATAAACGTGGGCTCAGTGTGCGCGCGGCTCGCATACAGCAACATTACGTCGTACAACGTCACCAAGGCGGCGCTGCACGGTGCGTGGTCCACTGTTGTTAATACGGGCATTGGGTGCGTGGTCCACTGCTACCGATACGGGCATTGGCGTCGTCCCAGCGCGAGCTGTGCTGACGGTTGGGCTTCGCAGAATGTCGCGGCTCGCGCACGATGGCGTATCTGGCTGCGTGCCATGCCCTCCACTGTTGTTGATGCGTGAACACCAACTGCCTTACCGACCCTTGACACTCGTGTTCCCGCCTTGGTGCATGCAGGCCTCACCCGCTCGCTCGCCAACGACTGGGGCCGCTTCGGTGTGCGCGTCAACACCCTCCTCCCTGGCAACTTCCCCACTACTATGAACAAGGTGGGACTGCTCACCACGGCCCGAGGCAAGTGGAAGGCCGACCACACCCCAGCCGGGCGCTTCGGCGACCCAGAGGACCTCTTCGGCGCTGTGGTGTACCTCGCCTCCGACGCCTCCCGCTTCGTCACGGGCAGCGAGCTGGAGGTCACGGGTGGCTACATGTGCCGCGGAGTCGGCCCCGAGCTCTCAAATCTGGACCGCCCGCAAGGCACGGCGTGAGCTCCAAGAAATCTTCGAATAGCAGTGGACTCCGGCCACCCGCACGCCCACAGAAGCGCTAGCTAGCGCTCACCTCAAGCCAGTCAGCGCTCGCGAGCTCCAGCTTGCTCCAGCTCGGACGTCGGGGATTGCAAGCCTCAGAGTTCTTCCGCTTGCCGCACGCGTAGCTAGAGTGCGCCGCTGACACGAATGCGATTGCTGGCGTTCTGTCAGGCTCTGCAGGCGTCAACATGCGACTTGTTTTGTACAACATGCCGCGTTGCCTTACGCATGGCAAACTAGCTTACCAACTTCAAGTTTGAACGTAGATAGTTCCCCGCCGGCCACGCATGCCTGCCCGCCGTGTCGAAGGAGGGCCGCCCAACAAGGGCGGCCGCTTGCGAGTTCGAGTGCGGTCGATGGTCGAACAAGCTCTCACAAGCTCAACAACAAGCACATCGTGATCAAAGACAACTTCAGCCCAACGCCACGGGGGAAACCCCAACGGCACGGGCGTGCTGCGGCAGTACAAGACGGCCAGCCTGGCCACCTGCCCTCGTCCGCGTCAGCTCACACGCTGCAGAGCCACGCTGCAGGCGCACGATACAGCATGCCAAGGCACAGTCTGGCACGCTGCAGGCGCAGTCATCAGTATCCACTGGTGCTCAGCGACACACGCGTGACACAGCCGTGCCAGATCGTCCGAGTCGGGATCGCTCAGGCGCTGCCGCCGGCAGCGGCAGCCGCACCGGCCTGTCGCTCTGCGAAGCCCTCGATCTTGAGCACCATGCGGTAGCGCGCCGCGTTGGCGCGGATGGTGTCGTAGCCCTTGTTGGCGTCCGCAAAGTCGATGACCTCCACCTGCGGCAGGATCTTGTGCGCCGCGGAGAAGGCGAGCATCTCCCGCATGGGGGCCGTGCCCCCGATCATGGACCCGATGATCTGGCGCTCCCCGCCCACGACGGAGAAGGGCTTGAACTGCGAGGGAGGTGGGTGGCGCGTGCGGGGGGTGACGGCACTGGGGATGCGACCGGTAAGGGGAGGGCGAACAGGCGAAAGGCAGCGCAGTGCGGCCATCCTGCAGGCGGGCCAACTAGCTGTGCGCCGGCACGGGGCAGCTGCTGCTTCCCAGACCGGACCCAGCGTGCACCCCAGAGCAACCTGTCCGCCGCGGGGCTTGGCTTGCACGCACCTTGACGGGGGAGTCCACCGCGGGCAGGCCCACGAGGCAGAAGGCGCGGCGTGCCTTCAGCAGGCCCATGTACAGGTCGGTGTCAAAGTCGCCGCTGGCGCAGCACAGGATGAAGTCGAAGGAGTTGCGGGCGGCCTTGACCGCCTCGGGGTCGGAGGAGACGAGGAAGTGGCCCGCGCCGAATCGCCGAGCCTCCGCCTCCTTGCCCGCGCTCGTGGAGATCGCCCACGTCTCGCAGCCCATCGCGGCCGCGTACTGCAGCGCCATGTGCCCGAGGCCGCCGATGCCCACCACGCCCACGCGGTCGCCCTTCTTCACGTGGCGCGACAGCGGCGCGTAGGTGGTGATGCCTGCGCACAGCAGCGGGCCCACGGCGTGCAGCGGCAGGCCCTCGGGGATCTTGAAGGCGAAGCGCGCAGGCGCCGTGATGCTGCAGCAGCGCAGGCGGGGGCGGGGGCAGGCGCAAAAATAACTGGTTAAATGCACGGCTGGCGCATGCGTCAGCACGACCCGCCACGAGAGCTGCAGCCCGTCCAGCGATCAGGGAAGAGCGGCCGACTCACGTGGTGGCGTATCCGCCAAACTTGGGGTCGTACAGGCCAGTGAACTTGTCGCAGACGTTGTCGTCTCCGGCCGTGCAGTACTCGCAGGTGCGGCACGAGTCGCGCTGCGGGCCAAAACCCACGACGTCACCGACTTTGAACTCGGTCACTGCAGAGCCCACCGCCTTGACCGTGCCCACCACCTCATGACCGGGCACCAGCGGCATGGCCTTTGCCTTGCCCCAGTCGCCGTCAGTTGTGTGCAGGTCGCTGTGGCACATGCCGCAGTACTGCACCTGTACGAAAACCTCATCATCGCCGAGCGGAGGCGGAGTAAATTCCAGCAGCTCGAGCTTGCCCTTGGCCGCCGTCACGCCCATGGCGTACTGCTTGTCGGTGAGAGACTGCACCGTGGGAAAGGCGTCATACAAGCAGCACCGGCCGATCGCCGATCAACTTGCAACGAGATGGTGAAGGGCAACGACGAGCAGAATCTCAGCTCAGCACATCCGCGTGGCCATCAGCCCTGGGTACGGACCGCCATTCTGTAGAGTCGAGACTTGGAGTGGAGCACACAAGCAAAACCTGGAACAGTAGCAACGCGAGGGGACAGCCTCGCCGACTTCCTCAGATGGGGCACGCACACGCGGGCACGCGGTCAAATGCTTGTGCCAGGCGAGTGAAGCTGTGATGTTTTGGAGTTCGGAAAATCGTCGCCGCAGCGGCAGCCGTTGCTGCATTTGGCGGCGCCGCTATGCGCCCAGGAGCGGTAGCGGTAGTCATGCAGGCAGTGCGACTCGCTCGAGCAATTTCCGTCGCTGTGGTTCGCTCCCGCCATTTCAAGCTCCGCAGAATGGCCACCAGCTCCGCTGCTTCCGCAGCTCCGTCGGACATCTCCCCGAGTGTTGCCCCCGGCTCAGCGGTGAAGCGCGAGCTGTACCCGCCGATTGAGCCGTTTCACAGCGGATTCCTTGAGGTGGGCGATGGGCACTCCATGTATTACGAGCAGTGCGGCAACAGGGATGGCAAGCCCGTCGTGATCCTGCACGGCGGCCCTGGTGGCGGGTGCACGCCAGCTCTGAGAACGTACCACGATGCATCAGCGTACCACATCATCCTGCTGGATCAACGGGGCAGCGGCCGCAGCCTTCCGTTCGCGTCGCTGGAGAACAACACGACGTGGCACCTGGTGGCGGACATTGAGAAGCTGCGGGAGCACCTGGCCATCGAGAAGTGGCAGGTGTGGGGCGGCAGCTGGGGCAGCACGCTGGCGCTGGCGTACGCCGAGACGCACCCTGAGCGGGTGACGGAGCTGGTGCTGCGCGGCATCTTCACGCTGCGCCGCAAGGAGCTCGACTTCTTCTACCAGAGCGGCGCGGATTTCCTGTTCCCGGACGCCTGGGAGCACTACCTGCACCCCATCCCGGAGGAGGAGCGCGGCGACCTCATCGCCGCGTACCACAAGCGCCTGACGAGTACCGACGAGAAGGTGCAGATGGAGGCCGCGGTCGCGTGGTCGGTGTGGGAGGGCAGCACCAGCCGCCTGTTCCCCGACCCCGACTTCATCAAGCGCTTCGCCGGCGACAAGTTCGCCCTCGCCTTCGCGCGCATCGAGAACCACTACTTTGTGAACGGGGGCTGGTTCGACCCCGAGGACCAGCTCATCCGCAACATCGACCGCGTCAAGCACATCCCTGCCGTCATCGTGCAGGGGCGGTACGACATCGTGTGCCCCATGCGCACCGCGTGGGACCTGCACCGCGCGTGGCCCGAGGCGGAGTGGAAGCTGGTGCCCGACGCGGGCCACAGCGCGCTGGAGGCCGGCACCATGCGGGAGCTGCTGGAGGCGACGGACCGCTTCCGCCCCAGCGCGAAGTGAGCAGCGCCGCAGGGGAGGAGGGCCACGGCCCGGCAGCGCGACATGCGCAGCAGCAGGCACACCAGCTTGTTACTGCGAGCACCGCTGTGGAATGACGGTGATTTGAACGTTCGTAGAGGTGTGGTCAAGGTCAGCTGCGGGAGGGCTCGGGCTTGCCTGCGCAGCAGCTATTGCTGTGTGCCCAACGCCGCCGTCGCCAATCGTTCGGGCCGCCGAATAACCCTTCATGGTATTCGCTATCGCATGTCGGCTTCGATGAGACCCGTCATATTTGTATGCCTCGATATCAGTGTTGCACAGTCCAATACGTTCGGCGTCAGATATACATTTGCCGGTTCTGATCGCAACCTCTCAGAGATAAGTGTACACTGACACGTACGACATTGCATTCAACGAGGTTCCCATGACGGTGGCAGCGTGCAAGCATCAATACAGGCACGCTGAGCCCGTCGTCTACCGGTACCGGCGAACCTCTGAGTGGCCATCGTAAGCTCGTACGTATACTAACTTTGGACGTGTGCCAGTGCTGCGCATGCTCTACTGAGCGTGTTTGCAGCTGCTGTCGCTTCCATGACGATCTGCTGTGCAAAGGACTAGCGGGTACAGTACATGGTAAAAAGTGCTGAGTAGCACTCGAAGTAGGCAGGCCAACAGCGCAGCAGCAACACTCTCGCCGAGATCCTGCTCTCCGGAGGAGCAGCGACGCCGAGTGCGGGTCAACCGAGACCGCTTGCGAGTTGCAGCGCTGCGACCTGCCACCCAACGATAACACCACAGCAATCCACGCGCAAGCCCCTGACCCACGCAGCAAGCAACACATTTTTGATTTTTGTTTTGTTTTTTTGGGGTAAGACACGCAACAGTAACTCCAGCATGCCCGCGGGCGGAAGCAGCGTACTCCCCGGCACAACACACTGCACGCGTCTGTCTGCGTATTCGAGTCTTCCCGCGATGCTGCCAAGCTGCGACGCCTGCGGGGGCGTGGGCTGGAGAATGGCTTCTGCGAGGGGCAGAAGCGTGGGAGCAGGGCAGGAAGGGTCGTTGAAAGCGGGAGATGGCGTGCAAACAGCATGGCACCATTGCAAGAGGAAGGGCACTCTTGCACAGCCACCAGCGCGCTCGCCGCCAAATCACTCACCGTTCAGCCTGTTGCTGACGAGCTTGAGCCTCCCAGGGGTTCCCAGCCGCACCGCAGGGCGTGCCAGGGCCAACACATCCGTAGCGTAGGGGCGATGATGTCGTCTCCATCTGTCCAGCGTAACTCCGTCCATCAATCATTGCATCCACCTCGCACGTTAAGTCCCGTCTGCTCATCCCTGAGGCAGACAATCGTTCCCAGTTCCAGACCTCTCATCCTCACCAACCAACACCATCACCAACAGTGCACGCTCAGCGAATGCCCGCGCCGCGCAGCATGGCGGGGGAGCCGGCCTCGACGGCCTTGGCCGCGCGGGGGCGCGACTCGCCGAACACGCGCCAGAAGCGCAGCGTCTCGTCGGCGCCCGCGGAGCAGACCGTGCCGTCGGGGCCCGCGGCCATGTGCAGCACGCGCGCCGTGTGGCCCTCCAGCTCCTTGACCTTGGCCATCGTGGGGTACTTCCACAGGCACAGCTGGTTCTGGGAGAAGCCGTGGCTGGACAGCAGCTCGCGGTCGTTGGGGTTCCACAGCAGGGAGCACACCTGGCTGCCCGTGTCCACGGAGTTGAGCAGCGCGCCGGCGGGCGCGTTCCACACCTTGATGCAGCGGTCGGCGGTGCCCGCGCCGGAGGCGAGCAGGCCCTTCTGCCAGGGGCACCAGGCGAGTGCCTTGACGGCGGCCTGGTGGTCCGTGATGCTGAACTTGGGCGCCACGACGCGGGGCCCGGAGCCGACGACGGAGCCCGCGGCCGTGCAGGACGCGGCGTCCCACAGGCACAGCAGGTTGTCGTTGCCGCCGGAGGCGAGCATGGAGCCGTCGTGGCTCCACTTGACCTGGCACACCTCCTGGCTGTGGCCGGCGAGGGTGGCGATGTGGTGCTCGCGGATGCGCACGTCGTGGGTGAAGATGGAGGCGTCGCGGGAGCCCGAGGCGAGGATGTGGCCGTTCCAGTCCAGGGCGCCGACGCGGCCGGCGTGGCCCTTCATGGTGCGCACCAGGCGCGCCTTCTCGACGTCCCACACCTGCACGTCCGCGGAGGCGGTGCCGACGGCGAGGTAGCCGTTGCCGGCCTCCTTGACCCACGACACGGAGGTGATGTGGTCGTCCGCGGAGGCGGTGTGCATCAGCTCCTCAATGCCGCCGGTGGCGGCGTTCCACAGGTACACGGAGGCGCCGAGGCCGACGGCGAGCACGTTGTTGGAGGTGCCCCAGTCGAGCAGGTTGAGGTAGTAGTCGTCCACCAGCTCGGGCGCATCGAGGATGCGCTCGGCGGTGGAGGCGATGTGGCGCGTGGAGGCCACCGCGGGCTTGGCGGCCGCGCGGTTGGCGGTGTAGAGGGAGCGCAGGCCGTTGGAGTAGCCCTCCGCGGGGGCGGGGGCCTTGGTCTTGAAGGCGAGCACGCGGGCGGGCGCGGCGGCGTCGCCGCCGTCCACGGAGCCCTCGGTGGCCGCGTTCTCCAGCAGGCTGCTGGCCAGGGAGCGCTTGAAGCCGTCCACGTCCGCACCCTCCGCGCCGGCGGCGGTCAGGGTGTAGTGGGCGGCCTCCACGTCGCTGGTGGAGGGGATGAAACGGTCGCCCTGCAAGCAGTTGGGTGATCGTGAGAGCGGCAACCTTGCGTTGAGGACGGTGCAGGCATCGAGCGACCGCCAACAAAACTCGTGAGTGCATCACACATGAGCACCCGATGTTGCTTCAGGTGAGGCGCACACGCGGTTCGCGCAATGGCGCGAAACTGGACAAGCCAACGCAACCGCGACCAACACTCACCGCAGGGGAACCAGGAGTCTTGGAAGCCTGGAGCTTGCGGGCGGCCGGGGACTTGGCAGCGGCCGCGAGGGCCTTGCGCTGCCAGCGGGGGAGCACCTTGCTCGAGAGCGTCTCAGCATTGAGCGCCTCGTTGAGCTCGATCTCGTTCTTCTGGGTGAATGCCATTTTTTTTCTTTTTTGGGTTCTTATTAGTGCTTTCTCGTGTGTCTTGGTTGTGCCTGCACCGGGCTTTCCTACAATCAGCTGCCGCGGCTCGAGTTGCGCGAAAATGTCGCGGCTTGGCGGCTACGGGATCGGGCAGCTCTATGTGGCGAATGCATATGGTTCAGACTTTGGCATGGAAATACGGAGCCTAAGAAATGCTTTGCACAGTCCTTATGAATGGGTTGATTACAAAACCGTTTAATCCATGATATATTGAAACAAATTTTCCAAAAGAGCTTCGAAAACGGCCAACCGCCACTGGAGATCAACCACATCCGAATGTTGTCGGGATCGGCCGCGGCGAGGGCAGGTCGTGCAGATCTGAGAGCGCCCGTCCTTCTGCCATGGGGTTTTGCCGCCGCAGATCAGGGCAGCGTTCCTGACAAAGAAAGGGCAGCGCCCCAGCAGTGCTTGGTTTCTGACTTCCTTGCGGGCGTGGGCCCCGTGGGAGCGATTGAGCGCGGCGTGCAGCAGCTCGCGACCGAAGATGACGTGAATCCCGCTGAAAACGGCTTACTGAGCCCGAGGTTGCAACCGCGGAGACACGCTGCTCCCGAGCCTGTGCAACATGCGGACGCACTGTGGCCGCGCTTTAACCCCGTGGTGCTCAACGCGCCGTCGCGACTTCTGACATCGCTGCGAGACAAAACCCTGGCGTGCTCGCCGCACAGCTGGTTTCTCCACACAGAGCTGACCCCTGCGCCACATTCGGCCGAAATCGCGGCGTTGAGTCGGCGGCTCGCCGCGCACTTGCTGGTTCAGGCGGTCGCCACCCCGTCATCGTTAGCCGACATATCTGACCCCGTATTTGCTCTCAACCGGGATGCCGCAGACTGCGCTGCGGCACACAGTTCGGAGCCTGGCGAGCTGATGGACGCGTCAGCAGTCAACTCGCTGCCGCCCCGTCACCGCCTCTGCGTGTTGCGCCACCTGTTCGAAGGCTTGATCGCGTGCGGCGCGGACTTGAACGGCACCGACGAATGTGGCAGCCCCGCCTTGCAGGCCGCGCTGGAAGCAAGAGATGCGGTGTTGGCTCTCGCGCTGCTGCAGGCTGGCGCAGACCCGAATGTCTCGTTCTGCATCTGCTTTCGGCGGGATAAGCCCCCGAGCCCGCCGAGACCTGCCCCTGCTCTCGCCCCATCAAACCCGCCAGGCCATTATCACCGGCAGAGGGTGCTATTACAACGATCCGGCGGCGTGGGCAAGGATACTGAGTGTGCTGCCGACTGTGCGCCCGGCAGCAGTGCTCCTGCGAGCGGAGCGAAGGCAGGTGCGCCAGTCGCTGGGCAGCTGGGCGGCGAGTTTCTCGCGCAACGAGCGGCGCACCACCACTTCCACTGCCGCATGGGGTCGCGGGCCAGCCCTGCGCCTCGCATGCACATGCTGCGCTGGCTGGCCTTCTACGGTATGCCGGCGGCGGCGGCAGCCAGGGAAGCAGGGGTGTCTGTTGCCGAGTGCCGCGCAGCCGCTGCGGGCGCAGGTCCCACTGCAAGTATCGAGGCCTCGTCGACGCGTTTGCAGTCAACCGCTGCACCCGTACGGCGGGGACAGCCTGGGCCGCCGCTGTTCATGACTGATGGTGCAGCCAGCTCGGTGGTGCGTCAGGGCTCCCTGGCTGCAGGCTCGTCCGACGGTGGCCTCCCAGTCGCAGAGTCATCGGCCAGCCCGGATCTCCACAGGGCTTGGTCACAGGACACGGTGGTGGCTCTGCTGCGCCACGCCATCTTCCACGGAGCTGATGCGCTGCACTCGAGACCGCATCAGGTGCTTGACGTTGGGGGGCCCGAGAGCATCGCAACTGGTCAACATACCAGTGAGGCAGCGACTACCGGTGGCAGGGCTGTGGCTCCGCTAGCGGCTTCTACCTGGGTACTCCCATTCCCGGCTGCTCACCGCGGCGAGGGCGAGGGGCTTGTTGGCGACGCCGTTGGCCCAGATGTGGAGCGTCAAGGCCCCGCTTCAGAGGAGGCAGAAGTGGCAGGCAGGCGGGCGGCGCAGCTGCTGGCACAACATCCGCCCGCCCGCCGCGCACGTCGCAACGCTATCGCATTTCATTCTGCTTTGGCACCCGTGCAGCTGCCGCTGGCGCTGCAAGTCGCTGCTGCCGAGGATCGCCTCGCGCAAGCGGAACACGATGAGGAGGCTGCTGTTGGCGCCGCGGCCCCACCTCGTTCACCGCCGGGGCCGCCGCCGCAACCGTACGACAGTACCGGCCTCTCTTTTGTGGCTGCTCTCCACCGGTACCTGCTCCCGTCGAATCCGGCCCTGTACAATGACATCTGCCAGCGCGCGGTCTACGGTGGCATGCGAGATCGATGCTGGGTGCGCAGAAGAGCAATCTTGCTCGCTAGGGATCGAGCCGAGCAGGCATGGAAGCAGCGACACAATGACAGCCCTACGCCTCGTGGAAGCGTTGCGGGGCAATGAATTAGCATGGGAAGGTGCACGATGGTTTGGCTCGAGTGAAAGCAAGCACACTTCAAACAGCTGCGCAGGTGTTGTTATTTGTGGGGATATACGTGTACTTGCTTTTTCTCATGGTGCTGTTGTCCCGCATTGCAGTTTGGCCCTGTCTGGGCTGTTGCAGCTCACTGCTGTCACCATCGCCGCCACATTGTTTCAGCTACTACGCGTGTTCTTTGCCAGTCATGACCACTGGGCCGCTGCCTGGCTGCGTCAGCCGCGGCACGCTGGAGTTCCTGTTCAACAGGAACCACTACTACCTGGTACTGTCGGCGCGAGCACGCGCCCAGTACTGGACTGGAAAAGCCCAGCCTGGCAAGCCCGACAACGGAGTCGCCCCCCGCCGCCTGACGGAGCTCGGACTGCCGCC
>Ga0208629_101023_pt1 | contig 11952 bp, 6 predicted proteins | sample LakWasMet19_HOW5_2_FD_183865 | JGI IMG/M metagenome (GOLD analysis project Ga0208629, IMG submission 183865) | Freshwater sediment methanotrophic microbial communities from Lake Washington under simulated oxygen tension - Sediment Metagenome... | ecosystem: Environmental > Aquatic > Freshwater >...
GAGGGATCCGCGACGGTCCGCCAGCATCCCGCCGTCCACACGGCTCGTGTGAGCTTCGGGGCGCTGCAGCCGCTGCCTGCTGTGCGGGGAGAACTCATGAGCAACAGCCCAGGCAAACTGGGGGCCCCGCTGCGGCCTCTCAGTGCACCCGCTGGCGGCGAGGGGGCCCCAGATTTCCCCGAGAACGTCCCTCGGCTGCCGCGAGGCGTGTCCTTGGCATGTATCGGCATGCGGGGCGCCAGCCCCGGCAGCGAGAGCGACGATGAAGGGAGCGACGGGCAGGCAGCAGCCGTGGCTCGCGGCTCGGCGCTGCTTGCTGCCGCTGGTGCGCTTGCACCCCTGCATCCCTCACGCCCCGTGTCAGGCCGAGCCCTTGCACCGCTGCCCGATGGACCCGTAGCCCAGAGCGCTTTCGCGGCCGCTCCCGGCTTTGCGTCCGCGACTCGACCGGGCTCTAAAGGCTCGCGGAGGAGCAGCGGCGCCGGCAGCGATGCCAGCAGCGTGGACGGAGTCGCGGACGCGACGTTTGACACAGCGACGTGGCAGCGCCACGACCTGGCTGCGCTCGGGCTGAGATGAAGCGAGTGCGTGGCCTGGCAGCGGAGGGCTGTACCGCCAGCCGGCGGAGGGCTGAACTGTAACCCGTGACACCTCACGCTCTCGGACTGCAACACCATCGTCTGCACCGGCTGTGTCGTTGCGCTCAGGCAACCCAACCCCGCCCCTCTCCGCGTGGTTTTGACTGAGCTGCCTGACGCCATTAGTACCCCAGGCCGATCTCACAGATGCACATCCTCTCTTCATCACGCGACGAATGCATGTTCTTGCCAACGCACCACAGCTGTGCAGAGTCATCTCTGCGACCATAGCTGTGATTGAAATATTATTTCATGTGCACCGGCAGCTGCAGCTGCAGGCGTCGGCTCGAAACTGAAATCGTTGTAGACGTCTTCATCTATCGGATGCATACTCACGGTGATGTTCATCACGAAGAAGTTCCTGACTGTACTGTCCGCACCCTCGATGCGCATGCCGCGGTATTACGTTTACCTGCAGCGATTTCACTCATGCCACGCAAATTGCACATTATTGATACGGTGCGGACGGTTGACAACTCAGATTCGTTCGAACGAACCAAAGCTTGAAGAATTCGGCGGTCAACTCCGTGGTGGGATGGCGGAGTCGTGAGCCGAGGTCAATGTAGCAGGCGGCTGCAAGACGGCTCCGCAGACGCACGAGCAGTGGGGCAGCACCAGCGACAGTCCGCAGGCATGTAAGCAGGCTGCACTGCGGTATCGCACACGGTGGGATGCGGAGCTGAGAGGGGTGTGTTCGGGGTGTGTGTGGGACAGAGCGAGGTGCTGCACAGGAGCGCTTATTCATCGCTATCCACCGAGGCGCCGCCCGCGCTGGCGATTGATTCCATTGGGGGCCGCGCCATCGGCAGGGCCATGCCCCCGCCGCCCGAGTAGGTGCTGTACCCGCTCACAGAGGCGCTGCTGCCGCCGTGCCGCCCGTGGCCCAATGGGCTATACCCCGCGGGCCCCGCAGGCGACACCAGCACCGACCCCGCGCGGCTGTCCGGCGCCGGCGCGTTCGGCAGCGGGCGCGCCTGCTGGCTCTTGAGCGAGATGCCGCTCGCACGGCGCGCTGCGTCCCCACCACGCATGGGCCCTGTCGTGCTGTACAGCGACGCCTGCGAGTGCTGGTGCAGCAGCCCCTGCCGCTCGTCGCCGCCCCCAGGGGAGTAGATACCAGTGGCAGCGGAGCCGTGCGGAACGACAGACACGCCGTACGACGCGTTGGTGCGGCTGGCGGTCAGGGCGGCATCGGCGGCGCTGCGCTCCCGGGCTGACGGCGCCGCCTTCGCCCGCGCGGCGGCGGCGGCTGCGTACGCGTCATTGGCGTCCTGCGGTACGGGTGGGCTGTATATGTGGGCGCCGCTGCCCTGGCCGTACCCGGCCTCCCCTCCGTCGGCGACGGAGTCTGCTTCCCCGTCCTGCTGGAGGAGGCCGTCCGTGTGTCCGTTGAGCGAGCTGCCCGCCGCACTCGTCAGCTTGCGCAGGAAGCGAGGCGCCGGGTTGATGAGGTCCTGCAGGCAGGGGAGGGGAGGGGAGGACGAGGGGAGGGGGCGGCAGACGGATGAGGTCGCAGGCGGGGCAGCGAACGAGCGGCAGTTGAAGCACCCAAGAGGACGGAGGGGCTGGAGCAGCCGCAGGGGGGTGACCGCAAGACGGCACCACACCCCGTCCCTGCATGCAGGCACGCACCTCGTGCTCAAAGCGGCGCAGGTCGCCCTTAGAGAGGTGCACGTCAGGGAACGAGACCGAGTCGATCTTCTTGTACTGCCGGTACACGGCGCGCAGCGGCAGCACGGAGGTGGCGAGCACGTCGACGACCAACGAGGCAACGGCGAGCAGACCCATGGAGGAGGTGAGGGACACCAGGAGGGTGGCGAAGTCGAAGGCGCCGATGTCGCCTGACTGCTTCACCAGCACGCGCAAGCCGTGTCTGCAGGGTTTGAACAAGGGGCGTCGAGGAAGGGTTGCGGGACGGCCACGGCACATTGATCGACGCAGGGCCAGCCCGGTGAAGCGTTCCGACAGGGTTGCGCAGCAACACGCATAGCGCCATCAGGAGCAGGCGTTCATGCAACCAACAGCATTCACAGTTCAGCGAGCAGCTCCAGCTCCAGCAGCTGAGCAGGCGGTCAGCAGCACCCGACTCCCGCGAGGCGTTCCATGTGCGTATCGCCACGCCACTCAGCAGGCCACGCACCGGTCCAGGATGGTGCGGTTGACGGCGCCGGAGCCGGGCAGCGGGATGATCTGCTCCGCCTTGAACTCGGCGTCCTGCACGCTCTGCACCGTGTACGTGTACGTGTAGTAGCCCTCCAGGAAGGACTTGGTGGTCAGGTACGCGTTGCTGTACTGGACAGACACCACCAGGATGAGGCCTGCGTATCTGTGCGTCTCCTTGATGGCGGGCGACGTCTCCTCCAGCGAGTTGATGCCGGCGGCGCGGAGCAGCGTGCGCAGCGGCATCACGTCGGCGCCCTGGTTCACGAGCCCGATCTTGACGTGGGGGTCGCAGACCCACCCCTGCTCCGTGTAGTCATCGCAGGGGTTCATGGCGTTGCCGTTCTGGTCCAGCAGCTTGCCCGGCATCGACATCGCGCTCTGCGCCACGCCCAGGGACGCCGACGAGAAGGTGTGGTCGAGCAGCAGCGTCATCATTTCCACGTTTCCGATGTAGAACGTGTTGTTGGCCCCGTTCACGTACTGGCAGTCGGGCGTCGGCTGGTTGGTGCAGTGGTCGGGCAGCGTCTGGTCGTAGGAGCTGATGCGCGACGTCACGAACATAGCGCCCTGCTCCAGGAAGGGGTCCACTGCGTCGTACTGATCGTAGTACCGGCACGGATATTGCGGCACGGGCTGGCCGGCATAGGTGGTCGTGCCGTTGCCGCAGAAGATCGTCTGGTTTGGGTAGATGTAGTAGGCGGGCACTGGCGTGTGCAGCTGCAGGCGCGTGGAGCCCACCACGTCGAGCGCTTTGACGCGGTATCTGCAATGGGGGAGAAGGGACGGAGGAATCCTTGTGCTCAATGGCTGGTTTCCGATGAACAAGCGTCATCATCAGGACACCCGGGCCAGAGCTAGCGACATGCATGTAGAAAGCCTCTGCCAGAAAGCAACGTGAGCACAATTGCGCGGCGGCTCGTCGCTATGTAGGCAAGCGGGATGCATTGCCCAACCCATCTGCGGCTCCATCATTACGCAGCGCTCTGACGGCGAAGAAACGCTGCGCATAAGACCTGCGAAGGCCTCACCGTTGGTTGATAACGATAGTCCATACGCCCACGTAAGCAGCGATAATCAGCATCAGCGTGAAGTTCATGACACCAAGCCGCCAGTCTTTGATGCGGACCACGCGAGGCGTGGTGTACCCGCAGATGTCGTTGCATTTTGGTGCCATTGGAACCAACAACGCAAGCTAGGTGCTTCCTGACAACAACTTGCGCACGATTGTGTCGGCTTTGTTGTGCTCGCGAGCCAGAGTTGCCTCCTGCGCTTCGGCGAAAGGGTCAGCCGCTTTTCCTGCGGAGTGTGAAACCTTGCACCCGACAACGTGCGCGAGGACGCGGACAGCTGCGAAAGCAGTCTTCCACAGTCCCGCCACGGAATGTGCTGCTAGATATGGGTAGAGTTTTGCGTGTAGATGCTTATCGAAAGAAATCTGCGCAAACGTTGACGCGTTTCTCCAGCCGTCTGCCTTCAGAAGATAAGTCGGATCCAGAAACCAGACAAATCCAGGGTGCCATTATTCCAGCAGGTGTGTTTTATGTATTGATGTCGCATTGAGCACGCTGCGGAGCGGGAACGTTGAACTTCAAAGCACCGTCTCGAGCCGGCCTCGGCGCCGCTGCGGTACCCCCAGGGTTAGCCACGCGAAGCGAGTCAATGGAGTCTGCAGATACGTGGCATGGCAAGCGACTCCCATCACAGAGGGCCGGAATTGCGGGACGCCACGCGAGTGTCCTGCGATGCCCATGATGCCATCGGAGAGGGAGCGCATGCCACGGCAGACGCTGAGGGAGGACAGCGCCGCCGCCACCAACCCAGCGAGCCGCACCCAGCGGCACATTCCCACACCGCGCGTCTCGCGGCGGTCATCACCGCGCCGTGCCCATGCCGTGCAGGCGCCCGTTGGCGGCGGGGTAGCGCGGGCCGGAGGGCGAGAAGGGGTACACGTTGCGCGGCGCGAAGCGGTCCGCCGACTGCCACTGCATGCGCAGGCCGCGCTTCGCCGCCTCGTGCTCGGGCGAGTGGTGGTGGTTGAAGGCGTCGAAGAGCGCCTGCACCACGTTGTACGGGTTGCGGCGCCGGCTGCCGATGATCTTGGCGCTCGCGTGCGAGATGCCCGCCATCTCAAACACGTCCTGGATGAAGGGCGGCGCGTTGTTGAAGTGCGAGGAGGAGGGCATGGTGCGGATGATGACGTACAGGTTGTTGCGCTTGCCGATCAGGTCGTGGTAGAGCGACCCCTTGTGCGTGGACACGTGGATCATGTCGCGCTGCGCGTTGGACAGCGCCTGCTTCGTGGCCATGAAGGGCTCCTTGTCCTTGCCGATGCCGAACCCGATGCCGCCGTGCCCGTTGCCCACCACGAGGCAGCAGCGCGTGGACTGGATCATGCCGCCGGAGACGACCTGCGTCACCATGTCCACCGCGGCCACCATGGCGTAGAAGGACTGCACGGGACGGTTCACGATGGGCAGCGGCCGCTCGATCAGGTCGCGCAGCTTCTTGCGCTGCTCGTCCAGCACGCGCTCCGCGGGCGTCATGGACGCCTCTGCAAGCGGGAAGGGGGGCAGGGGGCGAGGGGGTGGGCGGATTGAAGGCAGTGAGGTGCCGCGCGGTGTCAAGTGGAGAGCGAGCTAGCGGACGGGAGTTGCGCTTCAAGATCGAAAAAGCAGAACCACAAAGCAGCGCAAGCGCGCAAGCACATACAACAGTCAAACTGGTGAGCAGGAGCTCAGAGCCACGCAGGTGCTGCCTCGGAGAGTAGGAGGGTCGATGTTCGGGTCCGCACCGCGGGCTGATCCGCGTCGGCTGCGCCGTGTCTCCACGCCGCAGATCATCGTTTTTCGCTCATTGGCAGCAGCTCGTGCAAACCCGTAAAACGGACAGGGCGGCGACACCACACCAACGTGTGAGGCCGCCGCCACACCAGAAGGCAGCTGCAACCCCCGCAGGCGCACTCCGCACACCTACCTATCCTGGCGCACACGAGCCCTGGCACCCACACCTACGAACACACACGCAAACCTTGGCAGCGGTACAAGCAGCACACGCTGCTGCTACACACACGCACTCACCGCGCACGGTGACGGCGTCGGGGTAGGGCTGCCCCTCGCGCGGCTGCACGAACTCGTAGGGCGAGGCGAGCTCCTCCAGGATGCTGCGCGGCACGCGGTTGATGTCGTCTCCGAAGGCGGGCGCGATGCGCACGCCCTCGTCCGCCAGCTCGCCCGCGTCCACGAGGATGCGGGCCTCGTCGTCCGTGTCGCGGATGCCCAGGCGCGAGCGGTAGTCGCGCAGCTGCGTCGCGCGGTCCACGATGAAGCGCATGTCGTTGGGGTCGCCGCCCCAGTCGCTGTCGTCGTCGCCGGAGAGGGACACGAGGCCGCTCGGCTTGGGCTTGCCGCCGCCCGCGCCGCCGCCGCCGACCAGGGGGCTGACGCCCGCGCGGTCGAAGAGGGATCGCGTCTGCTCGTCCAGCATCGCCTCGCCCTCCTCCTCAGCCGACGCGCCGCCGCCGGGAGACAGGTACCCAGCCACGTGCGCCGCCGCGCGCTCCGCGCGCTGCACGGCGGGCGCGCGCGTGATGGCGTCGCGGCGCCGCGGCAGCAGCGGCTCCTCCTCCAGCTCCTCCGAGCCCTCGCTGCCGCCGCCCTCCGACTCGGGCATGCGCAGGTCCGCGTCCTTCAGCGCGTCGCGCGAGGGCGCGAGCGGCACGGGCGAGCCGTCGGAGAGCAGGTTGTACGAGCGCGGGCGCAGCGTGACCACCTCCCGCAGGGGATCGGGCAGGGGCAGGCCCAGCGTGAGCGACCCGTCGTCGCTGTCCTCCGCGCCGCCGGCGGCGCGCCGCCGCAGCGTGGGCAGGCCCTTCGCCGCGGCGGCGCCCTCGTCGTCGGAGGGCCCCAGCAGCGCGCTGAGGCTCTCGTTGAGCTGCTTGGCCTTGAGCTGCTGCGGCGTCAGCGCCGCGTCCGTCGCGCGGCCCGCGGCGCCGTCGCTGCTGCTGCTGCCGCCGAAGTCGCTGTCGCTGCCGGAGCTGCCGATGCCGACGGCGGGGCCGCCGCCGCCCGCGCCGTGCCCGCCCTGGCCCAGGAGATCCGCCGCAGCGCCCGCCAGCTTGCGGGCTGCGGCGCGCTGCTGCAGTGCAACCGTCTCCGCCGCCTCCGCCGCAGCGGCGCTGATGCCGGCCGCGCGGTCGCGCGCGCGCATCACGAGCGGGGACGTCGGCGCGTACCCGCGCTTGCTGGAGAGGGCGAACTCCTCGTCGCCCGCCACGTCCAGCCTGTAGTCCAGCTCCCCGTCGCTCAGGTCCAGGTCTGTCTGCGCCTCGTAGTCAAAGTCGTCCTCCACCACGGCGACGCGGCTCTTCAGGTCGGCGGGCACGTTGATCAGCCGCTCGAACTGCGGGCTGTCCATGTACGCGGCGCGCTGCCACAGCTCCTCGCGCGAGGCGGCGGGCAGGTCCAGCGAGCGCTTCATGCCCGACGCCTCGTTGGCGGCGGCGCTGTCGTCCACGGCACGCCCGCCAAAGTCGAGCTTGTCCTTGTTCAGCAGGTCGTACAGCACCTGCATCTCCTCGTCGTCCGTGTAGATGCCGCCGTCCTGCGCGGCAGCTGCCCCGCCCGCAGCCGACTTGGACGCTGCTGCGGCAGCCTTGGCCGACGCAGCGATGCGCGCCTTGCGCTCCGCCTCACGCAGCTCCGCGCGATCTGGCCGGTGCTTCGCGCCATACGCGGCCTTCTTCCCACTGTCGGGCTGCTTAATAGGCACCTTCAGCGCTGCCTTCTTCTTCCCGCCGGGCTTGCCGCCGCCGCCGGCCTTAGCGGGCGCCTTCGGCGTCGCCTCGGCAGCAAAGCATCGTCTGCACCAGTGAAAGTGCGTGAAAAGATCGCGTTAGTCCCCAAGCCTCAGGGGCGGATGACAGCGACGCAAGAATCGACGCCAATGGCACACACCGAAACACGCATGGCACAGCGGCTTCTGTGGCACTGCCTGTCAGCCCCTCCAACTCCTGCAAGAACAAGGATGAACACAAATATTCAGTTGAACTAGTGGCAGGGGCACGCCAGGGAGCCCAGCTCGATGGGTTTGGAGTGGCTGGAGTGGAGAAAAAGCGATCGACGCACCCTGCCCAGCAGCAGTCGCACGACCGCGGCCTTGCTGACGCCCTGTCGGGCGGTCAAGGCGCGCAGCATGGTTGCAGAACAAAATTGAAGCTAAGGCTTTCTACCGACGAAGACGACTGCCGGCCGAGCCTCCGCTGATGACCGTGCGCCGCAGAGTGATTTAGCCATGTCTGGCGTCCGTCAGAACTGTTTGTGACACGACGCGTTGCCATGCACAATCCATGCTGATGCGCGATCAAGGCGGTTGAGATTACTGCCTTGATGTGTGACGCGTGCTGAGCAAGTCACCTGGCAGGTGGCGTTACCAATATGGGCGACGAGGGCCTTTCGCTGTGAGTGCCTTGTGCGGTTCATCCCACCGGCTTCCAGCTTCCAGCACGAGATGCGTTAGCAGAGCATCTCGTTGGTGTTACCGAGCAACCCGCGCTGCCTCTTCTCGCTTTTCGATGTCTTCTTCAACTCCTCTGGTTGCATGTGCAGCGACGACGATGCGTTCCTGCGAGGGCTGCTGGTGTCGATGGGCGCCACCGAGTTCGACCCGTCCACCGTGGACTGTCTCCGCCAGATTGCCATAGGTTGGCTCGACGAGCTGCTGTTCTTTTCAGGAGTGGTAGCCGTGTGACCGGTTTGGACAGCAGCGTCCGATACACATGCTCATATCACTCCTTCTGCAGAGCAATTTCACGATGTGATCGGATCCGCGACACGCATAGCCACGCACCTCCGGTCTCCTGTTATTACACCAGAGGCTGTCTCTGCAGCATGTGACATGCACCTCATGCATCAGCAGCCGCAGCGAGAGGTGACTTTGCGAATCCCCGATTTGGCTGCGTTACAACCCGAGTGCGGGCAATCGTATGCGGCAGCCTTTGACGCGGCACCTTTTTTTTTCATCTCGTGGCATCTCGACACTGCAGCGGCTCTTGGACCAAGCGCGAATGCTCAACGGGCGGACGATCGCGTGGCCGCTGACCAGCGAGGTGTTTGTGCCAGCAGACGCGATCCCGGACACCGCCCTGGCCGCGGCCGCAGCGGGTCGGTCGGCGTTTCCACTCGGGGCCGCGGGTAGCTCTGCCCAGCCATCGTATTACGGGGGGAGCGATGGCGCCGACGGTGTGGGTGCAGCGGCTGCTCCCACGCCACTTGCTGCGTCAGCGGGCGCGAAGAAGATAGAGATCCGGATGCTAGCAGGCTCCCTGCCGGCTGCGGCACCACCACCGTTTGCTTCGACAGCTTATGGAACCGCAGGCTACCATGGATCGGGGCCAACTCAACGATGTGCTGCGGCTGCGCCGTACTAATTGCTGAGTGCATGCATGTTGAGTGATCGCGTCAGGAGGCGAGTCATGTGCAACTCGCCAACGCTATTTCAGCGCTGCTTGTCGTGAGGGGAAGTCCGAGAGCTTTTCGTCGCTGAATAAGTCACGGCTGTGTCCGCACTGGTGTAGCAGAGCTATGCGACGTTGAATTCGAAGCGCAGTGTTGCAACGTTAACTATCGAACGTTCGCTCGAGCTCCTGTGACCGTATGATCGCGTCCGAGTCACCTACTGCTTCCGCACGATACTTAACACAGCATACCCGCATACAATAGCATGCACGGACCCGACCGTGACCAAGCGATTCGGCGGGTACGTTCCACGGTGGACGGCTTAACCATTACGTGACGTTGATTATGGCAGAGCTCGGCTCATGAACAAGCATCGCCGGCAACCGCCTGAAATGCATATTGTCTCCTCTCGAAGTTCAAATTGTACACGTGCAACGAAGAGCAACGCGCCGGCGCATCGGCCCTCCCTCTCAACAGCCCAGCGCGACAGCACACAGCATCCGCCACCCAAGGAGCGCTGCTCGGAAAGCGGCCACGGGCTGCGCTGGGACACACGGCTGCCGGCGCTCACGGCGGGGCCGTGAGCTTCTTCTGGATGGACGTGTGCATCTCGCACAGCAGGTCCACGTAACTCGGCGCGTAGTCAAACTTGTCTTCCGCGAACAGCCGCGCCACCGCGCCCCGCCCCTCCAGGTCAGCGGGCACCACCACGGTGAGGGGCAGGAAGGGCGGCCGCCGGGAGCGGATGGCGGCGATGATGGTCCACACGCGCACGTTCCACTCCGTGTCCAGCTCGGGCAGCTCAGTGCCCTTGGCCAGTGCGATGGCGGCGGGCACGGCAGGCCCGAACACCTCCCGCACCGTCTCCTCGTCGCAGTCGGGGCCCACCAGCAGCGTCAGGCCCGCGGCGTGCTCCAGCAGGTACAGCCCGTGCGGGGACAGCTGCTCCATGCTGGGGTAGGTCGTGGGCGGCAGCAGCACGCGCTGCAGCAGCTCGTGGGAGAGGCTGCTCGGGTGCTGAGCGGGGCGAGCGGGCCCGGGGGCGTCGGGGTCGGAGGCGGCCGCCAGGTCATCATCCGAGTCCAGCGCGATGCCGTGCTGCAAGAGGTGCGTAGTTTAGGAGTGAGGGCGACGGGAAGAAGAGGCGTGAAGACACAATGACGGCATCTCATCAACTGCATCAACGGCTAGCCCCCCTTCAGCAAACAAGCGCATGCGAGCAACGCGCAGGCGACGCACCCATCCGCCCAGGCGGTGCAGCGCGTACAGGCGCGGGTAGATGAAGGGCACGAGGCGGCTGGGGGTGAGGCTGTTGAGGTACAGGGCGTTCGCCAGCCTCACGTCAGCACGGGCGGCGACCTCTCCGTACGGGCTGCGCCCCGGCCCCGGCGCGGGTTGCGGGCGGTTCACGACGAAGGCGGCCGTCTTGTACAGGGCGGACAGATAGACGGGCAGCAGCTTGAGGCTCTCCGGCAGGATGAGCTGCCCGGGCGAGGAGTGCGGCGCGCAGTGCTTGCGGTAGCTGTGCAGCATCTCCGTCGCCTGCTCCGTCACGGCGCGCTCCACCTGCACCAGGTCGCGCGCCATCGGGATACTCGCGATGGCTGCAGGGGGAGGGGATGCGGAGAGGGGGGAGAAAGAGGGAGCAAGCAGGGGTTTGAAGTAGGGACGAGGCAAGAGGCACACTTGGGCGGTGGCACAGGCGCACACAAGGACGGTGTGCAGAACATATCCCCCCATACAAGCCCCGCAAGCCCCTGCAGCGCACCAGCCCCGCGTCACGCCGCTGCCGCTGCCCCCGGGGGCCTCTCTCACCGTTGCGCACGAGGGTGCTGAGGATGGTGTCGATGTCCGCGTGCCGGAAGACCGCCTGCAGGTTCTCCGTGCTCTTGAGCCACAGGTTGTGCACGCGGATGCGGCGCGCGCCGAAGCTCGTCGTGAACAGCAGGGCCGCCTGCACGAAGATGTCCTCGCCGTCCTTGAGCTCGTGCCCGTCGTGCTGCAGCATCGCCAGCACCGCCTTCTCGCTGTCCAGCGTGGGCAGGTCCGCCTCGTCGTCGCCGCGCTCCAGGAAGTTGCCGAGGTAGCCCGTGACCTTCACCCCCGGGGAGGTGCGCACCTTCAGCACCGCCTCCACGCCCGTCTCGCGGCTCAGCAGCTCGCGCGTCTCCGCCACCACGCGCTCAACGACAGACGCGGGGACGGCTGCCTCGCTCGCGGCCGCCGCTCCGCCACCGGCAGCGCCGACGCCCGAGCTGCCCAGCTGCGAGGCGCCGAGCGGGGCGCTGGGGGCGGCGCCCGCCCCCGCCATGGCGCCCGGCGGCGCCCCGATGGGCGGCTTGCTGAGGCCGCCCGGCCCAGCGCCCGGCGCACCGGACGGTCCAGGCGCGGAGGGGGCGGCAAAGGAGGGGTAGATGCGCGCGTCCCCGCCCGTGACCCCCACCAGCGCTGCCATGGTGCCGAGGTCGATCGAGGAGGAGGAGAGAACGTTGATGTGCACGCTGACCGCCTTGCTCGCCGCGGTGCGGGCCAGGTCCTGATAGAAGGCCGTGGCGGGCGAGCCCACCTGCGGGACGCACAGCTCCTTCTCCTTCTCGCTGCCGTACACGCCCGGGCGCTCCCGGTGCACGAGCTTGCCCTCCCCGTGCGAGGGCAGGCTCGCCGCGAAGAGCACGACGCGGCCGCCGCACTCGGTCAGC
>Ga0208629_101024_pt1 | contig 11943 bp, 4 predicted proteins | sample LakWasMet19_HOW5_2_FD_183865 | JGI IMG/M metagenome (GOLD analysis project Ga0208629, IMG submission 183865) | Freshwater sediment methanotrophic microbial communities from Lake Washington under simulated oxygen tension - Sediment Metagenome... | ecosystem: Environmental > Aquatic > Freshwater >...
GTCAGCCATGATCAAGCAGTTACGTGCTAGGACACAATACCAGCGTGCCAGCGGAGCTGAATCACGTGTTCTTTGCAAGATTCCACTTGCTCCGCGTGACTCAAGCCACGCGCGGCCAGCATGGGGCCCTGATTCGAGCGGGTTGCCGGGCCGAGACAGGCCTGCCAGCACTGCGCTGTACGGGAAGTCGCGACCAGAACCCCAACGCACTTGGCAATACTTCCAACCTTGCCCGCTTGCATTCACTAAGTCAAAATGTTACTGCAGGCAGAGAATCGGCGCTCAGAAATCAGGCTCAGGCTCGAAGCCGTCCTCGTCAGCAGCATACGCATCGTCCGCAGGCGGCTTCACGCTACCGCCAGGCCCACCTGCTGCGTGAGTAGGCGCGTCATGCACGGCAGCAAGCAATGCGTTGCCCGCTGCAGCCGCAGCTGCGGTTGACGGCAGCGAGGAGGCGGAGGCAGAATGCATGACGTTCCCTGCGGCCTTTGTGTGCTGCCCAAGGGCTGGTCCGCCCGCAGCGGCCCCGCCGACAGCCCCCAACCGCGCAGGCGGCTCTGAGCTGTGTGCGGTGTAATTGCTGAGCGAAGATGCAAACTGCCGCTCGAGCTCACGAAGCCTCAGCCCCGCAGGGCTCAGCAGCCCGGCGCTGTCCGTGTGAGCGGCTGGCGCGCCCTCCCCCAGCGAGGCCCCCGCACCTGTGGCAGCCGCCCGGGCGGCGGCCGAGGCAGCGCTGCTGGCGCTTGCGGCCGATCGAGCAGTGTCCACCGCAGGCGCGGCAGCGTCTGACGCGGATGTCGCTGCCGCATGCCCAGAAGCTGCCGCGAGGCTGTCGGCGGGAGGCTTGGATCGGCCCGACAGAGACGAGGCGGCGCCACGGGCGCTGCCTCCAGCAGCAGCGGCAGCGCCAGTTGTGCGCGTGGTGCTGTGCGCCCGTGTCGAGGTAGCGGTGCCGCCAGCCGTGCCGGCGCTCCTTCGACCCGTCGACAGAGGCAGCTGCAGCGGCGCCCGCGCCCTGCCGCCGTTGCTTTCGCGTCCGCTGCGCGGCTCGGAGGCAGAGGGCGTGGAGGCAGACGTCGCCGCAGGGCCCCCAGCAAGGACCGCTGGCTTGGCTATCGCAGGCTGGGCAGCCGCAGCAGCAGCAGCAGTCGGCCCGTGCTGCAGCGATCCTCGGCTGGAGCTGGTCGGCAGAGCGGGGGCCCCGCTGCCCGCCACAGGCACTGGCCCTGCAGCGCCAGGGCCTGTGGCAGCGATTTGGGGCGCGTTTCGGCTCGCCCTACCCGCAGGCAGCGCTGGCTTTGCAGCCGCTTGCCCAGCGGCCCTCGCCGCGCCCCCTCCAGCCGCTGCGCTGCTTGCCGGACCAGGGTGCGGCAGGCCTGCGCTGCCGCGTCCGTTCAGCTGGGAGGCAGAAGCACGGCCAGCGCCCGCCGCCGCTGCTGCTGCTGCTGGTAGGGATCCAGTAGAAGCCGCCCCAGCTGTGCCGGCGACCGCACCCATGGTCGCAGTCTCTGTCGGTTTGGCCGCGGGGATTCTGGCAGCCGTTGACGTGGAGGCGGTTCGCTTGGCAGGCGCGGGGGATGCTGCCGCCGCTGTCGGTTTCTTAGCAACAGCAGCTACAGCCGTAGTGCTGGCGGCGCGAGGCTTCTGCCCGCCCCCGCTGCCCGGCCCTTTGCCGGCAGCCTTCATCGCGGCATTGGCTTCCGCTGCAGCGATTCGACCCAGCAGCCCCTGCCGCTCCCGCTCCCACTGCTGCTTCGCCGCTACCACTGCGGCATCGATGGTGGCTCGCGATGGGCCCAGCCCGCCTGAGGCGGAGAGGCGACGGCTGAGCGGGGCGGAGGAAGACGAGGGGTCGGCAGAGGCAGAGGCTGGCGCAGCCCCGGCACTGGCGCCCAGGGACGTCGCCGCTGCAGCCGCAACCACTGCTGCTGCATCAGTTGCCGCTACGGAGGACCGGCGCCTCGCCTCAGTGGGCAGCTGCGGCTTCAGGCTCGCCCGCCTGCCGGGGGAGGCTGCAGCGCCGGCAGCTCCCTTGCTCGGCCCTCGCTTCCCTGCGGCCACCAGCATTCGACCCCTGCGGGGCGGGGCGGCGCCGTAGGGCGAGCCACCCAGCTGCCGCAGGGGGCCTGAGGAGCTGGCAGTGCGGGAGGGAGGCACAGGCAGCGCTCTGCCGGCGCCATCACCCTCTGTCCCTCCGGCCCCCACCCTGCGCTGTAGCGCTGTCAAGGCAGCCAGCGCCTCCGCTGCCTGCCGCTTGGACTCCTTGTGCGCAAGCGTCAGCGCAACGATAGCGCCCTGCTGCCTCTGCCCCACTTCCCTCAGCCTGTCGACCTCGGCCCGCATCTGCCGCTGCTTCTCTCGCTCCACTCGCACCTCCACTGCAGAGACAGAAAGACTCGAGGCGACAGCGAATGAACGCGCGGTGAAGAAGCTGGCTGCGCGGCAGTGGGCTCCGTTACCCAGTTCATGTCTCTGGGGCAAGCCAGATACGAGTCTGCCCCACATCATGTCACCCCCCAGTGCACCCTTGCACTACGCTACAACTGCCGGGCTGCGCCGCCACTCACTCTCCAGCGCCGCAGCCCGCTGAGGCAGCCCGAAGGCGTCTGTCGTGACTGCGTCCACCTGCTTGCTGAGGCCCCGGTTGACTGCGGTCAGGGACTTGATCTCCTCCTGCAGCCCCGCAATCATGCGATCTCTGCGGAGGAGGAAGGGGGGAGGGGTGTGTGAATCGAGCAGCGCAATGTGATGGTTGAAGCGATCGAACGTGTTACCAAGCCAGCTTGCTCCCCGCACATGACAGCATCTGAGTGAGGAATCGCTGCAGGGGTATAGTCCAGCACTGCAGCAGCCCTCCCGCCTGACTCACCGCTCCCTCCGCGCTGCCTCCAGCTCAGCGACTCGAGCGTCCTTGGCCGCCCTGTCCAGCTGGCCTCGCAGCTCAGCCACCGTGCCAGCCAGCGTCTCCACCTTCTTGCGCAGCCCCAGCACCGCTTTGTCCTTGCTGCGGCCCGCCAGGTTGAGCACTGCAAGCAGCTCGGGCTGCGGGGCCAGCAGCTCGCGATAGCCCGGCTCCCCGACGGCCCCAGGTCCAGGTCCAGCGCCCCCATACGCCCGCGGGTCCCCCGGCGCGGCACCGTGCAGCAGAGGCATGTGGTTGTAGCCGTCGCCCTCTGCCATGGCTGCCAGGGGATCGCCAGCCGCAGCGTGCGAGGCCCCTGCCCCCGGCATCTGGCGCGGGTAACCGGAGGCTGTGGGTGTGTGCCAGAAGCCTGCCTGCTGCGGCCTGCCGCCCTGGCCAGCCCCTCCCGGGTTGCCTCCAGCGGGCCCACTGGCGACAGCAGGCGGAAGCGAGCTCGCCTGCCGTGCAGCCAAGCCGTGGGTGGTCGCATGGCTCAGGGATACAGTCCCCTTTGCAACACGCGACACCGGCGAGGCAGCTCCGAAGGGGGTGCTAGTAGGCCTCAGGGCGACCCCTGCAGCAGCAGCGCCCCGGGACCCGGGGGTTCCCCCTGCTGCAAAGTGCTGAGGGAGGAGGTCGGGCCGATGCCCGGCCTCAGCGGCTGCCGCCTCCTCCTCCGGCACGTCCAGCGCCATCTCCCCGCCATCGCTGGCGGCCGAAGCAGACAGCGGCGGCAGCGCCACGCCTGCCCGGTCCGCAGCAGCAGCGCCACGGCCGCTGTCTGCGCCAGCGCCCCCGTACTGGAGGTAGGGGGCGAGGGAGGGGTACTTGAGGGAGGCGAGGGCGAGGGCGGCATCGGGGCGGGGGCGACCCGTGCCGCCGCCTGCCCCGCCAGAGCCAGACGCGCCGGAGCGGGCGCTCTGGGGGGAGCTGCCCCCGTCGCCTCTGGCCCTGCCTAGGCGCTGGGTCGGGGACGCTGCGTGCGAGGAGGCGACGCTGCCAGCTTGCGCGGAGTGCAGCGAGCCAGCGGACGCCTGCGTGTGATGGCCCCGCTGCTGCTGTAGACCCTGTGGGCGAGGGTGGCCCCCCGGCGACACCCCGCCAGCCCCGGCGGGTGCGCCGTGGGCAGCTGCAGCGGCTGGAGCGACATCTTTGCTGGCGGCCCGGGCGTGGTTCGGCCGCCCGTGTGCCACTGCCTTGGGCAGCGACCTTACGGGGCCGTAAGGGGTCATTCCGATCACACCAGGTGCAGCGCCGGAGGCAGCGGCCACGGATTGCATGCGGGTCGGGGAGGTTGCCGCGCCATCCGGGCTGATGCGGCGAGGCGGCGAGAGTGCGCCTCTGCCCCCCACCTGCTGGGGTCGGTGCTGGCCCTCACCCTGCGCCCTGTGCCGGGGACCAGAACCCCCCTCGGCAGCCATCCCCCCTCCGTGCGACCCCACAGCCCACCCACCATCGGCTGCGTAGGAGGCCTCGTGCGTGCCAGCGCGAGCGGCGTGTGCTGCGTAGCCACCGTGCGCAGCGGCGGACGTTGCTGCGTCACCCGGGTGCGGCTGGTCGCCGCTCATACTGCTGAGCACTCCAGTGGCTTGCCGAAGCTCGGTGTCCGAGCCGCCCGCGTGTGCGGTGGTTCGCGTGCCGACACTTGTAACCGCCGACAAGCCAGCATCGGGGGCACGGCCACCGGGGACGGCGTCAGTTGCTGGCTCGACGAGGTCGGCGGTGTTGCTCCGCCACTCTGACGCGCTTTCGGGCGGGCCTGGTGGCGGGCTCAAGCTTGCACCCGCGCCAGAAAGCAGGGACTCGAGCTCGCGATCTAGAGCGCTGGCGTCCCCGTTGCGGGATGTGGAGCTGGCAGGGGCGCGCGAAGTGGCGTCCGGTCCCGAGACGTCAGCCAGGCGAGAGGCACCACGCCGAGCAGACTCAGGCGGCGCAGCGGGCTGTGGGTGATCCAGGGGGCTGTTTGCTCGATATCCTCGGCTGCGGCTGCGCGTCGGGTCGCCGTGAAATGATGACATGATTGCCGCACACATTCGCTCCGAGTCGCCGGGGTGAAGGTGGGTCTGTTGACGATTTTTTCCGGGCCCTGGCGGCCGGTGCTTGCGCGGAGGTGCAAACAGTGCACAGAATTGTCGCTGGGTTGTCGGGTTCAGGGAATCTTCTGGGTGAATCAGCAGGGCAATTCGAGATGGACAGCCGAAACGGCTGCATTTGGAGGAAGTTGGCATTCGAATGCGTGTGGTCACACTCGCAGAAGATTGCAGCCACAATAGGGCAACTTGGTTTCCAGCCTCGACAATGAGCGTCGAGGGTCTTTAGTTGAGCGAGGACTTTTGGGGCAGCCGAACTGGGGACCGGACCTTCGGGTGCAACCATTCGGGGTGCATTTTGAGAACTGTCATGGAGCCGGAGCGGGGGTCAACATCAGGAGCGCCTCCATTGCTGCGCTCAGGCTCGTTCTCGTCGGTCAGCTCGCGGAGTAGCACTGGCGCGGCCGCTCGCCCACCCCCTGAAGCTCGTATCAAGGACCTCCCACCAGGCAGCACAGGACTTGCGAAGACCGCGGTCGAGCTCTTGACGCCCCGCGAGCGCTATGGTACACTTTCTTCGTCGAGAAACAATGGCTTGCCCTCGGGTGGTCCAGACGACAGCAATGGCCTGCCATCTCGACCATCCTTCCACCGCTCCAACACCGGCCTGGGGTCGTATGGCGCGGCATCCTCTGCGGTGCGCCCTGTCGGACCGCCTTCGCTTGGCGGCAGCTCAGGGCTGACGCTTCCTCGCTCCGCCAGTGGTTCGTCTGCTCACCTCGGCGCAGCGGCGCGTGTGCTGCAACGCGTGGGCGGCTCTTCGGAAGATCCCTCGCGGACGGAGGACGGAGGCGCGCCGCCTGCCCGCCTCGCGCCCGAGCGTGGCTTCGAGCTCACGCCGCCATCTCAGGCAGCTCCTGAAGCGGCGGCTGCCTCCGGCAGCTTGGAATCCTCATCTGCCGGCTTGTCCTCGTCTCGCGGGCCCGGAAGACCTGCTGCTTTAGCTTCTGACGCTGGCACCGGTCGTGGCGATGTCGGCAGCCGAGCGCTTCCCGGGCCCCGACACGCGCTCGCTGGCTCTGGAGCCGCGTCTACCACTGCACCCGCCCTGCCGCAGCTGGCGCTCCCGCTGGGCCTTGCCTCCTTCGGGCGCCTGCCTCCGCGCAGGCCTCCCGTCGTCACCGCCATCGAGGAAGGGAGCGAAGAGGGGGCTACGGAGCCGGGCAGCATGACCGGCAGCCCGCCCGCCGTACCATTGCCTGCTTTCGACGAAGCGCCGGCAGCTCTTGCGATCACTGAAGCAGGGGCGGGGCCAGGCGATGCCGCTGTGTCTCCCGCCCCCCTCGCCTCCCGGGCCCAGGGGCTCGCCCCTGTGTCGCAGCCTCCGCTCTTCTCTGATACGGAGCTCGAGCGGATGGCGCTGCAGATGCTGCAGACGAAGGAGGGTCCAGACGACGATGAATCCGGTGGCGACAGTCAACTGCCCGGGAGCGGCAGCGCCAGCGGACCGAGCAGCCTGCCTGACGACGCCCTCTCCTCTTTCCGCCCTGCCCCGACAGCAGAGCCCGCTGCGGTGTCCACGCCGCCGAAGCCTCGTTCGCCGGCAGCGGCTTCGGTAGTGGGCCCAGTCCACGGCGCCGTACACTCCGCCACGCTTGGAGGCGCCTCCCCGCTGCTGTCAGCAGCGCCACGGATTGGGGGCAGCCCTGAGGGTGCGCAGGGTGGGCCGCCGGCGGAACTGCATGGACAGCTGGAGGAGACCGCTGCCGCCCTGGCGCAGGCGCGGGCCGACTCCCTGGCTGCTGCAGCCGCGGCAGCTGCAGCGCGCGCTGACGCTGTGGATGCGAGGACAGCGGCCAACGCTGCAACCAGCCGGGCCCTCGATGCGATCAGCGAGGCGGCTGCCCTGCGCCTGCGCATGCAGAGCCCGCCGCACACGTCGCCTCGCTCCAGGGCAGCGGTGTCCCCGCACTCTCAGCTCTCGCCGGGCGCTGCAGGCAGCGACACGGTGGGCCTTGCAGGCCACTTGACGGGGTCCGGGCTCTCCGCTGGGGCCCAGCACAGCCACAGCCACAGCAGCCATAGCAACGCCTCCTACGGCAGTACCGCCAGCAGCAGCACTTCCATCGCTACCCGCGTGATCAACGTCAGCGCTGTGAATCTGTTCGCCTTCCCTGCATCCCCGCCTGCTGCTGCCGCTGCATCGGCGCCTGTCCCAGCAACCTCGCGATCGCTGCAAGCGGCGCAGGCGCGCACAAAGTCCAGCGCCGGCAGCCCCCCGCCTGCGCCGACGCCTGCCTCGGGAGGCTCCCTGCTTGCGCCGCGGTCTGCCGAACCCATCGCAGCAGGGCACGCGATGGAGCCACTGGTGGCGCCAGCGGCTGCATCCTCCGAGCCGCGGTCACCACCGGAAAAGCTGGCGAGCTCGATCGCTAGTGCTGCCTCGGTCGGCTTTTCAAGCTCGCCCGCGGCGGGCTCAGAGGGGGCCTCTGCAGCGGCGCTGGCGCGGCAGCGAGAGACGTTCGCTGCAGCGCTGGCGCAGCGAGACCGGGAACAGCGGGAGCTAGCCGTGCAGCTGGCGGCGGCGCAAGCTGCCGCTGCGAACGCTGCAGCGACTTCTGAGGTGGCCTCCTCGGAGGCAGCGACCCTCCGGGAGCGCGTCCGAGCGCTGCAGGCAGAGGTCGTGGCAGCCAACTCCGGGGCGTCGAATGCTGGGTCGGAGCGCGCCGCCTCCACACGAGCGCTCTCCCGCCTGCGAGCCACGCTCGCCTCGGCGGAGGGCGACTGCTCCTCCATGCGGGAGGCCCTGCGGCAGGTGCAGGCGCAGGCGGCTCGGGAGCGGGAGGGGGCGGCCGAACGCATCGCAGCACTGGAGGCGCAGCTGCAGCGCAGCCCCTCGCAGGCGGGTGGCGACTCCTCTCTCACTGAAGCGGGGCTCGCTGCCGCACACGCGGAGGCTCAGGCCGCCCTAGCGGATGCCACGCACACCGTGAGCACACAGGCCGCAGAGATAGAGCGGCTGCACGCGTCTGGGCGGGCAGCGGCGTCTCGCCTCGGGGAGCTGCAGGACACTGTGGCGGCACTGCAGAGCGAGCTGACAGCAGCAGCCGCCGCAGTCACGTCCGTGCGTGCCGCCACTGCCGACGCCTCCGCCTCCAACGCCGCCGCCCTCTCAGCCGAGCGGGATGCCGCACTGGCGCAGCTGCGTGAGACGCAGCTGGCGCTGCAGGCGGCGCAGGCAGAAGGCCATGCGGCGATCGCCGACGCGACCGCTGCGGGCCAGGAGCGAGACAGCCTCGCCCAGCGATGCGCCAGCCTCGCCCAGCGATGCGCCAGCCTCGCAGCGGACGCGGCTGCGGCCTCCCAGCGCTCACAGGCCGCTGAGGCTGCCGTCGGCTCCCTCAGGGCCGAATCATCTGCGGCCCAGGCTGCGAGGGAGGCAGCAGAGGGGAGGGCGGCTGCCTCTGCCGCTGCACTGGCCGCTGCGGCTGCTGCCGGGGCGGATGCCCGCGTCGCCGCGGCCGCTGCGTCGCTCCGGGCTGACAACGCACAAGCTGCCGCAGGGGCTGCGGAGGCGAGGCTGCACGAGACCCAGGCTCAGCTGCAGGAGGCGTCCGAGCGGGCGGAGAGGGCGGAGACAGCCGCTGCCGCTCACCTGTCAGCGCTGCAGACAGCAGATGGGGCTGCCAGTGGTCGCGACACAGCGCTGCGGCGGGCCTTGTCTGTGTTGCAGGCGCAGGCTGCCTCGCTGAGGGCTGACCACGTGGGATTGGCCGCTGCCGCAAGGGCGGCTGTGTCTGAAGTCACCTCCGGGCTGCCTCCCCCCGCTAGCGTCGCACAGCTGCTGCAGACCGCCCTGCAAGAGGCAGCCGCTGCAGCGCAGGGGGCTGCCGCAGAGCAGCTGGGAGCAGAGCGTGCGTCCGCGGCCGCCCTCGCAGCCGCCCTCGACTCTGCGAATGGCGTGATTGCTGGCCTGCAGCGACAGGCGGCCCAGGAGGCGGCCTCGCAGACAGCACAGCTCGCTGCAGCGGTCGCGGAGGCTGCGCATGCGCGCTCGCAGGTCGCAGAGGCGGCAGCCTCCGCTGTAGATGCCGCGCCCCTCTGCCGCGATGGCTCGCATGCGGGGCTGGCGGAGGAGGTGGGCTCGCTGCGGGATCAGCTGGCTGCCGCACTGGCGGCCGGGCTCGCAGCCGATGGGCGGGCAACTGTCGCTGAGGCGGCTGTCGCCGATCAAGCGTCAGCTGCAAGCAGCGGCGCCAGCGAGGCAGCCCTGCTGCAGCAACTGCTCGAGTCGATGGGCGAGCAGGTGACCCTGCTGACGGCTGACAAGGCGGCGCTGCAGGCACAGCTTGCAGATGCGGCTGCAGCCTCTGCGGAGGCGGGGGCGCTCCAGGTGCAGCTCGCAGGCACTCAAGCGTTCCTGGCTGCCGCAGAGGAGCAGGCAGCGGCCCTGAGAGCCCAGTGCGCCTCCCAGCAGCTTGCGCAGCAGGGGCTGGAGGAGCAGGTGTCAGGCCTGCAGGCGCAGGTGCAGCGCCTGCGGGAGGAGCAGCCTGTCCAGCAATTGCAGTCGGAGGGGGTCGCGCGTGCGTTGGAGCAGGTGGCTGGCCTGCGCTCCGCCTATGCTGCTCTCAAGTGGTGGGTTCGCTCCGAGCTGGCTTCGCTGGCTCCCCTCATCGCAGCTCCCCTGGGCAGCCCTCTTGTCGCTGGCGGGCCCCCTGACTGGGGCGCCCCGATGCCCAACGGCAGCGGCGGCTTCGCTTCTGCTCGGTACGGCAGCGGTGCAGCGGCAGCTAGCCCCCGCTCCGCTCGGGCAGGACTGGCGCGGACCGCCGGCGGACTCGGTGCCGCGGCCGCGCCGCTGCCTGCGCTGTCGTCCGGCATTGCAGCGCTGCAGCAACGCGCTGCGGCGGCTGCCGAGGGCGAGGTTGCAGCGCAAGAGGTTGCGGCTGCGGCGACTGCGGCTGCGGCTGAGTCGCGGGCACTGTCCGCTGCCCTTGCCGCGCTGCTGTCTGCCTCGCTGCAGCGGTTGAACGACGCCGCTGCGGTTGCTGCAGTCTATGCGGGCAGCGACGAGGCGGAGGCAGGCAGCGGGGCGGGCGTGAGCAGCGTGCTGGCAGCAGCTTTCCCTGTGCCGCCCCCTGCCTGGCTGGCTGCGCTGGCACAGCATGCCCCCGCTGCAGCGGCTGGTCAGCTGCCTCTGCTGCTGGCTGACGCAGCGACGTCTCCTGCTGGCGCAGCTCTGCCTCCTCAGCCCTCGCCTGCGCAGCTTGCGCAGCTGCAGGCGGGCCTCACCGCAGCCCTACGCGCCCTCGCGTCCGCCCTCGCAGCCGCGGCGCGGCGCGTGGCCGAGAGCAGGCGAGCCGCCACAGCCGCAGAGGTGCGGCAGGAGGCCTCCACTGCGCGGGCGACTGAGCTGGCATCGGAGGTGTCCCGCCTCTCTGCGCTGCTGGGCCGGGTGCAGGCGGACTGGCTGCGCTTGCTCGCCCTCGCAGCGGAGAGCGGGGGCGTCCTCCGGCTCACCGTGCTGCAGGAGGGAGGGGAGGAGGAGAGGGCAGACGGGGAGGAGGGCGGCGGGCCACAGGTCGCTGTCACACCGGGCAAAGCGCCTGCCGCTGCCGCTGCAGCTCTTGGCTCCGCATCTGTCGTACTGTCTTCGCCGCTAGGGCACAGGGGGCGTGGCCGAGTGAGCGTGCTGCTGAGCCCAGAGCGGCCTGCGATGTTCAGAGACGCTGCCGCCGCTGCTGGTGCTGGCTCTGCTGCTACCTCACAGGCACCTGCACGGGGTACATCGCCTGCTGCGGGGCCCGCAGGCGCGCCTGCTGCCGCTGCCGACCATGCCGACCGCTTTGCGCTGCGCAGCCCGCTGCTGGCTGCCCCGCAGGTGCGGCGCGAGATGCAGCAGCAGCAGGCGCAGCCATCGCACCTGCACCTGCTTGCGCAACTGGCTGCCTCCAGCACCCGGACCGGCTTCGGAGGGGTCGGCAGCCGCGGGATGCCCTCCGCCCTGCTGCAGAGCCTGGCGGGAGGCGGCGCAGCGAGTAGCGGCAGGTATGCTGCAGCAGCCGCCGCGGCTGCGAATGCTGCTGCGGTGGCCCTGGCAACGGCCCCGACCGGCGCTGGTGCCGCTGCCGGCGCTGCGCTAGCCCTGCTGGAGGCTCAGGAGGAGGCGGAGCGCAGCGGCAGCGCCCACGCGTCTGCCTTCCCCTCCCCGGCCCCTGTGCCTCGCTCGCGCAGCGCCAGCCCTGCCCACAGCGCCTCACGGGTCGCCCTGCTGGACTGGCGGCAGGAGGTGGGCAGCGCAGGAGTCAGTCTGCGCAGCCCGCTGCCTCGCAGCGGCCGCGGATCAGCTGCCGCATCGCCTGCTGGCTTCCCTTCAGCAAGCAGCAGTAGCAGCAGCGCTCGAGACAGTGGCCGCAGAGTGATTCGCGGCCCCGCCTCCGCCGCAGCGGCTGCTTTCTCTCGCTCTCGCTCCCAGTCCCCGACACGCCACGACCTGGCTGCGCTCGCTGTGCCGTCGAATGGCCACTTCGCAGCGGAGACGGGAGGCAACTGGCAGCAGTCATTGCTCGCGGCGACGCTGCCACAAATCCTCGAGGCTGACCCCACCTCGCACGCAGCTCAGACAGCGTTCAAGAGCGGTCACCGCGAGGGAGCGTGGGGCCTGCAAGCTGACGAGGACCTACCGGCTGCTGCTGACGCTGCTGCTGCCGCTGAGGACGGCGCTGCTGAGCTGCCGGAGGGCGCCCGCGACGGCGATGAGGCGGCGGGCGACGGGTATGTCAGTGGCTCTGCTGGCCACTCGCACCCAGGCGAGGAGTCGGCAGAGCCTGCAGCCGCCACGTCGGATGGCCTGCGGCTGCGGCTGCGGCTGCGCATGCAGGGGCGACTGGCCCCGGCCGTCCCGCTGCCGCTGCCGCCGCAGGCACCATCTGCATCCGCCAGCGAGCTCCCTCCCCCGCCGCCTCCGCTGTCTGCGCCGCCGCGAGCCCGCCCTGCCAGCGATGCGCCGCC
>Ga0208629_101025_pt1 | contig 11938 bp, 7 predicted proteins | sample LakWasMet19_HOW5_2_FD_183865 | JGI IMG/M metagenome (GOLD analysis project Ga0208629, IMG submission 183865) | Freshwater sediment methanotrophic microbial communities from Lake Washington under simulated oxygen tension - Sediment Metagenome... | ecosystem: Environmental > Aquatic > Freshwater >...
ACCTGTACACGACATTCACAGCCATCGTGGCGCATGACTACGTGTCCGTGCGTGGCCGCATCAAAACCAGCCTGGACCCTACGCACGCCTGCGTGCGCCGGCTTGGGCTGTCCCCACTGCCACTGTGCTGCGTGCTCTTGCGGGTGACGCTTACGAATGTGCACCCATCGTGGTTCCCGCGCGCGGTGACCTCCGCTACGGGCTTCTGGGCCCTCGCGCAGATGCTGCTGTGCTTGGCGCTCATCAAGCTCGCTCTTAGCATGGTCCTGCTGGCGTTCTCTGGGTCGGTGATCAACACGCAGCGCGGCCGCTTGGTCGCCGCAGCCCAGCGGGCTCAGTTAGCGGCTTTGCACAGCACCAGCTCGCCGACTCACGCAACCCAGCCTGCGAGCGGCAATAGCAAGCGGCCAGAAAACCTGCAGTCGACTGAGCCGACAAGTGCGTCAGCCAAGCATATCCCGCCAGCTCACTCCGTACTTAATGCGCGGGTTCATTTGGTGGCCAGCGCCGGTGGCCAGCGCGGCGCCGTCCCGCCCGGTCCGGCGCATCAGAGCTTCGCCGCCACCCCTGCGGTAACGCCAGCCACAGAGCTGAAGCCTGATTTCGCTGCGCGCTACCTGCTAGCTGACGCAAGGCATTGTGACGCTGGTTGTAGCCTTGACAGCGATCGTGCAGATTTGGGGCCTTGTGCGTTTCAGCTGCCAGTGTCAGAGCACGGACGGATGCCGCAGCTCGCCAGTCAAGGCGTAGAAGCGCAATCGGGACTCGGCGTCGCTTCCGGGCAACCGAGGGCATCAGAAGGAGCAACCGCCGGCCTAATCAACGGTTCAAGGTCTTCAGCGGGCAGACAGGGTCAAGAAATTTTGCAACCGCGGCTCCCTATTGCAGCATCCCCCACGCTGCCGGCAACACCGTTACTCCGAGCAGAACAGTCGCGACTGACCGCCCGCATGTCTACCGGGCCCGGAACGTTAGGCCGACAGCTGAGCTCCAGCCTTGGCATGGACACTCCGGGTTTGTTGTCCGCGGCGATGGCGACCAGCAGCCCTGCGCTGACGTCGGTGGATCGCTCGCATCTTGGTGCAGCGAAGCGAGTCGATGATGGGGAGGGCACAGGGGCAGGTCTGCAGTATCGCGGTCGCACACATGAAGGCACGCACACGTTTAGCCGCGGCGATGGAGGGCTACCTCTGCGACAGCCTGCTCTCATGCGCATGTCCACGACGGGCTCAGAGCACGGGGAATTGGACGCAGACACGAATGCACGGCCAGACGATGGCCACGACGCGGCTGAATCTCCTTGCCATGCTCCTCGCACGCGCATGGCTGCCTTGCCTCACCGTGCCACCGGCCGCGGTGAGCCGACGCTGTCAGCGGACGCGAGACGAGAGGGCGTTGCTGCCACTGGTCATTTCTCGAAACCGGTTTCGGCGGCGGCTGCAGTAACTCTGAGCCAGCACAGCACGACGCGCGCCCCCGGGAACGCTGTCAATGATGATGATATTGAGGCGCTGGAGTTGATGCAGCAGATGTTGGGCGTGGAGCGCTACAGCAGCTACAAGGGCAAGGCAATCCCGCTTTAAAGCTGAGGCAGCCTGATTGAGTCCGGCAGCGAGAGTGGCATGTTCATGGCTGAGTTCGCTCAACTTGAAACGCACGACGGCAACAGCACTATCAACTCGACCCTGCTGACTTCTTGCCGCTGCGCGCCCACGGTGCTGAATTCACTGCTCGATGTTGACGTTGATGTTCGACGGCGATCACGAGTGGCATCAGCAAAACTGTGATTTGGCGCAATTGTAGACGGTGCGCACACTACGACCTCGAGTTCCGGGTGCGGATCTAGCAGCAACACGATTACCTTGAAGAACCGCGTCGCGCTCTGCAACGCAGTGTGGAACCTTAGCTTCGCAGATAGCTAGCGCCGTTGCAGTCAATGATGCCGCCGGTGACCCACGGCGCTTTCCAGTACTGTGCAGCGAAAGTCACGCACTCTGCCACTTCCTCCGGAGTTGCAACACGATCCCAGGCGCTCTGAGCACAGATCGCAGCCCCGCGCTCGCCCTTCAGAGCAGCTTCCGCCATTGGCGTCCGCACGAACCCCGGAGCGACGCTCAGCACAACGACGCCGCTTGCGCCAAGCTTAACGGCGGCGCTCTGCCCAAGCGCATGCATGCCCGCTTTGCTTGCCCCGTAAGCCCACGCATCGGGCTCTCCGCGGAAGGCCCCGCGACTGCCAACGTTGATGATAGCTCCAACCGCCTCGCTGCCAACTCTGGGATGGGTCGCCATGTGCGCACCGACCAAGTACGTCAGCGCCGCAGCGCTGAGCAGGTTGGCGCTGAGGGTTCGCTGAAATATGTCCAAGAAGGAGGGAAGTTCACGTTCGTGAACGACGGGTAGCTCCTGGTAGATGCCAGCATTGTTCACCAGCACATGGATGACTCCAAACCGCTCAACTGCGCTCTCGACGACCAGGCGGGCGCCGCCTCCAGTCGGATCTGACAAGTCCGCTTGCACCGGGACCACCGCTGGAGACCCCAAGGAAGCGCATTCGTGTGCCAAGGCTTTGACAGCTGCCTCGTTTGAGTGAAAATGCAACACAAGACGGCAGTGCTCCCGCGCCAGCATCCGAGCAATGGCCTGTCCGATGCCTCCAGAGGCGCCAGTGATGATTACAACCTTGTTTGCCCAGCCGTGGGCGGATGGTATCGCTGGTTTCAAAATATCCACAGCGCTTTGAGCAGCCTGAGGCTCATGCCGCACGGTTGGCTCCGCAACAGCGCGGCGATTTCGACGTGCAAGCATCGTCAAACCAAGCGCACCCGCCGCAAACAGCGCCACCGACACAAAATCCGCCATTTCAAAAGACAAACAGCAAAGATTGGCGACAGCCCGGTCGCACCGTTGGCTCTCTTGCAGCCAGAGTCTCGGGGCTCTCAAGTTGGAGTCTCAAACACCAAAGGCGATTTCTAATTTCCAAATGTCCAGCGTCGTGTCATGGGGTGCATTGAGCTGCAGTCACAGAAGCTGCAGCGGCTGTGGATCCATGATGGCTGCGAATTGTGCGATCAATGATTCATGATGATGGCTGTCGGTCAGTTCACAGAATCGAGCGAAGATTCCAATGCTGGGCGGCTTGTTGCGAATTCGTTCGGTCGACCAATGGGCGGGACAATGTCTGCGCACGGGCTGCTCAGTCCGCTGGCCCGCTCCGCGTCTCTGGCGGCCTGAGCCTGCCAGTGAGATGGTGGACGCTGTGCGCGCCTCATCCAACCGGGATGCGGCTCTCCTAGCACTCGACCAAGGTCGTCGCTTCTTCCACCAAAGAGAGTTTGAGCGTGCCATCCGATTTCTGAAGCGGTCGTACATTTTGTCGCCGCTGCCTGAGGCAGCCCAACTATTGCAAGAGGCGATAGCAGCCGTTCGCGCAGATCCACATTACTGCGGAGAGTGTCATCGATATAGAGGAAACTGTTTATGCCGGGACAACTCTGATACGCCGACGTCCAGCCGGGCACGGTCCTCGCCTGTGAATGGCGTTTCTGCAGCGCCGATGGACTGGTTAGCTGCCGCATGCACCGCTGTGGCACAATGGTGGCGGCATCTCAACGCCGCATTTCTCCGTGTGGGGGTCCATCAGACGTGCACCGGACCGCTTGCGACGATTGTGCTGCTGCTCCCAGTGCTCCTGGCCGTCCGCTTCCTTGTCGGCGGGCCCATTGCCGCGTGGGCCTTCGGGGCTTCTGCATCCCGCACGCCTCGGGGGGCATATTTCGCTGGATCTTCTTCAATCATGTCGAGCATATTCTTGACTGTTGGTGCCAACGCTGCCCTGTATTATTTTCGTCGAAGGCAGGGGCCTGTCAGATGACAGTACGGCAACGACAAGGCGGACGGCGGCAGGTTGCAAGCGTTCGACCCACTGACAACGACACCTCCCCTTTTGAGCGGGGCTTTTAGGCAACACATGTACATGCACATCAAGCAGCTCAATCATAGCTGCCTCGAGCAGCATGTCAGTAGGCGGGCAGTCACTCAGCAAACTGCGCGAAGCGCACGCAGAACCAAGTGCAGCTACGCAGCAGCATGAAGTACGGGAGTAAAAAGGGTGCGTTGAGCATAAGACAAGGTCTTCCGGGCTACCTTTTGGCTTGGTGTTGCTGGCAGTTCGATAGTTGTCGGCTTTGGTACTTGACGTCTTTGTCGCCGACTCACCGAGGCGTTCTGGCCGGGCTTGGCTGCGTGGGCTGTCCGCGCCTACGCAACGGAGACGCCAGCCGAAATTCAGTTTCTTGGTCTTGCCGCGCAAGCGCCGGCGTTGGTGCAGGCAATGGTTCTAATGGCGCTGGCACGTCGCTGTCGGGTGCTCCTTGGCTCTGCAGCGGCTCCTTCACAGGCACGCTGACATGCGCACGGGCGGGACTCGACGTGCTGCTCGGCCCCGCTTGCCGGACATGCAGCACCGGTGTCCCAGCCACGGTGGCCCCGCCTGCTGTCACAATGCCGGGGCCAACGACGTCACTAGATGAGGTTGGGCTCGCCCTGGTGATTTGCCCCGCGGAGAGCAACGCTTCCCTCGGGACCGGGCCCACATGTGGCGAGTGCACAGTCTTAAACGCCTGCATTACATCTCCTGTCCGCTGCTGGTCATCGAAGCTGACTCTTCTGCCGTTGGTTCCTCGCGGGTGATGGCTTCCTTCAAGAAGTAACGGGGTTGCAGTCGGGAGTGCCTCCCGCGGCACGCTGCTTTGAGGTTCCGGTTCGAGTGGACGACCCTCCCCGTGCGGTGCAAGAGCACTGGTCGTGGGAGTCCCTCGGGAGTTCGGCGCAACCGCGCTGCTGAGGTCGCCGCTGCCCGCTGATGCAACGACTGGGGGTCCCCGCCGAACCCTGCTGGACGGAGGAGACGGCGGGAAGTCGACCTCCTCGTTGCCTGACCCAACGCGTGGCAAGGGAATGCCGGCACGCCTATCACGATCCAGCGCCTCCTGTACTGCTTCATCGAGCGTCAACTCCCGCTCAGGTGGCGGCAGTCCCGCAGCTGTTGGCGGCCCCCGATCAAGTGGAAATCCTACGGAAGCAGCGGCTGGGCGCGACGTCCCGTGCTTGCGCGTGTACAGCGCGCTCATGGCCCGCACGCGGCTGTGGAAGGTTGGTGCCGACACCGTGCGGATGGTCGAGCGCCGCATCAGACTGCCGCTTCGCGCCAGCTCGCCCCTCATCAACTCCGTCTCGCTCGCTCGCCGCCGCACCTCGGACCATTCGCGCAGCCGCCAGAAGGGGCACAGCAGGCACAGCAGCCCAAGAAAGAGAGTCCCCCCAAGGGCTACAATGCCCACAACAATGCCGATCACTAATCCCGTGGGAAGGTCTGCGTTGAGCGAAAAGGCGTGGATGGTGTCGCTCGGGCCTGGCGGCAGGGCTGTCTCGTTGTTACCACTGCTCTGCAGCACTCGCGCGACGCTGCCGCGGAGCGCTCCAATACAGTCCATTTGTGGGCTGACACTAATCGCGGGTGGATTATCTCTGGAGCTTCGCGTTGAACATTGTGCTGCTGCACCAGTCCGGGAACACAACCCGCGGTCTGGCTGCGTGGTGTTGCGTGCGGCAGCACCACGAGCGAAGCAGGCTTCAACTCTGACGGCAGCGCGGCGCGTGTAGTCGATATGTTTCTGCAGGAGCGTAAGCCGAAGGGCGCTGCGATCGGCGGTATTCTCGGCTCGAGCTCGCGGCGCGTTGATTGTTTGGGTTAAGACCACTGCTGTTTGGGCTTGCTGGGGAGCACCACCCGCACCACAAAGTCTTCCGCTACACTCTGGATTCCACGCTCGATGAAAATTTCGACAAACGCCTGCATCGCGTCAAAAATCATTCGGAACAGGAAAGATCGGGCGTGCGATTAGGCGGTTGAACCTCCGCTACGGTTTCCGAAAATCCTGAAAATGAGACGAAACTGCGCGGAGCACTCCGCGAACCTGCGTTGCTTTAACGCCATGCGCGTCGTCAGGAGCTACATTACAGCGCTGGGAGACGGAAGATCCGGCAGTAGTTCGGCTCGTGATTCGGGCGGCCCGGGGCGGGTCACCGGTCACCGGTCCGGGTGCCACAGCCTGAGCGACCAGCCAGGGCGGCGGCGTGCTGCGCATGAGCGGCACCAAGCTGGTGCGACGGAGTCCAGCCAGGGATTTTATCCTGAGAGCACGCCTGCGATCCTGCGGCTCGTAGCGTCTGAGCCCGATATCGGCAGTCAACCGTAGGCCGGACCCCACCGCCTGGGTGCAGAGGGCCGACGTCTGCCTCCGGCAGCACTGCGTGTGTCACAGCCGGCGTCTGTGCATCGAGCAAGGCACGGGGGCCCACGCGATCACGCCTTGCCGCCCTTGGCTGTGGCTTGCTGCACAGCGGCGCGCTTGCGGGACGCGCCGAAGTCGCCGACAAACTGCAGCAGCGGGCCAAGCAGCGAGGCGCAGGTGGCGGAGGCGGGCTCCTCCCCAAAGTACGCGGCAACCTCGCGCAGGCGCGCGTCGGCGGCGGCCACCGCGGCCTGCACCTCGGCCAGCGCAGTCTGCTTCGCGAGCCCGAACGCCCGCAGGCTGTCCACAAAGTGCTGCCGGTCCGGCGTGGAGCACGGGTTACCGCTCCCAGCGGCCGGCAGCGATACGCGTGCTGCTGCTGTTGGCGCCGGCGCCGCAGCAGACGTTGACGCCGGGGGCAGGGGCGGCGCAGCGGGGGCTGCCCCGCCCGCGGAGGCCAGGCGGCGCGCCATCATCTCGGCCAGGGCACTCGACTTGCCGCCGCCGGCATTCGCAGACACCGCGACGGCAGGCCCTGCTGCCGCGCGCGCTGCGGCCTCCGCCTCCCGAAGCAGATCCGCCGCCTCCGCCTCAGCCTCGCGACACGCCGCCAGCACCGCGGCCTGCAGCTGCTTCAGGTCGGAGGCTACCTCGCCCACCTCGATGCGGCGGGCGGCAGCGAGCAGCGGCAGATCGGCTGCGAGGTCGAGCGAGGCGGCGCCAGCCGGGCTCCCTGCTGCGCCGGTGCCTGCGCCCGCGCCTGCAGGGGCTGCCGCCGCGTGCTTGGACGTCAGCGTGACGGCGAGGGCGTCCATGAGGCTGGTCTTCTTGTCGGCGGCCTTGGTGGAGGCGAGCTTCAGCAGGGACTCGAGGGTGATGGCCTGCGCCGTGAGGCGGCTGTGCCCCTTGTTCAGCAGGTTGCCCAGCGCCAGCGCCTGCCCCAGCACGACCTGCAGGCCCTCGCTGGCCAGCACCTGCGCGCATGCGTCGCGCACCACGCCCGCGCGCTGCGTGACGTCTGCGGCGATGTCCGGGAAGGAGAGCAGGGTGATGCAGGCGGCGACCTTGGCGGGGAAGCGCGGCACGCGTGCGATGGCGAGGAAGAAGCGGTCGCACTCCATGAGGGCGGCGGGGTCGCCCCTGAACCCCTTCACCGCCCGCAGCTCGTCGGGCTTGGGGATCAGCTGGCTCAGCTTGTCGAGCGCGTCGCGCGTGAGGGGCCCGTCGCCCGGGCGGTGCACGGCGGCAGCGATGGCGGCGTGGTTGGGGAAGCGGCGGAACTGCGCGAGCAGGATGTTCAGGTTGTTGGCGCGGCGCGCGTCGAGAGTGGTCTGCAGCGCGGGCCCCGCCTCGCCAGCCGCAGCGCTGCCGGCGGCGCCAGCACCGCTCGAGCCGGCGCCCGGCCCCCCGCCGCCCGCAGGCGGCGCGGGCGGCTTGGCGGCCTGCTTCGCTGCGAAGAGGTTGGTGATGAAGGAGACGTCCTCCTGGTGCAGGAGGGACGGCGCGGAGGGGACGCCGCCGCGCTCGCTGCCGCCGGCGGCGGCGTCGCGGGAGAGGGGCGACGCAGGGCGACGGGCAGCGGCGTCGTCGGCGCCGCCCCCCGCGCCGCTCTCGAGGCTTCTCGACGTGCCGCTGCCGCTGCTGCTGCTGTCGAGCGCAAAGGCGTCGCCTGCAGAGGACGTGGACGTCGCGGCGGCCGCGTGTCTGCTGCGCAGGCGCCCCCACACGGACGCCTGCAGCCTGTCGTCGTCCAGGTGCAGCGGGTCCCAGTGCAGCTTGAGGGTGACCGGCCCGCTGGGGGCCGCGTCGCCGTCCCCCGCCGCGTCAGCCGCCCCGCCCCTGGCGCTGCCTGCAGCGGCGCCAGCTGCCTCGCCGCCGCTCGCGCCGCGGCCGCCCGCGCCCTTGCCCGGCGGCGACAGTAGCTGCATCGACTCGAGCGCAGCCTGCGTGGCGTGTGCGCGCAGGAAGGTGAGCACCTGCTCCCGGCCCAGCCCGTCCGCGCCCATCTGCCCCTTGATGGCGCCCAGCGGCACCCCGCACCGCTTCATCGCGCTGTACTTGGTGAAGCGGGGGTCGCCCGCGACGGCCTCCTGCGCAGCCTTGCGAGCATCCGCGGGCGCCGCGGCAGGGGCCTCGGCGGGCAGGACGGCGGCGCCTGCAACCGCCGCGGCTGCAGGCGCCGCCGCGCCCTCCCCTGCAGCTGCCGGCGCCGCCGCCCCTGTCGCCTCCTCCTCTGCAGCCGGCTTCATGAACCGAGCCATCGCCCCGCCCCCCGCCAGGTGTGCTCGCACCGCCGCCTGCAGCGCCGCCACCTCCCCCTCGGCCGCCCCGTCAGCCTCCATGCGTCTGTACACGGCCTCTGCGGGCACGCCCATGCGCAGCATCGACACGTATCGGGGGGCGGGGGCAGCAGAGGGGGCAGGCGCAGGGGCAAAGGCGGCGGAGTGGGAGGGTGCGGGGGCTGGCGTCGCCTCCGGAGCCGGTGCCGGGGGTGGCGGCAGTGCCGCGTGCGCAGTGCCTCGCGCCAGCGGAGGCTGTGGGGCCGCAGCTGACGGCGCCGCCGCCGCTGGCTGAGTCACAGGAGGCTCCGCTGTGCTCACCCCCGCTGCGGCACGCGCAACGACAGGTGCCGCCTCCGAGGCTGCGGCACGCACGGCGGGGGCCGGGGCTGGCGGCACCGTCGCGGTGACATTGACCATCGCAGCGGCGGCGGGCGCGGGGCCCGCCCCGCAGGCACCCGATCCCGCAGTCCTCGGGGTGGCGTAGATCAGGGGGTCGCGGGGCGACTCGAAGCACGGCAACGAGGCTGCGGCTGGCGCTGAGGCGCTCGAGGGTGCGCCCGCTGCTGCCGCGGGGGCTGCGGGGTCGCCTGCGAGCAGGCCCCCGTCACGCAGGCGCGGGATGACAGGCACGGGGGGCGCGCCAGCGGCAGCGCCGGCGTGCTGCGCAGAGATAGACTGCCCCGCAGCCGCCGCTGGCACCACCCCCGACGCAGCCGCCACCGATGCATGGTGCAGCGGGGGCTGCGCCATGGCCCTGAGGGGCGACACCAGGCGCAGGGCGGGGCTGAGGGCGCGCTTGGCTGCCTCGTTGGTGCTCGCCAGCGCAACCGACCGCGGCGGAGGCCGGGGCGGCGAGAGGACGCTGCAGCCGCCCGCCGCAGCTGCAGCAGCAGCCAGCCCCTGGGGCAAGGGTGAAGGGGGCGGGTGCTGCTGCGCCGCGGGTGCGGGCTTGGCGTCGGAGAGGAGCTGGATGGTGCCCAGTGCGGGCTGCGAGCTGCCCTGCCCTGCGCACACCACCCCATCGGCGGCGATGCCGCTGCCCGCAGCAGCAGCGGCACCGTCCTCCTTGCCCCAGCCTGCGTCCGCGTAGGAAAGCGCAGCCGCCGCAGCGAGCATGTCGGGCGTGGGCTCCCACGCCGAGTCGCCCGTCGCGAGGTTGTGAAAGAAGTAGCAGCTGTAGGTGGGCTCCCAGGCGAGCTCCCACGGGGGCAGGTACCCCGCCTGCGCGAGCGCGTACATGTGCTGCAGCCACTGGTCGGCGGTCGCGCAGCCGCCGCTGTCACCGCTGTTGGCGGCCGCTGCATCCGCCGCCGCCTCCTCCTCGCCAGCGTCAGCCAGCAGCTCGCTGGCGGCGCGGTGGGGCGGCTGGCCGCGGGCCAGCTGCTGCCGATCCGGCGCATCTGCTGCCCACTGATGGCTGCGCCGCCGCATCTGCGCGAGGGGCGCGCCGGGCCCGCCGCCCAGCGTGCCCGCTCCGCCTGCGCCCGACTCGGCGTACGCGGGAGCCTTCGCCTCCGTCGCCCAGCCCACACGGCGGCTCCCGGAGCTGTGGGCGCTGTGCGCGCTGACGCCCCGCGCGCCAGGGCCGGGCGAGCGGGCGCGGCCATCGGCGCAGCCGTCGCCCGGGCTGCGGGGCGTCGCGCTGGCGCCAGGCGGCGCTGCCGCATCGTGGTGCTGGTGCTGCGGCTCCGGCGTGAAGAAGCCCTCGTGGCTGGCGGAGGCAGCGGGCGTGGAGGCCACAGCAGCGGCGGCGGCAGCAGCAGCAGCAGCGCCCTGCCACCTGCCGCCGCTCGTGGCGCCGCCCGCTGCCGCTGGAGCGTCGGCGGGGGCGGCAGGCAGGCCGTCCCCTCCGTCGCCCCCTCCGCCTCCGTACTCCGTCAGCACCCGCAGCACGGCGCTCCAGTCCCGCGGGCTCGCGAGCGCGCTCTCCCCGCCCCCGCCTCCGCTGCCGCCCCCTTGCGCAGCGCGGGCCGCAGCTACGTCGTACGGACAGAGGCCCAGCCCGTCGACGGCGCAGGGGTCCGCCCCCGACTCGAGCAGCAGACGGACGACGGAGGGGTTGCCGCTGGCCGCGGCCTCGTGCAGGGGCGTGCGCCCCGCCGCGTCCGCGTCGTCGACCCCCTCCGCCGCCCCTCCCTCCAGCAGCTCCGCCACCGCCTGCAGCTGCGCCGCCTGCGCCTCCTCGCGCCCGCCCCGCTCCCGCGCAGCGGCGGGGCGCGCGGCAGCCCCGACCTGCGCTGTGCCCAGCTCGCCGCCCTCCGCCAGCGGCTGGCATGCGGTGGCGAGGGGCAGGCGGCCCTCCGCGTCGGGGGTGAAGAGCGCGGCGACGCTGCAGGGGGAGCGACAGACAGGAGTGAGTAGGGAAGGGGTGGAGGGTGGTGACAAGGGCTGATGAGCGCAGGCGCCCCGGAGGCACAGGCCGCGCATGCATGCCGCAGCAGCCCCAGCCAGCCAGCCACAGCGGTAGCGACGGCTCGTGTTCCCAGGGCAGTGCCGCCCGCCACACTGCTTCGCTCCCGGCGCAGCCAGCGCGGCTCGCACTCGCACTCACCCCTTGCCCAGCAGCAGGCGCAGCACGGCCGCGCAGTGCCTGCCCGCCGCCACGTGCAGCAGCGTGCGCTGCGCCCTGCCGCGCCGCATGCCGCACAGGCGGGCCGTGAGGCGCGGCGTGTTGTCCGCCACGGCCAGGATCTCAGCCACGCACAGGGGGTGGCCCCCCTCGACGGACAGCGCCAGCGCGTCGGTGCAGGGGTCGCCGTCGGGGTCAAACTCAGCGCCCCGCCGCAGCAGCGCGCGCGCGGCCCTGTGGCAGCCCACCGCGCAGGCGTGCTGCAGCAGGGTGTGGCCCGAGGCGGCGTGCCGGATCTCGGGGGAGCAGCCTGCAGGAACAGGCAGGCGAGGGGCGGGCAGCAAGGGGTATGATAGGAGCAGGGCAGGCGCGGTCGCAGGTCGCGTCGTCGCTGCGCTTGTTACTGGTGCGTGCGCACTCGCTGATGCCGCCCGCATGCCAGCGGCGAGCCGCAAGCTACGCACACGCAGAAACAGACATTAAGACACACACACACTGCAGCGCTCCCCTGCGTGTCCGCACGGCAGGCAACGCACTGCACACGCGAGCCCGCTCACTCCCCCTTATCCCTTCCCCTGCCCTTATCCACTTCTCTCGATCCCTCCCCTCTGCCCGGTCCCTCCCCTCCTCACGCACCGTCCTCCAGCGCCAGCACGAGCTCCTCCTCCCGCCCGTACGCAAGCTGGTCGAACACGGTTCGCTCCCAGTACCGCTGCCGCGCCGCGGCGTCCCACGTCGCGCCCGCTGCCCGCGCATCCGCCGCCGCGCGGGCAGCGGGTGGGGCGGAGGCG
>Ga0208629_101027_pt1 | contig 11925 bp, 2 predicted proteins | sample LakWasMet19_HOW5_2_FD_183865 | JGI IMG/M metagenome (GOLD analysis project Ga0208629, IMG submission 183865) | Freshwater sediment methanotrophic microbial communities from Lake Washington under simulated oxygen tension - Sediment Metagenome... | ecosystem: Environmental > Aquatic > Freshwater >...
GAGCATACCCCGACCAACTTGGTCGCCAGGAGTTACAGGTCGCCATAGCACAGCAAAACACGCGAGCAAAGCCAAGCTGCACCAGTCAAACTGTCTGAAACTCGATTGGCTAGCCCGCAACTCTCCTGCTGTAAAAAACCGGATCGTGGGTGCAGTGCGCACGCTGACGTCCCCATCCACGAGAGCATCGGCTGTCCCGGGATGGAAGGTGCACGCGGCGCGACTGCTGTGACCAAGTTGTTGAGCCGTTGGTCTCAGATGTTCTGAAGTGCCGTTGGTGCGCACAGCTGCGGCAGTCACATCCAAAGCCACGGCCTGCACATCTCCTGACGCGCTGCCACTCTCGCAGCTGTGGCGCCGTCGCAGCTGCGCCGTGACGTGAAGTGGAGGCACGGCTGTGGACGCGGAGGTGGCTCGCTCAAGCGGCACAAACCCAGGAGGAGAAGGAAGCGGGAGGCCTCCACCTCCGGCGATGTCGCCGCTGCCCTCGTTGGCGTGGACTGCACCTCTCGCTGGGGCAGTCCCGGTGGCAACGCCGGCTGATACCGAGCCTGGGCGTTGCGGATGCGCAGACAGCGGCACACGTCCAAGACAAAGCCAGAGGTGGGCCTGACGCCAAACCCTGCCTGGACATGACAGCGGGCTTGCTGAAGGCTGCAGGTACCGCTGGCGCGCGTCTTCGTCGGCTCGTCGAGCGGCCCTCCACGATGCCGCCACTTCTGGCCTCGCCATGAGCGCGGCAATCTGGCGTCTCACCAACAGCCATGTACTTAGCGGGAGGCTGATCACGTAGAGGACCAAAACCAGACACGCCAACACCAAAGCTCTGCGGTGGGCTGCCTCCGCGCAAACAAGGAAAGGATCTGCATCCAACACAGACACCGGAATCACCGTGCGCAGCAACGCGGCCTGTGCCGCGTCCGCGCACTCGCTGTGCACACACTCCGGACTGTACTCCAGCGGTAGCCCCAGCCGCGCCAGCGTGCTCCCGTCATTGTTCAGCGATAAGTAGGACGCAACGCTGATCCGGACGCTGCTGCAGGCCAGCATGCGGAAGGCGGAGTTCGCAACCAGCGCGTAGCCAGCCGTCAGTGCCATAAGGACAGCGTCGTACAAGATGTGTCGGACAGACTGCGCAGGCGGTGCAAAGCGCCTCAGGCCCCGCGCTGCCGGCGGAACGGGAGCGATGCCTGAGTGTGCATGTGGGGGACGGGCCATGGCGAACGTGCCAGGCTGCAAGCCCGATGCGCCACTTGGCGAGGCTGCCCGGTCGCCAACGCCCTTGCGAGCAACCGCCAGTGGACCCCGCACCGCCCCCGGCACCGCGGAGGCTAACGGGATGGCAGGCGGCCCGAGATCCCATTGAGTCATCGCGTGTGCGGAGGGTGTCAGAACGCCTGCGCCGAGCGGAGATCCCCGTACGGCTGGAGAAAGCTTGGGCGAGCGATCGGGCGGCCTCGGGGAAGTGCGTGCTCCGGCGTGAGCCCGGGACGCCGCCGCTGTTAGGACCACACCAATGCTCCCCGCCGTGGGCGTTGTAGCCGCAGACGGTTCGCCGTGCGAGGGCGAATCGTGTCGATCTCCGCTCTCGCTACGTGTGCGGCTGCGTAGCCGTGGCCGCGGCGCTCCAGTCGCTGGCACAAGCCCCCCGGGCCGCTGACTGCGCATCCGCGGCAGCTCGATGGCAGGCTCCGGTGCGGTGCCGTCGCCCGAGGAGTGTGAAAGGCCTCCTCCAACAGCCGTGGGATAAAACCCCTTCAGCGCAGCGCGCGAGCTCGTCAGCATCGACGGCAGGCCTGCTGGAACTTGCGGCTGCACCCGCCCCGTTGACTGTTTCGCGCGACCGCGAGCACGGCGAGCGCCGCCCGCGCCCGCAGCTGCGCCCACGGAAGCTGATGCCCCCGCGAGCGGGTTTCTGGTGGTGCGGATGGCGGAGTAGACATGGAGGTTGGTTGCTGCTGCTACTGCTGGCACGCTCTGTCCCGTCGGCGCCCCATGGTTCCGGCTGGCGCCGCTGCTGCCGCTGGCGAAGCACCTCGAGCACCAAGTGTCCAGCGCTGCTTGTGCTTTGGCAGGGCAACAGACGCCCAGTGCGGCTGCAGTCGCTCGCTGTAGCGCACGCGGTGCCTGACCGTGGAGTGCGAGCAGCAGGGCGAGCAGGCTCAGAACGAGCGCAAACTGGACCACCTCGCTTTGCAAGGGCGGCGCCCCCGTGCAGTTCGGATGCAGCGTCAACCCCTTGAACTGGAAGACGTCAAGTGCGCCGTACATGCGCTGAAGCAGCGGGGGAAGTCCAGCGGAGGCGGCCCTGCCCACCTGCACCAGAGCCTGCAGCGCAATAAAGAGCCACACCACAAACTGGCCTGCGCGTTTCAGGCCCCCTTGGAAGGTGCCGCCCACCCGCCGCTGCACTGCGAACACAACAAGGACCATGGCAGCCCCTGCAGCCGCCACTCCCGCGGCGTACAACAGAGCGGGGCGCACCAGCGCAAGCAAGTTCACCTCCGGACAGGGCACACACGGGGCTCCCGCCGTGTCAGACGGGCTGCCATCGACCGCCTGCGGGTAAAAGTTTGGAGAACACGCAGAACAGGCTGGACTCCCTTGCCTGTACCCGATACCGCACTCCGTGGCGGCGAGAGCAAAGCTGTACCCGATGCAGCGTTGCTCGGCTGGGGGCAGGCACCGAACCAGGGTTGGGTCCTGAGCGGATGGGCTGTACCAGCCGGGGCGGGTCCAAACGCGAGATCCGCCCGGACAGATGCCTCCCTGTGGGCACAACTGACACGTGTCTGCCTCGCCAAACGAGCAGCGTACAGACAAAGGGTTGTCGGGGTCGCGGCAAACCCCACTCTCTGGCGCTGGGTAGTCGCCAACACAGCGCTGGGTGTAGTAGAGCCCGCCTGCCGCGGATGCGGGCACGCTCAGTCCAAGCGGAACTACTGTCACCGCCGCGGGATAAGCGCCAGCCACCTGCGGCACAGCGTTGCCTGCCAGGCCGGGGCAGAACGGCCCGCACGTGATCGAGGCGGCGAGAGCAACGGACGCCCCATCAGGAATCACAAAAATGGTGGCCACGTGTTGTAGCTGCAGCTGCAAAGCATCAGTCGGCAGCGCTATGAGAGCCGCTGCAAGGTCGAGGCTTGCCATGACGTCGCCAGTCAGCCCTTGGACGGGACCACCTGCGAGCGGAAGCAACCCCAGCGAATATGAGTCGAGCACGGACACCTGCAGCGGGGCGTTCTCGATGGTAAGCCTCTGCATGCCGCAGTCAGCCCCCTGGCTGCTTGCATTGCCGCGCGCGCCACACACCTGCGCGTAGCTCGGTGTAGTCACCGTGACGCTCAGTCCATCGGCCGCCACGAAGCGGAGGGCACAGGGTATGCCGCCCACGCGTACACGGGTCCCGGGTCCAAACGCGGGCTGTGCCCCCGCACTGCCGATAGAAGCGGCAACCAGCGTGAGGTTAACGGCACCAGACACCGTCTGCTCGAAGGGCTGGGACGGCTTCGGTTGTGAGACGGGCAGGCAAGCCGACGGCATTGCAGGGGAGGGCAAAGCCGCAGCATATGAGGCACACGAGCTCGGTACAGCAGAGCCGTTCTTATCCCCAGCCGAGCCCGCAGTGCTCCACGCAGACACAAGACGGCTGGTGTCAGGGAGATGAAGCAGCCCATCCAGCAGCAGCGGCCACATACCGCGCACAGCAGCGGCCTCCACGCGGACAGACGAGGCGGGAGGCAGCGCGGCGGGCTGAGGCACGACAGGGAATGCCCCCACATATCTGGCTGTGAGGCTGCAAGTGATGTTGAGCAGTGCGAAGCCTGAAGCAGACCAGGGTACGGCGGCGAGGCCAGGCGAGAAGGCGATCCCTGCGCTAAAGACGAGGCTCGCGGGCCCGGGGGCAGATGCCGGCACTGACGCATTGGCCGTTGTAGGCAACGAGGCTGTTGATGTACCGACGCTCGCAACTATGCCAGCCGCCTCGGCAGCGGCACCAGCCACGAGAAACGCTGGCACCGGCAGTCCGGCTGTACTGCTTGGAAGGCTGCACGATACAGCCAGACTTTCGTTCGTCCCGAGCGCCTGCCCGAGCTGCAAAATGAAGGGCGAGGGCGCCAGCGCGTCACTAAGCAGCAAACGCCGCGTTGATAGAGCTGCGGAACCGCCGACGTCGCGTTGTCCGTAAGGCAGCTGCGCCTGAAGCAGCGATGGGACTTGCAGGTTTGATGATGGAAGTGCGACTGCCACTTGCCCACAGCTGCTGGGCAGCGCATCTGGCTGAACAACAGAACCCCACCACAGCAGAAGCGCGGTCGGGCTGGACACAGCTGCCGCAGACCCCGCCGGTCTCATCTGCAGGGGGCTGAGCCCCCCTGTGTGGCCGACAGCTCGTATCTGCAGCACGGCACTGCAGCTGTCGGTTGCAAAGCCTGTGGCGTGGGCTACCGCTGCCATCGCATGCGCCGAGTAAAGGCCGGCGAGCCCCAGGCCGTTGTTCAGAAAGTCCTCGGTGACAGGCACGGAACCCAACACAACATCTTGGTTGCCAGCCCCGCTGGCTGCAGAGGTGATATCCCCGGCCGTGGTCAAAAGGGACACGCGAGCAACGATCTGATAAGCGGCTGCCGGGTGACGGAGGATCTGGGCAGCGAGGGCAACCTGTGCCCGCGCCTCCGCAGAAGTTGACCAGGTCCCGTTACCTCCTGTGTCAGGAGTGCCGGCGTCCAGCATCACAGCACGCAGCGTAGCCGCTCCGGCCAGCGCGGGGGAAAGCTGCCAGCGCAAGCTCAGCGAGTACTGTTGGCCGCACGCCGCTGGGTAAAGCGCTCCCGGAGGCTGAGGGGTGGCCTCGTAACAGCTGTGGTGCGGGCGGCCACTGAACACCCGCGCTGCCGCGGTGTCACTGACATACAGCAGACCGCCCAGGAGCGTGTTCGTCTGCGAAACAGGCAGGGGCCACACCTGGCTGCCAGCGGACGATGAAGGAGCACCCGCCGCCGCTGCCGGCACCGCCACAGCCGGCTGCCACGCCCCGGCTGCAGAGCACACGTATAGGCTCGGGCCCGCCCCGAGTGTGCCGAGTGGACACGTGACAACACAGACGTCCCCAACAGCCCTGCCCAGCGGGTAGGTGCTGATGTCGGTCACCCCCGGCCAGCTGGCGAGCGGTGAGGTACGTGGCCGGAAGCAGCCAGGAGCAGCAGGGTTGAAGACAGCCCCGTTGCCCCCGTATTCGGATGCAGCTGGGTCGGGGCTGAGGCCAGGAAGCGGCAGAGTGGCGGGGGTGAACACGCCGAAGAGCAAAAATTGGGGGCACATTGGTACGGGCTTCCCTGTAAAGGCGGCGCACAGCCGGTTTCGTGTTGGCGAGGGCGGGGTGACCTCGTATTGCGAGGTGGCGCACACAGACCACGGCAGGCAGATGCGCTGCCAAAGGGTGCGCCCGGGTGCAGGCTGCTCCACAGGCGAAACTGGAAAGCAGGGTCGGCTCTCGTAAAATCCCGTGGGGCACGGCGGGCAGAAGAGGCATGAGGTCAGACGCGCCTGCTGCTTCTGGGAGCCGACAGCGGGTGCAGCCGCGAGTGTCTCGAACGAGACAGTGGCTGGGCAGCTGCAATTGTGACCGAAAGGTTGGCTGGCGTTCGCCGCGGGCGAGGTGTCATCGCTGTCGGTGCACACCTGACCGCTGTTGAGGGAGCAGGTGTGCGCCCCCTCGCCGACGACCACAACTTGGTCATTTACTAGCCCGCCTGGGCCTGTCGAAGAGACACCGGCGGCAAGACGTTCGGCCGCGCTCGCAGCAGCCGCCAGCGGGTTCAGTGCGGCAGGGAGGCCGCCGTCGATAAACGCTGCGGCAGTCGCGCCCACGCCGCCGACCGCCAGGTACTGCTGGTTCACCGCATCGAAGGCCACCGCCAGCCCGGCGAGGGAGAGGCCCGGGCTAGCCGTCCTCACTCCACGAAGCACTGGGGGTGTGGGCTGCAGTGGCGGCACGGGAAGCGGCTGCAGAACTGCCGAGATTCGGGAGCCACCAGCACTCAACCCGAGGGCGCGCTGCAGGCCGGGAGGGCGGTCCCAGCGGAGGGTCAGCAGATTGAAGGTGACGACATCCCGGAGCACCTCCAGCTGCGCACGTTGCTGCCCGATGCTGTAGGCGGTGGCCGCTGTCCAGTCGTTTGTCTGCAGCTCGAGTCCGGCAACAGGGGGCTGCGAGAACCCCAGACCCCCGAAGAGCAAGAGGCGGGTGCCGTCCCCGCTCAACGCAGCCGCGTGTCGCGTACGACGCACAGAAAACACGCCAGACTCCCACTGTGCCGTCCACGGGTCGGCATACCACGAAAGCGCCTGCGGGCTTGTCCACGTCACACCTGCGCCCGCACTGGTGACAGTGAAAACACCAGACACCGTTCGTTCAGCCGTGGCAGCCAGCGAGGCGGTGACATTGAGGAATGCGACGTCACCGAAAACAGCGCGACCCCACAGGCCACTGCTGCTGCTGCTGAAGCCAGGCCCCAGTGCCGCCGTGTAGCCGCTGACGTTAACCCAGGCCTCGCCGCCGTGAATAACCATACAGCCGAGCAGCGGCGAGTACACTGCCACGTGGAAGGCGCGGGCATGAGGCATCCACGGCTGCGCATCGGAGGACGGGGGACCTGATGGATCGTCGGGCGGTGTAGGCGCAGGCTGCGACCCCGCTGCCTCGTTGTACAGTACTGCCTGAGCGACCGTCAGCATGCCTGCATCCACAGCAACGACATCGCCTAGAGCGAGGAAAGGCGGCGCGAGGCCCGTTGCGACCACCACCGCCGCGGACGATGCCTGAAGTGGGTCCAGTGGCCGTGTTGCCGTGATGCCGGGCGCCCCTGTGTCAACTACTATCAGAGCACCCGGCAGCGCCGCAGCCACATCGTAGGTGCCTCCGTACAGGAACAGGCTGCCGCTTGCAGAGGCCGCGAAGGAGGCAACCCCGCTTCCCGTGCCGCCACTTGGCACGCGCGCCAGCGGAACGAAGACAGACGTTGCCCCAACGCGTGCATGCGACTGCGCGAGAGTTGCATCCGATCCCCTCACCGGCGCGGTGCTCAGAAAGACTGAGTCGACCGATGCGCTATCCATCTGCCGGGAAGGGTCGACGGGGCGCGCTGCGCGCGGCAATGCTTGTGGCGCCAGGACGATAGCATCGCTTGCTATCGACACCGCAGCCGGCACCACACCCGCGCGGCAGGCGGCTCTGGCGTCCACTCCCCCAAGCACGACAGCGGCACCGAGCGAGGGGACGAATGCAGCAGCGCCCGCGTACCGTGCGGGTGCGCTGCCGTACACAGCGGCTGCGCTGTACCAGCGCTGGCTTGCCGGCTGCCAGAAAGCGGGCTCGTCTTGGAAGGCCGCAGCTGCAGTTGGGAGTGGGCTCAACCCAGAGACCGCTGCGGCGGGCGCCGATGCGGCACAGCCTGCCGCTGGCCTTCCGCCCCAAAGCATCAGACCACCGGCCGCCGCTCCCAGCGTAGCGAGCGATGCGTTTGACCCGAATGCATGGCTCCCCGTCCAGCTGCCTTGCGGCTGTTGCAGCATGCCAGCGTCCAGCTGCAGCAGGTGCGGCGCCACGCTGCCGGCCACGGCGGCGCTGATGAAGGTACCGTCTGCTAGCTCCGCGCCCGCGCCGCCATCAGATGTAAAGGCGGCCCACTGCACTGCGTAGTCCCGCTCTGCCGCTTGCGCGGCGCCTGGCCAAGCCGACTCAGCCGCCGCGGACCCGGGCAGCACAGCCAAGGTTGTATTGCTCGTGCCATTGTATGCACGGGGCGGGCACTGGTTCAAGTTGGGGAACAATGTGCAGACGCGAAACACAGACGGCCGCCGATTGCACGGCGGCAAACAGAGGTGCATGATCGTGAGGGCATCGCCCACAGTCGCGCGATCCAGCTGCGGCTGGTGCAACAGGAGGGCCGGAGGCAACGCTGCGGATGCGCTGCTGGTGAAGAGAGCGCCCGCTCCGCTGTAGCTACCGGCGTACAATCGTTGCGCGGCACCGTCACAGGCGTGTAGAGTCGCGTTGTACCCTTGGCTAGTCATGGGGTATCGCAACGAGGCGCCGGCAGCTCGCAACGGCACCATCGCGCCCTCAGCGCTGGCAGCTGCGGCGGCGGCAGCATACGCTTGCTGCGTGAACACACCCGCTGGCAACAAGCTAGGCGGCGCTGACAGCTGGGTCAGCACGTCTGGGGTGGCGCCGAGCCAGCCCGCTCGCTGACTTGCGGAGTACGTCAGCTGACCCAGCATTGAAGCCGGGATACTGAAGGGCGGAGCCCTCTCCGGAGACCGCAAGAACGTCAGAGACTGCAACTGCGGCAGCGAATCCAGCCCCCAGTCGTCACGGAGCTCGGAGGCAACTAGAGAGGCCGATCCATCGTTGGACGCCCCTGCCACACCAATCGCCAGAAAGCGCACCCCCGAGAGGCCACGGAAGATGCCTGGCGGCAGCAGTGCGAGCTGGCCAACGCCACTGCCATTCGAGTTCGACAGAGGGGAGGGCACCGGTAGGGCGTACGGCGCTGACAGGCTTCCGCTACTCACACCGGGCAGCAAGCACCTGATGCCGCGCAAGATGACCTGAAAAGTCGCGTTCGTGTAGTGGGCTGAGAAGGCATCGGGCTCCACGCAGGTCAACGCGAGACCGCCGCCCGCCCCAGCCGAGCGCCACGCAGCTGTGAGCATCACATCGGCCACCGAGACGCTTGGGCAGCCCGCCTCAAATGCTCCGCGCAGCATGCTGCTGTTGAGAGGCCCAGGCAGCGGCGCCAATTTGGAGATCGTGCACGGACTGTCACAGACGAAGCCGCCAACATACGGCCATGGCTGATTGACGCAAATAGATGGCGGTGAGCAGTCGGCTGCGCCAGGTGCTGGCACCCAGGGGTCCGCATTTGGGTCGATCGGCGTGTCGGTCCCCGGCGCGAAGATGCTCCCGCGAGTGCACTCATCCACATCCCGCACCCAGCTGCAGACAGCGGTCGGTCCGTCCAGGACCACATGAAGCGCCTGGGACTGTTGTGCCGATAGTTGCAGCAGAGGCATCATGTATACAGCTTGCTGCGTCAGAAGAGAGACGTTGTAGCAAGCCTCCGACGTGGAAGCCAAGAGCGGGTTGCCCGCAACCGTAAATGACAGGGAGGCGTTGGCAGCGGGTGGCCCGGTGGCGTTCACGTTTGAAGGCATGACGGCGTCGGCGATTTCTTGGAACACCTGCACGGGAAGGAACTGGATCCCTGTGCCGGTGATGGTAACATTGCGAAGGGACGGCAGCGCTCGAAAGCTTCCGGGGGGGAGCTCGGAAAGAGCGGGCCAAGAGTCAAAGGAGATGGCTTGCAACGATGTGGTGTTGAGTGCTGCGGCCCACGACTCGGGCAACAGGAAGTTCACGCTCGTGTTCATGCGGCGAAAGGCCAGAGAGCGGAGCTGAGTCAGCGAGGCGAAGGTTCTGTTGCCGAAGCCAGTCGCGCGCGTGAAGGTCGTCCCCTCAAACTCCAGCTCCACCAGCTGCGGCCCAATACCGCCCCAGGCTCCGTCGTCGATATCCGCGAACGAGCTGTTCGTGACCGAAAGCCGCGTGCACTGGCTGCCAACGGCGGTGCGGATTGCGGTGTTTGTGAGGACCTCATCAGGCTGCAGCACGCCACTCAGCTGGCAATCACTCGCAGCCGCAAAGCCATGGGCGATCAGCAGCAGTACCGCGCAAATCCATCTCGGGATACGCCTCATTCGCGCGCGTGCGGCGCAATGCGGAAGAGAGCAGCGGGGTCAGCTGGGCCGTGGTTCGCGTCAGGCGGTGCTCACGATATGGGGAACCGCGCGCGCCTCGGGGTGATTTTGAGCTGCGTTGTAACGCAGAGACGTTTCCCTCAAGCTGTTCATTCCTGTTTCCGCGCTGCGGAATCCGGGAACCCAGCGGAGACGGACGAGCGCTTTGTGGACAAAAAAATTGCTAACGAAAGAGTGAGCGGGTCACCGGGCGTCCTGCCGCCTCGTCGTGCCCAATTCGTCGTGTGAGGTTGCAGTCGGCGCTCAGGCTTGGTGCAAGTGCTGCGGTCGCTGCGATTCGCCGGCTTCCATCGTTGAGACTTGTTTGGCTGTTGTGGCGGCGCCGGCTTCCTCATCGAATCTCAGCCCGCTGTGCGTCAGGTCCGGCCCTCGGCAATCGCAGCCGGTCCACACCTGAACCCACACATTTCGGCATCGCGACATCGGGTGCACTCAGGTTTCACTACCACACTCCGCGCCTGCATCGACAGCATGCCGTCGACGTGGACGAAGACGCTGAACAAGCTGCAGGATGGTGCCATGCACGCTCTGATCGGCAAGACCATCATCTACAATGTGAGCTGGGAGGACCCGCGCGTCGACTGCGAGCTGCTGAACTTGACGGGCAATGATACCATCCTCATGCTCACGAGCGGTGGCTGCAACGTGCTGGACATGGCGCTGGAGGGCGCCAAGCGCGTGGTGGCTGCGGATCTCAACCCGCGCCAGAACGCGCTCCTCGAGCTGAAGATTGCGTGCATCAAGACGCTCACGCACGAGCAGTTCTTCCAGCTGTTCGCCTCCAACAACCAGGCGCTCTTCCTGGAGCTGTACCCCTCCGTGATCCGGCCCAAGCTGGGCGAGTTCGCGCGCGGGTTCTGGGATGAGAACGGGGCCGCCTTTTTCAAGAACGTCATGTGGTCCGGCGCCTCGGGCTTCGCGGCGTGGCTGCTGCTCAAGATCGCGCGACTGGTCGGCCTGGGCGGCCTCATCGACGGTGCGTGTGCCCCTCGGGCCGCCCGGCGCTTGCCTTTGGGTCGCAGAGCGGAGCAACGTCACATTTCATCTTTCATCACGGCTGTGCAGCAATCGAGCGGGAGCTCGCGTCGGAATTCCGACCGCCCTTCACGACTGCCCTTCCGAACGTTGCCGCCCCAACCCCCCACCCTGTGCAGAGGCTCGCGGATGCGCCACCATGGAGGAGCAGCGTGCCGTCTACCGCAAGTACAGCGGCCGCGTGGACGCGGTGGCAGCGATCCTCAACTTCACCAAGCGCCTGTGGTGCCCCCTGATCGCCGTGCCCGCCTCGCAGCTGCACCTGTTCGGCGGCAACATCGTCAAGCTGGCCATGGACAACCTGTTCAACGCCACGCACCTGCGCTCCGACAACTACCACTACTTTGGGTACCTGTACGGGTGCTACACGCGCGAGTGCTGCCCGCGCTACCTGAAGGCCGAGAACTACGAGGCCCTCAAGCTCGCGGTGGACCGCATCGACGTGCGCACGGGCAAGCTGCACGAGGTGGCGGCGGGGTACCCCGACGGGTTCTTCAGCCGGTACATCCTGCTGGACCACATGGACTGGCTGAGCATGTCCGACATCCTGGAGGAGTGGAGCGTGTTCGTGACCAAGGCTCGCCCCGACGTGCGCTTCCTGTGGCGCAGCTTCAGCGACTACCAGCACATCGCGCCGCTCAAGTACCTCACGCACCACCCGGAGAACGTGCAGGCAGCCCTCGCCGTGTACCCGGACCGGGTCTTCATGTACAACAGCACTCACCTGGCCACCCTGAACCCCGCGTTCACCATCGTGCCCCGCTCAGAGTTCAAGGTGCGTGCGTGGGGGGATGGCTGCTGGCTGGGCTTGCAGCTGCTCGGAGCCGACCGCAGCCAAGCTGCCGCCTCTCGGCATCCGACGCCGCCTCTCGGCCTCCGACGCGTGCAGCACGCCGCCTCACTCACTCCCCCGTCGTGCCCCCTGTCCCCCTTCCCCGCCCGTGCAGCCCGCCGCGAGCGTGTGGGACGACGCGAACGTGCTGTTCCACAACTGGGTGCACCCCATCAAGGGCGGCGACCACAAGGCGCGTCTGGAGTCCTTCTACGAGGGCCAGGCGCGCTCCTACG
>Ga0208629_101028_pt1 | contig 11921 bp, 10 predicted proteins | sample LakWasMet19_HOW5_2_FD_183865 | JGI IMG/M metagenome (GOLD analysis project Ga0208629, IMG submission 183865) | Freshwater sediment methanotrophic microbial communities from Lake Washington under simulated oxygen tension - Sediment Metagenome... | ecosystem: Environmental > Aquatic > Freshwater >...
GCGCGGGGGCCAGCAGCGCGGACGACTTGACGAGCCACGCCATCACCCGCGTGTACTGCATGTTGACGATGCTGGGCAGCGCGTCTGTCAGCTCCGTCGCCACCTGCTCCCTGAGGGCGTGTGGGTCCTGCGGGGAGGAAGGGGGGAAGCCGCGGGCGGAGAGATGTGTCGGTGGACAGCACGCTCCGGCGGACCAACGCGTCCCAGAGCGTGCGACAAACATGAACTCAGATGCCAGATACACGTCCGCAACCCCAGCTCGCCTGCCGAGCACACGCACCTTCGGAACCAGCTTCAAGGCGGCGCCCCGCACCGCACAGTACTCGATGAGGAAGGCGTCCGGCGTCCACACGTACTTGGTATACAGCGGCACGAGGGGCAGCTTGTCCGTCACGCGCCACAGGCGCTCAAACATCTTGGGGTCAGGCATCTGCTTGGAGGTGAGGGCGCGGAACAGCGCGTAGATGCCGAGCTGGCCGACCACCTGCAGCGCCTCGCACGTCTCCAGCTCCGAGCCGACGGTCCCCAGCACGAACTCAAGCGTCTCCAGGGAGCGCGCCCGGATGAGGTCCACGCAGGCGAGGGAGGGGTCGAGCAGGGCGAGCCTGTCGTACGGCTGGTCGAGGCACTGCCGGAAGAGCCGGCCCGCCATGACCCCGCGGTCCAGCTGGAGCAGCAGGCGGTCGAACTCTGCGGCTGCGGCCTTGTCGCCACCGAAGCGCTCGGGGTCTGCCCGCATCACATCGGCCATGCGCTTGTACTTCTCCCAGGCGGGCGCGATCTGCACGGGAGGGCGACGAGACAAACAGAGAGAGTGCGAGGTTGCGGAGCGGCGGCACGCGGCAGTCGTATCTGCAGCCACCGCCGCTGCAGACGTGAACCACACTACCGTGCGCGTGCACGCCTGTGGATGCCGCCACACCCGCACAGCGAACCAGCTCCGAAGCCACACATCCCGCAGTCGGAGGTTCGTGGGCTGCTCACCATCGGGTTCCCGCGGATGATGGTGTCCAGCGTGATGAGTACCGTCAACAAGTCGCCGAGCGCGATAAAGACAGGCCGCAGCCGCACCTCTGTCCACGCTGGCGCGAACTCGGAGCCCTTGCCGTACAGCGCAGCCAGCTGCTGGAGCAGGTTCAGCACCAGCGCGTTGATGCGATCGCACAGGTTGGCGCAGTCCTGAAAAACGGGCAGGCACTTGCCCACCATCGCCTCGAGCACACCCTCCGTGTAGTCAGCACCCTCGTCCTCTTTCGAGTGAGCGAAGAGTGACAGGATGGCATAGAAGCGCTCATGCGCCTTCTCCTTGATGAAAGCGGACTCATCGCACAGCGCTCCAAACACCAGCATGATCTTGTTGAAGCCGATGTCAGACGTGTTCACCAGCAGGTCCGAGTCCACACGGTCCGCAGGGTGGCACGTGAGCACAATCGGGTCGGCTGCCGAATCGGTGACGGGCGCAACATTTGGGTTGATCGCAGCCTCCACCGCGGCAAGCCGTTCGCGATGCTCAGCCTCAAATTTGACGATCTTTTCGATCTGGTACTCAATCAGGTTCTCCGGCCTCGTAAAACTCTCAAGCAGAAGCCTGTCCGCCATTCTGCGCGGGTGCCGGCTACCCTTCCGTTAACGCGGCGCGCCAGGAGCAGCAGGGTGCCACTGACGGCAACAGGTATCTCAAAAGGCCCCTGCGGGCGCAATCCGCGCCGAACGGCGCGCCTGTGCAGACGAACGTGGAGCGAGAGGCAGTCACTTGCGCAGCGGAGATGCTGCCACGATGGGTCCGAAATGAACAAGAGCGTGCGAAGCGGGTTCGACGCCACAAAAGAATGAACACGAGCGTGATTGCCAATACCCCTTGTCGTGCTAACGCACGAGCGTTCGTCCCCCCGTGCTTGGTTAATGCCAAAACGCTGGAGAGACGCGCAGACGGTGGCCGACTCGAGAACACGGGAACAGTGCTCGTACGGCGCACCTGCCTCAAAATCGAATATTGTCTGGTCATTTAACCGCGTGCTTCAATACTTTTTGAGTGCTGCAAGCGTCTCGCTCGCCGGGGCCAAGTTCGTGCCGACACCGCAGCGACGCTCCTCTCAGCAGGGTGAACAGTCGCCATGGCAAGGACTGGAGACGCTGCTGCGGCCGCAGCGGCGTGCGCCTTCAAGCTGCGTGCACTTTCCTTCAACGTGTGGGCGGTGCCATACGTGGGTGTACAAACCGACTTCCGGGTGGACGCCCTCATGAAGCATCTGGTCGCAGCTGAGCAGAATAGCAACGGGAAAGGCGTTTACGACATCATCGGCTTTCAGGAGGTCTTCAGCCCCTTTGCCATCGAGAGGCTGCACAACGACCTGCCCAAGGCGGGCCTGCCGTACATCATGCACTTCATCTCCGGATCCGATATGCCGTCTCTCGCGAACGGCTCAGGCCTCATGATCGCAAGCAGATACCCAATTCTGGACACGGCGTGGCACATCTACTCAGCGGGCGGCCGCCCGTACAAAATCTCGCAGGTGAGACCTCACAATATTTCTATTCGCCGAGCCGAGGGTGATGGGCAGCTGCGTCGCGACCTTTTCCTCTCGCTCCTTCTCCAACCCTTCCGTGCAGTGGGACTGGCACTCTGGCAAGGGCATCGGCATGGCACGCATTCTGTTGCCGGGCGAGTACGGCACCGCGGACGTGTACGTGTCGCACCTGCAGGCGCAGTATGCGGACCCGCCGCACGACGAGTACGCGGCGCAGCGCGTGCTGCAGGCGTTCGAGGCCGCGGTCTTCATCCGCAGCACGCGGCGCTCCGACCTGACGCTGCTGCTGGCGGATCTGAACTCTGGGCCGGACACCCTCACGTACCGCGTGGTCACCACGCTGGCAGGGTTCCGCGACGCCTACAGCTGCACGCACACGCGGGAGGATGAGCTGCTCCACGGAGGCACGCTGACGGCGACGCGTGCGCGCACGGGGGAGGTGCTGCCGTCCGCCACGATGGAGGCGTCGCGCATGGTGCGCTCCATCTATGACAGCACCTTCGGCAGCGAGCACAACACGTTCAGCCACCATTTTAACGCGGGCGGCTCGGGGGCGGCCCGCCGCCGTGCGCAGAGTGGAGTGGCCAGCGAAGGGCGCGGCGACGCCGGGGGCCTGGGCCCGCTACGCGAACTCGCAGACGATCGCGTAGCTGCGAGTCCGACAGCAATCGTGCCGTCCGCGGACGCTGAGGAAGACGAGGAGACGAAGAAGAGCCGGTGGTTCTGCTGCCGGCCGCTGTCCTCCAAGCCGCCCTCCTGCGACGTGAACGCGCGCCTGGACTACATCCTCTTCGGCACGGGCTCCGTGTCCTGGCCCTTCACCGTGGCGCCCTTCAGCGTCAGTCTTCTGCACCGCACCTGGCACGTGCTGGACAGCGACATCCGCCTCACGCACTACCTCACCACGCCAGACGGGCGCCAGATCAACCTCAGCGACCACAGCGGCGTGTATGCGGAGCTGGCGTGCGTCATCCTCGCGCCCACGCTGTCAGCAGCTCCAGGCTCCACGTCGAGCGCGGCCCTCCTCAGCGGCCGGAGCAGCGCGAGCGCGTCCGCCTCAGCCGCCCCGCTGTTCGGAGACACGTTGCACGCCGGCTCGCACTCCGTAGCTCCCAGCGTTGAAACTTCGACCGCCACCACGCCTGCGGCTGCGGCAGGCTTCCAGGTCGGCCTGCAGCTGAGCCCGCTGCATCAGCTGCAACTGCGGCAGGGACAGTTGGCGCGGCTGCAAGCGGAGGCTGCGGCAGGCAGCGCCGCAGCCGCCCGCAGCGACGTTCACGACTCGTCCGGCGAGAGCGCCATTTCAGGCAGCAGCGGCGGCACCTCTGCGGCTCCCTCCACGCTGACCCTGGGGCCAGGCGAGGGGTCAGGGGAGGACGGCGCTGATTCCGCCAGCGGCAGCCTGCGTGTTCGGGGCAGGGCACCGTCGATCCGCGTGTGCCGCTCGTGCTCGGAGCTCAGTGGCAGCGCCGGGCTGAAGGGGGTCGAGGACAACGCTGCCTGCGGGGTTTGCTCTGCTGCTGGCGAGGTAGCCGCCGCAGCCACCCGAACTCGTCGCGGCTCAGACGCCTCAACCCCCCTGCGGCGCGCCAACTCAGAGGGCCGCCTCCTCGCGGCGCGGCAGCCTTCGCTGTCGACACCCGGGGCCTCCTCCGCACCTGGCTTGGCTGCCTCTGAAGCCATGCTTCGCGAGGCCTTGCTGGCCGCGGGCGTGCCCTGGGAGCGGTGCGCCGCCTTCCTGCCCGCAGAGCTGTCCTTGCCCGATGGCTCGACGGGTGCGCCCTCCGCGCAACGCCTGGCCGGTCGCGAGCCTGCTGCTGCCGGCAAGATCGCCGCGACCACAGGCCGCACAGTGTCGCCCGCGGGGGACCATACAGCCCCTCCCGGCTCGGCGTCGCCCGGGGGCCATGCCCTGCAGCGGACCCGCTCCCACTCGTGGAGCGGCGAGCTCGCGGGCGCTGACGGCCCCGCGGCTCCGGGCAGCCCTGCCCGCGCTGCCGCAGCTCCTGCCCTTGCCCCTGCCGCAGCTGCGACTGCTACTGCCGCAGGGAGCGCTCAGGGCACGTTCGGTACAGACAGCCGGACTGCTTCCGCTCGCCAGGCCGCCATCGTCGGCCGGCGTGGCGCTGCCGGCCGGCTGTACCATCAGATCAGCGGCTCGGTTGCTAGTGCCGCCTCCATCGCCACGCCGTTGGCTCGGATGGTGACCAAGCCGCTCCTCGCGCTCACTCAGTGGGATTCCTTCTCTGCGCTGGCCGTCAAGCCCCTGCTGGACGTGGCGCACAAGCAGGCGCTGGCGGCGCGGCAGCGACTGGGGCCAGGTCTGGAAGGGAGTGTGTCCTCCGCATCCCTCGCGGGCGCGGGTGGCGAGGCTGGAGCTGCGTCCGCTGGCGGCGCTGGGTCTGCGAGCTCGGGTACTAGCTGGCAGTCGGTCCTGCAGGAGACACACGCCGTAGTCGCCGCGGGGTTGCAGCAGCAGCGTGAGCTGCGCGCGCAGCAGATCTGGCGCGGCAACTGCATCGCCCTGTTCGGCCTTGTGCTGGCGCTGTCAGCATGGCGGCACTCCATCGCGCGTCACGACGGAGCCGCTGCGGTGGGCGCGTCTGACGCCGCCCTGTGCTGCGCTGGCTTCATGTGGGCGTACTCCATCATCCTCAACACGAAGACGCTGCCCACCGCGGTGGCGCGTCTGGCAGTCCTGGTGCTTTTCGGGGTGGCCATCATGTGGGCAACGTACGCCTATGCTGGCTGGGCGGGCTTGCTGCAGAGCGTCGGAAGCGGCGTCTCCACGCTCGGCGTGCTGGTGTACTTCATGGGCGCCTTCCTCAGCAGCCGCGAGTGCCGCGACTACCAGCGAGCCCTCGCGCAGGTGCGCATCCTCATGGACCGCCCGCCCGCAGTGATGGCGTAACGCATTGGCCTGCGGACGCGCTACGTCGGCCACTCTACCCCGCGAACCCCGTCGAGCGTGTTTTTGCTCCGAGCCGCCTTTCCGTACACACCACACATTCTTACCCCGTCACCACACCATGACCTTCTGCGCGACGAGCCTGCCGCATGGCTATGCGACGGCGACGCGACAACGGGCTGCGGTCTCGCCATGATCGGTGTCACTTTCTATTGCTGCTTGTGGGCTGCTTGCCAGTCCGAAGGTGTGAGGTGTGAGGAATCGCTGCTTTTCACCAGCAGCGCCGTTGAGAGTCTTTTCTGCCCGACTCGACGCTCCTGGAGCTCGTTCCAACAAGCTGATCCGCTTCTTTGGACTGCTCGTGGTTTCCACTGCTGTACATGCTACGCGCTCGTAACACGTGGCCCGTACGAGGTCGCCACTGTGTTGAATCGTGATGCCGGTTCGACAATGGGAACTGGTCCACGTGCACCAACAACTGTAATGCGTCGCGCAGGCTTGTATTTCGGCCACATAGGTTTGTTTGTTCGACGATAAACTGCTATCGGACATTGTAAGTTCAGCGGGTTGTACAGGAGGAAACATCCACGAACAATCAAGTGTGAATCATTCGAATTGTAGCTGTCCGCAGGTGTACACGCGTCAAATCGATACGTTCGTGTGCAGGTCGTTTCTATTAACAAAAACAAGCGCGAGCGGCAGAGGCAACGCAATTTAACAAACTCAATTCTCGCAGAAAGCCTTGCTCACGAGGTGCCGTCGAGAAGCATTCACGAAGGCCCCGGATGGGCAGCTCTCTACGTGCAGACCCGCATCCGCAGCCTCAGGGATGGTGGACATCCTCCCAGCGCAAAATCGCTGTGCGAGCAAGCAAAAGTGTGGTCAGGGAACGGCCGAGAACTACTTCTTGCTTGACGACGGCGGGGCGAGCAGGGTTTCTAGCGTCTCCTTCAGCTGCTCGTTCATCACTTTCAGTTTCGTCACCTCGGCCTGGTGGCGATCCTCCTCGACGGCGAACCGCTCCTTATCGGCCGCTTCCATCTCTTCGCACTTGGCACTCAGCGTGGAGACCGTGCGCTCTAACTCGGAGACCTCGGTCGCGAGCAGCTTGGCCTGCAACCACCAAAACAAAACCACCCTCCCAGCATTTGTAGCAGAGCACTCCTGAATACACACCATGCTCGGGAAGCTGTCAACGTCAAGCCTCATCACACACCCGCGCTTGCAACTCTGACTTGCGTTGTTCGGCGATGAGCGCCTTCCGCATGCCGAAGGCGATGCTGCTCTCGTACAGGCTCTGATACGCAGCGAGTGTCATACGAATCTCGTCACGCACGCGCAACAACAGTAGCCCTCTTTCAGCGCAATTTACTGTGACCTGTCGGATCAGCTCGTCTGCAAAACAGAGGCACATTGCCACAGTGCGATGGAAATCCATTGGAAACTGCTCAAACTCATGTGCGCAGCAAGCTCCCCCCGAGGCGCATTTTGCGCACATTACACACCGAAGCATTGTGCATACAGCTCTTCGCGAACTGGGCAAATTCCAGTCTCCCGAGCCTGCTTTTGCTGGAGCTTCAAATCCAGGTGCTCCTGCATTCACGATGCGATGTTAGCGGGCACCTGAGGGTCTTCGGCTCGAAACTCGCAAGCGCTATCGCCGGCGGATTTCCGTGCCGAGTTCCTGCCACACCTGGAGGTTGACCACATCTATTTTTGTTGCAGGTGTGCTAGAAACGTGCTGCACCCAAAGCTGGCCATCCGCTGAAGTCCATTCGCGCGGGGGCAGAATTGCGTTCAAGATGTCTTCAGTCGCGGGCAGTGCAGTCTTCCGATCAAGCTTTGGCACAAAGAGTTTCGGCTTCTTGCCTTTACCCATCACCAGCGCTGGCGTGTCATACTTCACGAGACTGTCCTTGCCAGGGGCCGACATTGCGACGTTATGCTTTGGTGCAGAGTGATGAGTTCCCAATCGACGCCCGCAAGGAAACCCAACCTAAAAAAGCGTTCCCAGGAGAGTGTCGAAGATGGAAGCCTTACTTTCGCGGCTGCGACGAGAGCTCGACGCATTGTGTGAGCGTTTTAGTGAAAACCCCAGCTTGTCTGTCCAACTCAGGAAATTGATCGTCGTGGATGCTATGTGGATGCTGATGAATGTGCAAGCGCGTCGAAGTTGCATGTCGCATCTCATGAGCCTATATGGCTGGTGGTGTGAACTCATAAGAGCGTTTCCGTTCAGTGAACTTGCCGCCCACGTCACACATCGCACAGCCCGCACCCCCCAGCTCCTGCGCTGGTTCCCAATTCAGGAGTTCGTCGTCATGGCCGCTGAGGACCCCACTAAACTTATGGCTTGTTTGCACGTTTCAGACGCGCCGTTGCCAGCCGACGCGCATTCCGCGGACAAGGCTACTGTTCCTGCAACCGACTGCGCACTCACCTCCCTGCCACCTCAACTATTGGCGAACATCGCAACAATGCTGCACCATTCTGACGTTACGCGCCTGGGGTACTGCTGCAAGCGCCTCCTTCCCATTTGTCTCAGTGATAAAGTGTGGAGGCTCGTGTATTCTCGAATTAGCTCCGGCAGCGCAGTGCCGGTGGGTGCGGAGCTCAACTGGAGAGCAAGGTGCTACGACAAGAAGCGCGAGCGCGACTACAAAAAAGCACTCACGTACGGCCGAGTTGGGCGCATCGTTCCAGTTCCCCGGATAGTTCGATATGACGTATTGGACGAGCTCAGTGCAGGGGTGCATCCACCAGGGACCGCAGTGCTCGGGGCGGGGGTTGCGGGAGCGAGCGGTGGCGGAGCAGGCAGCGCTGCGCTGGCGAGCGATTCCGTAAGCAAGATGCCGCCCGTAGACGCAATTCATTCCGATGAGGCGATCCGAAAAGCTGTGTGCACGAGACAAGGCACTGCTGCGTGGAGCGCCCTTGCCCGAGCGTAGAGCGTAGTATGCACGCCGCGCTGCGCTTCGAGCGTGACCCTCCTGGCGGCGGTCTGGTGGCGGTCCAGTGTATCCATTGGGGTCAGTTGTGGCCGTTGCCCGGCACCCATGATGTTTGGTCCTGGTGGCCGCAAGCAAGACGAGTGAATTTGCTCGAATGTGGATGCGTGACGCGTTGCGGGTGTGGGTCCGGACACCCGGTGTATTGTTCTGGATGCTACGCCGGTTTGCATGGTTGGCAAGCTGTGACGCTGATGCCACTGGGCCCCGGAGCGCCGTGCGTGAAGCGCATCCGCATCTTGCGCCCCCATATTCTGGCACAAACCTTGCCGCCCAGCAGCTCGGGCGCGTCGCCTCTGCGAGAGATTGCCTGATTTTTGTGTGGCACTTGTTTGTGGTCGCGCATGCGTCGAGCAGCGGTGCACATGCTGACGTAACTCACAGATTCCAACCGATCTCGATCATGTCTCGGAACTTGAGTTCTACGCTCACAGATTCGGTTCGTGCGCATGTTATCGATTTATATATGCTGTCGTGCGATGCGAATCATGTTCTCTTCTAGCATCGGTCGTATGTCACGGGCTCATTCTCCGGGTCAAGTTCGACCGCGCGTTGACATGAGCACGTCCCGCTTTCGACTCCATCCGCGCACCACCACGTTCAGCGGGCCAGCTGATTGACGGGGAGGCATACAGGCGTTGAAGTCATCAGGAGCACACCGCTCGCGCACATGCACAGCTAACTCAAAACCGACCACGACCAGAACGTTCAAGCTTCCAGCGGAGCACAGCTCACTTGGAGTTGTGAACGTCGGCTGCGCCGCCGGGTGCAGGCTGCCACGCAGCTGCACAAAATAGATCCGCCACGTTCGCGTCGGGGCCGGCGCGCACCAGTCGCATCGGAGCGTCGCGCTGCGCAGGACCCGTCACCCGTGCGGCGTCGATACTGTGCCCGCGCGCTTGTGGCTTCGGATGTCGCAGAACGTGCTCAGCAAGGAAAGCCCGCGTGATGGCGCGGACGGCGCGAATCCCAAGCGCGGGCTCAATGGCGCCAGCACTCTTGAGCCAGCGAATGACGCGGCCGCCGATCACAGCGAAATCGTTGAAGTTCTGATGCTCGGAGCCCTTGAGCGTGAGCAACACGTTTGCAGAATGCGGCACGCTACGAGGTGTCAGCCGCAGGATGCCGTGAATCGTACCTGTGGCTGGGTCGACACCATTGCTGTGCTGATGAGGCACGACAGAGCCCCCGGACTTGTGCCGCCTGCGTGCACCCGAACCCCCGTCTCCCGCGTGTGGCTTCTCCCAGTGTTCGACAGCTGAAAGGAAATCCGCGTCATCACCAGCTAAGAAGCGCTCTCGGTGCTGTGCCGAAAGGAGCAAGCGGAGTGCCTCAGCATTGGCTTGCCAGGCGGTGAAATAGTCACCACAGATGCCGAGCGACGGCACGTGGTGCAGGCCGCGCTGCATCGTGGCCACGCTCAGCGGGAACATCCAGGGGTCAAGAGCAACCACAGCCTTTGGACGTTTGTCTTTGTCCGCCGTTGACAGTGCGGTGGCGGCGCCGAACGAATGCCCCATAACCGCCACGCGAGCGGCATCCACCCGCCCCTCCAACACGCTCGCGATGGCCAGCACGCTCGTATTCAGCTTGAATGCTGGCTTGGTATCGTCACGCTCAGCGGCGTCCGACGCTGTTGCTGACGTCGCCTTGTCGTTCGTTGCGGCAGGGGCTGTGGTCAGCCTATCGCCTGCAACATCCAGCCGCGAGCCCTCGTCGCTCCTGCTGATAATGGGCACCGCCCGGCGAGCGGGAGAATCGCCCGCCAGCCAGCTCACGAGGTCAAGCGCAGCCTGCACCTCGCGCGTGCGCTGCTGCAGCTGCGCGTTGCGTATCTTGTGCGCCACGGGAAAGTCGTTGATCTGTTCCTTGCGGAGGGGCACATATGGCTGCGACTGTCCCGAGGGAAGCGCGGCGAACGCCGCGCTGCTGTCGAAGTGCTCCGGGGCCACGACGATCCAACCGTGGCTAACTAGGTCAGCAGTGATAGCGCTGTAGATTTCTGGCAGCCCGCCAAGGCCGTGGCTGAACACGACGACGGGGAGCGGCGCCAGCGAAGTCGCGTCGGCAGTCCCACCGCCAGCGGCACCAGAGGGCCCGAGGCCCGCCAGAGCAGCCTCCGGCGCCGATGCAGAGAAATCGACCGACCAAAACAGGGACTGCAAGTACGAAACCCATGAAAACATCATCGTCGGGCTCTTCATCAGCGCTGCAAATCCCGCCGCGGCGTTCGTCCCGTTGTACACGAATGGCGCCCTCGGCAGCGCGTGCTCCATCACACCAGATGGGAGAGCTGGGTAGTATACGCGAACCATGAGGTCAACTTCCTCGTGCTCGAGGAAGACGGAGGCGCCCACCGGAGCAAACGGGCCAGTCGGGGCGGGTAAATGCGCGTCGCTCGGAACGATTACTTCGAGGGCGCAGCTGGCAGCGGCGCCCAGCACGGCTACGGCCGCTGCCACGACGTGCGCTGAAACGCCGAACACATGCTGATGCAGCAGCCCTCGGGAAATCACGCCCCACACGGCGAAGGGCAGCAACCACAAAAGGGGGTACACGTGCAGGCGGGGACGGCCTTTGTAGATGAACAACAGAGCAGCCGCGACAAACAGCACACTCAGCGGTCCCGTTGGGGCGGCCGCAAACGCTGCGCATGCAGCGAAAAGGAAGTAGTCCCAGCCTCGCAACATGTTGAAGCGGCAGCGGAGAGTTGGATCGCGAGTTGGCGATGTGCGAGTTAAGCACACAGCTGGAATAACGCCACGCCGTGCATTTGACACCGCGGCAAGCATGCCCCGCTCTGCCGTCGAAGGAGGGGCCCTGATTCACCTCAGTCGGACGAATGTATCACCGAAAAATGGGAAGACAGAGTCCAACAGATTATTCATCGTAAACGATCCGCCAGTAAAAGTGGACAATGGCGTGCTCAACAACTGGCAATAATGTGGCTTGCATTGCATGCGGCGTTCAAAAGTCGCTGTTGGTCTCAAGCGGGAATCATGCCCCCGGGGCCGTCACGCCGCGGCCGCCTGAGGCCCTGAGGGCCTCACTGCCACTGGCAGTGACTGGCAGTGGCCGGGCCTCAGGCTGAGGCACCTTGCCTGCCAGCCTGAGTGTCCGAAATTGGTATTCCAACGGATTGCCAATGTCCGTGGCATGACAGGGGTCACTGGTAGCCCATTGAGGCCGGGTCCAATCAGCCGCTCTGCTTGCTCACTGTTGGCACGGCAACTAGTGCGCCATCGGACGCCGAGTCACCATGGCCCCGGGCCGGTGATGAACGTGAACAGTGTACACTGCCACCCACCGTGGGTGCCATCGACTCCGAGTCGGAGTTGATTGGCCAGCTGACCTCAGGCTCGTATACCTAGTAGTTTCCTGGAGCCTTCTTCAAGCGAACCTGCTGCCCGGTCAATAACACTTAGGACATCGGTAGTGCGCGGCACCGCTGGCACCAGTCCGCGAACTCAAGAAAGC
>Ga0208629_101029_pt1 | contig 11917 bp, 11 predicted proteins | sample LakWasMet19_HOW5_2_FD_183865 | JGI IMG/M metagenome (GOLD analysis project Ga0208629, IMG submission 183865) | Freshwater sediment methanotrophic microbial communities from Lake Washington under simulated oxygen tension - Sediment Metagenome... | ecosystem: Environmental > Aquatic > Freshwater >...
AGCTGAGCCAGGGCATCAACATGCCGTGCCGCACCGTGTGCCTGGTGGGCGAGAGCCCAGAGCTGGACGCGATGATGTTCAGGCAGCTGAGCGGCCGCGCGGGCCGCCGCGGCTTCGACAACCGCGGCGACGTGGTGTTCTTCGCCTTCCGCGAGGCCACGCTGCACCGCCTGCTCAACGGCATGCTGGACCCGCCGCAGGCCACCTGGCCCGCCTACCCCTCCGCGCTGCTGCGCACGGGCATCCGCCGCTCCGCCGCCCTCCTCCCCAGCGGCGCGCCCTCCCCTGTGCCCGCCCTGGCGTCCGAGGGGGCGCTCTTCACGCAGGCGCTGGCGCGGCTGGTGCGGCACTCCTTCGCCTCCTTCGTGGGGGGCAGCGGGGAGCTGCGCGGCCACAGCGTGTGGAGCCAGCCGGGGGCCACCCTGCTCGCTGGCCGCTTCGCCCTGGACTTCCTCCGCCGCCAGGGCTTCCTGGACAGCCAGGGCATGCCCACAGCCGCGGCGGCCCTGCCCGCCTACCTGGCGCACGCGGAGCCCGCAGCGCTGGTGCTGGCCCACCTGCTGCGCAGCGGCGCCCTCGCGCAGCTGGTGCAGGCTGCGATGGCTGGCGCCGCCGCTGGCAGCGCCGCCGACCCCCGCCTGTGCAAGATCACGCGCTCGGGCGCCAGCCGTTACTTCGCCAAGGACGTGAGCACCAGCGAGGCCGTGCAGGCGACGGCGGGCAGCGTGGACAACGCCCTGCTCAGCCTCTTCGCCATCCTCTTCGAGGTGCGCCTGGCACCCCGCAGCGGCCCCGCAGCGCAGAGCGCGCTCCGGGTGGCGGACCTGCCCGCCCCCGTGGCGGAGGCGGTGGGCGCCTATAACAGCGGCGTGCTGACCCGCTACACCGCATACCTGCGAGCCTTCGCACTGGCGGCCCGCGCCGCTGCCGCAAGCGGGGCGGCTGTGGCTGCCGCCTTCCCCCCTGCCCTCACCTCCCCGCAGGCCACCCTGCCCCTCTCCGGCATCGCCGTGCCGCTGCGTGCGCCAGCGGCCAGCGGGGCGGCGGCGACCGGACCCGTGCCTGCCACCGTGCTGGGGGCGGTGCGCCGCCTGGCCGCCCCCACGCTGCTGCGCAGCCCCTTCGACGCACTGCGCGGCGGCTCCGGCCGGGACGCCTTCGCCTCCGCCTACGAGCTGCTGCACTGCCTGCGGGAGGGGCTGCCCGCCTCGCCCGGGCACCTGCCCACCCTCCCCTCCCTGTCCGAGCTCGTCTCCGCCTACCCGGCTGACTTCTACTGCAGCGGGGATCTCGAGGGCGTGGCCCGCAGCAACGGGGACAGCACGGGCAGCGTGGCGCAGAGCCTGCGCAGCCTCGGCTACACCATCCGCACCGTGGCCACGGCTGCCACGCGGCAGTTCCAGCACGCGTACGCGAGCCTGCGGGCGCTGGCGAGCGAGCCGGAGCCGGCCCCGCCTGCCCTCCCCGCGGCGGCGGCTGCAGCGGCCGCTGCGCCAGCCCCCGGCCCCGCGGGCGCGCTGCCCAAGACGCTGGGCAGCTGGGACGACAGCGACGACGAGGCGCCGCCCGCCCCCGCCCCCGCTGCCGTCCCCTCCAGCTGGGAGGACGAGGCGGAGGAGGCACCCGCACCAGCTGCGGCTGTGGCCGCGCCTGCTGCCGCGGCCGCAGCGCCCGGGGCCGCGCAGCGGGCGGCAGCCCGTGCCCTGGTCGCCGCAGCGCGCAAGCTGCCTGCGGGCACTTTCATGGACCCGGCAGCCCTCTACGGAGCCTCGGGCGTGGGCGAGGAGGAGGGCGCAGGCGCGGGTGGCGGCGAGGACGACGCAGCCGTGGCCTCGCTTGTGGTGGCCCCCGACATGTCTGAGGAGGACGGGGCGGGCGAGGGCGGCGCAGAGGCCGCGGAGGCGGACGAGGCCGCCAAGGCTGCCGCGGCGGCCGCTGCAGCGACGGCGGCGGCTCCCGCTGCGCGTGCCGGCGCCGGCGGCGGCGCAGCGGAGCGCTCGCAGCTGACGACAGCGCGCAGCTACCAGGAGGAGGCGGAGCGGCTGCAGCTCTTCCTGCGCGACATCGCGGTGGGGCGCCTGGCCGTCACGCCGCAGGAGCAGGGGGACTACCTGACGGTCATGGCCCTGCGCGGGCTCACGCGCCGCTTCGGCCGCATGCTGGAGAAGTTCGTGGGCCGCGAGTAGCGCTCTTGAGTGCGCACAGCGTGGAGGGTGCGCCGAGAACACTGCTTGCTGCTGGGCAGCTGCAGCCCTTGCGGCTTGACCATGCGCATCTCGTTGAGGTTCAAGGTCGGGGCACTGCAGCGCTGTCACATTAACCCAGCTCCGAGTCGTGATCGCGCGACATGGGTCAGGACCATTCGATCCTGCCGCCGATGTGCAAATCAGAACTGCCGAAGACAATCACCGGTCGCTGTCGTGGGATCATCATAGTCGCGGTCGACGGCAGCCTCACCATTTCAGCCTCAGGCGGAGCTTGCCGTCCATTGTGCGCTGCACAATGTGCAGTACTTGCAATCCGTGAATGGACGGCATTGCGGTACGCTGCATTTTACAAGCCTTCGAGGCTCGAACCAGAGGCGTGCATTCTGCAAGTGTCACCAACCCAATGGATGTAGACCTTCTGGGGTGTCGGCTGGATTGAGGAACGGTCTGAACCTGAGTGGCGATGCCCTCAACGGTTTTCGGGGTTGGGCCAACTGCAGTCTCAGATCAGACCTCGAACCGCAGCGTCCGCCTGAACATGTGCGAACGATCATGTACATGTCGAGCATTCACAGCCATCACGAGAACGGCGAGGGTGAACGACAACTACATGAGCGACACCGCGCGCAAAAAGTTCCACCGCCGAAACCGCCGTCTGGCTTTCTATTTGCCAGAACGCGCACCTGCCCGCAATACTGCTGCAGGCATGGTGCGCCGAAGCGAGCTTGCGATTTCTACACATAACCACACGTATGGCGTGATACCTGCACAACTGCACCCGCTGCGCTTCCGAATTCGTAAAAATCACCGGATTCACCCAGCCGTTTTTTGGCAGGCACGCTTTGCCTTTCCGCTGCACAGCATGGCCAACAACGTCGTCAAGCTCTCCAAGCCCTTTGTGGTGCTTTGTCTGGAAGGTTCGTTGCGGAAATGTGCTCCCAGACCACCAGCGGGCGCCCCATTTTCGCGGCCCGGCGGCTAACCGCACCGCTGTGATCTCGACCCTGTTGACTTCGCTGCAGGATGCCACGGCAGCGGCAAGACGGCTCTGACGGCAGAATTCAAGCGCTTGGGGTTCCCTGCTATGGACGAGGGTTTTATGGACCAGCCCGTCTCATTGCTTCACCCGTGAGTGGTTGGATCTCAACCCCGGCCGTAAACGGCGGTCCCTGCGGACCCCGATAGCGATCCTTGCCCCGCTGTTTGACCGTTAGGATAACGACGTCTTGGCTAGTCGGATATACCCCGGCAACCACGGCGTGCACGCGAGCCTGCAATCGTCTGCTCGCTCATCTTCGCATGAGCATCCCTGGAGCAAACGGAGCTCATCAGCGGCAGCGAATCTTCCCCACTATTCGTTTTATTTGTGCGCTGCGCCTTTCATATTGCAGCCAATCCCTCTTCATGGAGTCTGTGTGGGTTACCGGCTGGTTTCTGCGCCTCATGAAGCAGATCACTGCGCTGCAGATGGCGGGCACCACCTCCAGTGATTCAGCTCCACAGGTGAGCAACGTGGCTTGCAGAGGTACACTTGCAGCGGGATGCGTGTCCTGTCGCTGCTGAAACCTGGTACGCGCGGCTGGTGCGCCTTGCTCTGCCTTCCGACCCGAGGGCTCGGATCCCTGCTTCTGCCGTCCTCCTTGCGTAACCCTCTTCCTTGTTGTTAATGCTGCAAACTCCTCCCTCCCGCCCCCAACCCCTCCCTGCAGATCATCATCGCGGACCGCTCGCCCCTCAGCGCCGTCTTCTACTCGCGCAGCGACGGGCACCTGCTGGAGCCCCTCATCCGCCAGTATGTGCGCGAGCTGCGCGAGGCCGCTGACGTGCACATCATCACCGTGCACCTGGCCACGGAGCGGGAGCTGCTGTGGAGCCGCATCACCTCCCGCCTGGCCGTGGAGCCCGAGCGGCGGGCGCTGCGCGAGGACCAGCGGTGTTGGATGGACAGCGTGGTCTCCTTCTACGAGGGCATGGCCTGGGACTGCACCGTGGCGAACGACTCCACCCCGATCCCAGCCCTCGCAGCCACCGTCATGCGCAGGGTGGCGGGCACCCATGTGGACGTGCACGCCGCAGTGGAGGCGTGTGCTGCGCGCGCAGGGGTCTGCTGGACGGGCCCGGAGAGCGGCGTCGACGGCGCGGGCTCTCCCGCCGCCAGCCCCTCTGCCTCCTCCCGGCACACCGCAGCGAACCTGCTCTGCCCGTCCCCCTCGGACTCGCCATGCGCCAGCCCGACGGCTTTGACCGCGGAGGAGGAGGAGGGCATCGCCTCTGGGGAGTTTGGCGCAGTCGCAGAATCGCAGGGAAAACTCAGCGGCGCAGACCTGCTCCCCGTGTCTGCGGGGCCCTCGACCCCGAACCTCACCCCTGCCAAGCATGCATGCCGTCGCGACGCGTCCGCGGGGTCGCTGGAGGAGGGGTCAGAGACCGACCCCCTCAGCGCTGTGGCGTCCCCAGCACCGCTCGCGGCACCAGCTGGCGGCGCTGTGGGCCGCTCGCCCTCCTCGCCCATGACCATCACCGCTCCGGAATAGGCGGGGAAAGCTGTCTCGGTGACAAGCTCACCCAACATCTGCGCGATTTGTACACGATATTTGTGCCCCCTGCCTGTCTGCGAGTGCCAAGATGTGCGCGGCGAGAAGTGAGAAGCCGTTGCGGTATGGCGTGTGTGTTTAGACTCCGCCTTGCAAGACAGCCGGCGGCATTTGAAGCGTCAGCCCGCTCCTTCACCCTTCACTCGAAGCCTCTGCACCACGCGATCACGGGCACGATTTCAAAGATGTTGAGTCCGTCGGAGAGATTTGTCGAATAACAGGGGTATATCAACGTTCGATCGAAGTGCACTCATCGCCCGTGATGATGCTTTGCCATGGACAACTCTAGTCGACGTCTTTTTGTACCTGCATGATCTATGCGGAGAACTCGTTGCCAAAGGCTAATAAACACGATGTCACCGAATATAATCCAAAGTTGATGTTGGACCCGCCGGCGACCCATATGGCGAGCTGATGGATGGGTAGGATCGAATTCAAGCCGGCGCATGGCCATCGCCAAAACAGAGGCAGAAAACCGTCGTCGCCGACCTCGTCCAACAGCGAAAGCACAGCCACAAGATCGGCCATTCCGACACCGCGGCAGCAAAGCGCATTCGCGGATTGAAGAGCTGCCCATTTTCAGCAAATCACGTTGCAGTCGGTTTCCAGGGGGGAAAGCGCCTTTTGCAAGCTATGACAAGCTGAGGTGCAACCTGAAACGCCGAGGGAGCATACCACACAGCCAAGCGCGACACCCGAGCGTGAATCACCCGGGTCAAGCGGGGCCACTGCCACTGGTTACACAGCGCGTCACAGCGCATCACAAAGACCTGCACGGCGAGAGTGGAGGGCGCACGGCACAGAACACTGAATTACATCTCGCCCTGCAGCGGTCTCCGAAGCCCAAGCCACCTCAGCACTCACCTTTACCTCCTGCTAATCATGCCTCCCTCGCGTTCGAGAAGAAGTGACCGAGGCTCACACGTGCAGCCGCCTCAGTAGTTCATCACTGTCCGTGAAAGGTATCAGCAGTCGTTCATTGAAGGGCAGAGCGACCTCCCGCTCCCAATCTAGCGGCAAAGCGGGAAACCCACGGCCCGCGCTGGTACCACCGGGCCTGCCCGATCGCCGTGTAGGCTCGGATGAGGACCACGTAGTAAATGAGTGCGGAAGTTTTCTGAGCGATGGAGAAGAAGATGAACAGAGAGCTCTGCCACAGCTCATCCTGATTCTGCCCATGCTGCACGAGAGTTGCTATCTTCACCGCGGCATACGCCATATACATGCACGCATAGATGGGAATGGCCCCCAAAAGCCAACGGAACTTGTGCAGCAGCACGCCGAGAAGGCCGACTTGGAAGAGGTACGTGCCCGACAGCGCCGCGAACACGAGCAGGAAGACGAGGAGTTGAATCAGCAGCTGGATTCCGATGAAAATGTACGGATACCACGTCTGCGCGTTGGCTGTATCATTGTTGTCGGCTGTCGCGTTGATGCCAAGGTCAACCAACAACAGGCCGTACATGAGCAGCAACTTGGCAAGGTAGACCTTCCGAGGAAGCCCCATCGAGGAAGAGACACAGAGAACACAAGGTGGTGTTGAATGCAACGATCAAGGGCCTCAGTCTCTGCAGGATCGCCAGTGTGATGGCCAAGGCTGTCGAGGCACAAGCTGAACTTGTCACTACAGCACGCGCAGCGCCATGGGGGAGCGCAAAACGACAGCGGCTGATAGCAAGCCAAGGCATTGCAACAGCCACGCGCTGTCGCTGATGCCGAGATAGTCAACAATGCGGTTACATTGACCTTTCGACAAAACGGCAATCGAGACTGAGTCGGACAGAGTGCGAAGAAATGCTTTCAAATGTGAGACTAGGCAAGAAACTGCCGCCCCCCACCGGCACAGTGCGCCCTATTGCTAGATGCAGTGGTTTGGTCTCGCAGCCGGCCAGCGCCGGACGACGTTGGGGGTTGCTCTTCGATTTCGCTGTCTCGTTCTTCAGGTCTCAACCCTTTCCTAGTGCTCTGACAATCGCATGTCCACCTCTACGGACGCCGGCGTTGGCGCGGCCGCTTCAGCTACGGCTGCTGCGCCTTCGGAAGACAAAGACCGCGATCGTTTTTTCATGTGCAATGGCAAGCGGATAGAAATCAGAGATGTCTGGAACGGTTCGTGCAGCAATCCCGTCAGCTTTCATCACCACGGAGGCGCCGGCGATACGCAGCATTCCTACGCGCGGCCCCGTGGCGACTCATCGGCATGGGTTTTGTCGCGGACTGCGGTCCACTCCGCCGCTGTTGTGCAGACACTCTCGAGGCAGAATTAGCGCAAATACGAAAGCTGGTTCCGAAATACAAATACGTGGCCATGGTTGGTTGCTCGGTCTGCTTGTGTTGCAATGCCAGTGAGCGATGCACGAGCTCGGTGACCGGGTACAGTGTTCGGCCCGTCACAACTGCCGGCATGGTGGCACATCTCTCCGCCCACGCAGGACACTGAGTTCCCGGGCGTCGTGGCCAGACCCATTGGGAGCTTCTCCTCGCATACGGACTACCACTACCAGACGTTGCGCTGCAACGTGGATTTGCTGAAGATCATCCAGCTCGGTATTACGTTCGCTGACGAGAACGGGGAGCTTGCAGACGACTGCCCGACCTGGCAGTTCAACTTCAAGTTCAACCTCCAGTGAGTGTGGCGCAAGGAAGCGACTCCGGGTGCTGAAGCAACGCTCCCACCGGAGTGCTCTGTGGGCACACGCGGTCGATCGCCGCTGCTCCCGCCTGCGGCGACGGCCCCCTCCTGCGCCCTCCCCTACGCGCTCCACCCGCGACCTGAGGCTGCCCGCTTGCTTGCTTGCCTGCGTGCAGGGAGGACATGTACGCGCAGGACAGCATTGATTTGCTGACGCGCAGCGGCATCGAGTTCAAGCAGCACGAGGAGCGGGGCGTTGAGGTTGACGCCTTCGGCGAGCTGCTCATGTCCTCTGGACTCGTGCTGTCCGATGACGTTAAGTGGATCTCATTCCACAGCGGGTACGACTTCGGCTACCTGCTCAAGCTGCTGACCAACGCGCCATTGCCAGGTCCGTAAGGCCGTTCGATTACACGGCGCCTACAGCCCTCTGTGCGTGCTGAGCGCCTCTCATTGTCGTCCGCTGCCGGGTGCCGCCCTCCCCCCTTCCCCATCGCTCTCTCCGCCGCCCCTGCAGCCGACGAGCCCGCCTTCTTTGACCTGCTGCACACGTACTTCCCCTGCATCTACGACGTCAAGTACCTGATGTCCAGCATCGACAGCCTCAAGGGCGGCCTCAACAAGCTCGCAGACGACCTGGAGGTCGAGCGGGTAGGGCCGATGCACCAGGCCGGCAGCGACAGCCTGCTGACCTCTGCCACCTTCTTCAAGATGCGCAAGGTGTACTTTGACGACAAGCTGGACGAGGGCAAGTATGCGGGCATTTTGTACGGCCTCGGCGCAGGATCCACGCCTTACTCCTCCGGGAGCTGAGGACCCGTCGCCCCGCCTCTCCCCGATCGGCGCGGCGTAGCGCAGGCAGCCCTGCCATAGAGAGCGGACCCCACGCTCTCAGTGCGGTCCGCTGTTGCCCCGTCCTCGATGCTCGCCGTCGGCGCTTGCATCCGTTGCCTTCCCTGCTCGTTTTGTTCGAAGTATGCCACAACACACGTCCACCGTGACGGTCCACGGAATGCCTGCTGGGCGGGCGCGCACGCGGCTGGTCCAGTGGTCATCAATTGTCCTGCGCGTCTGATTTCGAAATTGACAGCGGTATTCCTACTAGTATCGAGATGTTGGCTTCGCTGGCGGGCAAGGCTGCCCAGGGTGGAATGTATCTTTCGAACGTGGCCATTACGTTAACGATGAGGGCTGGGCGCTGACATGCGCGAGGATTGGCTCGGCAGCTGCCAGATAAAGCGACGCTTCAAATTCTTTGCATCGGTTCGCAGTCTCAGCCCATGTGCTTCGCGTTGGCCTTGAGCCAGATCCGCACCTCTGCAAGACGCTTCTCCAGCTGTCCAAGTTCGGCTGACAGCTCTGCTTTCCGTCGCCGGTCTTGGAGAGTCCGCGGCGCCGCTGTCCCGAGTCTGTCGAGATCCCCGCTGACGGCGTCTCTGCGCTGGTTCAGCGCGACCAGCTCGGCTTCTTTGCTCGCCGCGCTGCGATGCAGGTCTGTGGTCGCTGCCGCTGTCGCAAAGGGGGCGTGCGCTTCCCGCGATCGCGACTCCGCGTCAGCCTCCGCTTTACTGCGGGTCCGTGAGTCTCGCTCTCGGTCCTCCTCCGCGATTCGGCGGGCGGCAGCGCTCGATAGGGGCAGGGCTGACTCGAGCTCTGTTGTGGTGGCGTTGGCCGCCACGGAGCTCAGGCTGCCAGAGGGGGCGCCCCGCTTCGGGCTCGTCAGACGGCCGCCGTCGGCCGACCCGGTCCCACTAGCAGGGCCGTAAGGACCGACGACGGCGGGGTCAACGCCACCTCGCTGCCTGCGATAATGCGTCTCACCCTGGCCATACGCGCCGCCGGCGCTTGGGCCGTACGCGCCCGTGGCTGCGTGGGCGTGCAGGTCACCGAATGGGGGCGGTGGCGGCCGCGCGTACGCATCGTAGGCTGGGGCCGCAGACGCAGAGCTGCTCCGCGCCTGGCCCTCCCGCTGCTGCTCTGCAATCTCACTCAGCATCGCCAAGCGACGGGCCCGCTCCCTGTCTCCAGGCAAGCCCAGGCTAGCAGGTGGAGCAGCGGCGTACCCCGGACCAGAGGCGGGGGGCCTATGGCTATCGTACAGCTGCCCCTCCCTGCCACCGCCGCCGCCACCGTGAATCGAATCAAAAGCAGCATGCTCCCGCTGCCCTGTGGCCGCAGCTGCACCGGGCCCTCGCTGCGCTGAGCTCTCGTAAAAGCGGGCTCGCGCAGCCGCCAGCTCCGCAGCCATGTCCGTGTGAGTCCCAGGGAGCTGCGCTGAGGAGTAGGCAGCGGGAGTTTCATCGCGTGAGCTGGGGGCTGGGGGGACAGCTCCCGCGAACAGCTGCCTTGCCGGGGCTGCGCCTGTGTCGTGGCCGTAGGCGTCCGTCCGTCGTGTGGGCACGCGCGCGTCTATCGGAGCGTACTCACCTGAATCGCGAGACTGCATTCCGCCTGCTCGCCCCGCAACGGATCGCTCAACTGCACTGGGCCTTCCCTCGTGCTCCTCGCGGTAGCCGCCATGCCGCTCCGCGAAGGGCGCGGGGCCCTCGTCAGCGCGCTCCCCACCCGCGTGGAGTGCGCCGCCGAGGAATGTCCTGTGTGGCAACGCTGTCCCCAGCCCTTCACCCCTGTGGCCCCTTGAGTACGGGTCATGCCGCATAGGCGCTGCTTCGTACGTTGCGTCACGGCGTTCAGGAGGGGCGGGTACTAGTGGTGGGGGCCGGTGCCGACTCGGCTCCTCCCCTGAGAAGGCGATTGGGTTGTGGCGAATCGGTTCCGGGGCAGCCTCCCCACCGGCTCCAGAACCCCTATATGGCCCGCCGGCGAATGCTGCAGGCTGGTCTCCAAACTCTGAGTGACTCTGCATCCTCCGCGACGGCTGCTGCTGCTCGTGAGGCGCTCGCGGCCTGTGACTCGCAGACTCTACCTCCCCCTGCAATCGCTCCACCTCGCCCCGCAGAGCCTGCACCTGCTCTCGCGCCCCCTGCAGCTCGCCCTGCGCTCGGGTCAGCTGCCGTCGCAAGTCGTTGGCCTCAGCGCGCTGTGCGTCTGCGGCAGCGCTGGCGTCCGCGAGCTTGGCCTCTGCGTCCCCTGCCCGGCGACGCAATCGGTCCGTCTCACTCTGCAGCGCCGCAGCGTGCTCCGATGCCGCCCGCGCCGCCTTCTCAACTGATGCAAGCTTGGCGCGGAGGCCGTCACAGTCCTCCTCCGCTCGAGCGACAGCAGCGGCCCGCGACTCCGCGAGCGCCTGGGCGGCGGCAACAGCCTTCGAATCGGACGCCAGCTTAGAGCCCAGCGCCTCCGCCTCGCCCTGCGCTGCCGCGAGCTGCTCTCGCAGGCGCTTATTCTCGTTGGCCAGGTCTGCATCCCGCCCCGCCTTGCCCCGCCCGCCCCCACCCACATCCACACCGCCCGACACTTCTGCGCCGTCCCCGCCGGCCCAACCCTCGGTAGAGCCACTATTTCGCGGCCCTTGATGTGGCTGCGCATGCGGCGCCTGCGACCAGAAGTCTGGATTCGAGGGCGCGAATTGGTCAGGCCGCGCAGAGGCTGGGGCGGCACCCGGCGGACCCCAGGACGGACCGTCAGAGACACCCTTGCGCGGCTGCTGCGCCCTACCCTCCCGCAGCGCGGCGTGGGCTGCAGCCAGCTCCTCCTCCTGCGCTGCCGCCCTGTCCCTTGCAGCCGAGAGCTGCTGCTGCAGGGAGGCAACGGTGCCTGTGAGCGCTTCAACCTCCTCCGAGAGAACAATCAGGTCCTCATCAGCAGCGGAGGGCGACCAGCCACCAGCCGCAGCGTCGCCTGCAGCTTCTCCACGGCCCCCCCGCTCCCGGAAGGGCGAAGCATGCAGGGCCCGCTGCGATCGCAGTGCGGCAGCGGCGGCGGCCTCATCTCGCAGCGCCTGCACCTGCCCCTGCAGCAGCGCTATCTCCGCATCCTTGCGCACCAGGCGCGCCTCAAAGCGCTCCGCCTGCGCCGCGAGCTGCCGCTCCTGTTCTGCATCGTAGGAGGTTGCCATGCGGGCAAGCTCCTCCGAGGAGGCGCCCTTGTCGCTGATGGCTCGAGCCTCCACCACCGTCAGTCGCGCACTTACAGCTTCGAGCTTTGCCGTGAGCAGGTCCCTGCAAGCAGGGAAGGGGAGACGGTCGAGCAAGTGCGAACGGGTGAATTGTATGGCTGGGACGGCGTGGACACGGCAAAATCCGCGGCGCACAGCGCTCCACTATGCTAGCCGTCGCCGGTGCTGGAACTGGGCCAAGGTCAGCTGAAAAACGGGACGAAGCCCGTCTTGAGTACAGCGCCCTCACGGAATACAGCGCCCTCATGTGATTTCAGCTGTCTCGCCCTGCAGCGCCCTCTCCCCGTGTGCCCGCAACCCACCTCTCTCGGACCACAGAGCGCAGCCCCGTCTCAGCCTCCGCAACTGCCTCAGCGTTGGCTTGCAGGGTGGACAGCAGAACGAGCACGTAGCCATCGCCTGGTGC
>Ga0208629_101030_pt1 | contig 11917 bp, 5 predicted proteins | sample LakWasMet19_HOW5_2_FD_183865 | JGI IMG/M metagenome (GOLD analysis project Ga0208629, IMG submission 183865) | Freshwater sediment methanotrophic microbial communities from Lake Washington under simulated oxygen tension - Sediment Metagenome... | ecosystem: Environmental > Aquatic > Freshwater >...
CCGAGGGCCTTTGCGCTGCATGTTGCGCCAGCAGCAGCCTCCGTGGTGTCGAAAGCGGCGCTGATAGGCGCGGGAGGGACAACAACGCGTTGCAGTACTGGCGGGGCATGCAAGGCATCAACGTCGTAGAGATAGGCGTCGAGGTGAGCAGCAGCGATCGTTCTGAAGCTCACCCACCGGAATCGCTCAGCGGCTGCCTGAACTGACGGATGGGGGCGTACTGGAGCCCGCTGCGCCATCATCGAGCCGGCAGCCGCCGCTGGGGCTGGGTTGGAGGCCGACCCGATGTGCGTCGGCTGCACCGCCAGCTCGCGTGCGACCTCAAACAGACGGGCGGCAGGCGAGGCGGAATCTCGAGATACTTTCTTGGAGCCACCGCGGCCAATGGATGGCTTGCTCTCAGCGATCGCCAGATAGCTCGGATAGCGCACGGCTTTGAGGTGCTCAGAGATGACGACGGTGGACCCGGTCTTACCGGCGTCCACGAGCGCACTGCAGATGGCGGCCAGCTCAAGAGCCTCACGCTCATGTGCCGGTGTGGCCGCACGCATGGCGCCCGAGATGTGCGCAGCCGCGCCGCCAGAGCCCTCCGGGGCGTCCGCAGGCGCATAGAGGCTGTGGCCCACCGTTGTGGCTGCTGATCTGTGGGCATGAAACTCAAGCGCGAGATCCAGCCATGCGAGATGGAGGTTCGTCGCGTAACCCAACTGGGTGGCAGCGCTGTCTGATCGAAAGGAATCGGCGTAGTGAAGGGCGAGCCTCGCCAAGAGTCGTTCATCATAGCTCAGTCCCACGCATACGCATGGCCGCGGCACGCCGGTGTGATCCCGCTCATCGTGCGCCTGCGCTTCTGCGGATTGTACCACAAAATCGGCAGTGCTCGAGCCGGCCAGCCAATCAGCAAGTGCATCGCAAGGGTACGGGTCTTCCAAGATGTGAGTCGAGCGCAGTTCATACGCACCAGAGGAGAGTGATGATCTCTCTGATGTGCGTGTTGAGGATTGAGGGGCGGAGTTGGGCGCCGCTGAGATTATGCCGCCGGAGCGACGAAGCGCAAGCTTGCGGAGGCCGCCTGTCAGTGCGGAAACGGTGTTGTCCGCTTCTGAGCGCTCCGCCGACAACGAGCTCGCGAGCGGCACCAACGGCAAAGCGGGTGCGAACGCTGTTGCAAATGCGACAGAGGTGGGAACCTCCAAGGCAGTGGCATCAACAATCGCGCCAGAGGAGGCCGATGCTGCCACCTCCAACTGCCGCACGAACACGGGCAGAGTTAGACTGGGCTCTGTGGTGATGAAAGCCACATCTCCGTCAAAGTCCCCGCCACTGAGGCGTGACGCATCTGAGGGACCTGGACCAGTCGCCGCCATGACCACAACGTCCACAAGCGCCGCTTCCCATGCGCGGGCAAGCAACAGGAGTCGCTCCCCGGCTGTTCCACCGCCGTCGTCACTGAGCGGACACTCGGGAAGCAGCAGCTCGGCGCCGACATCATTGCGTGCAGCCACCAGTACTGCAGCGGCGGCAGTTTCTGTTAATTCAGCGCACAGTTCTACCAGGGATACAGCCTCCGCCGTCATGATGTCGTCAGGGTGGTGGCACGGGTTGCGACACAACAAGACCGTACCGCGCAATACGCCGCTGGGATCAACTCGACCGCGCTTCCACCTCGAGCCAACCCCAGCAGCCGCACTACGCTTCCCTTGATCAGCGTCCGTCGGCGAGTTGGAGCCACCTGGCGCAGAAATGCGGCAGAAGACTTGCCCGGGCCTCAGCAGGAAGGAAGGATCGGGCACCATCATGCACCGACGTGCAGACAGCACTGGGATGTGCAGTTGGTGGTACAGCGATTGCGCTTTGGCCTCTATTACACGGCGGCCAAGCTTGCGGACCTCAGCCTCCGCCCCAAGCCCCAGCTCCAGGAGTCGCATCCACTCGGCATCTGCAGGGTGCGCCGGCGACAGCCAGCTCCGGGCCAAGCGGAGGCCGTCAGCAATTGCAGATTGCCCACTGGACGTGCAAGCGGCTGCGATACCGCGATAGGCAGCGTCAGCTTGCCGTAGCAATGCCGCCAACGATTCAACCTCAACTCCCCAGCTGAACAGCAGCAGCAATATCTGCAGGTTGAGCGCCGCAGGCCCGGTGTCGGTGCTGAGACGCACAAGCTCGAGCTGCTGCTGGGTGTCAGTAGGGGCTCGAGCGCAGAAAGTGGTATGGTCCGTACCGCCTGCCAGCCGGCCCCCCGCATCACAGGTGAGCTGTAACTTGATCTGGGAAGGGCGCACGCACACGCTGCTCTCGCGCAGAAAGGGGTGCACAAGCCACACACCCTTGGCGCCCCCCAGTCGTCCTTGCATCGCGCTGCACACCGCCTCCGTTGATTCACGGGTTCTGACGCCGCTGTCGATACAAGCGCACACAGGCGGTCCAATCTGGCCACAAGTTCGAGGTCTGCACGGCTCCGCTCTGCAGGTCGCAGCGGCATTCAAAACGTCACGACTAGCAAAGCCGCAGCCGTCAGACAAGACTTGACCACAGCTCGTGAGCACGTCTTGAATGATGCTGAGCTGGCCGTATAGCAGGCCGCCAGCATGGCTCCCGCATCGGGGCGGATCCTCTAATACGAGAGGCACCTGCAGCGGCCCACATTTCGCGGGAGGAGCGGAGCGAAGCTCCGGAATCCTAGTTGTCGCATGTGCATCGCCAAACTGAACAATAGGCTGCGTTTTGCTGACAGCGAGATCGAGCCTCGCTGCGAGCTTTTGCGGCAGCATCAGATTGCCTGGCACGGGAGGAGCGTGCCACGCGAGCACGCTCCACGCGGTTGGATTCTCGTCGCCAGGCAGCGCATCTGCCACGAGAAAGAAGGTGCTGTCCCGGGGCTTGCCGTGAAAGAATCGCCAAGTGAGGCCGCGCCACGAAATTCCATGCGTCGCCAATCGCACCAACGCTGATCTGGCCTGTGCCATGAGTGCACGGTCAGAGCTATTGAAAGACGCAGCTGCCACGCGGCACGGAAATGAGCGCACCAAACGTGTTGACGCAGCCTTGCGAATGGAGACTGTGTCCAGCTGACAGGAACCGTCTGGTGCTATCGAGAGCGCGAATACGGGAACGACTTGTTCGTCAGCTTGAGTCGCCATCCTTACGGTATGATAAGACCTCGCAGGGCCGAGTCGCAGGCATTAGCCAGTCTGAGATCTGAGAGCCGCACTGCTCACATCATCGACTCCAAGCCGCGCCCAGCCTGCAACACAGCCCGAGGAACGGGTCCTGGGTACCGTTCCGGGCCTCGGCAACATCTGAGAAAATCTGGCGCAGTACAGCAGCAGGCTGATGGACGGATTAAACCATGTCTGGTCGTCCAACAGTGAAATGAGTTTCAAAACTCGCACTCGCATCAATCGCTCGGTGATTTCAGCGCAACGCTTCAGCCTCCAACAGGTTATCCACTATTTTGCGTATCATCACCATGGTGTCTCTGCGCGCGAGCGTCGGGACGCTATGCGCTCTCGCCGGGGCCATTTCCATCGTGCAGGATGCGAAACTCGATGCCGCTCTCAATGAGGGCAGCCGGCCGAGCCATTCGCGCCTGCGGAAACAGGGCATTCTTGTTCCGGCCACACAGGGGCACAGCCTGAACTTCCCCGTCCAGCACTATGGGCAGGTTGCTGAGGACGACATGAGTGAATTTGGCGTTGCTCGCTTCATGATCGACAGCAGCGGCAGCAGCATGGAGACGCAAGACCCCGTGACAGGCGCGATGATTGGCATGAAAGTATTCTGCATGACCGTCAACCTCGCCATCACTCTGGCCATGGCGCGTGTTGCCGCCTCCATCGAGGCTGCGGGGGAGCAGCTGAAGGAGGTCAGCGCGGAGATGGACAAGCAGCTGGAGGCCATCCAAAAGCTGATCGACGACCCTACGAAGGAGGCAACCACCCGTCTGGCTGACGTCAGCCAGGAGATCGCCGCCCAGATCATCAAGCTCATGCCCGCTGATCGTATCACCAAGTTCGCCGCCGACAAGCTGGGCGGCACGTACACGACCGCGAAGGAGGCCCGCACCAAGGTGCTCGTCACCCTGCGCCAAGAATTCGACAGCCTGCTGAACCTCGACCAGCCCGAGGAGACGGAGGAAGACGCGAACGAGGTGGATGCGCGCAAGGCGGAGCACAAGCCCAAGTACAAGCTGCTCAACGACGTGGCGCCGACTCTCGCCCAGATGACCGAGATCATCGCCCCCGCCATGGCGTCGCCCGCCGCGCTCGAGCGCAAGGTGGGCAAGGCCATCGCGAGCAGCGGGTCCAAGGCGCTGGCCGCCGGCAAGACCCCTGAGAACCCCGTCGAGAAGGCCATGGACGAGAAGTACAGCGAGCTGCTGCGCTTGACGCGCACCTTGGCCAAGGAGCGCGCAAAGGTCAAGAACAAGAGCGTAACGGCCTCGGGCAAGGCCGACGTGGCCAACGCGGGCGCGGGCGCGGACGCGAGCCTGCAGACTGCCGAGGACATCAAGGCCAAGATGGAGGAGCAGATGGACAGCCTGGCAGAGGGCGTGCAGGTGAGGCAGGGCGCGACGAGCTGGTTCGCGCTGCTCGAGCATTGTGCAACCTTTCGTCACGCGATCGTCCCACGTGTGTCCTGCCCTGCCGTGTTCACGCCTGTCCGCTCGTCGTTGCAGATGGGTGTCACGGGCGCAGCCATCCCCGATGAGATGGCCGACTTCTCGGGCACCAAGCAGTTCGAGCTCATGTCCGGTTTCATGGAGGCTGGCGGCGGCCCCGCCATCCCCGAGGACATGGTCGGCGCCGCGGGCCTGGCGGGTGAGAACGTGTCTCTTGCGCGAGTTTCACGCTGTCCTGCTTGACCGGAGCCTGCGCCCACACTTATTCTGTCAACTTTCGCCCTGCCCGCCGCGCCTTGCAGCCGCTATCGTCGGCGTCGCCAAGACCTTCAACTCAGCGGTGGAGGCATACAAGATGGCGAAGGTGAGACTGAAATGGAGTGGGGAGTACCCGCCTGCAGGCGGCCGCACCATGGCTCTGCTGTCTCGCCTTGCTGCGAGACCGTCGCACGTTGCCGTGACCCTGTGATGCTCCACCGTGGCTGTTGCGCCCCCACCCTCGCGTCTCGCGTGCAGACCGGCGAGTACCAGGCCTGGCGCCGCGTCGGCGTCGCCCGCGAGACCGCCGTCAACATGAAGGTCGAGGCGACCTACAGCGCGTGCCGCCTGCTCATCATCCTGTACAACCAGCTCACCTACTTCTCCAGCCTGAAGGCGGAGGAGATCGCACAGATGCCCTTCGAGCAGCTGCTCGCCTCCCCCGCCCTCACGGCAGGCCTGCCCCAGGACGGCATTCACGGCCTGCGCCTCGCCATCCACGCCAAGCTGTGCGGCGTCTTCCTGCCGGTGCGCGTGCGCATCGGGGCCCTCTTCCGCTTCCAGGGCCGCTGCACCATGCTCACCCACTTCAGCGCCGCCTCCACCGCGGTGGCCTCCGGCGGCGCGAACAAGGTGTCCCTCATCACCGACGAGGGGTCGAGCCCCACCATCTCCAACTGCGACCCCCAGGACATCTACGACGTCAAGCTCGTGCGCCTCGGTGACGCGCCCTCGCAGGAGGCCAAGGGCTGGACGCGCCTCAAGAGCGCCGCCTGGCCCGAGGGCGAGCTGAACGCCGAGCTCTCCGTGAACGCCGTGCGCGGCTGGTTCGGCAGCGGCAAGGCCGGCCACGCGCAGAAGCCCGAGCTGTCGCGCGTGCTCTTGTTCCGTCGCTGCAAGGACATCAAGGACATGAAGACGGGCAAGCTGCTCTTTGACCTGGACAAGCAGCCCGGCCTCGTGCAGCCCGTCACCGACTTCAAGATCGTGGTCCGCACGGGCGACCCCACCAGCGTGTCGCAGGCGGAGAAGGATCTGGTGGAGGCCGGCTACGTGATGGTGCTCTTCGACGAGTGCAAGGACCCCAACAAGCCCGTGTCGGGCACGGGCGTCAACAAGCGCGTCATCTCCTCCTACTTCAAGGTGAGCGCGCTGGCGACGGGGTCGCGCGGCTTGCAGCGGTGGTCGTATGAAGCACGCATGTGGCGGACCGGGGTCGCCCGACTGCCCACCCTCTCTAATCTAACTCTGCATCGTGCCTTCCCCCGTCTCTCTCACGTGCTCTGCAGGAGGTCAACAACGCGTTCAACTGGTGGGACAACTCCGACGAGTACAAGTACCCGCACACGGACGTGAACGACCTGAACACGGGCATGAGCGAGAAGCGCCCCCCGCTCTTCCTGTACATCCGCCGCGGCAACGGCCCCACGCCCGTCGTGGACATCGACATCCTGCCCTTCCACAACACCAAGGTGGACGACGCGGACAAGACGGTGATGATGAAGGAGATGGCCAAGAAGTTCCGGGAGACGTACATCGCCACCAAGGCGGCCGCCATCAAGCAGAAGGGCTACTCCAAGTTCGCGCAGCTGGGCATGCACGCCGACGCCGACGTGGTGACGGACATGGACCTGGACGCGAAGACCGCCGCCGGCATCCGCGACACGCTGGCCATTGCCAACATGGAGACCATGATGTCCGAGGTGGACCTGCCCTCCAAGCCGGAGGAGGTGCTGGTGGGCGCGCAGTACGAGATCAGCCTCTCTGACGTGTCCGTGCCCGCGGGCTGCAAGGCGTACATGCGCCGCCGCCTGTCCGAGGTCAAGATCCGCGGCTGGTGAGTCGCTGCTATCATGGGGCTGCCCCTTTTCGCGTGTGTGTGTTTTGCGCTTGCCGCAACGACAACTCCCCTCAACGTCGTTTCTTTGCCCCAACGCTGCCCGCCCCCTCTCTCTCCCTCTGCAGGACTGGCCTGAAGGGCGCCATCGTGAACTTCTTCAAGTACCGCTCCATGCAGAAGAAGAAGGACATCTCGGAGGACATCATCCAACTGGGCTTCTACGTGGACTGCAGCGCCAACGAGGAGCACTCCCCCTACCGCTGGATGCGCCTCGCCGTGTCGCCGTACGAGGGCTCCTGGGACGACGGCATCATCCGCATGCTCTACATCTGGCAGCGCAAGCGCTTCCAGCCGGTGCTGCTGCCCGACACCTCTAAGGGCGAGAGGAGCTGCCCGAACGCCTGCGCCATGGCCGCCGAGGGCAACAAGTTCATCACCACCGGTGAGGGCGGCTCGAAGGCGATCGTCAAGGCTGTGGCGTCCAAGGCGTAAGGGCTCGTGTCTTCCGCTGCACCACCGGCGGTGCTGGAGGGGCGCGTCCACCTACGAAAACTGTAGCCGTGGCATGCGTAGCTTCGTAAGTCCATCCGCACCCACGTGCCGGTGCCTGTAACGCTCCGCATATTCCCCCGTTCACATCCTCAGCCTGCCTCCTCTATCTCCGCCACTATCTCGCTTTCCCCGCCGTGTGCTGATTTGGCGTGCATGGGCCAGCTGCTTCGACGCTCCTGGCACTGCGGCACGTCTCCGGCACACGGAGGGGACGATCTCCGCCACTATCTCGCTTTCCCCGCCGTGGGCTGGTTTGGCGTGCATGAGCCAGCTGCTTCGACGCTCCTGGCACTGCGGCACGTCTCCGGCACACAGGGGGGAGAGGAGTATTCTATGCTTGCATGTTCAATATCGCAGCCTTGTGACCAGTATGTTCGACGGGCGTCCACGATTTACTCGCTGGAGCCCTGGGGCAGTGCTCGCACGTACCGCAGTTTGTGTCGCCAACTGAGCTCGAGACAGCTGAGCCAGATTGTATTCGGAACGCTCAATCAGTAATACAACACACTCAAGTGCCCGACCGGCAGGCGCTGAATAAAAGGGAAATGTTCGGATGGGGTTCACGCGCGTCGATGTCCATGGCTTTGTGATGATTCGAATTGGGAGCTCACTTCACCGAGGTATCGCTGAATTCGAAGTACTACTAGTAGGCCTGGGATACCCGGACGCTGAGGCTGTGTAACGAAGCATTGGCTTTGCGCATGCGCAACTTCGCCAAGAGACAAGTCTGCAGCGCACATCAGTCTTCTTCGTCGCCGAAGCGCCTGCGCTTCGGGATCGGCGGCCCCGTTGCCGCGGCGGAGACAACCGGCTCGGCTTCTACCACAAGCGTCGGTTGTGGGGGAGGAGCGCCCTGCTGCTCGACACCGGATGGAATCTCTACCACCTCCTCGCCCTCCTCGGATCCAGTTGCTTCGATGACCACCGACGGCGGCGCAGGAGCCTCGGCGCGCTCCGCGGGCTGCGGGCCAGCCATTGACACGTTTGAAACCGCCCCGGCTGGTTGCAGCTCCGGCGCTGACACCCCTACCTCAACCCCGGGCCGGGCGGTGTGCGCGGTGGAAGTGAAGCTGGCGATGCCGCTGAGCCCCGCGGTGATGGGCGCCGACAGCAGCGACAGCGGCTGCGCCGCCGAAGAGGCGGATGCCGGCTCCACCTGGTCGCCCGGCATCGGGCCAATGCTCAGCAGCATCTCGCTGCCGTCGGCGCCCGCGCCGCCGGCTTTCAACCCGTCCGCATGCATCGCGCCGGCGGCGAGCTCGAACGTCTCCGCGCCGATCTGTGTTGCCATGTACTGCTGCAGCAGCTTGGGCCGAGCGTCCTCGTCCACCGCTGCAGAGGAGAGAGAGAGTGGCGTAGATGAAGGAAGTGTGGACCCTCGATCGAAATAAACAGCGAATAGGGCGTGCGGCAGCTGCAGTGAAGGCCCGAGGAACGAGCTCCCGACGCACCTCTGGCGTGGTTGTAAATTGCCTGCAGCTGGTATAGAGTGTGGCGGGCGGCGCACCGCAGCCGGTGGAGGTTTGCACGCCGCGAGAAGCGCTGCAGCGTCTCCACCGCCATCAAGGCCCTGCAGTCAACAACAATGAAAACAAAAAGCCAATAAGCGATGAGTGCGGCAGAATGCCGTCCGGCACAGCAACCGCCGCTCTCCGGGCAGGCGCAGCGAGGTGGCAGACGGGCGCGCAACGACTCACTCTTCGCTCCCGCTCGAGCTGTCGCCGGCCGATCCGGCGCCAAGCCCGGCCGGGAAGCGGCCAAAAATACTCGCGACGACGCTGAGCAAGATACCGGAAAAGTCAGCCGAGGAGGCGCCAAGGTCACCCCGGAGGGCAGCTGTGAGCAGCGCCCACAAGCGGCCATGAATCGTCTGAGCTGCCGCTGCAGCCGTCGCGGGTCTCGCAACAGCGGGCGCGGCAGCACTCGCTGCGCTGCTGCCAGCCTCCGACAGCAGGTGGAGCAGGGTAGTCAGCGACCCGTAGGAGCCGGGTGCCATGCGGCGGAGCCCGTACATCCGCCGCTCCGCCAGCGCGAGGTGCCTCCCCCCCGCGCCACTGGAGGCCGCCCAGTCGAGCAAGCCGGAGTCGAGCAGCGGGGCGGTGGAGTCGTACGTCTGCGCAAAGCGCGCCAGGGCCGACACGCCGGCGGGGGCTGCTAGTGCGAGGCTCCCGTCACCAGCGGTGCCGCCGCCGGTGGCCGAGGCGCCAGCGGACTGCGGCGCAGCGGCGGAGCCGGCCGCCCCAAGCAGCGGAGCGGAGACCCCGACCGCCGCAGCGTCCGCGAGGGCCCGCAGCGACAGGTCGTCTTGCATCTCGCCTTGCAGCTCCTCCAGCAGGCGGCGCGGCAGCGGCACCCCGGCGCGCAGCGTGGCCGTCTCGACGTCTGACGCGTGGTGCAGCAGGTACAGACTCAGCAGCATCGCGCTGCGGAGCTCCGGGTCGGCGACTCGCGCAGGCAGCGTGCCGCTCGCGTGGAACGGGGGCATGCACACGTCCAGCAGGGAGGACAGCTTGCCGCACCAGCCGACAGCTGCAGCCCCGGAGCCGCTGCGGCCGCCGGGGCCAGCCGGGTTGCCCGGCGCGGGGCCCGCAGCGTGCAGGCGCAGCGGGTCCATGGCGCCCACCAGGTGCAGCAGCGTCGAGAAGGCGGCCAGGCGGGTGCGCGCGCCCGCTGCCCGGCGCGTGACGGGGTGCACCGGGTGGAGGAAGTTGCAGATGATGGCGGTGAGGCCGGAGTCAGCCAGCCAGCCGGCGCGCATCGCCGCGCCCACGCAGGCCACCAGCGTGGCAGTGGAGAGGTCTTGCAGCGCACGGGTGTTGCAGGGCTCAGAGCCGCTGGCGGCGGAGGCGGGCACAGCGGAGTCTGCCGCCGTGCGAGCGGAGGCGGCGCGGGAGCCTGCCCGCGGGCTGGCGAAGGAGCTGGAGGCAGACACAGCAGCTGAGGACGACCCAGAGGCACCGCCGCCGCCGCCGGCGGCAGCGGTGCCTGCGCCAGCGCTGGCGCTCGCGTTGTAGAGATCCAGCGTGAGCGTGTACCCCAGCGACCGCACGCCCTCCTCCGCGAGCAGCACCGCAGCCTCGCTGCAGCCCGCGACAGGCGCGCGGCCGCCGTCGGGGGCCGCCGCTGGCTCTGGCGCGGCGTGCCAGCCGCCGCCGCCGCCGCTGGCGGCAGACGAGGACGAGGAAGCGGCGGCAGCGGAGGCGCGCTGCCGTGCGCACATCTCCTGGAAGCCCGGGTAGTCGACCAAAGCAGAGGTGAAGCAGGGCAGCAGCCGCAGCAGCACGAGGGCGTTCGCGTCAGCGATGGCTGCCCGCCCTGCAGCGACAGGCTGCGGCAGCAGCGCCTGCTCGCCGGCGCTGGCGCCCGGGCCGACGGCAGCGCCTACAAGCTCCGCGTCAACGACAGGGCCGCCAGCAGCGGGCTCAGCGGCCGTCACCGCGTCCGCCAGGGCGCCCACCTTGAGGCCCCCTCCCCCCGCCATAAGCGACGCCATCGTCTCGGTGGTGGCGGACATGGCGGCCCGCAGCACGCGGGTGAGGAAGAGCACAGCCGCGTCGGGGGTGCGCCCGTCAGCGTGCCGCACGCCCGCGATGGCCTGCAGCAGCGCGACCCGCAGCTGCAGGTGGCCCAGGTCCGCAGCCACCACAGGCAGGGGCGCGCCGCCCCCGGCAAGGCCCCACGCCTGCGCGGCGGTGTGCTCGGCGCCGATGGGGCCCGTGACCAGGGCGGCCGCCGCCGCGGCGGGGTTGCCACCGCCCGCGGGGCGCGCAAAGTAGAGGTGCTGGTACAGGCGCAGCAGCGCGCACAGGCCCGCATACGTCTCTGCGCCGCGGCCGAGGCGCTGGGGCGCCGCGGGGGCGCCAGGCTTGGCACCGGCCGCGGTGGCAGCCGCAGCCGCAGTCGTGCCCGCAGCGCCCTCCGCCCCCACGTGCCGCAGCGCCGCCAGCGACTTGCCGTAGCCGGGCAGGCGGGCCGAGGCCTGCACCGCCAGCGCAGCCGCGGCGGCGCAGCGCACCCGGAAGTGCAGGCCTGCAGCGCGCAGGGTGCCCACTGCAGCGCGGGGCCGCTTCGCTCCCACGCTGCCGACGGCCGTCGCTGCCTGCTTGCCCCCGCCCGCCAGCGACGCCGTCGCGCGCAGAGCTGCGGCCGAGGTCGGGTCCAGGTCGCAGACGAGGGCCGCCAGCCGCCGCACGCTGAAAGCTGCGTCCGTGGGCTGCGTGATGTAGCCGAGGGCTGCGAGGCCCTTGGAGCCGTCGGCGCCCTGTGCCGCCGCGACGTCGGCGCCCCCGCGGGCCAGGCTCTTGGGCAGGGGCGCGGGGTGCGGCAGGATGGCGGGGATGTCAGGCAGGTGCAGCGGGGCGCCCGGCACGTCCATGTGACCCGCCGCAGCGATGGCGCCCAGCGCCTGCAGCACCTGCAGGCGCGCCGGCAGCGCCTCGCAGTGGACGAGGGAGCCCAGCAGCCAGGAGGGCGGCAGCACGAGGTGCAGGCGGCGCAGGCTCAGCAGGTGCGGGTCGATGACGAGGGCGTACACGGGCGTGTCGTTCACCTCCTCGGGGTCCAGCCCCTCGCCCTCACCGACGCCTGCCTCGTCGCCGCCGCCCCCAGCGCCCCCCTCGCCGCCCGCCCCGCCGCCGCCGCCGCCG
>Ga0208629_101033_pt1 | contig 11899 bp, 6 predicted proteins | sample LakWasMet19_HOW5_2_FD_183865 | JGI IMG/M metagenome (GOLD analysis project Ga0208629, IMG submission 183865) | Freshwater sediment methanotrophic microbial communities from Lake Washington under simulated oxygen tension - Sediment Metagenome... | ecosystem: Environmental > Aquatic > Freshwater >...
GGGGGGGGGGGGGGGGGGGGGGGAGACCGTATCCGTCGGCTTCACCCGCCTCCACTTCAGCAGCACGCGCCATGGCGTCTGCAGCCTCCACATCAATGCCCGCCACCATGCGAGACCGCTTCTCACCGACCTAAGCGCTGCCCCCCGCTGCGCTCCCAACTCGAGTTGCGGGCGTTCGGCAGTTAAACTCAAGCAGGCTCAACGGGTGACAAATGACTCGTCCGACTCGTCGTAGCAACAGCGATGACTGGGAGCTGTCGACGTGATGATCCGATACTCGACTCATGAGACGAAACGTTGCTTGCTTGCAAAAATGCGTGTCGAGTGGCTCCAGCACAAGTTGCATGCGACGCATGGTGGAGCGCCCGGCTTGTGCGTTGTCTCCGCTCAACTGAATCAGTGGGGCACCAGCCCCGCGTGCTTACTTGAGCACCGGCTGCTCCGCGGGCCCGCGGGGCTGCGCGCCGCCCGCCGCGGCATCTACGGCAGCGAACACGCGAGTGGGGAAGGTGGGCTTGAGCGCGAGCGCCGTGCCTACGGCGGGCAGCACCTGCTCCTGGGACAGGCCGCACCAGAACACGGTCCAGTCGCCCGCGGGCGCCTTGAAGCAGCCGGAGGACTGCTCGTAGTACCAGGGGTTGACGCGGTTGGAGGAGCGGGAGCGCCAGTACAGCACGCCGCGCTCCGTCTCCATCATGGAGCGCCACAGCGCCTCGCCCAGCTTGTCGCCCTGCGCGGACTTGGCCACCGCGAACTTGTCGAGGTACGCGACGCCGGGCAGGCCCGCCTCCTCCGTCACAATTGCCACGCCGCGGTAGCCCTCGCTGACGTAAATGCGGCGCAGGCGGCGCGACGGCGGGGCAGACGGGTCCGCCGCCTCCGTCGGCGTCGCCAGCAGCTTGCCGAAGTAGTCCGCGGGCAACGTTGCGCCGAAGGCCTCCTGGATCAGCTCCGTGATGCGCGCCACGTCCAGCCCCGCCGCGTCCGCGGGGTGCACGGCGCGGATGCGCTCGCGCCGCAGCAGCACCGTGCCCTCGCCGCGGGAGGTGAAGAGCTCGGCAGCGAGGTGCTCGGGCTTGGTGACGGACACGCTGACGCCGCCCGCGGGCGGCAGGCCGGCCGCCGCCGCGGCGGCGTTGTCGGCGCTCGCGGACGCCGCGGAGGTGCCCTCGCTCATGGCAGCGTACAGGCTGCGCAGCTCAGGCAGCAGCGCAGCGTCCTCCGGCAGCAGGCCCGCAGCGCCGGCGGCGGTCGCCCCCGCCCCCGCCGCCGCGGCCTCCTCCTGCGCCTCCAGCTCTGCGAAGTCAATGGAGCGCACGGGGCTGCCCGAGCCGTCGCCGGACCGCAGGCCGCCCTCAGGGCGCAGCCAGATGACCTTCAGCGGACGCACAGAGCGCGCGAGCGCCGCGCACGCGTCCTGCGTCGAGAAGGTGAGGAAGGGCGCGGCGGCATCAGCGGGCCCAGCAGCGCCCTCTGCTGCCGCGTCGAGGTGGGGCTCGGAGAGGGCTGCCACGATGGGAATGCGGCCCGACGCCACCGCAGACGTCAGGAGGTCGTCCCGCACGCCCGTGACGCGGCCGCAGATGGAGGCGAACTCAGCGCTGTCGGCGCCCTCCGCCCCCACGGGCTCAGCGGAGAACACGCTGCCAGAGAGCGGCGCGGCCGCCACGCCCTCGCGCTGCAGCGCCGCCACCAGGGCAGCGTTTGCCTCGTGCATGTAACGGCGGGCCGCCGCCGCCACGTCAGCCGCACCCGCCACAGAGGCCGAGCGCCGGCCCGTGAACAGGCCTGCGCCGTGCACCACAATGGGCACGAGCCCGATGCGGTGCAGGAACGCAAGGGAGCTCGCCACGCGCGCCGTCTCCTCGGGTGACGTCAGCACGTCGCCGCTGACACGGATGAGTGCGAAGCGCTGGCCCTCAACGCTGCCGTAAAACTTCAGGTACTGCCGCACCTCCGCCGTCTGCTTGAAGTGGCCCAACAGCTGGGAGATGAGCTTGCGCTCGGAAGACGGGCTTGTGTTGTCGCCTGCAGCCGGCACAACGGCTGGTGCCGTTGCGGCCAGCGATGCCGCTGGGAGCCCAGGGGGCGCAGACGACACCTCAGCGACGTCCGCAATCGTGCGAACCTTCGCGTTGAGGGAGCGGCGCCTGCGACGACTGACGGGTTCGGCGTTGCGGAGCGCGGAAAAGTCCCGTTCCGCGGGCCGCATTCCGAGCCCCATGTCGTGAAATGTGAAGGGAGAACCGCCTACAGGCGTCTCCTCGGGGGCACCGAGCCGGCTGGGCAGCCATAGAGGCTGTACGCCCAGCCGGCCTGGCGTAAACGATGCTGTCTGAAGGCTCCTTCCATCAAGAGCGCGCTTGACAAATTTGCTGGTGACGGCGAGAGAGGATTTTCCCATTGAGGCCCTTTGTAGCGCGCTGGCGGGAGCGAAGCACCACAGCAGCTGCACAACGCAGGAAACCTCAATGAGAAAAGTGGCTTTCATCTGATAACGCGCCGCCGTTCGTGCGAAATCTCGCAAATACTTCAGAGATGCAATCGACTGTCCGTCTACACTGATAAAATGGGAAATGTTTGCGGCCGCCAAGTTAACCGCGTCGATAGCAGTAAATTTGTATGGAAGGCATCATTTGCAGCGCTTTGGGGCTCCAAGTTATTGTTAGAGTGCAACGTGGACGAAATCTACTGGCGTTGTCACCGGGTCTTGATCATCGTTCTCAGCCTCGCTGTGCCCAGCATGGCCACCTCTCATGGCTTAGCGGATGTTCCTCTTGGAGACTCGACCTCCAAGCCGCAGTCTGGCCCGGTGTCGCTGGAATGGCAGTCCTTCCCGACTAGCACGGGCGCTGCGGCGGCCACTGCTGCACGGTCCCCTGTTGCAGCGGACGAGCCAGCCGGCGCCGCAGCAAGCGGTGGCGCGCCAGTGGGGTCTCCCCTCCCAGTCGCAGAGGCAATCGCCCACCCGCTTGCCTGTTTCTCGCCATCGTTTTATACGCACATGTTTGACGTGAAAACGGCAGAGGTCGTGGAGCGTTTGAAAGCCGCGATGTGGCCGCTGCAGCGAAACACCTTTCTGAACACAATCGGCAGCAAACCAGACTTCTACGGCCCCACGTGGATTGCCGCGACGCTTGTGTTTGTGATTGGTGCTGGCAGCAACCTGAGCTCGTGGCTCAGCTTCACGCCAGGTGGCGCTGTCAGCATCTGGAAATACGACTTCCGGCTGGTCACCTTCGCGCTTATGGCGGTTTACGCCTTTGCCTTCGGCGTGTCCAGCGCCTTCTTCCTGGCACTCAACTACCTCGGCGTGTTGGGCCTGCCGCTGGTGTACCTCGTGTGCATCTACGGTGAGTTCCGCACGTTGCAACAAGCATGCATTGCAAGGCTGGCTTGCCCCACGACCATGCGCGGTGCTGTCTCTGAGCGGGCACTCGCCGCCTGCTGACGCCAACACCATGACGCTGCTTCCAGTACTTCTTCGTTTGCAGGCTACTCTCTCAGTATTTTCATTCCAGCGGCCGTGAGTGGAACCTTGCATGAGCGACCTTTTTTTGCTGTGCTTTGTTGAACACCCTCTCCCCCAGAGCGATCCAATCCCCACATTCAACCCTGCCTGCGCGGCACCGCTTTCCCACCCTCCATGCAGCTTGTGTCAGTACTGCCCAACACGGGGTTGCAATGGACGGTGGCGATCTTTGCGGCTGCGCTATCCGCGCTCTTCGTGTTCAAGAGCGTCTTTCCAGTGGTGCGGGACAGCGGGTCGCACGTGGCGGCCCGAGTCGCAATTCCCGCGATCGTGCTGGTGCAGCTGGGCTTCGCCATGCTGCTCAAGCTGTACTTCTTCTCCTTCTGAGCTGAGGGGGATGGCGTGACGCTCGGACACGCTGTCAAGCTGTACTGTCCTTTCGACACGGAGGGGGTTGGTGTGACGCTCGGACAGTTTCGACTGCTCGCACCCTCGCCTTTCCGGGTGGGCTTCCAACTTGGCTCCATGCGTGCGTTTGCGGTCGTGAAGTGTCCGCGCAGCAGTTCGTGCTGGGAGTTGAACAGGGTGTCGCGCCCGCTCCCAACCGCTGCAGCGCGTTTTCGGGTGGTCGGAATGCTTGATGCGCGTTCTCCAATATTGATGTTCAGCTCCGGTTCACGATGGTGCCATTGCCATTAGGTATCGTCGTCGTCAGTGCCTGATTTGCCTGATACTCACAGCGACTGTCAAAACGAACATGATAGCGCCTCTCCTACCCGCTTGTGAGGGATGTACGGTTCGACGTTCGAATTCAACGTTGACGAGTTTGGCGTCGACTAGTTCTTGAGGCTGAGGCGTCTGTGCAGTCTTGCAGGTTGATCACGATCACGCGTCGAAGGCGCCGGATACCTCGGAGCTCACAAAGACGCGGTATGCGTTAAAGCTGCCTGTGTGTGCGCATACACATGGCGCGGCAGCAGCGGCGGCGCCAGCCCTGCGGCAACTACCTCCGTGGGGGGGGCTCAAACCCTGCAGCTATGGCTGCGGAGCCACCGCGGGGGCAACACCTGCTACATCCAGCGCTGCCCCGGTCACGACCATGGCAACTGCGAACAGCGCAGCATCAAACGCCAACGCCTTGACGAAGGCGAACGCTGCAAAAGCGGACCCCGCGTATTGAGCGAGCGACTGCAGCATGGACTGGCCACCCTGCTGGCCGCCGCCCGCTTGCGATGCGGCAAGACCGGCGAGCATCTGCAGCATGCCGCCTTCCGCGGCGCCAGCTGCAGCAGCGCCGCCGCTCATGGCTGCGGTCGCGACGTCGAGCTCTGCGGGGACGAGCTTGGCGATACGCAGCAAGTTACCCAGCTGCACGGGCAGAAGGTACCGCAGAGACGCCAGCAGTACCAGCACGACCGGCCGCCAGCCGTACCCGGCGCTGCACACGCTGCGCAGCGTGTGGCCAAGCCCAGCGTAGCGCCCCCGCTCTCCAGAACGCGGGGACAGCGTGTTGCTAAGAAAATCAGCCACGCCCGACGCGGTAGGCCCCGCTGCACCGGCGCCCGACGACGATGCGGCGTCAAAGTCCCCCTCTATCTGCCCGGTGAAAGAGTCCGCAGCGCTATGAAATGAAGCCCCGCCCGCGAGTTTTTCGAGTGCTTTCAACTTCAGAAGCGAGGCGGCACTGCTAGACTGCTCCATCGGTTCGCCGGCGGCGAAGTCGCTGTCATGTAGTGGCACACTTGACAGGGCCAGCATGCGCGTATGCGTAGACTCAAACTCGCCACAGCGATGCCACGCGTACCCAAACAAGCCCCCCAGCAGGATGGGAACCAGAACAAGTAAACTTCCAGAAAGGAGCATCGCCCATCGAACAGAACCAACACTGCGGTTGGAAATCGATGCTGCTGCGGCTGAGCCAGCACGTGCTGTTCCTGACGTTGCAGCGGGCCAAGCATCTGAGTGCGGCTGTGCGGCTCTTGCGTGAGGCGTCGCGGCCGTAGAGGCGGGCCGCCGAGAGTCGTTCTCAGTCGGAGAGCGCCGTTGCCGCAAGCCTTCGGATGTGATGTGGTCAATTGCTGCTGGGGCAGGTGCGCGATCGGCCCCGCTCAGCGAAGCTTCCTGTCGTGCGAATTCTGCGATACTGCGGTCGGCCTCAGCTTTCGTGGCAGCTGCTTCGGCCGCGCGACGCGCAGCTTCTGCGGCCGCCCGCAGGGCATCACTGGAAACAGGTGACACGTGATCAACTTCCCCTGTCACAAACTTAATACGGTCACCAGATCGTGCCAAGATCTTCGCCCGCCGAAGCGCTCGCGCCTCTGCGCTGTCGGCCATGGTCAGCGTGGCAACAACACTGCAATATTCGCGCTGCTTCCCACGCCCCTGCACAAGATACGCGGCGTTGGTGAGCGGCTCGATGAGAGACGGTGGTCGCGATGCAGTCGGAGGGAACCACCATCGTCGTAGATTTGTTCCTTCGTGCGGATGATCGGACGATCGTTTGTTGAGCGGGACGGGACAATGCAGCAACTCTGAGCCAGTAACACTGACGATAGATTGCCCCCATACAACGATTGAAGTCTTATGATCTTGGTCTTTGCGATTGCAGCCTCCTTCCCCCGACCTCGGCGGACGATGTCAGCGACACCGGGGCTCCCGGAAGGATTGTGCTCCTGATCTTTCCCTGAAGGTTCATCGCGGCTAGCGCCACCTCTTGGATTGACGAAGCGCAATGAGCTATCTGCTGAACCCGCTCAAGTCGCTGTATCATGTCCTCCTGCAAAAGCTCCTGGGGCGGTTCGTCGAGCGCATTGACGACTTTGAGGTCTCCATCATCGCTGGACGAGTGAAATTCAACCATCTGAAGCTCAAGAAAGATGTGTTCGCCGGAGCGGATCTGCCTTTCGAGGTGCAGGAGGGCGTCCTCGAGCACTTGGTGCTTGAGGTGCCCTGGACCTTGACGCTTGTTGCTCGCATTTGGAACGGCGATGACTTGAGTGATGTAACGATGGCGCCAATCAAACTCAGCATTGACGGTATTCGGCTGAAGCTGGGGCCGCTGCGATCGCAGCGTGTAAACGACGGCACGAAAGAGTCAAAGGCGCACGCGCGCGCAGATCTGGACAGCAAGCACAAGAGTCTGGATACCCATTTCAAGGCGCGTCTCATGCGTCGGATCTCCCGCTGGCTCGTGCCTCCGCCAGCCGGCACCGTGGGCGAGGATGGTGACGACAGCAGTGGCGCTGCGGCAACTGCGGCGGAGTTCTGGGCTCAGGCGGACGACAAGGTGGCTGAAACTGTCAGCCGGCTTGTCATGCGGTTTCTGCATGTGCGGGTGCGCAAGGTGCACGTACAGTACTGCGACGACAACGGCGGGCGGCCGTTCTCCGTCGGCGCCGTCCTCTCCGACATCACGTACTCGCCGTGCGCCGGCGCGTGCTGCGGGCCCTCCGGTGCAGCTGCAGCAGCGTCGGCCGGTGCTGCCAGTATGGATCATGAGGCGGCCCCAGACGCGGCGGCTGGAGCGGGTGCGCCCCTCGAAGCTGCGGCGCCCTTAGGCGATCGAGGTCGCGGTGAGCAGCCGCGTGTGGGCGCCGCCTCCGCCGCTGCGGCAGGTCTCGGCGACATTGTGACGTCGCCGTCTCTGCCCTCCTCGCACTCCCACCTGAAGCACTTTCAGCACAACATCCTGACCTGGACGGGGTTCCACGTCTACCTGTCTGCAAATGACCTCGAGCGGCGGGACGGCAGCACGCCGAGCGCCGGCGACGACGCAGCTTCCTTCGCTGACGCGGGCATCCCTGGCGATGAGGAGGGGCATGCAGCGCTGCAGCCCTTCACATCGGCGACCGTGGCTGAGGCTGTCGGGTGGGCGAGGCGGCACCGCAAGGGCGCCTCCAGCGCAGCCGTCTTCTACGATTCCACGCAGCTGTGCCTGCACAACATGAGCGGCCGCGCGAGCCTCGTGCAGCAGGAGGCTGCCGCACTGCGGAGCGGCAACGACCCACCGTCCCTGGTCGTGCACGCACACATCACGGGTCTGGACCTGCGCGTGTCGGAGAGCCAGTTCGTGTACCTGCAGGCGCTGTACGGGTACGTGCAGACAGTCGACAAGTTCGCGCGCTACCGCGGCGTGGTGCGGCCTCATTCGCGGGGGCAGCAGCTGCTCACCACGGAAGCGCACGCACAGCTGCAGCGGTGGATGGCCCACCGGCGTGCGATGCTGGAGCGCCGCCGGTTGCTGGAGCGTCTGCAAGCGGAGCAGATGCAGCAGCAGGCGCTGCAGGAGCAGCAGCGAGCAAGCCGGGAGAGCGGTCAGCGCCGGCGCCGTAACCCTCAACACGAGGGCGGGGTGCCTACCTGGCGTGCCTCGAGTGCTTCCAACAGTGACAGGACGGCCGTCGGGGCCGGCCGCCACGCAGGCTCAGCGTCTCGCGACTCGCAGGACACGGAGGGCGGGCCCCCGCTAGACACACTGCAAAGGCCCCCGCTGCCCTCACGATCGCCGCAGGACGATGGCTCTGATGGGTCTGCATCCGCCGCCGCCGCGGCGCTGCAGAGGCGCAATGAACAATATGGCGACACCGACACCGATGACGACGACGATGTGAGTATCGCGGGCGACAGCGGCCATGACGGCGCAGCGGGCACTCGTGGCGTTGCCGCGGCTGGAGCGGACGCCCCTGCTGCCGCTACTGCTGCAGCTGTGGACAGAACGGAGCAACTGCTTGCGGCTTTGCTTGCAAGTGTGCCAGAGGAGCCGCCAGACCCTTACGCCGCCCTGACGGAGCGGCAGCGCGGAGACATTTCGGTCCGCGCCCGTCGTTGGTGGCGATTCCTCTTTGGCTGCTTTGTCGTGGACGCTCAGCGCCGCACCAAGGGCATGGTGCGCATCGGCAGCTTTCTGCCCGTCCACCACTATCGGGATGGCTACGTGGAGTCGTACAAGCGGCTGTGGCGGTCGCAGTGGGGCTACCTGGTCGTCCCGCCGCTGACTTTGCCTGGCTTCTCCATTCTCGTTGAGGAGGCGGAGGCCGCCCTCACGGACGGCGCAGCCTCTGACACGGGTGTGGCGGCAGCGTCGGGCGTTTCAGGTGCCTCGAGCGTGGGTGCGGCCGATGAAGCGACAGGACTGCGGCATTCCAGCTCCAGCTCGTCCAGCGGCAGCGTCTCCGCTGGCGCTGGCCCAGACGACCATTTGATCGGAGGCAGCCGGGCTGCGGCTTCCTCCGCCGCCAGCGCAAGGCTTGCCCCGCTTAAGTCCTCCGCCAGCCTGCATGCCGTGCATTCAGCAGCCTCCTCTGACGACGCGTTGCCTGTCCAGAATCCGATGGCGGCTTCCAGCAAGCGGTTCAAATGGTTGTGCGATGTCGGGCCTGCGCCGCTGGCAGCGCGCGCTGTCGTTGCGCCTGAGCTGCCAGACGACCCCAACCGCGAGCTGCAAATCGGAGACTGGTCGGGCTCTGTTGTCACTGCTGTTGTGGCGGAGGGCGCAAAGCTCGGAGCCGCGCCCTCGGACAGATCCAAGCAGCCCGCCGGTGAGGGCAAGCCGAGGCCTCCGGCAAGCTCCTCACGGTCTGAGGCCTCAGCCCCCGAGGCTGCTGGCGGTGTCGGTACTACGCCCGCTGCAGAGGAGGGCGCAGCTCCGCCCGCGAGCGGTATCGCGGGTGGCAGACCGACCAGTGCTGCGCAATTGCTGGACGCCGCTCGCATGAAGGTGAAGGCGATTGAAGGCGCGGTGAGCTCCCCACAGGTTCTGCTTGCCTGGCGGGAGGCCGCGGAGACGGAGCTGCTGATGCAGTACCTCTACGCCCTGCAGTCGGAGCGCCAGCTGCAGAGCCTGCATGCCGTGGCCACGATCCCTGGAGGCGGCATCGAGGCCGTCCTTGCAGCTCGACCAGGCCGCCTTGCCACCCTGCTCACTGCTCTTGATGCTGCTGAAGGTGCCCCGGGGCTGCGTCCTGCTGAGTCGTTGTTTGCGCGGCTGCCAGGCGCTGCAGCGGAGGCTTCCGATCGTCAGCAGCCCGTTGATGCGCTGCCTGCAGGCGTGCTGGCCCTAGCAGCTGGTGCGGGTGGCGGCCGGTTCAGCGCGGCGCGCGCGGCGCTTGCCGAGCACCTGCCGCCCCCGCCCGATTTCCGCTTCTCTGAGGGACTGCTGGCTCGCCCTCCTGTGCACGGCAGCGATAGGAGCGAGCGGCGCAGCGCCCGAGCAGAGCACGGCGGCGACTCCGCTAGAGACGCCGCTGACGGCAAAGAGCACGAGGGCGGAGTGCAGAGCGGCGCCGCAGGGGAGCAAAAGCGCAAAAAGAAACAGCGGGGCTTTGTGTGGACGCGGCGCAACAGTGGCGGCCATACCACCGCCGTTGGAGGTGGCCCCGGTCGTGCACCCGCAAGGCCGGCGGTCATCACGCTGCATCTGGTATCGCAGCATGCAGGCGAAGCGGCGCTGCTCTGCGAGCTGGCGCCTGCACTGCTTCTCGGTGCCACGTCCAGCGTTGCGTCTGCGCGGGAGACCGCAGTGACCGATGCCAGCCCTGCCGCTGACTTCGAGCAACGGGTAGCGCTGTCACCGACGCGACCGCTGTCTGGGCGTCGCTCATCCACGCCCGTGTCTGGTCAGCGAAAGGCTGGTCGCGCGAGCCCCGCTCCAGCAACACAGCTTGCTGGTTCGCCGGCTGTCGTCGCCGACACTTCCACCTTGCCGCGAGGCAGCCCTGTGCAATCCCCTTCTATTGATGCGGCGACGATACGCGTAGACGCGAGGCAACTTGATGATTTACCGCGCCAGTTGTGCTCCGCATTGCTAGTTCGCCTCAGTGAGGTTGACACCGGCCTGCCTGGCGATCAGGGGCAAGCGCCGCCGGCTCCCACTCCTTGTTCAGCTGGAAGCTCCGTCACGGATCCGGCTGCGCACGGCTGGTGGCAGCCCACGAGTGTGCGATTCCTGCAGCACTTCGCCTCCACGGCGCTCCGCGGGACGCTAACCTCGCCGTCGCTGCAGGGGATGCCCGCCTACAGCCTTCGAGCCACCATGCGTGTCTGGGGACCGCACATGCGCCGCCTCCTGTCAGCTGCCGCAGGCGGCAGTGGCGGGCGCGAAGGCGACCTCGGTCTTCCCCTCGGGCACGTGACTGCGTCCGTCCATCTACACGTGGCCCTCATCTCCGTCGCCCTCACGACGTCCCGCGGCGTGCCCCTCGTGTCGCTGAGGGGAACGGAGATGTCGCTGTCGCAGCAGCGGGTCGTGCCAGGTATGTCGCGTGTAGCGGTGGCCATGGAGCGCCTGCAAGTGCAGCAGCAGACGGCGCCGCGCGTTGCAAACCAGCTTCTCAGCACGTATGCTGAATGGGCTCCGCAAGGCGGCCACGGCGGCGAAAAGGTGGATGGTGTCCCTGCCGATACTGACACGCAGCGTGCGAGCAGCACTGTCCCACCTGGGCCGGCCAGGGCTGTGTCAGCTCTCAGGCACTTGTTGCGTCTGGCCCCGACGTACCTTGCGGTTGCTGCTCGACGAGCCACGCGCGTGGGTGCGGCTGGGACGGTGGTGGATGGCGGCGATAATCCGGGGCCGCCGTTGTTGGCCCCGCTGGCCGCGCTGTGGCCCGCTCCTCCCGCGCTTCTGGCGCTTCTGCCGGCTGCTGTCGTTGAGCCGACGATTGCTGCAGAGCTGGGCCTGTACGCCAGCGAGCAGCGCGGTGGACTCCGCTCCGACTCCGGCGGCCTGCCAGTTGCCCTTGGTGCCCGGTATCGGCGCCTCTCTTTTCCCGCGCCCCTCCCGGGCGCCGCAGTAGTTGAGGGCCTCAACTGGGCATACCGCTCTCTCATCACAAGCCCCATCGCCGCCGTGGCATCCACCCGGCACGCCGGCCGGTCGGGGTCGCTGAAGAGGCACACTGGCGGCAGCACAGACGGACGCGGTGCCAGCGGGACAGATGGGAAAGTGCAGCCGCAGGCGCCAGTGCTCTCTTCTCGGTCAGACGGCCCAGCAGCCGGCGGTCCCCGGGCTCAACGCGGCAGCCCAGTCCACGGGCACCACCACGCCCCGCCTTACCGTGAGAGCATGCATCATGGCAGGTCTCCTGCGGCAGGCGGTGCCGCAGATTTGCTGCGCCAGCTGCTTTCCCTTTCTTCGAGCCCCGGATTTGCGCCTGCGACTGCGATTGTCTTCGCTTCTGCGGCAACTCCCAGCACCGGTGACGGCACTGAGAGCAGCAGCGTCGCACTAGGGGCCGCGCTTGCGGGTGGCGTGCTGCTGCATGGCGCTCCGTCCATCCCTCGCCTGCTGCTGGACGAGCTCGGCTTTCGCTCCTTCTACGGGCACGCCTCCGCGCGCCTGCTGGGACTGCTGCCGCTCCTGTGGCGCCTGTGCGTTGCATACGCGCGAGCGGAAGACTATCTGGCGGTCAGACATGGGCACACAAGCGCGGA
>Ga0208629_101036_pt1 | contig 11857 bp, 5 predicted proteins | sample LakWasMet19_HOW5_2_FD_183865 | JGI IMG/M metagenome (GOLD analysis project Ga0208629, IMG submission 183865) | Freshwater sediment methanotrophic microbial communities from Lake Washington under simulated oxygen tension - Sediment Metagenome... | ecosystem: Environmental > Aquatic > Freshwater >...
CAGGCTCACAAGGCGGACGGCGACGCAGGCCAGCGCGTGGGTGGCGATGGAGAGGGCATGGACGACGGAGAGGACGAGGGTCACGAAGGCGCATGCGAGCCCGTAGCAGACGACGAGGGGCCCCAGAGGTAGCAGCTCCGTGTTGAAGGCAGACCACACGGCAGCAGCAGCACCGGCGCAGATTGCGACAGCGACTGCCGTTGCGGCACGCTCCGCCAGCGGGGAGGGGCGGCTGTGGCGAGCTGGGTTGGGCGCGTCCGCACGCGCCATGGCAGACAGCCGCATCAGCGCCAACAGCCGCAGCAGCACACCCCGCAGCGCCACGAAGGGAAGCGCTGCCACCCGCAGGTGCCGCTGAGGGGAGACTGTGGAGCTGAGCTCGAGCAGGAAGGCCTCGATGTGCGTGGAGAGCGCGGCCCCAGGCAGCGCGCCCGAGGGCCGCGCCACCGGCGCCTGAGAAGCCGCTGAGTGCGCCGCAGCAGAGCGAGCGAGCGGTGAGGCACGCTTGCGTTCTGAGACCGGAGGAGTCGTCACGGCGGCCGGGGCCGAGACGGGGGCGAGGGCGGCCGGGGCTGTTGGGTGTGCCGCGAGCGCTGCGGCAGCTCGGTCCATGAGCAGGCCGGCAACGGCGAGGCACACGACTACTGCGGTCCAGCTCATGATGACGGGGCTGTAGCGCACCAGGCAGGAGGCAGCGTAGCCCGCGGGGGAGGTGGCCAGCCCCTCCAGCGCGTGCTGGGGGTGCAGGCCCAGAAGCAGGTGCAACCCCCACACCAGCGCTCCGGAGCCTGTGTCGTAGTGCTGAAGAATCAGCTGAGTGAGGGAGGGCTCCACCAGCAGGGCGTGCAGGCGCTGCCCCAGGCTCAGGCTCGAGGAGGCTGTTGCTGCATCCGCAGCGACAGATCCCCCTGCCCCAGTGGGGGTGAGCTTGCGAACGCCGCCGGCCGCCCCGCCCCCGCCTTTCTTGTTGGCCGCCTGCAGAACCACGTCCTGCTGCTGCTGCTGTTGCTGTTGCAGGTAGGAGCCCGGGCCTGTCTCGCTCCAGGCGGTGCCGCTGGCGAAGCCCGAGGCGGCAGCCGCTGCCACGTTCGTGCTGAAGCCGTGCAGCGGGGAGAGGGGCCGCCGCGGGTGGCGAGCGGTGTGCGCCTGCAGCACCTGCACCTGGAAGTGCCGGTGCATGAAGACTGCGCGGAAGAGGTGCAGGCGCGAGGTGGCGTCGCAGCGGGAGTTACGCAGCAGGGAGGGCGCTGCGACGCTGCTGCTGCCGCCTCCCCCTGCCGCACTTACGTACGGATCGGGGAGCAGCGGCTGCCAAGCGCCCTCCCCCACACCAACGGCAGGGTCTCCGCCGCTGCCTGGGGCTGCCGCTCCCGGCGGCAGCGCCGTGTAGCATGACTGCAGCATGGTTGCGAAGGCGGTGGCGACCCCCGTGATCAGCTGCTCGCACCACAGCAGGGCGTGGTGGTCGATGCCGAAGCCCACGCACGGCACGGAGGTGGTGCTCATCCAGCCCCACGGGGGCGCAGAGGCGTGCAGCAGCGGGCGGCCAGCCCCCGCGGTGGAGGCGGCAGCAGTGGCGCCCTTTGAGGCGTTTTGGCCTGCCCCCAGACGCGCTGCAGCGGCTGCCTGCCGCTGCGCTTGTGCCGCCGCCAACGAGAGGGCGAACGGGGCAAACGGGCCGCTGCCTGGCGCCTGCGCAAAGGGCGACAGCGGCAGGGGAGCCTCAGAGGAGGCCTCGCTGCTGTCGGCCCCTGCCTGCTCACCCGGGCCCACTCCGCCCGCCGGCCTGCCCCGGCGCGGGAAGTGGAAGGCGTCCAGGCGCGTGGTGGGCTCCCAGATCTGCGTGTCCACCTCGCCGCTGGAGACGGACAGCAGCATCACGTCGCGCAGGGACCGGGGCAGGTACAGGGGCCGACCCGCCGAGCCAGCGCCGCCGCCGCTGCTGTCGCCCCGTACGCACAGCGCCGGCGTGCAGGATGCGGAGCGCGCTTCGCGGGGGAGCGGCGCGGAGGCGTGCGGATGCGGCGGCTGAGGGCGGAGCTGCGCCGGCGGCGGGGCCGCTGCGTCCGCCTCCGCCTCCTCCTCGCCCCTTTCCGACTCTCCGAAATCGTGGTCTCCTCCCAGCAGTAGAGAGCGCATGGCCCCCAGCCACACGGCGGTAGCGTTGGGTGCGCGGGAGGTGGGCGGCCTGCCGCCGATCCTGCTGCCGCTGGGCGGGTCGGCGGCGCAGGCGATGGCGGGATCTGCCGGGCAGTCAGAGCGGCAGTGCTGCTCGGCGGGGATGCTGCCCTGGACGCAAGCCGAGCCAGCGCCGCCCGGGGTCTGCGGCCAACGCGCAGGCACGGGGCCGACCCGCTCCTCCTCCGCCGGAGCATCGCCCTCGGAAGCGGCAGCGGCCCACTGCGCGTTCACGTCCCTGTAAAAGCGAGCCATGGCCCTGTCGATCAGCACGGGCGGCCGCGAGTGGGGGCTGCCGAGAGTCACGATCGAGGCGATGGCGCCGTCCAGCCGCAGGGGCGAGTGGCCGTGGGAGCCCACGCGACGACGTGCCTGGGACGCAGCGGTAGGGAGCGGCAGCGCGGAGCCGTTGACAGTGAGTCGGGCCATGGCGGCGTCAGAGGGAGCGGGGAAGGGGGAGCCATCATGGTCAGCTCTCGTATCGGTTGCATCATGCCCCAAGCTAAACCCATCCTCTGCCTCAGCCGCTGCGCACAGCGCAGCCCGCCTGAGTCGCTCCATGACCGCGGCGCCTCTCGCCACTATTCCGCCCATGCTGTGGCCAATCAGAGTCACGTCCCGAGGGGGAAGGCACATGGAAAAGGGGGGAAGCTGGCCTGCAGCGGCACCGTGGGTGTGGTTATCCCTCGCGCTGCTGCGGGCAGCGGGCGCGTGCCCTGTGTCCCGCGGGCCCCGCATGTTCGCGACTATCGCTTGCACCGCATCAAGCACGAACTCAGACTGGTCCCACAGGGTGTACCCCACCACAGCCGTCTGCTCCTCTCCAAAGTCCAGAGTGTAGATGTGAGCGCGCGGGAAGAGAGAGCCGATGGCGGCGGCCAGCGAGCGCACCTGCTTGTAGCTGCCGGCGTGGCCCGGCACAAACAGCATCGGGTGGCCCTCCGCCTCGTCATTCTGAGGAGTGAACCCGTTGGTGAAGCGATACAGGCCGTATTTGTAAGCTAGGCGAGACTTGCCGATGACAGGCACCCACGGCGTGTTGGCATTGCCAACCACGTCGGGGTGCGGCGGTGGCGCCTCCTCGTCACCACAGCCGTCGCCTGGTTGCAGCAGCCAAGCGGGTAACAAAGTGCACATCGGCACACGTGTGAACACCGGAATCGAGTACGTCATCCCACAGGGGTTCCCTTTCCAGCGCATTTTCGCCCAGCCCCACGCTGCTGCACAGGCGACCAGCGCAGTCAGCAACAGTGGGCAAAGCAGCGTGACCCACTTGCGGCATGTCAGCCGTCGCGAATGCTTGGGAATATGGATTGAACCGAACGCCATGGAAGCGGCACACCGTGTCGCAGCGAGCACCGGCTCCTGGGCTCAGCGAAGCCTTCGAAGGTTTACGGCACCCATCGATGGAGGCGCAGCTGCCCAAGAAGACTGCCAAATTCTAGAGGCTTGAGGTGCTCGCCAACATGAACGGCTTGTGGCACGCGTGGGGCTTCCTCGGAATGTCGTGCTCACGAGTTGCCGCCCGTGTGGTCCCGGAGAGAACCGCCGCGATTCATGCGACGAGCGACGCGGCTGCTGCGCTCCAGCTTCTGGCAGAGGTTTGTACCGACGCGGCTTACGGCGAGTATTTCGCACTGCGATACGGCGCTGTAGTATCTGCTGCTGGTGCCGACTGCTGCGGAATATCTTCCCGAGGCCGAGTCGCAGAGCCCGGCTTTGCCTCTGTGTCACACTGAGTGAATGGACTGCTGCGTCCGCGTCGTGCGATCGCGAGTTAGATCAGGCCAGTCTTTTGAAGACATTGTAGCGGCCGGAGAGGTTACCGACAACTGCCCACTTTGCGGGAGGCAGGTGCTCCGGCGAGAGGCTTGCGAGCGCCTCGGTGCATGCGACGAATGCGTCGAATCTTTGACTTACAACGGCGCCCCCGTGCCGATCCGGTTTTGGCGGCAGCGCAAAGTTTTGTTGCCATCCTTCCACGAGAGGCTGCTGTCACAAAGCACAGTCCGCCAATACCACTTTGAAGGCCCAGTACAACTGGATGCTGAGGGCTGGATGTCGCTGACGCCCGCCAGTGTGGGCGAGGAGATCGCACGGCAGCTCGCGGACTTAGTGCCCCGCGTTTCCAGTGAGAGAGGATTCGGCGTACTGGACCTGTTTTGCGGATGTGGGGGAAACGCCATCGCCTTTGCTCGGGAGCCCCGCGTGTCTCACGTTGTCACTGTTGACGTGTGCCGCGAGCGGCTTGCCATGGCAGCCCACAACGCATCAAGGGAGCGCGTTGCAGCGCTCGCGGTTGGCGGGCACTGGGCACCCATTTTGTTCCTGCACGCCGACGCCGTCCAATTGCTAACCGAGATGCTGCAGGCTGCTGGCGTGGCAAGCAGCACAGGTGGAAGCAGCGACAAGAGCGGCGCTGCCCCTGCGGCAGCAGGGACGGCGCAGGGGGCGAGTGTCATCCTCTCCGATCAACCTGTTGCCGCTACTGCCGCCTGCATGCAGCATTCCTCTGCCGCGGCAGCCTGCTCCTCCCGCATCTTCGAGCTGGGGGTTGACGCCTCTGTGCAGCTGGCAGCGCACGCATCGGGACCGGAAAGCGCAAGGCCTGCCGCGTGGCTCCGCGTCGCCGCGACGGCGCATCCGATGCGCGAATCTGATGCGACGGTGGAGGCCGGGGATTCGAGCATTTCGCCTGCTGCTGCATCGACAGCAGCTGCCAATCCAGCAACATGGCTCCCCTTGCACGCGTGCTTCGCTGCCCCGCCGTGGGGCGGCGAAGATTACATGGTTCAGCGCAAGCCCGATCGGCGGCGGCACGAGCCAAGAGGCAGCAAGCGGGCCAGCGGGCGCCCCCGAGAGGTAGCCGCTGGCGGCCGCTGGCAGAGCGCTTCCTCTGCCGGCGAACAGCCGGCCCCACCCTCGGTGTGCGGCCACAAGCGAGGCCGGAGTTGGACCGGCTTCGCTGCCGTGGACCGCAGCATTTGCGAAAGCTACACAGCTGATCCCGAGCCGATCCGCCCTGATGGGCATTGCGAGTCTCCAAATCGATCTGACATTGGCACGCTGCCTGCGGAAGGAGCCGAGGCGTCAGTGGTAGGATCACAGGTGAGCGATGAAGCGCCGGAGGAAGCAACAGCCACAGGCGCCCCTGCGCGTGCAAGTCACCGAGTTGGTTGGGGTGCCGCGATGTCTGCTGCCGTCGGCAGTGCTGACGTCACTGTAACACCCTCAAGCCCGCCGGAGGTGTCCGTTGATTCATCGACAGCAACCCACGTGCCCCCCACCACGCACGTACAAGCTTCAGTTGCGGCTCAGCTGCGCAATGCCACCCCTTTTCCCGCGTGCTTTCAGCTGGACAGGGACCTCCGCATCCCCTCAGCGCACACGTCTGCGCTGCTTGCGGCGCTGCGCAGCTGCAGCACTGGGAGTCCAACCTGCGCTGTAGGCGCTGAGGAACGAGCTGCGGATAGTGTCAGTGCGGCCATCGATCGTAGGTACTCCAGCGCGGGGGATGCTGCGACATATATTTCCGGAGACGCTTTGCTTGCTGCATGCGTTGCTGTGTTTGGGCCCGCAGGCTGCCCCTCGGTGTTTTACCTGCCGCGCAACCTAGACTGCACGCGCCTGCCGGAGCACTTGGCGGCTGCGCTGTACTCCCGGGATCGTGGGTACGCCCCGCTCCGAGGACGAGCCAGCACGAGCGGGCCGCTGACGTGTGTTTTCTGTCCCTTCGCTGCCGAACGCTCCCAGGCCGCCACGCATGAAGCCGCGGCGAGCTCGATCGCGGCACCGAGTGGTGCGCAAGGTGACTTGGGGCCTGTCGGCAGCAGTGGCGAGATGTCCGAATCTTGCCGCCGCGGTGGCGTTGAGGGTAGGCAAGCAGACGCACCGGTGGCTGAGCCGCCTGGCGGAGGGGCTCTCGCTCAAGCCCGGCACGTAGAGGATCGAATTGTTGAGGCAACGCCCGCGCCGAGGAGCGAAGCGCACGCCTGTGGTCCTGTGCGCATGATCGTCGACACAGTGACCCTCGACAAGCGCGCTCGGGCAACAGCAATTCTCGTGACGGTGCAGTCTACTCCTCTGCAATAACGAGCAACGCCGAAGGATGAGTCTCAAGCTGAAGCTGAGGAGGCGGTCACAGGTGAGCGTCGAGGTCCAGGCGCTCGTCGGTGGTTGGGATGGCGAAAGCACTGCAACTTAAGCTTCGACCTCAGCCTGCTTGCTCGATGAAACGCAGTCGCGCTCGATGAAACGCAGTCGACGGCGCGCGCCGCATGTCGTTATCCATCACGGCTGAAGCTGCCGCGGCCCGCGGTGCTGACCCAAAACATTGATCATCCCGCGTGCTGACCAGCGCCAGGTTGCTTGAGCTTTGGTCATTTTTCCACCACGCGTCGAATACTCATGCAAGGCTTGGTGCAACAAATACCCGACCTCGTCGCGGCCTACGTAGTGTATACAATTCCTCCTGGTCATAGCAAGGCACAGGGCAGCATGCCGCTCACGTTCAAGACTCAAAGGTTGCATAAGCATGCATATGACCACGCGCACTCAACGATTATCGTGGTGGTGCCCTACTGGTCGGCGTCCCGTGCATAGCACATGCGCATTCATTTTCCTACAGCTGTGGCACGGTGCCAGCACATGCAAGGCGTCGTCGATTGACAAGAGCGCATCAAATTAGTCACGCTGCTTGGCGCAAGTTGCAACTTAGTGGTCTGAAAGACCCGGTTTCCCGACAGCACCCGACGAAATGCAGAGAGCGGCAGACGCACAATTGGAGTGGCGGAACAACCGCGGAGGGGCTCACGGGACTGGCCGCGAGACGGAGAAGGCGTCATAGTGGCTGCGCTTAACGCCGCTGACGGTACACTGCCCGCCGCAGCCGGCGGCCCCGGGGATTGGTGCGTTGAGGCCCGCCCTTCGCTCCTCTGGTCCCCCCGCGCGCTCTCCGGGCCTACCGCCTTCTGGCTGCAACCGGCTTGCCTCCGTGCGTTGCCCGCCAAGACATGCGGTCGACTCAGAGCTGGCGTTCACGAGGGAGGATGCGGAGGAGCATACTGCGGTAGAGGACGCGGACGCGCAACCGGGCGCCGGCCCCGGGAGACAGCTGCTCTCGTTTCCGCGCAGCGTGGCGTCGGCTCCGCTGTCTGAGACGGCCCGGTGTGCGAATTGCCGAAAGGGGGGTGCGGTCCCACCTGCCGCAGGGCTAACGGGAGAAGCGGTGTGCCCCTCATGAGTCGAAGCCCCGACGGTCCAAGGGGTGGCAGCCGCAAGCGGTCTTCCACCTGCGCCAACTCCCCCTCCATCCCCCACCCCCCGCACCTCCACAGCGCCCCCGCAAGCACCGGCCTCGGAGCCATCCTCCCCTCCATCCTCCTCGCCCAGCACCTCAACAAGGCCGTCGTCAGGGCACGGCTGCTGGCCGTGATGGAGTGCCGAACCCGCGTTACTGCTGCTGCCGCTGCCAGCGAGCCCTCTGCTGCTGGCGCTACTGAGGCGATTGTCGCGGCTACGCCCACTGCAGCGTGAGGCTGCGCTGACACTCCGCAGTGCGTCCTGCTGCTGCACCCAGAAGGAGATCCCCAGCTGCACGCTGTGAGGCAGCCGTGCTGTCACGGGGCGGCCGCGGCTGCATCCAACCTTCCCCCCATTCGTATGCCCGACGCTGGTGCAGCTGCTGGCCCGCCCCTTCTGCGGCCACTCGCCCGCCTCCAGCTCCCCCTCCACGTCCACCACAATGACTTCATCGCACCCAAGATCTGCCGCGAGCGCCGCCCCTGTGTCGTCCAGCCGCAGCGGCGGAGAAGCGTGTCCGCCCTCGCGGCCGCTCACAGCAGCAGCATGCGATACGAGCGACGACGCAGCCGTCGCCGCCGCTGCACCCAGGTCACCGCAGCTGGAACGACGCCTGGCCGCGCCCGCAGCTGCCGGCCTGCTGGGTCCCTTGGGCTTGCACCAGCTCTGCAGCAGCGTCGCAGCGGCTGCTTGCCGCGGTTGCACGCCAACAGCCGCACCAAGAGAGGAGGACGAGGTGAATGAGGGCGCAGACGGCGGCCGGTTCTCCAGCAGCAGCCTAGCCGTGACGCCGAGGAGTGCGCCCTCCGAGACGTCGACGGCGGTCCCTGCGGCTGCCCGCGCCAGCAGGTCCCGGATGGCCGCCGCGCGCGCACCAGCTTGCGCGACCTCAAAGCCCGAGAGCAAGCCGGCACCCCCACCGCCTTGCGCGAGCGTGCTCTCGAGGCTTGCAACTTCGTACTCCAGCTGAAGCACCCGCGCCTCGCGGTCAGCGCCCGCTTTCATCGCGCTGAACTCCTGGCCGACCTCTCCCGGCGCTGCGAACTGGTGGTTAACTTTCTCAGTGGCCTGCTCGAAGGCAGGCGCCACCGACGGGACTGACAATCGGGTACATGTCCCTGCGTCGCCAACTTTCGACAAACGACGCAGCACCGCTCGCATGCCGCGCTTCTTGCAGAAACAACAGCAATCGTTGTTCAGCTCGAGGCTGCGCTCGAAGCAGCTGCGACAACATCCTGCGCCGCAAGCCGGACACACGATGCACTCCGCGCACGCAGATTCGCAACAAATGGGGCATGGGGCCATGTCACCAAATCGTCGTGAAAGGTGTGTACCGACGTGAACGTTGCCCACAGTGTGAACAACAGGAATGCTCGGACGTTTATGACATCGTGTGTCCGACGTGAACGTTGCCCCCAGTGTGAACAACAGGAATGCTCGGACGTTTATGACATATTCGCGGCGTTCCCTGCAGCTGCTCTCTGCCCCAAACAGCGGCGCTGCGTGGCTTCTTCTCGTCCGTCTGAATACTCGACTTTTTTCGGGCGCAGTCGTGTACTCCATCTGTTTCTGGAGCCAATGCGCGTGTTGCAAGGGCATGCGAGGAACGCGCCCCTTGTCACTTGTGTTCGGCCCATTCAGCCATCGAGCTGTCATTCTTCTCATTCCTGATCCCGTGCAATCCTCTCTCCGCTCCAGCCTCGCGCTGGAAGGCTCTCGCGGCCGGTTGTTTTGATCTCCCACAACCTTGCTGCCAGTCACCCTCGGGATGCCGATCTTCTACGCCTTGGTTGCCAGGGGCACCATCGTGCTCACCGAGCACACGCCGCGGTCTGGCAACTTCACAACCGTCACCCGCGTTCTGTTGAGCAAGATCAACCCTGCCAGTGACAGCAAGATGTCGTACATCTATGACGACTACGTGTTTCACTACATGACGGAAGACGGGCTCACGTACCTGTGCTTGTCCGACGAGCAGCAGAAGCGGCGCATTCCCTTCCTTTTCCTCGTGGACATCAAGGAAAAGTTTGTGGCGGCGTACGGCAGCAGGGCGAAGACTGCGATTGCGTATGCCATGCCCGAGTTTGGGCGCACACTCCAAGACCGCATGGTGCGTTGAACGCTTGACCCCGGTGAAAAGCACTTCGCCCGACGCAGAGGCAACACCGTGCCGCCGTCGCTGCCCCCTTCCCAATGCAGGCGTTCTTCAACGACAACCCGGCTGCGGACAACTTTGGCCGCGTGAAGGACCAACTGGCGGAGGTCAAGGACGTGATGGTGGACAACATTGGTGAGCGGAGCGTGCGGCGGGATCCCGGCGCGATGCCGTGCTCAGCTGGCAGGGCACTGGGTGCCAGGTCGCTGTGCCGGCTGTTTGCGCGATCGGTGACCCGAACCATCGCCGTTTATCCCTTGCAGAGCGCGTGCTAGCCCGCGGCGAGAAGATCGAGCTGCTGGTGGACAAGTCGGAGGCGCTCAACGACAGCGCCAAAAAGTTCCAGCGCAGCTCGCGCGCCCTCAAGAATGTTATGTGGTGGAAGAACGTCAAGATGTGGCTGCTGATCATTGCCATCGTGGCCGTGCTCATCTGGCTCATCTCCTCCTTCGTGTGCGGCTTTGACTACTCTAAGTGCAAGAGCAGCTGAGAACCGCCGAGGCCTGTCAGCGCTGAGCTGCTCCTTGTGTGCAGCTCGCGAGCGCCTCGAGGGCCTGCAGGCGTATGCCAACGGCCGCTCCGTTGTGGAGCGGAGGCACCAGCCGCTGCAGCGCCCGCTTCGTTGACTTTGCCATGCGTGGGAGGCCACAGTGTGGGGCTGGGCCGTGACACCGCACCGATGGCGCGAGGCTGCGTGCCGTGCAGCCTTCCCACGCAGCCTTCGCTGCCATGCTTGAACGCGCTCGCAGTTAGTCGACCTTTGCTCAACGCTGGCATCCAGCTGCGTGGCGTGGCTTGAGCGGGCTGTTTTGTGCAATCGTGCTACCTACGTATGGTCGTCGACATTGACGAAGACGATGGAAATCCGATATCGACTCGGATGATGCGCTGCACATAGCTCGACGAAGCTCTCAAAGGTGCCCCGTGTGGCCGAGTCATGATCATGGAATAGCCTTCGGTGCGGATGCTCCTCCGAAGTGTGCGTACTCGGGACAACCTTGATCGCCAATGTCAAGCACCAGGTGAAGCAGGCGTATGGGTATCCGGGCAGTGGCACGGGGACTGAGGTCCGTGGCACACCAGCTGCCGAGCCACGCGTGCCCCCACAGCTGTACAGCAGTTCCGTGGGAGCTCTGGCTCTGGGCCTCGGCGCCGAAGAGCCTGGGCCATAGGCCCGGGCTGTGGAGTGCGACGCTCGACTGCCCCCATCCCCCACAGCTAGAGCGACCCTGGCGCCACTCGCCCCGCCCCTGCCAGGAAGGATCGAACGGCCGCATCCACCTGCCCGAGCACGGCCGCGCCCTGCCGCCCCCGCAGCGTGGCGAGCAGTGCGTCTGGGTCCAGCAGCAGCCGGCAGGGGACGTGCTCCAGGCCGACGCCTGCCAGCGACCCCACAGCCAGCTCGCGCCCGCTCCACAGGGCTGCGCTCGTGGCGAGGCTTGCGACCCCGGCGGCGCTTCCCCTGCCCGAGCTTGCTGCTGCGGCGGCGGAGGCAGCCCTGCCGTCCCCGTCAGGCCCGCCGCGTGCTGCGCCCTCCATCGCCCCCAGCACCCGTGACGATAGCGTGCCCGCCCCCGCGGCACCAGTGCTGCTCGCGGGCGGCAGCAGGCGCACCAGCCCGTACAGCACGCACTGCCGGAAGGCCGCAAGGGCCGCCCCCTTCTCCGGCAGGTGGCGCGCAGCAGCCGACGACGAGGACACGGGGGCAGCGGCCGAAGCCGCGGCACCGCCGGTGGGCGCTGAAGCCCCCCTGCCCGCCGTAGCCCCGCTCTGCCCTGCGCGGATGGCGGCTGTGACGGCGGAAGTGCCGCTGCTGCCGTCGGACATTGCGCTGCGCAGCTCGTGGAAGACACGATTGAAGTTATAGCGAGCCCCGCCGCCCTCCACCGCACCCGGGGAGAGGGCTTGCCCGTCAGCAGAAGAAGCAGCATCCAGCGCTGCCGCGGACGGCCCGGGGGCGAGGCCAGCTGCTGCTGCTGCGGCGGCAAACGCGGCGCTGCGTGCCCCTGCCCCCGCCACCCCCTTGTGCCTGTCCCTCACCTCGATGTGCGCCATCGCCACAAGCAGGCACAGGTGCGGGGAGGGGAGGGCGGAGAGGGGCGCCAGGCACGCCTCCACCCCCGCGTCCGCAGGCAGCGCCGCTGCGCGCAGGGTGCGTCTGGCCATGCCGGCGGGCAGGCGCAGCCACGGGTGCAAGGGGGGCACATCGTGGCTGCTGCTGCT
>Ga0208629_101039_pt1 | contig 11851 bp, 8 predicted proteins | sample LakWasMet19_HOW5_2_FD_183865 | JGI IMG/M metagenome (GOLD analysis project Ga0208629, IMG submission 183865) | Freshwater sediment methanotrophic microbial communities from Lake Washington under simulated oxygen tension - Sediment Metagenome... | ecosystem: Environmental > Aquatic > Freshwater >...
TTTATCAGGTTCCCGCGACCGCAAGAGCATCCTTTGCAATGTATAACACCAAAGAAGAAATTGACGTTTTAATGAAAGGCATAGAGTCCTTGATTGAGGTATTTGGCTAATGTTTGATGATTTACGCGACCTCTATCAAGAGGTGATTTTCGACCACAACCGCAACCCGCGCAATTTCCGCGTCATGGACAATGCCGACCGGAAAGTGGAAGGTTTTAATCCGCTGTGCGGCGACCGCCTGACCTTATATTTGAAAATGGATGGCGATCTGATTACCGACGCCAGTTTTCAGGGGTCAGGTTGTGCCATTTCGACCGCATCCGTTTCGTTGATGACCGAGATAGTCAAAGGCAAAACCGAACAGGAAGCCGAAGATCTATTTAAAAAGTTTCACGAAATGACCACCGGTAAAGATGAACAAATCAATCTTGAGGCAGTCGGCAAGCTGGCGGTATTAGCCGGTGTACGCGAATATCCGGCGCGGGTTAAATGTGCGACATTGGCTTGGCATACGCTGGATGCGGCGTTGAAAAACGAACAAAAATCCATTTCTACTGAGTAATGTTTCACCACGAAGGCACGAACGACTGCATGGATGCAGGAGGTAGAGCAATGCAGGAGCAATTGCCGAGAGCACGAAGATCTCTTCATGCTCTTTGTCGGTAATTAAGCCATGACCACAGAAGCTTCATCGCAAAAATACGCCGGAAAACTGGCTGTACTTTACCAAGGGCAGGGCGATAGCCTGCCGTGTCAGCAGCTTGCGGAAAGGTTGGGTATTCCTTTGTACCAATCGCTCAATAGCGATAGTCCTGAGGATTTTTTTTTAAGTTGGCGTGACGGCTGTTTAAAACTGCTCGACAAAGAGCTGCTTAAGAAGGGCGGCTTGGTTGTCGATATAGAACCGCGCAACGGCGAGCAGCGGTCATGGCCTGCGCCCAAAGACGGTGCTTTGGCTCAGGCGCTGGGTCGCAAAACCAGAACCGTTGTCGATGCCACTACCGGCTGGGGCCAGGACAGTCTGCATATTTTTCGCATGGGCTACGAGTTGCTCTGTATCGAGCGTTCGCCCGTGATGGCGGAATTGCTGACGGACGGCTTTGCCCGATTGGCGCAACAAGACTGGATGCTGCGACTTAATCTTGAGTCTCCCCGGTTGCTACAGGGTAATGCGATCGAACTGTTAGCCCATTTGGAAAGCCCGCCTGATTGTATTTATCTTGATCCGATGTTTCCTCCCAAGCGCAAAAAATCCGCACTCGCCAAGAAATCAATGATGGTGCTGCGCGACCTGCTGGGCGATGATCAGGATAAGGAGCAGCTTTTCGAGGCGGCCTTAAGCGCAGCCGGAAAGCGGGTGGTGGTAAAAAGTCCGGATTACGCCGAACCTTTGGGCGGCAAGCCTAGTCAAAGTTTTCAGGGCAAGTTGTTGCGCTATGATGTTTATTTAAAAGGCTAAAGATACAAGGCGAAAGGCACAAGGCTCATGTAGAGCTGGTAGCAAGTCGTCAGTTTTTAAACACTACGATAACGGATAAAAAATGTCGGACTGGATAGATGCAGTAGATGAAAACGCCTTGGCGAACGGCGAGAACATAGTCATGGATGTTGACGGTACGGATGTCGCCATCTTTAAAATCGACGGCCAGTTTTATGCGATTGAAGATGTCTGCACCCACGACGGCGCGGAAATCGCCAGCGGCAGATTGGAAGGCGACGAGATTATCTGCCCCCGTCATGGCGCGCGTTTTTGCGTGAAAACCGGCGAAGTAAAATCCCCGCCCGCCTATGAAAATATCGATTGTTTTCCGGTCAGAATAGAAAACGGCAAAGTGCAGGTTAGGGACAATCGTTGGGATTAATAGGCTTATTTTGGACTACAGAGTTGAATTAAAAGCCTCTCGCGGTGTTTTTACGATAGAATTTACCAAATATTTTAACTTGGCAAACCAAAATGGCACTTTCACAAGTAAACATTAAATCTTTTAAATCGATTGTTGACCAAACGATCGACTTAGGACAGTTAAATGTATTTATAGGTACTAATGGTGCAGGCAAAAGCAATTTGCTTGAAGCCATCGGTGTTTTGTCATGCGCTGTAGATGGACGAGTTGATTACAGTAAGTTAGCCGACAGAGGGGCTCGCTTATCTGCTCCCGAAGTATTTAAAAGTTCGTTTAAAAACTTAGCACGACAAAAGAGTTTTTCGCTAGAGGCCAAGTTCGGTGATTTAAACTATCACGCCAACATCAATGCCAATAACGAGGCCGAATTTAATTTCAAGTCTGAACAAATTGACAATGCAAAGGGGAAATTAGGAGGGCGCAGCAATGCTGGTTTTACTATTCCCGATCTGGATAAGGCATTGTTTGGCAGACTACCTCTTCAGCAAAGCATAGTAACAACGCTGGAGTCATTGGGGCATTTTAACGATGACGAGATTAAGGAGCTTAAAGCACTGCAACGATATGCAATTTATGCATTGTCTACGCCCATTTTACGTGGCGTTTCGCCAGATGGTAGCAATAAAGAGCCTCTTGGTTTATATGGTGGCAGCTTGTCGAGTGCATTAGCAGATGTTATTAATGAAGCAAAAAAATCGCAGGATCATTCTGATTTGCAGCGTTTTTTCAAGTTGTTAGATTGGTTTAAGACCATCGGAACAACCAACGAGATTTCTGCTAAGCTGCAATCCAATCACCTGCATACCGGCAAAAGTGTGGTTAGTTTTGTTGATAAATATATGGGGCTTAAATTTAACAATCTTTATGCCTATGATGTCAGTGAAGGTGCTTTGTACATTCTGTTTATTCTGACGTTGTTGTTACATAAAAAAGCACCGTCTTTATTTGCGCTGGATAATATCGATAGCGCGCTAAATCCTGGCATGGTACGGGAAATGATGGGACACATCATTGCGCTTCTTAAAGCCATGCCGGAAAAACAAATCCTGATGACTACACATAATCCTACTACGCTGGATGCAGTGGACTTGTTTAACGATCAGCATCGTTTGTTTGTGGTACAGCGAAACCAACAAGGTCATACCGAAATTAAACGCATTGAACCACCCAGTGGCTTTACCCGAGAATCCTGGGTAGAAAAATACAAAGGCGCGCGCTTGTCAGAAATTTGGCTGTCTGGTGTTATCGGCGGTTTAGCCGAAGGATTCTAAATGGCTGAAAAAACTTTACTGTTGGTATGTGAAGGTGAAACAGATATTTATATTTTTGAAGCCTTAGCTGCGCATTTTTCGAGTCCAGAAACACAGTTAACGATTATTTCACTTGCACCCCAGCAGGATGCTACCAGCGGCACGTACCTAAGTCATAGCTTTGGCCATGTGCTTAACTGGTGTGCCGCCAATTACGACAAAATAGAAATGCTGATTGATTTTCGGGGCGCTAGTGCCTTGTTTTTGCAAATGGATACTGATATTGCGAAACAAGCTAATTGTGACTGTATTGACCAAGGCCATTCTGCCAGACACTGTTGTCAGGAAAGGATCAACCAACAATTAGGGGCAATAGAAGAGCCGAATCGCTGTCATTACATTCTCCCTACACAAAATACCGAAACTTGGTTGTTGGCTGGGCACAACTTCTCTGCGTTGAATGAAAATTTGAATGTAATAAATGATTTCGAGCTTATCACTGATACCGAGCAACGACTTATCGCCTTTGGTTATGCAAGCAAAAAAAGCAAAAATGGAAAGAAAAGAAAACTGAACAAAACCCCCGCTATAAAATATAAAAATCATGGCAAACAACTCACGGATAATTTAACACTCGCAAGGCGGCGATGTGCTGAGTTGAATCGCTTGTGCATTTTACTAGAGTCATAGGAAGTGTCTCGCTCTTCGGTACATCCTATTGCACCGTAGGGAAAAACCTTATTTTTTAATAAACCTATGTCTTTAGGATTATAATAAGCGGCACTTTTAAATACGACATTTAGGAGTGCAGTTATAGCGCAGTGTTCATCTTTCCCAGCCGCGATTGTTAAGATGCACCGCGTTTTTTATGAAGTTTATTATTGATAGCTTGTGATGATAAAGAAACGGCAGACATGGATGGCTAACCCAAACACTATAAAAACACCCCCCCGTTTAACTCTCGGCAATGGCTTTATCTCCGGCCTGTTTTTAATCATGCTGGCAGGCTGCTCGGAACCGACCATTCAAAAGCTTGAAGGTCCGGCTCAGGGCACGACCTACCATATCAGTTACTGGTCCGAATCGACGGTGGACTCTAAAGACATCAAAGCCGGTGTCGAAAACGAATTCGCGGTCATCGATAAACTGTTGTCCAATTACCGGCCCGATTCGACCATAGAAACCTTCAACAGCATCGAGAATACTGAAAGCCAGGAAGTCGGCGGCGAAATCGTATCCTTGGTTAAAATCGCGCAAGTCGTACATCAGGCCAGCCAGGGTTGCTATGATTTGACCATCAAACCGTTGTTCGACTTATGGGGCTTTCGCGGCGATGCGCTGACGATTCCTACAGACTCGACCATTGTTACCACGCTGAAACAAATCGGCATGGAAAAACTGGAAGTCGTGGATGACACGCATCTGCGTAAGAAACAGGCCGACCTGAAAGTCGATTTATCGTCCATTGCCCAAGGCTATAGCGTGGAACGGATCAGCAAGGTTCTGGCGCAAAAAGGCGTAAGCAATTATCTGGTCGAGATTGGCGGCGAACTGAAAACCAACGGCTATAAACCGGGTCTTCAACCCTGGCGCATCGCCGTGGAAAGGCCGCTGCCGGAAGAGCGGACGATGCACAAAGTCGTTACCATGCCCAAGGACTCGCCGATTGCGGTGATGACTTCCGGCACGTACCGGCATTATTTCGATGACCACGGACAGCGATATAGCCATATCCTCGACGCCCGTAACGGCAGACCGGTTACCCATAATCTGGTTTCCGTCACTGTGTTGATCAGCGATCCTTCAGTTGCCGACGCCTGGTCTACCGCGTTGCTGTGTCTGGGCCAAAAAGACGGCATGAAAGCGGCGAATGAGGCAAAAATTCCCGCCCTGTTCATCGAACTGCAGGGCAGCGAGCTGACCGAATCCCGAAGTGATGCTTTAAGCACTTTGAACACTCTCACCATTCATTAATAGTCATGTCATTTAAAACCCGCAGTTACACTATTTTTTCCCGTTGGGGAGACTGGACGCTAGGCAACCCGGTTAAGGTGTTGTCGATCATGGTTCTGCTCAGCATTTTGGCCTTGCAATACACGGCCGGTCATTTGAGCATTAATACCGATACTGCTGAATTGGTGGCTCCCGATGCGCCTTTCCAGCAAAACCGCCGCAATTACGAAAAAGCCTTTTCGCAGGACTTGCACACGCTGTTGCTGGTGGTTGAGTCGGATACGCCTGAACTGACCAAATCGGCCACTAAACGATTGCTGCGATTGATCAGTGCTAACAAAGAGCACTTTAATTCGGCCTATATCCCCAACGATAACGAGTTTTTCCGTCAGAACGGTCTGCTTTATCTCGATACCGACGAGTTGCAGACCCTATCCAACAACCTGTCGCTGGCCCAGCCGTTTATCGGCAGAATCGCCCAGGAACCCAACCTGACCGGCTTTTTTTCGATTTTTGAAGATGCTTTAACGTCCACCGATAAAACCCAGGTTGTGCCTATCGATCTGACCTCGTTGATCGACAAGGTTGCACTGGCTTTGCATAAAACGATAAACGGCGACAACGCCTTGCTGTCCTGGGAGTCGATGATTGCGGAAAAGAAAACGAATTCCAACAACGGCTTTATTATCGTCGCCCCCAAGTTTGATTTTACCCAAATCCGCCCAGCCGAAAATGCGATTGAGACTATCCGCAAAGCCGTTGCCGAAATTCAGGACCCCAATCTGCCTGCCGTTAAAGTCTGGGTTACCGGCGAAGTCGGTCTTGAAGATGATGAATTGTCGGGTATGAGCACCGGCACTTTCACCGCCAGCATTTTCTCGATTGTGTTGGTGTTGTTTATTTTACTGGTTGCCTACCGTTCCGTTTTGCTGACCGTAGCGACGTTAATGACGCTGGCCTTGGGTATGCTTTTTTGCGGGGCGTTCGCGGCCTTCTCCGTAAAAGAATTAAATTTGATTTCAGTTGCTTTTGCGGTATCCAACATCGGCTTGGGCGTGGAATATGCGATTCATTTTTGTTTGCGCTACCGGGACAACCTGACGCATCATATTCATAAGGATCTGGCACTGCGAAGCACATTAACGAGCACAGCTCCTTCGTTGTTATTATGCGCAGGCACCACCTCCATCGGGCTTTATGCGTTTATCCCGACAGATTATAAAGGCGTATCCGAACTTGGTTTGCTGGCCGGTACCAGTCTGTTTATCTGCCTGTTAATAACATTGATTGCCTTACCGGCGCTGTTAAGAGTCCTTCCGGCTCCGGCAAAGTTCGAGAAGGATGAAGTCCAAAATGGACTGGCAAAACTGTCGGGAAAGTTGGCTATCTTACCGCTCCATTACGCCAAACCGATTTCCATCGCGACCTTGGTCATAGCTATTATCTCCGTCGCACTGATCTTTCACGTGAAGACTGATTTTAATCCGATTAACCTGCGCGACCCTAATACCGAATCGGTTATCGCGTTCAAGAATCTGATGAAAGACAAGGAGACCACGCCGATGACCTTGACCGTTCTGGGCAAGGATGAAAATAGCGCTAAAGCTTTGGAGAAAAAACTTTCGACATTAAGTTCGGTCGATAAAACCGTCAGCCTTTTTGATTTTCAACCGACCGATCAGGAAGACAAACTGGCCTTGATTGAAGAAATGGGTTTGATGCTCGGCGCACAGACGCAGAATTTTCCTGCATTAAAGACCGATAACGACCCGGTTCCGGGCATTAACCGTCTGATAAAAGCCATTGATGCCATCCTACCTCAAAAAACCGATGCTCGTGAGCGCACCGCGTTAACCAATTTTAAACACGAATTGCAGGATATTTTGATCGAGCTTGATGCGCGGCAACAGCCCAGCCGGGGCATGTTCATAGAAAAAGTGCAGGCCACGCTGCTCGGTACATTGCCGAGCCTTATGAGTGAGTTGTCAGCTGGTTTCAATGCCAGACAGGTCACCCTGGCTGATCTGCCTGCCGATATCAAGGACAAATGGCTGAGCAAGAACGGTTCGTACCGTATCCAGATTTTTCCTAAAAAAGACCTGAATGATTTGCCCAGTTTGGTGGAATTTATTACCGAAGTGCAATCGGTCGCGCCTGAAACCACTGACTTGCCGATCATGTATTGGGAATCAATGAAAGAAGTCGTCTCAGCTTTTCAGGAAGCCATTGTGATCGCACTGGTTACCATCGCGCTGTTATTGTTTGCGATTCGGCGCAATATTATCGACACACTGCTGGTCATGACACCGTTGATATTGGCAGGGCTATTTACCATGGCGAGTGCGGTGCTCACCAACACACCGATTAATTTTGCCAACATCATCGCCCTGCCGCTGCTAATGGGGCTGGGCGTCGATAACGGTATTCATATGGTTGAAAAATTGCACCATTCGCTTTCCGAAGAGCAGAATATTTATCAATCCAGCACCGCGAGAGCCATGTTCTACGGCGCACTGACCACCGCCTCCAGCTTTGCCGGATTGGCGTTCTCGCCGCATCAGGGCATCGCCAGCATGGGTTTGATCATCACCATAGGCATATTCTGGATCATGGTCTGTACGTTTATTGTCCTTCCCGCACTGAGTAAACTGGTATTAAGGGTGAAAGATAACAGTTAACTACCCTCCGCTTTTGGCAGGGGAAAAGGTAGTCTCTTCAATGTAACAGGAAATTATTTCGAGCAGTCGGCAGGGGGCGGTGAACAAGGTGAACCGCATCGATCCAAGTCCGTAACGGGTAGGGCGGCTTCGCTCAGCAAACTGCCAATCACCCAAAGTAGGGGTTTTAGGCGACGCGCAACGCCGATGGCAGCCTGTCGCAGTTGCGGTGGATTGCCTGGCGGCGAAAATTCACCACAACAGGTTTTTTTAAAAAAAGGTAGCACCTAAAGACTTGGTGAATTTTGCGATACCTTATCAGCCGCGTCTTTTTGTTGTTGCGACAGGTAGGTTCCCCCCATAATCACCGCCATTATTAAAATGTAAACCACCGAAGCGATACGTCTAGCTTTTTTACTCTGCTCATAGTTGTTCATAATCGACTCCTGAAATCTTAAAAAAGTTGGAATAATACAATACTTGGCAATTCGGCTGATGAAAGAATCATGAAGTCCGTGGTATTTTAGACCGGCGAGCGGATGTCTCGCTAAAGCTGGGTCAGTAGCTGTTTTAATCGGACTGCCATGAAAATACACCAATTCACTGCCGACGAGGCGCTCGCAAGCCTCAAAACCAGCCATGACGGACTGTCGCAGGCTGAGGTCGAATACCGTCTGGACGAGTACGGACCGAACCGGGTCGAGGAGGTGAGGGGCGAATCGCTGATATTCCGTTTCATCAAGGAATTCATTCACTTTTTCGCATTGATACTCTGGCTGGCGGCAGGCCTGGCGTTTTTCGCCGAATCCCAACAGCCGGGCGGCGGCATGGCTACTCTGGGCTACGCCATACTCGGTGTCATTCTGATCAACGGCCTGTTTTCGTTCTGGCAACAGTATCGCGCCGAACGTGCCATTTCCGCCCTGCAAAAACTTTTGCCCTATTACGTCAAGGTGTTGAGAGAGGGCAAGGCCGGTCTGATTTTGGCCGCCGACCTGGTGCCCGGCGATGCCATTTTATTGCAGGAAGGCGACAATGTGCCGGCGGATTGCCGCCTGCTTGAAGCCTTTTCCCTGCGCGTCAATAACGCCACCGTCACCGGCGAATCCCTGCCGCAGGCACGGGACGCGGAACCTTCAGCGGAAGAAAACCTGGAGCATAGCCGCAACACTTTGCTGGCCGGAACATCGGTAGTGTCGGGCGAAGGCAGGGCGGTGGTATTCGCGACCGGAATGCATACGGAATTCGGCAAGATCGCCCATTTAACGCAAACCGCCGTTAAAACGGTTTCACCGCTGCAACTGGAAATCGTGCGACTGAGCCGCCTTATTGCCTTGATCTCGGTTAGTCTGGGCGTGGCATTTTTCCTTATCGGACGCAGCATGGGGCTGTCGTTCTGGGAAAACTTCATCTTCGCCATCGGCATTATCGTCGCCAACGTGCCGGAAGGCTTATTGCCGACGGTCACCTTATCGCTGGCGATGGCGACCCAGCGCATGGCTAAGCGTAACGCGCTGATTCGGCACATGCCTTCGGTGGAAGCACTGGGGTCGGCGACGGTGATCTGTACCGACAAGACCGGCACCCTGACCGAAAATCGTATGGCGGTGAGTTCGCTTTATCTAGGCGGAAAAATATTTGCGATTACAGAGATACGGCGGCAGCCGCAACTGGTGCTTACCTATCGGCGTTTTTTTGAGGATGCGCTGCTCTGCCACAACCTGAAAGAAACCATGGTTGCCGGAAAGTGGCAGTCATTGGGCGATCCTATGGAAATCGCTCTGGTGCGCATGGCAAAGACCTGTCTGGGTGAGACTTGTGCTTATCCCAAGATCAACGAAGTGCCTTTCGATACCGACCGCAAACGGCTTTCTACCATTCATCAGACACCCAAAGGCGTGGTGCTTTATTGCAAGGGCGCTCTGGAAATGGTGTTGCCGCTTTGTAAGCAGGTGCAAACCGGCGATGGCATAATGCCGCTGACGGCGGAAATCCGGCAGGATTTTATTCGCGCCCAGGAACAGATGGCAAACAAGGGTTTGCGGGTACTGGCTTTTGCCTGGCGCGAGCTGGAAGCGGAGCATAACGGCGAAACGCAGGAGCAAAACCTTATTCTGTGCGCATTGGTCGGGCTGGAAGACCCGCCCAGGGCTGAGGTGCCTGAAGCCATGCGCAAATGCCGGGAGGCGGGCATCAAAGTCATCATGGTGACCGGCGATCATCCGCATACCGCCTTGGCGATTGGTCGGCAGATCGGCCAGATTCAAACGGATAATCCGGTGGTGATTACCGGCGAACAGTTGCGCAAGTTGTCGGAAACCCAGCTGCGTCTGGCTCTGGATGCGCCGGACATCATCTTTGCCCGAGTCGGCGCCGATCAGAAAATGCGCATCGTCGCCGCCTTGAAAAAGAAAAAACATATTGTTGCGGTCACCGGCGACGGCGTGAATGACGCTCCGGCGCTGAAACTGGCGGACATAGGCATTGCGATGGGTATCAGCGGAACGGATGTCGCCAAGGAGGCTGCCGATATGATTCTGTTGGATGATAATTTCGCCAGCATCATCGCCGCCGTTGAGGAAGGACGTGCTGTTTATGAGAACATTCGCAAGTTTCTCGCTTATATCCTAACTTCCAATATCCCGGAAGTTATCCCCTACCTGGCCTTCGCCCTGTTCAAGATACCTCTGCCCTTGACCATCATCCAGATTCTGGCGGTCGATCTGGGGACGGACATGCTGCCGGCTCTGGGGCTCGGCGCGGCCAGACCCGAACCGGGCAGTATGAGTCGGCCGCCGCGCCCGCGAAATGAGCGGTTGCTCGACTGGCGTTTGCTGCTGCGCGCTTATCTTTTTTTGGGTATGCTGGAAGCTGTTGTCTCTATGGCGGCTTATTTCTTTGTGCTGCACAGCGGCGGTTGGCGATGGGGCGAGAGCCTGGAAAGCCAAGACCCTTTATATCTTCAGGCCACCACCGCCTGCCTGAGCGCCATTATCGTCACGCAAATAGTCAATGTCTTCCTCTGTAAAACGCCGGGGCGCAGTGTGTTCGGTGCGCACTTGTTCGACAACCGCATCATACTCTGGGGTATCGCCCTGGAAGCCGCGCTGATCCTGACTATCGACTATACCGCCTGGGGCAATCTGATTTTCGGCACCCTGCCGATTGCGCCCGAAGTATGGCTGTTTATACTGCCCTTCGGCTTGGCGATGCTGCTGTTGGAGGAATGGCGCAAGTTTATGGTTGTCAGGCTTAGGCGGTAAAATTTTAGGGCTGGGGGCGATTTAAGGTATAAAACCAGCGCCCACAGTAGGCGCTTTAGGCGACGCATGGAGCAGTTGCCGAGAAAAAACCAAGGTAAAGACTTTGTGTGTGTTGTGGTTTATTAATTAATCCGCTTGCATTTTATTGACTGAATATACGGATCTATTGCTTAAGTTGATACTTATGATAGCCCGGTAGCCGCCCCAATTAAGATGCTTAACTGGCTTCCCCGTATTGTAGTTTCAAGGGTTTTTTATAAGGCATTGATTTTGTGCGTTTAAGCTAAGCTTAAGACTTGTTAAGTTAAAATCGAGCCAGATTTAAATAAAAAAGGCTCTACCCTATGAATAAAATCATGCTAGCAGTTCCTGTTTTTTTTATATGCAGTTATTTTGTTAACCCCATACAAACAGCCGAAGCGTCCGAACATCGCCCGGTTCATAAAGCTTCCAAACACGCGTTGGTAACAACCCATAAAGCCAAGCCCCAGTCGGATAATCACCGAAGTACGGTTTCTTGGTACGGCCCTGAGTTTCACGGCAAAAAAACTGCCAGCGGTCAAAAATACGACATGTATGCGATGACTGCCGCACACAAAACGCTACCTCTTTTGTCTTACGCCAAAGTTACCAACCTGAAAAATCATCGTAGTGTTGTTGTCCGTATCAATGATAGAGGCTCTTTTCACGGAAAACGCGATATGGATTTATCCTATGCTGCCGCAAAAGAACTCGGCATCCGGGGATTAGGGTCTGTAGAAATCACGCCGCTAAGTCGTAACGAAGTAGTATTACCATTAAGTAACAGCGGTAAAGCAAGTAAA
>Ga0208629_101040_pt1 | contig 11850 bp, 4 predicted proteins | sample LakWasMet19_HOW5_2_FD_183865 | JGI IMG/M metagenome (GOLD analysis project Ga0208629, IMG submission 183865) | Freshwater sediment methanotrophic microbial communities from Lake Washington under simulated oxygen tension - Sediment Metagenome... | ecosystem: Environmental > Aquatic > Freshwater >...
GTCGCTGCTGCAGCACGGTCACGCGCACATCGACAGCCCGCTGCAGCTGCTGCGGTGGTGCTACACCGCCTACCAGGCGCTGCGAGCAGCGCAGGCGGGCGCGCCGCCTCTCGCAGCTGGGACACAACCTCCCATCGGTGGCAGCAGCGACAGCAGCGTGCGGCCGCCCCTGCCGACTGACCGCTGCCTCGCCCTCGCTGTGCGCACGCGCGTCGTCACGGGCGAGGCGGAGGGCGCCTACCGCAAGATCTTCAACGCCATCGCGAGCGGACGCCCCGGCGGCCCGCGGATGGAGGGGCGGGGCGGCGAGGCGGGCGAGGAGGGCGACGAGCGGGAGGGCGGCGAGGGCGCGGGAGGGAGCGGCAACGTGGGCTCGATAGTCCACAGGGAGCGCGTAACCCACGTGCTGATGGCTGCGGGCGGGCGCACGGCCACCGTGGACGTTGCGGCGGTGCAGGGCGCCTATGTGGCGCAGGGGTCGCGTTTCTACGCCCCCGCGGCCCTCGCGGCGCAGGGGTTCGCCTTCGCTGCGACGCGCCAGCAGGCGGCGGAGGCGCAGCAGCAGCATTCGTCGTCGGCGGCGGTGGCGTCTGGCCCTGCCGACCCGTCTGCGGTGCTGCCGCCGCCCCTGCCCTCCGTCCATCTCTGCTCTGCGACGGCAGCCCTCTCAGACGAGGCCCTGTACGCTGCGGAGGCCATGATGCCGCTTGCGCTGCTGCTGCAGGAGCCCTCCATCCCCAAGGCCGTGCACTGCGCGCCCGACGTGCTGCCCTGGCTGCAGGCCGACTTCGGCCTCACGTGCGTGAACGCGTGGGACTCGTATGCCGCCCTTGACGAGGTGCTGATGGCCGCGCTGCCTGCGCCGGGGGCCGCGGCGCCGGCACGGCCGCCCGCTGCGGGTGCCGCGCCGCAGCGAGCCGGCGCGGGGGGCGCTGCCGCAGGCCCAGCCGGCGCTGCCGCTGCCCCGTGCCTGCGTGATGCGGTCTCTCGCTCTCCCGTGTGCCTCGCCCGCAGCACGGCCGACCAGCCGTGCTACGGCGGCAGCTTCAGCCCGCAGGAGCTCGCCTCCGTGCAGCAGAACGCGGTCACCCGATCCCTGCTCTGCGCCTGGTTCGACGCCGTCTCCGCTCTGCGTTCCTCGCGCGCGCTCGCCCGCGCCGGCGTGCCCGCCTCGCTGCCGGCGCCGCTCACGCGTGCGGCGGAGTGGCTGAAGCAGGCGGCGGCGCTGCCGCGGTGCCTGCAGCTGCTGCGCGAGGGGCTGTCAGAGGGGCGGGCTGGCGCAGGGGTGGGCTCGCCCGCGGCGGCAGCGCGGGCGGCAGCGGGTGAGGGCGCTCTGGCTGAGGAGGGCGCTGAGGAGCACGCTGACGTGGCGCTGCTGCGCGGCCTGCAGGCCCTCGCGTCTGGCACCGCGCTCGCGCTGGCTGTGGGGGCTGGGGTCTGCAGCGCTGCTGCCGATGCTGACGCCCCGCCGTCTTCCGGCGGGCCCGCAGTGCCCACTTTCGCGGTCGCTGCGGCGGAAGGTAACGGCATCGGTCTGAGCGCTGCGGGGCTGTCCCGGCACGTGCGGAGCAAGCTGTGCGCGCAGGTGACGGGACTGCCCCTCGCCATCGCCGGCTTGGCGGCGGGGGCAGCCCCCCTCCCGCAGGGCGGGGCATGGCCGCAGGCGCTGCTGCAGACCGCGCTGCGCAGCCAGCTGGCCTGCCTGCGCGTGCCGGCACACGACCCCCACAGGGGAGGCACCCTGCACTTCCCCCTCGTGTCGCCCCCCTGGTACCTGCGCTGCCGGGACTGCGGCGCCGTGGGGGCACACTTTGAGCTTGACTGTCCGGGGCCGGGCGCGATGGCTGCGGGCGGCGCGGGCGGCGGAGGCGCTGCCCGCGGCGAGGCTGCTGCGGCGGCCTCCGCTGGCTTCTCCCGCTTTGGGTCAGGGGCATACCACCACGCGCTGACGCTGCCGGCAGCGCACGGCGCAGCGGCGCATGCGACCGGCGCAGGCGGCGGGTGGCGATAATAGCGGCACCAGTTGGGGTAGGAAGCGGGTGAATGGGTGCCCGTGGGCGTGCTGTTTTCGCCCGCTTGTGCGCTCGCACCGAAGCTGGTCACCTGCCCAGACGTCGTCCTTGCCCCCACAGAGTTGCCAGTGGTCGGACACCTTGGCTGCCAGAGGAGCTCCGACTCGGAGCCCGGGCGCTGCAGGCGTAGGCCTGAGCGCTGAGACCAGTATCCATACTTCGTGGCCGCGCCGCTTCAACTGACAATCTACGACGACTGCCTGCGAGTTGGATGTCGGTCTTTGATGTCCGCGAACCGATTGCGACCGAATTGAGGCATCATTTTTGTGCTCGAGCCCCATTTGGCAACCGGCTTTTGAGTTCACCTTTCGCTAAGTACTTCGAACACCCCAGCCCGGCGGCCAGCAACCGGCTGACTATTCGAATCGTCGCGACGCCGTCGTCCTCGAATCCGGAGCCAAGACCACGACTCTCTCGTATTGTGGCACGGCTGTGAATGTTGTGTGTTGCAGTCGACTCAAGTTTCATGATCAGTGATCGGCGCCTCAGCTGCAGCCGATGCATATATATGCGCCCCAGCTGAAAATCGAAGCACTCAAAGCGTGTAAGTTACATGGGCATGCATATGCAGGGTCGTGTGCGCACGGCCCCTCTAGTTCAGTCAGCCCTGCCTGGTAGCAGGTCGCCTCGGAAGTCCGATCAAGCGGACCGAGGCCCCGGACAGCGCTATCAACACAGCGAGGAGGCCTGAGCTGAACGGACAGCGCACCGAGTCGCCATCGAGTAATGTCCCGACATGCACGGTTAATTCGATGACGTGCGCCTGCGTCTGCGCCTGCGCAGAGCGAGCGTGCTGACCCTGGGCCTGCGCTGCAAAAGACACCTTGCGTGCCGCCTCAGAGCTGGCGGATCCACCCCTTGTCCACGTAGGCGCCCATCTTGTAGTCCTCCGGGATGACAAACGCGAGCTTGGAGGGCGAGCGACGCGTGTCGCAGTGCTCAAAGTTGATGGTGGCGGTGATGGTGGGCAGAGCGGGGATAGAGAAGCGCACAGGGAAGCCCGCGCCCACGGGCAGCTTGGACTGGAAGAAGGCGCGGAAGTTCTCCGCGTGCCGGCCCGTGCGCGCCATGATCTCGGCGACGGGCAGGAACGCCTCGGGCTGCAGGCGGGAAGAGGGCAGGGGTGGGAAAGCTTACGAGTATGACGAGGAGGGCGGCCAGGGGATCGGTGAGGTTTGGCTGATGGCGCCGGCAGGCAGCGAGTGGCGAGGGTGGCAACTATGGATGGTCAGAGCCGTCACCACGCCCGACGGACTGCCGTCCGCAAGGTACTTGCATCCAACTGGAGACACCACCAGCACACCGAGCAGGAGCAGCAGCACCGGCAGGCCTGCAACCCGCGAACGCACCGTGATCGGAAACTCTGGTGAGAACAGGACCTTCAGGTCCAGCGACTTGTCTTCCACGGTGAGGGCGTCCTCCTTGAACACGGCAACAGCGCCGGTGGGCTTGTGCGTGCTCCCTGCGGGCGCCTCGTAGCCCCAGTACTCGGCAAATGAGACAGACTCCACTGTGTGCCCTGCCGTCACCTTGGCCCCGCCCTCCCCCTCGAACCCCATGCCCTCCAGCTCCTCCACCGTCGCGGAGGCAGCGTTCCGCTCGTTGATCTTGCCGCTGCGGATGGCCTGAATCGCGCGCAGCAGCGGGCCGAGCCGCTTCTCTGGCGCATCGTCCACCAGCGGCGACGCCGCGGCAGCAGCAGCAGGCGACGCAGCGCCGGCGCCCGCGGCACCCTCGCCCGCCACCGGCCCCTTGGCGGCGGCCTCCGCCTCCGCGACCTCCGCCGCTGTGGCCTGGCGCGAGTACTCTGGCTTCCACCAGCTGGCGAGCTTGAGCTCGGGCAGGATGGGCGCGTGCGTGAGGTCGCGGATGCACAGATTGCGCATCTCGTACGCCACGCAGTCGCTCCACACGCCCACGTCCTCCTTGACCTGCTGCGGGTTCGGCACGTGCGTGATGGCCTCGGCAGCGGGCGACGCTGGTGCGGCAGCGGGCGAGGCCGGCGCCCCGCTGAGGAATGAGGACATGCTGGCGCTGACGGCACCCTCCTCCCCGTCATCGCCGCCAGCAGCTGACCCCGACCCCGCGCTCGCGGGTGGCGACCGTGGGTCGGTCAGCCGCCCGCGCGGCGCGCTCTCCCCGAAGGCGAGGCGGCCCAGCTTGCTGCCCAGCGACGACAGCAGCCCCTTCTTCAGCACAGGCGTGAAGGCGACGTCGCGCGTCCAAAAGTCCGTTGTCTTCTGCTTCTGCGTCAGCAGCTTGCGCACCCAGTCCTGAATGTGCATGTCCTGCGGGTGGTTGAACGCCATGCGCGCGTCCGCCGCCGTCTTGGCCTCGTTGTCCAGCACGAAGGTCGCGCCTGGCCGCGGCATGTCCGACCCCCACAGGATCAGGCTCACGCTGCCGCGCTCCCACGCGAGCCCGTTCATGCCCAGCAGCGTGGAGTCCAGGCGCAGCGAGGAGCCGCGCTTGCTCACGTTCCACGTGTCGCTGGGGAGCATGCGCGACACGAGCGGCACCCAGCTGGAGAACTCCCAAGTGATGCGCATGACAAAGTCGGGCAGGGCCGCCAGCGCGCGCTGGAGGGCCGGCAGGCGCCGCTCGAACGCCGCGTCCGTCTCAGAGAGGAAGGCGAGCACCGACTCGCGCACGAGGTCCGGGTTTGCTGTGAGGGCCGCCACCTGAATGGCCTCAAACCCTTCGGGCGTCCGCGCCTTTGGGAAGGATCCCGCTGCCAGCAGCATGCGCGCGAGTTTTGTGCGGCCCATGCGATATGCGAGCAGCAGGGGCGTGTTGTGTTGTGGGTCCAACGCTTCGAGGTCTGCGTTGATGGTGAAAGCGGCGGAGCAAGAGCTGCTCGAAGACGGCGCAAGCGCTGCTCGAAGACGCGGGCACTCACAGCGCGCAACAAGGCGTAGCTGGCACTGACAAGCAGGAGAGGGGCTTGTACGGCGCAGCACCGCCACTGTTTACGACTCACCATACTTCCCCGTCATCAGCAGAGCTTGCAAGCGGTCAGCGTCATCGTCCCACACGGCCAGGTGCAGAGCGAAGCGGTCCTCCGCAGGAGCTTCGGTTGTTGACGCCGCCATTCGAGAATCGAGAGAACCAGAAAAGCACACACGCGATCAAACAGCACCGAGCGCGTATCACTGCTAGCTGCGTAACGTACGTGAAGTCATCATTGTTCGACATGATATCGCATTGGAGCTTACGTCCGGACGACAGACTGAACGAGTCCGATATTGCGAATATAACGGCTGCGAGCGCGCTTCTTGTGCGTATTCTCCAGTAGGCGGCTGGCCGTGCCAGAAGAGCCACAAGTTAATGTGCTGACAACACTCATATTATCCGGATTTATCGCAGTTGCCCTTCGCGCACCCGAATCGCTCTGCAAATGAGTTCCGGCTCCATCGCCGGAGAGCTGGGCAGCTTTCGGGACACGGTGACGAGCAGCAGGCCAAAGCAAGGGCGGCGGATGTTCGTGGAGAACCGTGCGCAGACCGCGCACGTTATCGGGAGCGGCAAGAGCCCTGTGCCAGCGGCACGCCCGATGCGCCGAGCCACGGCAGCAGGAGCGCATGCACACATTGCTGTCGAAGGGGGCTCCGTCATTGCCCACCGCGACGCGGCATGGTCAGAAGCTTCAGTGAGTGGAGCCCCGCACTCAGTGGTTTCTGCAAGTGGAGTGAACTCAGGTCGCTCCTTTTTCACCTCAGCAACTGAACACTCTGCATGCACTCCCCTGACCCGCAGCCAATAGAAGACCACGCAGCGGCGGCGACGAGCCCGCGCGGGCGCCCGCTGGCGCGCGCGGCGCAGAAGCCGGCGCACAACGCGGGCGGCGAGGACCACATCCGCCTGGGCGACGACCCCGTGGTGTACACGTGCGGCCTGACGGAGGCACAGATGCGCCTCGCGCTGGAGCCGGGGGCGGCGGCGGACGTGCGCCGCCAGCCGGGCGCGGGCGTGCGCCTGCCGGAGCGCAGCCGCAAGGTGCTGACGAACATCGGCGGGACGGACAGCCTGCGCGACATGTGGGGCCAGGGCGGCGGCGAGGTGTACAGCGAGAGCGTGGCGGGGGCGCAGGCGCGCCTCGCGCACGACCCCGCGGTGCGGCTGGAGGCGGAGGCCGTCGCCATGGCGGGGCGCCGCGTGGACGCGAAGTGGCTGGGCGCGTCCATCCGCACAACCCGGCCCGTGGGCGGCCCCAGCAGCCTCGCGCTGGGGTGGCGGGAGGACTCGTGGGCGCGGGAGGAGGAGCGCGCGGGCGCGCCGCGCCGGCCCGCCGCGGAGGTGGCCGCCTCTGAGAAGCTGCGCATCCTGCGGCCCGACCAGCCCGTGGGCGGGCGCTCCGGGGCGTGGATGCGCCACGACGACGCGCCTGCTGCTGTACTGGCTCGGCCGAGCACGGCGGGCGGCAGGCGCGGCGGGCAGGACAGTTCCGGCGCGCTGGGCGTGCTCTCGTGGGGCGACGCCGCGCTGTCCGCGGGGGCGCCCACGGCGCGGGCTGCCGCCGCGCCGCCGCCGCCGCCCCCCACCGCGCCCGCGGGCAAGCGCCCCTCCACGGCCGCCCCCGCCTTCATGGGCAGCCCGCGCCTGCGCAGGGAGCAGCCGCTGGGCGGCCGCAGCGGCGCGGCGGCGGGCGCGCTGGAGGAGGTGGGTGCCTCGCGCGCCCGCCCCTCCACCGCCGCTGGCGCCCCCTCGCGCGGCAGCGGCGCCCTCGCCCACACCACCTCCTCCTTCTCCTTCTGAGGGGCCTGGGGCAGTGCCCTCGCCCACACGGGTTGAGTCAGGGACGTGGTTTGCACGCTGATAATGACGCAGGCGCTGCTGCCACCGCACCGCCTTGCGGAAACACGATGGGCGTCCCGGCAGCAGACCAGCTTCGCAGGTGCTGCGAAAGGCGCACGGTCTGCTTGCCGGGGAGCGCAGGCCATAACCTTGTCAAACTTACATGTCACGGCTTCGGCGTACAGCATACGATGCCCCAACAGAGGGAAGCTAACAACGTTTGCAAAGCACGCCAAGTCGTGTCATGTGTACCCTCATCGACCGTAGGCGGGCGCGCGCATGTCATAAACTGACGCAATGGCACATCGGAATCCAATTGCAACATCGACGATAGGATCCGATCGGATCGAAGCGCCGTATTTCGGATTCTTACGGCGCAGGCAATAGACGCTGCGAATCGTTAACTCAACAGCCGACTACCTGGCATCCTCGACCTCGAGAAGCATAGAGCAGCGGTGTCCCGAGCACTATCAGAGTGATGACAGTTTTTCCAGGACGATCGTGCACACCAGTGTCCGCAATCTCACATGTTAAAAATGAAAGCACAACGCAACTTGACTGAGGGAGAGCGCTGCAAAGCTAGCGCGGACCAACTGCCTCATCAAGGGACGGCACCCGATCCCCCGGGTATCGAGGGCGTCTTGCGTGCAACGGATGGGCCTCTGAGATGAGCCAACGAGGGCACTCCCTCCCTCCCCCTCAGAGTGGAGGCGACTAGAGCACCAAATGTCGTCGGGGCGGCCTCTTGCGGGCCCCAAGCCTGATAAACGTTGGAAGGCGCGCATCACCAGCGGCCAAATGGACAACGTGGCGCGGGTAGCGACACCGTGACTGCGACGCTTAGACTACCTCAGTACCGCCTTCATATGTCACCGGGTTAGCACTGAATTTACTGGCCGACACATCTCCCGCCAGCGATTCCTCTCCTGTTGTGCCACGCGGAGAGTCTTGCCACTGCTGAGTGCGTTGCGACGATTTCGCCCACCCGCAGGCGCAAAGAGCCCGACGCACGGCCGCGGAGAAGCTATCCCAGCGATGCGGGTGCCGAAACACGAACGCCAGCAGGCCCAGCCACGCCGCGCCCGCCACCGCGAAGCCGACGGCCACGGCGTGGGTCGTGAGGGCACCCAGCAGGATGGCGGAGGAGGTGAACACGAGCAGCAGCAGCATGCGGATGATCATGTCCGTGTCCGCGTAGCGCCGCAGCCACGTGCCGACCACAAACCCCACCCACGACGCGACTGCGATGCCGGCGTAGATGGGCCACTCCGCCGCGCTGAACACGTTGCCGTCTGAGGTCGTGAACATGATGACGCGCATGCCGCACTCGAGCAGGCCGTACACCATGGACACGCCGCGGATGACGTCCTTGTCCACCCTCAGCACGGCGAAGGCGATCATCTGCGGCGGGCCGCCCGTGCCGAACAGGCCTCCCAGCAGCCCCGACAGCACGCCCGTGCCGAACAGCGCGCCGAGCGCCGCACGCACGCTGTAGACGGGCGAGACGGACTCAAGCTTGCACACGCTGGAAGGGCCCGCCACAGAGGGCACGCCAGTGGTTGTGGTGGGCTCACCCGCGCTGCGAAGCTCGTCTGCGGAGGGCGGCGTCCCCGCTCCGTGATCCGCTCTCAAATCGCGTGGGCTGGAGACGCTCAGCACTTCCAGATTGGCGGTGTCAATGCAAGCGCCCGCGCTGGACTTTCGTGGGCGCAGCAGCCCTGCTCTTGGGGACTCCAACACACTTGGGTTTGCAACAGGCAGCCGACCGGCCGCTCCAGCTTCGGAAGGCGGCGATGGAAATGGGGGCTCAGGGCCGACAGCAGCAGAGAAACTACCGGTGCGAGAGCTGGGACTAGCGCCCCGTGATGCATCGAATGAAGGCGTCTCAAGTCTGGTAGGTAGGCCATCTGCACGCTTTGAAAACTCGCTCACGACGATGCTGCGTTCGGCCCCTGGCACGAGCTCCGCTCTTGCCTTCCGCTGAGCACCCCAGGCAGCCACCGAGGAAGTCAGCTTGCCAACACTAAACAGCGTGAAAAAGCTCCCCACGCCATACTTGAGAGCGCCGAGGTCAGCATGAAACAGCAGCCACGAACCGACGGGCACCATGCACAACCCCGTCATGGCCATGGTTGCCCCGTATGGGAAGCACGCCTTCAGACTGCGTCGAGCTACGTACAAGCCTATTGGCAAGTTCGCAATCGGCATCACTGTCAAATACAGCACCGCTTTCGTCAAGGACTCGCGGTTACTCGTCTCTATGAGGCCGAAGGCGCCACACAGCGCCCACAGCACGTGCCACATAATTGCGTCTCCAAAGCTCGTCAAACCAGCGATAATTGAGCACACCAATCCAAGAAGTGGTGGCAGCCATGGCTGAATCACGAACGGCGTCCCGCCATCATCGGCCGCCATGCGTCGGCGTGGGGAGTGAGCACGGCAAAGACCACCGTGGCGTCGGGCGCCAGACTGGTCGCTCGATCAACGACGCAGCCTGCAAACCAGAGCATGGAAACACGCGGGCAGCTTCCCAAGCTACGATTGAGTGGCGTGCATTGTGCTGCTGCGGAATTTTCTAGCCGACCGACGGCCACGACACACGTTTTGGTGGACAGATGACTTTGCGACACAATATCCGACCTTCCGTGCGGGCTGTTCCGCTGGGATTTGCGAAGACAATTATGTTCACATGGTTTCCTATCCGCGAGATATGGCCTCAGTCGCGAGCGGGGCGCATAGCGTTCTTACAACGCATCAGGCGGAGCCAACGGCTAGGGACTATCACTGACCCGCCGCTGCTGCGTCACGGACACGGCAGGCTCAACACGCCGCGATGGCTGCGGAAACAATGAGTAGCGGGCTGGTTGCCGGCGGCGGGGCGAGTGCTGTGCCGCCGCGTCCTGCGGCCGCCCTTGCCGCGCAGAAGATTTTGCGTCTTGATGCGAACGTGATGAACCGAATCGCCGCTGGCGAGGTCATCCATCGCCCATCAAACGCTCTCAAAGAAATGCTGGAGAACAGCTTGGATGCCGGCGCCACCACAATCACGGTGACGGTGGCGCAGGGCGGGCTGAAGCTCCTGCAGGTGCAGGACAATGGCAGCGGCATCCGCCGGGAGGACTTCGGCCTCGTGTGCGAGCGCTTCGCGACAAGCAAGCTGTCGCGGTTCGAGGACCTGATGTCCGTCGCCACATATGGGTTCCGCGGCGAGGCCATGGCCAGCATCTCGTACGTGGCGCGGGTGACGGTGACGAGCATGGTGGCGAAGGCCGCCTGCGCCTTCCGTGCGTCCTTCGCTGCGGGGCGCATGCTGGGCGACCCCAAGCCCTGCGCGGGCGTGCGCGGCACCCTCATCACCGTGGAGGACATGTTTTCAGACATGCCGGCGCGCAAGGCCGCCGTGCGCAGCGCTGCGGAGGAGTACGGCCGCATCCGCGAGGTGGTGGAGCGGTACGGCCTGCACGTGGCGCACAGGGGCGTGGCCGTCGCGTGCAGGCGGCAGGGCGAGGCGGCGCCCGACGTGCACATCGCCGCCCGCACGCCGCTGCCGGACGCGATCGGGGCGGTGTTCGGCAGCGGCGTGAAGCGCGAGCTGCTGCCGCTGGAGGTGGCGGCAGAGGAAGAGGGTTCGCACGGCGGCAGCGGCTCGGGCGCGACCCCCTCCCTCGCTTCCTCGTCGTCATCTGCGGCTGGTGGGAGTGGTGGCGGCGGTGCCGCCTCTGCGGGCCTGCGATTCCGCTGCTCCGGCTACGTGACGAACGGCAGCTACAGCAGCAAGCGCGGCGGCTGCGTGCTGTTCGTCAACGGCCGCCTCGTGGACGTGCCCGCCCTGCGCAAGGGCGTCGAGGGCGTGTACGCGGGCATCCTGCCCAAGGGCGGCCACCCCTTCGCCTACCTGTCCCTCACCCTGCCCCCCGCCCACATCGACGTGAACGTGCACCCCACCAAGCGCGAGGTGGCCCTCCTGCACGAGGACGGGATAGTGGGGGCGGTGCTGGCGGCCCTGCGCGGCGTGCTGGCGGGCGCCAACGCCTCCCGCACCTTCGCAGCGCAGCCGGTGCTGTCGCTAGCGCCGCTGCTGCCCGCGGGGCCCGACGAGGAGGAGGCGGCTGCTACCGGCGGGCGGGGCATCAGCCGCGCGCTCCCGGGATACGCTGGTTCGGCTGGCGCAGGCGGCGGCGCATCCAGCGGCACGCTGCACAGCACACGCGGCTACGGCTCCTCTTCGGCCCCCTCGGCCTCCCCAGCCTCCGCGTCTGTGTTGGGATTGGGCTCCCGTGCCTCTGGCTCGAGCTCTGCCGTGGCTACGGCCCCATCCTCGCGGCATGGGAGGCGCGGCGTCGATGAAGCTGTTTCAGCACACGCCGCTCTGGCAGGCGACGCTGACGGGGCTGATATCATGCGGATCCCCGATGCAGCAGCCCTGGGGAGAGGAGGCTCCGCTGGGGACAGTGCGGGCAGGGCAGCAGGCGGTCGCGTTGCTGATGACGAGGAGAGGGCGCAGGGCGGCGGCAGCTTGTCCGTGCCGTCAGGTGCAGGCAGCCGGAAGCTGCGGCAGGCTGCAACCGCCACCACGGGCTCGAGTGGCCTTGCGGGGGGTGGCCCTGATGACGACGAGGAGGAGAAGGAGGATGCTGGTGCGGTTGCGTATGGCGGCAGCGCGGATGCAGAGGCGCAGGGTGGCGGCCGCGTCGCTGCCAGTGCCAACGGTGCGATGGAAGAGGATGACGACGGCTACGGGGGCGACGGGGGCGACGCGGGCTACGGACAGCTGGACGAGGGCGCTGCTGCTGGCAGCGCTGCTGGAGCGGGTGGGCTTCGCCGTGGCCGGCCCTCAGGCAGGCCGCTGCAGCAGTTAGCCCTCGCCTACGCCTCCGCGTCGGACGCGAGCGCAGGCGCCGGCTCCGCCGCCAGCGCGGGTGGCAGGCAGGGCAGCGGCAGGCAGCCGCAGCCGCCGCTGCCTGCGAAGGCGCCCAAGAAGACT
>Ga0208629_101041_pt1 | contig 11813 bp, 4 predicted proteins | sample LakWasMet19_HOW5_2_FD_183865 | JGI IMG/M metagenome (GOLD analysis project Ga0208629, IMG submission 183865) | Freshwater sediment methanotrophic microbial communities from Lake Washington under simulated oxygen tension - Sediment Metagenome... | ecosystem: Environmental > Aquatic > Freshwater >...
GTCCAGCGCGCCCTCCGCATAGACGTCCTCGTCGCCCTCCTCCTCGGCTCCGTCGCCGCCCTCGCCCTCCCCCTCCTCGCTGTCCTCTGCCCCCTCCATGCCGCCTGCCGTGTGGTCGAGCTCCTCCGCCGCCTCCTCCTCCTCCTCGCTGTCTTCGTCCTCCCCCTCACCCTCCACCAGCCAGCTGGCCTGGTAGCGGCTCATGCCCGCCGGCCGCCGCTTGCCGCCCTTGCCCCCCTTGCGGCTGCCCGCCTTGCTGCTGGCGCCCTCGCCCTCGCCCTCCTCGTCGCCCTCCTCCTCTTCGAAGCCGGCCAGGTTCTGCTCCCCGTCCTCGTCCTCCTCCGGGGGCGCAACCGCCTCCAGTGACTCGCGCAGCTCCGGGCGCGCAGCGGCCAGCAGCGACCCCTCGCCCGCTGCAGCGGCCGCCTCGTCCCCCTCCATGCCAGCGCCCGCACCCCCCGCAGGCCGGTGCGCTGCCGCCGCCGCTGTCGCCGGAATCAGCAGGTCAGCCGCAGACACCAGACGCGTCTTGGCGGCGATGGACGGCAGCGCCGGCAGAGCTGTCGCGGAGAGGGGCGTGAAGGGGGTGCCGGGGGAGCCGAAGTCCAGGCCCCCTTGCGCATGCGCCCCCGTGGCCCCCGCCGCAGCAGCAGCAGCAGCAGCCGCCCCCTTGTCCGCCACCACACCCGCGGCAGCAGCAGCTGCCGCAGCGGCGGGGTGTGCGAGCGGTGCGGCGTGCGGCGGCTTGCGGAAGCAGTCGCGGGCCGCTGCCACCTCCAGCACCTGGTAGGCGCCGCCCCAGGGCAAGGTGACCAGCTGGTGCACGTTGAAGGGCCGGCCCTTCAGGTACCCAAAGACAGACAGGGTGCCCGCATCAGGCGCGGGAGCAGGCGCGCCCGCCTCGCCGTCCCCCGCGAGCGCGCCTGCGGGGTTGGGCTCCCAGTGCAGCCCCTGCGCCGTCATGTAGCTGCGCGCAGACCGCCAGTGCACGGTGCGGGGGGCGACGCTGCACACCGCACGGCACAGGTGCAGCCCGGACCCGCTGGTGCGAGCGGAGCCCGCGATGGCGATCGGCACCGCTGCCGCGCCGCCAGCTGCTGCCGGAGGGGCGTAGACGAGGGGGTCGGCTGCCTCCACCAGTCGCGCGATGTCCTCCCCGAACTCAGTCGCGAAGAGGCGCTGCGCCACCTTGCGCGCCTCGCCCGCCTTCGCCGCGTTGGAGTACGCGTCCAGGCCCTGCACCAGGCCCACGATGGAGGGCACGCCGCTGGCCTTCAGGCACGCCAGGAAGAGCTCACCCTCCGCGTCCACGAGGCCAGAGGTGGCGGCAGCGCCGACCGCAACGGAGGCGGCGCCAGATGCGCCGCCTCGGGTGGCCTCGCTGCCCGCGACGCTGCTGCCCTCCGCATCGTCGTCAATGGCCGCGCCGCCCGCTGCGCTGCCGCGCCGAGCACCCGCTGCCCCTGCAGTGGTGCCCGAGCTCACCAGCGGCAGCGGCACCTGCACCAGCTTCTCAGCGGCAGCCAGGGACGCTGCGGTGGCGGCAAGGGCGGTCGGGGAGACATCCACGACAAGCACGACCACGTCAGCGCCGCGCACCGCAGCCAGGGTGTGGGTCACATCATAGCGGATCCAGCCAGCGGCGCCAGCAGCGGTGCCAGGCGCACCAGCGGCCCCTGGGGCAGGGCCGACCTGCCCTCCGCGCGGCGGCAGTGAGATCAGCACGTCCTGCCGGAAAGCCTTGTAAGTGGCCACGAGCGGGGCGGGGAAGCCCGGCGGCACCACGGGCATCGTTACGCCGTCTGCCATGTCCAGCAGCAGCGCAGCGGCGCCGAGGGGGCTCGCCGCGGCGGACAGCGAAATGATGGCCACGTTGCGGGCAGGGCCGTACGCGCCGCCGCCAAGCCGCCGCATGAGCATGGACTCCGCCTTCTTGGCATCACGCAGCTGCTTGGCGTGGTTCACGCGGCTGGCGCGGGCCACTTCGGCACTGCGGGTGAAGAGATTGGTGGGAAACAATGATTGGGCAGGATAGTGATGTAGATGACATGAAAACGATCAATGCCGGAATGTATTCAAAACAACTTGTTCGCGCAGCACGCAGACTCAGCCACGGACATTGGAATATGCTTTGCGCCGTGCTTCTTGGGCGCGCCAGCGGCACCCCCGGCAGGCTTTTCGATGCGGCCATGGTTTGCCTTGTCCAATGCACGCTTGCTGGCGTCGCCGCGTTTGTGCGACTTGTTCTCCTGACGGAGCGATCCGGAGCGGTGGTGGTACATCTCGGCACTGGAAGTGGGCCAGCCCCGACAACCCGCCACACCGCAAATCGCGACGGGTGTGCCTGCGATGTATTCACAGCAACAACGGGCTCAATCCACCAGCCGGTTCGCCGTGACCAGCATGTTTATGGGCCCCGGTGCCACACGGAAATCGGTGGGACTTCAGCATGCAGCAGTATCCACGAAAATTGAACGCCTCTCTGTCACTCTGTCAGATCCCCGCACGGCTGCGAGGAGCAAACACGACGCAGGTAAAAAATGTCGAATGGTCACGTGTGCGCGTCCACGCGTTGGTGGCACTTGCTGTTTTCTTGTGTTGTTGACGATCGAGATGGCGAGGGCCGCATAGCCGTCAGCAACAACAGCTACCATCGGAGCTCACCTTACGATGCGTGCCGCGACTACGCTCCTTGCCTGCCTTGCCGCCTTGACCGCGCTCACTGATGCCGCTGTGAAACCGGCACCGCAGCCGCCGGCCTCCAGCTTCCGCGATGTGCTCGGACCAGCCGCGCAACCGTTGCGCGTGCACATGATGACCATGCCAGCGCATGGACACTACATGACACTGCGGGACGTCGGAATCGCACTGCGCCTGCGTGGCCACGATGTCACCTTTGTCCTGTGCGAGGGGAACCGGGAGGTGTTCCAGCGCGACGGCTTGCCCGAGCTTGGCATCCGCTTCCTGTCTGCTGGCGACTGCTCCGTGTACTACGAGGAGCAGGACGCCGTGATGCGCCGCCTGCTGGAGCACGAGGACTTTGACACCGTGCGAGAGGTGCTGGGCGGCGTGGCGCGCCTCAGCCACCAGATGTGCAGCGCTGTCATGCCGCTCTACCACGCTGCCGCACAGCTCGGCGAGGCAACGTCGAGGCACTCTGTTGCCACGGCGGCTGGTTCAAGGGACAACGGCACCACTGCTGCAACACTTGAGGTGCCGTCCTCCTCCACCCGCTCTCTGCTGCCCGATGTGCTGGTCTTCGACGCGGACACCTTCTGTGCGCAGGACGTGAGCATCTTGTTCCGCATCCCGCGGGTGGCGCGTGTCGGCACGGGGCCGCGAGACACGTATCAAAACCCGATATCCGTCCCGCAGTACGGCACCGCCCTGCCACTGCGCATGACGACGGGCCAGCGGCTCTTGAACGCGCTGTCGCTGCTGCTGTCCCGGTGGGTGGTTGCCCCCATGATCCTGCCCCGCCTCATGGCCGCTCACCGCTTCTCGCCAGAGTATGCCGCAGTGGTACCGACAGAGGCGGACTTTGAGACCGCCGCGCGGGTGCTGGCGGGGCCAACGTCTTCTGTCGCGGATGGTGTGGCTGGCGACTCTGCTATGTCTAGTGCTGCAGGCAACACTAGCGAGACGGCAGCGGTGTGGCCCGCGACAGGTGGCGTCGCCGCAGGTGGTGCTGCTGCCCGTGATCGCGTAGATGCTGCGGGGCTGACACAACACCGCGACAGCCCGCAGCTGGTCCGCTTGCCGCCACCCAGCCAGCAGCTGCAGGGGCAGGAGCAGGGGCGGCGCTTCCACCTCGATGCGTTCTCCCCCGAGGTGCCCTGGGACGGCGTGCCCGTCCTGTATAACAGCCACTGGGGCCTGGAGCACGCCCGCCCCCTGCACCCCTTTGAGCACATGTTAGGCCACACCACCGACTTCACGCGGGAGGAGGCCAAGCCCATTCCAGCTCATGTGCTGCGGTGGCTGGCAGGCGAGGGTGCGGTAGCCAGCGGGCAGGCTGCCAGCGATGCAGCAGCGGTTGCCTCTGCCGCTAGTATGGACGCAGCAGCCATTCCTGTGGTGTATGTGGGGTTGGGCACCCTCACGATCCTGTCGCAAGCCTTCCTGCAGCTGCTGGCTGACAGTATGGCTGCCTCAGCCTGCTGCCGCTTCATTTGGGTCGTGCCCACCTCGCAGCAGCACCTGCTGCCAGAGGCGCTGCGCAGCTATGCTGCTGCGTGGGAGGCTGTGGGCGCCAGCAGCAGCAGTACCAGCGCCGCGCCCGTAGAGGGGGCGTCAGAAGAGGGAGCAGGGTCGGCCGACAAGGAAGCGGTCAGCGGTGCCGCAGCCCCCTTGCCTGCCCCTGCAGCCGGGGATGTCCTGCTAGTGAACTGGGCGCCGCAGCTGGCGCTGCTGCGTCACTCTGCCGTGGTCGCCTTCTGGAGCCACGGGGGCATGAACGGCGTGGCGGAGGGGACGTATGCCCACACCCCCGTCCTGTGCATGCCCCTGTTCAGCGACCAGCCCGACAACTGCCAGCACCTGCAGGACCGGGGCATGGGCCGACGGTTGAACCGGCAGGACGTGTCCCCTGCCGCAGTGGAGGAGGCGCTGACCGGCCTGCTGCGGCGCCGCAGCGACCACGAGCGAGCGCTCAACGCAGCGTGGCGGGCCAACCTCGCTGCTGGCGGCATCCCGCGGGCTGTGCAGGTCGTGGAGGGGACGGCAGGGCTGGGGTATGAGGGGAGCCGCCTGCCCTTCGTCCCCCGGCACCTGCAGGTGCCGCTACAAGGGGGCAGCCGTGCCGGCGCCGGCGGAGCAATTGGTGGGGCCGCTGGCGGTGTCGACGCTGGTAGTGAGTTGGGTGATGGCCACTTCATGACGTGGGTGCAGCGACACAACATTGACGTGTGGGGGCTGCTAGGCGGGGGTGCCCTATTGCTGGCCTGGCTAGTGTTGGCATGCGCCCGCTGCTGCACCCGCTGCTGCTGGCGGAGGTCCTGCAGCTGTTCTCGCCCCGGGCGACCGGCTGTGGACGCCAAGTCCGCCGCTCGCAAGTAGCACATTTTTGCGAATGGCTGCGTCGATTCTTCTGCACAGCTGACGTCAACTGTTCGATCGTGTATTCGTAAGCACGCCGCTTTTGAACTTGGACAGACGGTGCAAGCTCGACTTGGCGACGGTCAATCGATTGGATCGCGGCAGACGCCTGTGTGTCTCTCGCGCCTGCCGAAGCGTTGCAATTGCTCGAGCTCTGGCTGCCTTCGATTTCAAACCCTCGCAAAGCATTCATGGTCATGGCAGAGGCGTCGACACCACCACTGCGCATGCCGGTGCACTGGTGACCGGTCAGCGAGCAGGCGCAGGCGTGGGCGCCAGAGAATTGCCGCGCTATCGCATACGAGGCGTCGCCCCACCGATGCCGCCTCCACCGCGCTGGCTCGCCCGGTCCAGGGCAGCCTGCTTCGCTGCAGCGATCTTCGCGGCCAAGCCCAGCGCGCCTCCCGCACCCGCACCGGCCTCTCCGCCGTCGCCTGCTGCCCCCGCTGCAGCAGCGCCGCTAGGGCCGCCTGCACCGAAGGGGCGGCCGCCCGCAGGCGTGGCACCGCTGCTTGCACCGCTGCCACTGCCCCCTCGCATCATCGGGGTTGCGCCGCCGGCCGCAGCGCCGCCCCCGCCCCCGAAGCGGGACACTGCGGCAGGGGTGGGGAGGTCGCCGTACGCGGCGCGGGAGAGCTGCGCTGACGCTGACGAAGAAGAGGCAGCAGCAGCAGCTGAGGCGGCTGCCGGTGTGGCAGCAGCAGCAGCTCCTGCGCCGCGGCCAGCAGCAGCAGCACCAGCGGCGCCCGCACGAGAGCCGCCGCTGCCGCTGCTGCCCGCGGCCCCCGCCCGGCCTGCACCGCCACCACCGCCAGCAGCGCCGCTCCCGCGTGAGGCGGGCAGCGGCGCAGGGGCGGGCGTGTGGATGGTGAGCCCGTCAGCGCCCACACGCCGCACGGAGAAGAATGCGGGCCCGAGCTCTGCGAGCCACTCCGCGTCCACGGCTGTAACGCACATCATGTACTCCTTCGTGGTCAGCACCAGCTCGTGGTAGACCACGTAGTCTGGGGTGTACCCCAGCCCGAAGAGGGAGGAGGAGGGGTGCAGGTGGCAGGGCATGCCTGTGAGCAGGTTCACGTACTCCCCGATCCCCTTGATGCGGGCCGCGTTCACAAAGTAGGCGGAGCAGATGGCCTTGCGGACGACGTCCCAGTCCCCCTCGCAGGTGGTGAGGGGGATACCCTGGCTGCGCATGATGTCGGTCAGCTGCTGCCGCACCTCGCGCGCCTTCTTCAGGGCCTTCACGTGGATGAAGTGTGCGGCGCACCAGGCGCCGCTGTACCCTGCTTTCGCCCACTGGTTGTACACGTTCAGCAGTGTCAAGTGGTCGCTCTCGGGCACGTAAAAGCGCTCGCGCGCCGCGTCAGCCTCCGTCTCTCTGTCGCGGGGTCGGAAGAACACGGAGGGGACGGACAGCATGGACACCACGGTGGCGACCTCCTCCGTGCAGGCGAGCCGCTCAGCCATGATCATCATCTTGGACAGGGGCGGGTCCAGCGGGAACTCCACCGCTTTGCGCCCCAGCGGCGTCAGGCCGCCCGTGTCGTCGAGGGCCCCCAGCACCCACAGCTGGTACAGCGAGTTCGCGATCACGGGGTCGGGGGGCGGGTCCATGAACGCAAAGTCCCGCAGGTCAGCGACCCCCAGCGACTTGAGCAACAGCACCACGTTGGACAGGTTCGTGCGCTGGATCTCAGGCACGTTCGCCTGCAGCAGCTCGCGCTTGAAGGCCGCCTCCGTGTACAGGCGGTAGGCGTGGCCCGGGCCCGTGCGCCCAGCGCGCCCGCTGCGCTGCTCCGCGTTGGCGCGGGACACGGGCACCACGATGAGGGCGTCCATGCCGATCTTGGGGTTGTACACCTTGACCTTGCACAGGCCGCTGTCCACCACGTAGACGACGCCGTCCACGGTGAGAGACGTCTCTGCGATGTTGGTGGAGACCACGACCTTGCGCACGCCCGCAGCCGCGGCGCTGAAGATCTGCGCCTGCAGGTCAGCGGGCAGGGCGCTGTACATGGGCAGCACGAGCAGGGGCGGGACGGACACGGCGCGGGAGATGCCCTTTCCCGTCCCCTCCTCCAGGGCGCGCACCCGGTCAGCGAGCAGTTCGCAGGTGGCCTCAATGTCCTCCTGGCCCGTCATGAAGACGAGGATGTCTCCTGGCATGGGGGCTGTGAGGTGGATGGCGAGCACCTGCTTGACGGCAGCCTCCACGTAGTCCTCGGGCACGCTGCGCGCGTAGTGGCGGTCCACGGGGAAGGTGCGCCCGGGGATGCGGAAGACGGGCACGCCCCCGAAGAAGCAGGAGAAGCGCTCCGCGTCGAGGGTCGCAGAGGTCACGATCAGCTTCAGGTCTCGCCGCCGCGCCAGGATGCCCCGCAGGATCCCGAAGAGCACGTCCGTGTGCAGCGATCGCTCGTGCGCCTCGTCCATCACGATCACGCTGTAGCTGTCCAGCTCCGGCTCGCGCAGGCTCTCACGAAGGAGCACTCCGTCCGTCATGTACTTGATCACCGTCGCCTCGGAGGTCACGTCCTCAAAGCGGATCGCATACCCCACCGCCTGGCCCAGCTCGCAGCCGACCTCCTCCGACACGCGCTTCGCGACGGACATCGCCGCCACGCGCCGCGGCTGCGTGCAGCCCACCCGTCCGTACGCGGTGTAACCCGCCTCGTGCAGGTACTGCGTGAGCTGCGTGGTCTTGCCCGACCCCGTCTCGCCCACGATGACCACGACCTGACTCTCCGCCACGACGCGCAGCAGCTCATCCCGCACCTTGTAGACGGGCAGGAAGGCGCGTTGCTGCGCGAGGGTGCGGGTGCGCGCAAACTCAGAGACGGCGTTGGCCTTGCTGTCGCCCACAGCCCGCATCGCCTCGCCGTAGGTCGGCTCACGCACGCGCCGGCCGCCACCGCCCTGCTCCTCCTCCTCGTCCTCCGCCGCATCAACCGCCATGCGCCTGCTACCGCCGCTGGCGCCGCCCGCTACGCCCGCACCCGCGCCCGCAGCGCCGGCACTCGGCTGCGGCCGCCCTAGCATCTGAGACTGTGTGGTCTTGTCCACCTCATTCTCCTCCGACGCCACCTGCGTGCGCCCGGCCAGGGAGGAGGAGGAGCCGCCAGCTGCGTCAGCGCTGCCGCCAGCAGCAGCGGCCTCCTCGCCCTCTGTGCCCTCCCCCTCGCCCGCCTTGCCCGCCTCGCCCTCTGCCCCCTTGACCCCGATCGCCGCCCCCATCTTGCTGCCGCCCAGCTCCCAGAAGCGCTGCTTCATCTTGCTGCGGTCGTGAGCCTCCCGCACCTGCCGCAGCGCCGCACTGCCCCTCTTCGCCATTTGGGCCATGTCCCCCTGCGGGTCCCCCACCACGGAGACCATGCCGAAACCACCCGCTGCGCCCGCGGCAGCGGAGGGTGCGGGCTCGTCTGGGCCCGTCGCCGCAGCGGAGGTGGAGGCGGAGGCGGAGGCCGCTGGCGGCTGCCCTGGTGGGTTCAGCAGCCCCTGCCAGCGCGCCGAGGCGAGGAAGGGGGGGCGCCTGTTGTGCACCATCAGGTGCACCCGCTCCTCCGTCTCGTCCTCCACCTCGCTGCCGCCAGCCCCGCCCCCGCTCAGGGCAGTGAGGGCCCCGCTCACACGTAGCCGCCCCGTCTCCCACGCCTCCTGGTCTGCCGCGAGGGCTGACTTGCGCGTCATCTGCCCTGCGATGGGCGCCCCGCTGGTGCTGCTGCGGCCCCCCGCGCCGCCCCCAGCGCCGCTGAGCGTGCGGTCCCCGCGGGCGCGTGCACGCGCCATCGCCGCCTCCCGCTGCGCATAGAGCTTGCTGAGGCTGCCCCCCGACCCCCCGTCAGCCCCCGCCAGCAGGAAGGTTGAGGCCACGGGGTCGGCGCCCCCCTCCCCCAGCTCCCCTGACCCCGTGGTGTCCGCCACAGCACCCCCGTCGTCGTCGTGGTCGTAGAAGGCACGGTCGAAGGCTGAGCCGTCGGGATCATCCGTGTCGCCCGCATCACCGCCCTCGCCCTCACCATAGCCGCTGCCGTCTGCGCCAGCGCCGCTGCTGGCGCCTGCAGCGGCGGCGCCGCGGCCGACTGCCCGTCCCCCGCGACCGCTCGCCGCCGAGGAGGAGGAGGCAGAGGCGGAGGCGGAGGCGCCGCTGCCCGCAGCCAGCGCCTTGCTCAGCACGTCTGCGCGCCGCTGCATCTCCGCTTTGATGCCGGCGAGGTCAAGGGGGGCGCCACCCCCACCCCCTGCCCCCGACCCCAGCCGCCCCAGGGCTGACCCGAAGCCTATCGCGGGGGTGCGGCCCCCCTCCCCGCCCCCTGCGACGCTGTAGGGTGTGCCCCCTACTGCCAGCGCAGGCGTGCTGGCGAACATGGCAGGCGTGGCGCCGTCCCAGCGGCCGCCCGCACCACCCCTGCCCCCACCCCCGACCCCCACCCCTGTACCGCTTACAGGGGTCTCGCTGGGGGTCGCGCCGGTGTACCCTCGCGCCCCTGCGGCGGAAGCGGAGGAGGAGGCAGCAGCTGCCTCCCTCTCCGCCCTCTCCCAGGCATCCGTCATGGAGCTCACGTGGCTGAAGCGGCTCACAGAGGCATCACGCACATAACCGCCCCTGCCGCTGCCCCCACCGCTGCCGCTGCCACTGCCTCGGCCGCCATCTCGACCGCCGTCGCCGTCGCGCCCGGTGTACCGGCCGCCACGGGAATCGCCGCCGTATCGGCTGCTGGCACTGCTGCTGCCGCCATCGTCGCCCCTGCCATAGCTGGGCCGGTAGCCGCTGCTGCCGCCCCCCTCGTGGCTCGCGCCGGCAGAGGAGGGGTGGCCCCCTCCCCGCTCTGCGGTGCGGTCCAGCGACAGACCGTCAGAGCGCAGCGACGCAGCGCCGGGAGGGAGGGATAGGGTGGCAGGGGACGGAGCGGCAGCAGCGGCGGGCCCCGCGGAAGCGTCGTATCGCTGTCCGTCCCGCGAGTCCCTGTGGTCAGAGGGGGCGTCCTCACGGCGTCCGCTGCGGCTGCCCTCGTCCCTGCCCCTGTCGGCCTCTCTGTCGCGATACGAATCTCGGCTGCGGTGGCGCGTGTCGGAGCCGCCCGCGTCGTCTCGCCTGCCGCTGTCGCGGCCGTCTCTGTCGCGGTGGGAGGCGCGAACTCGCTCCCGGCTGCGGCTGCGGGAGCGGCGGGCATCGGTGTAGCCCCGCTCCCCGCTGCTGCGGTGGCCAGCGTCGCCACCAAGCCCCCTGTCATCGGCACGGGCGCGCTCAGCGCGGCTGCTCCCGCTGGCGCTATCAGTGCTGCGCTCCCCGCCGCTGCGGTCGCCGCCGTATGCGACGCCATGAGCCGACGCCGCGAAGCTCGCTTTTCGGCTCTCCACCTGATCTAGAACTGCCGCATTCACACCGCCTGGGTGCGAAGGGGTGTCCTCAGCACGGGAGCGGTAGTGCCGCTGCGGCGCCGACAACTTGTCAAGCCCTAGCAGCGATCGCCCAGCCGTGCCGGAAGCATCTGCGCCGACGGCATCCGGTAATGGCTTCCGCTTGATTAAGCCACCGGGCCGTTTGCCGTCCGTGCCTGGTAGAGAGTGCACGTCGTCGAAGGCGGGCGGCCGGCTGTCATTCGAAGACATGTCGCTCAACCACGCAGCGGCGGGCACCAACAACTTGTGTGAGCCCTACGACTGGACGGTGCTCGCTTAAGTCTTCTGGTCCATTGCTCTCTTCAACAACAACCACCCCGACACCAATTTCAGAGTGCTGTTGCTCGATGGCTGCTCCACGAGGGCGTGGCAGGGCAGGAACACCGGCGATGTCATGGACCAGTCTGGGCATCCGGGTCGGCTCGAATTTCCAAGAGCATTTTCACAACTTTCCAACACACCCACGCAGAAAATGTCAAAGGATTACTGAATGTATGCGTTGCGCTCGCCTTTGGCACAGGTTGACTTCCGGGAGGGTCACCCAGTCAGTTGATGCGCGCGGTTGGGGGATCCGCAACCGTTTCGGATCAGTTTGACCGCGCAAATCGTGGGCCGAGGGGATTCGTGCGCCGTGTCAGGTCTGCACCACCCGAGGTAGCTTTGCTTGCTGCGCATTCGATTTCCGATGGCGACGTCGGAGGCCGCAGCGCTGCTTTTTGCGGCCGAGCGGGGAGCAGTTCAGAGCATCCGAGACTGGTCGGCACGCGGAGGGGACGTCAACGCGCCAATAGGGACCGAGATGGTGAGTTGTTGCCTACCAAGCCGTATTTCAGCACCATGGGGCCTGTCCGGGCGGCGCCTCTCACCCGCGCCTGTTCGAGGGCTAGAGTGCCGTGCAGGCTTCTCCGTTGGGAGCCTCTGCCACTCCGCTGCAATGGGCGGCGTACCACGGGCACGCGATGGCTGTGCGCTCGCTGCTGGAGTGCGGCGCGCGCGACTTCCGGGCTCCGCACGCAGCGGCGCGGCAGGGGCACAGCGCGGTGCTGGAGGCGCTGCTGGAGTGGGGCATGGACCCGAATGCAGCGGACGAGGTGAGCGCGTGCGGTGTGGCGTGCAGACAGCGGGGCATGCGACGGCGGCGGGTGGCCGTCGTATTAGAGCAGCGCAAGGCGACGCTGTGGGATGCGGGCAGCTCCCTATGCAGCCGCAGGCGACTCACCTGCCGTTGTGGCCGAATGTGTGGGGTAGTCGCAGGCAGAGTGCGGCTGCTGCGGTGCGGGGCGTTGTAGTGCCGATGGGCACGTGTGAGCTGGGCG
>Ga0208629_101042_pt1 | contig 11806 bp, 7 predicted proteins | sample LakWasMet19_HOW5_2_FD_183865 | JGI IMG/M metagenome (GOLD analysis project Ga0208629, IMG submission 183865) | Freshwater sediment methanotrophic microbial communities from Lake Washington under simulated oxygen tension - Sediment Metagenome... | ecosystem: Environmental > Aquatic > Freshwater >...
AGGGTACCCCCCGCTCTCAGCGCCGGAGAGCGTGCACGGGTTCGCGCGGCGCGAGTACCCGCCGTAGCTCGCCGCCGCGGCCGTGGGCAGGGGCACCGTGTTGACGCGGTAGCGCGAGAGGGGGTCAATCTCATCCAGGTACAGCGGCGCCGCGGCAGTACTGAGCGCCGTGCCGCTGCCGCCGCCCAGCGCGTCGCCGCCCGCGCGCAGCACGATCAGGTTATCGGGCCGGAAGAGCGCGGCCTTGTTGCTGACGGACGGCGTGGGGGTCACGGAGCGGGAGGGGGTCATGCTGGGGGTGGGGGTCGGGCTCGGCGCCCCCGCGAGGGGGTCGTACGGGGGCAGCGCGACCCCCCGGAAGACCGCGGACGAGGAGCGGACCTCTGCGATGATGCGCTGGCCCGCCAGGCCGCCCGTGCCCGGCGCGAAGCGGATGAGCGCGCTGCCGACGGGCACGCCCGCCGCCGAGGTGGTGAGCCGCCCCGTCACGATGTAAAACACCCACTGCGCGCCGTTGGAGGAGGGCTCCTGCCGGCTCGCGATGCTCACGCCGTCGCGGCCGTCCAGCAGCGACGTCTCGACGGCCGGGTCCTGCTCCGTCCAGTAGTTCACGCCGCGCAGTGTGAAGCGAGTGTAGCAGAACAGGCGCTGCGGGGCGGTGGGGCGGTTCTCGAGCACCCACACCTCCGTGGATTTGGTGAAGACGAGGCCCACGATCGCCTCGGACGTGTCGCCCAGGTTCGGGTCCTCGAGAGACAGGAACGCGTTCACGGGCGCGCTGCCGCCGCCGCTGGGCGGCTGGCCGCTCGCGTTTCCGTACCACACAATACCGTGCTCCGCGGGGACGACCGCGCCCGCGACGCTGCCGTTGTCCGCCGTGAGGCCGTACAGCGTGTTGGAGAACCAGACGAGGTCGCGCACCTCCACCAGGCTGCCGTTCACGGAGCGGGCCGCAGACGACCCCGCGACCCCCACGGGGAGGGTATACAGACCCGCCTTGCCCGCTGCCGCCGCCGCAAAGGCGGCGGGCAGGGACAATGAGAAGGGGCGAGTGCCGAGGAAGGCGGCCGCGTTGCGCGTGCCCGCCGTGGCGGTCGCGGCCGTGACGGACAGGTAATCCAGCGCCGGCGAGCTGCTAAAGGTTGACGTGTCCAGCACGCCGTCGAAACGCAGCGTCGCTACAACGCGGCCCACCGCAGCTGCGGTCTTGGAGCCCGGGTCGACCGTGCCCACGCCCGCGGAGTAGCACGGGAACACGAGGAAGCGGCCGTCCAGGCTGTTGGTCGCGAGGCCCTCCATGTGCCCCGTGCCCGGCAGCGTGCAACCGAAGGCGCTGCCGCCGCTGTAATCGGGCGGCACCGCGATCTGATTGAGCACCGTGCCGGCGCTGGGCCCGCTGGTGCCGTCGATCTCCAGCAGCGTCAGCGCGGCGGTCGCGGCCGTCAGGGGCGTGTAGCTGCTCTCCTGCCCCACCTTGAGCACGATCACGCTGTCACTGCGGAAGCGCGCGACCGCGGGGCTCGCAGAGGGCGTGATTGAGGCTGACGCCCCGCGCGTCAGCGACGCTGAGCGCGACGCCGTGGCGGTCACGGTCGCCGTCGCGGTGGTGGAGGGCGTGGGCGTCACGCTGGGGGTGGGCGTCGGGGAGGCGAGGGTGGGGTCAAAGGGGACCAGGCTGATGCCGTGGAAACTCTGCGCCGTCGGCGCGCTGCGAATCAGCTCCGGCACGCCGCCGATCGACGGGTAGAACCGGTAGATCGCCACGTCGGAGGCCAGGAACACCTTGACGCGCTGGTACACGTCCCACGTCGCGGCGATCGAGTGGAAGTTGTTGCTGCCCACCGTGTACATGGTCGGCCCGCTCCAGTTCTCAAAGCTGTCGGTCGTGGAGAACCGGAAGAGCGCCTGCGCGGCGTTGCGCGAGTACGTCACGACGGCCCACGCGTCCGCGTTGGCGGGGTTGTACAGCGCGTCGCCCTGCGGCCGCGCGGGCGTGAACGCCACGTCCAAGAAACGCGCGTAGTCCCAGTTCCAGCAGGCGTTGTAGTTGATCTTGCGGCTCGTCGTGGTGGCGCCGCGCGGGAGGGACGTGTCGCCCGCCAGCCCCGAGCTCGGCATGAGGCGGTACACGCCGCCGGAGCTCGTGCCGGAGCCCCAGTTGCCGCACGGGAACGTCGACTGCTGCGTGCCCAGCGGCACGTACAGGCGGCTGTTGTACGCCGCAAGGGCGCGCACGTCCTCCCGGTACCAGATGTCGGTGTTGAACACGGGCGTGGCGGCGCTCGCGAAGGTCGCGCGCGTGCTCGTGTACATGACGCCGCCACGCGCCTTGACGTTCGTGTCCGCCACGCCGCCGGAGATCCAGAAGTCGGTGTAGTTTGCGGACAGCACCGACGTCGCGACGCCGCCGTAGTACGCGTAGTCGCCCACGCCGCCCACGCGCACCACGTTGGTGGCGTACGTGCCGTTGGCGTACAGGATCACGACGTGGCGGGCGAGCAGGTTGGTGCCGCTCGTCGTGTCTGTGTACGCCTCCGCGTCCGTGCACAGCAGCGTCGCGTACCGTCCGTCCGTGGACAGACGGACGTACCCCTCGGAGGTGCGGCCGGAGAGCGTGCAGCGCGTCTGGCCCGCAGCGGCCGCCGCGGTGGCGTACCCGGGCAGCGCGATCGTCTGCACCGTCGCCGTGGAGAGGGCGGTCGTCGCGTCCATTTCGTCAACGTACACCTCGCCCAGCCCGTAGTCCCAGCTGTTCTTCGCCACGCGCATCACGATCAGGTTGCCGGGCTGGAAGTAGGTGCTCGTGCCGCCCGACGCCTGCTGCAGCTTGCGCTGGCGGCGGAGGTACTCCGTCGGCGGCGAGCTCGCACCTGCGGAGGAGATGCAGCCGCCCACCAAAGCCGCAGCGAGGAGCAGGCACGGCCCGGCAGCGGGTGCGCGCATGGCTCGGCGGTGAAAAGGTAGAGGGCGCGCACAGCAGGGGTGCGGGTGTGCGGACATACGCAAGCGCAGTGAAACCGACGTGAAGAAGGTTAGGTCGCCAAGTCGAAAGAAACAGCACCCAGAGGGCCTGGTCAAAATTACCGGGCAAAAGAAACAGTGAGCGAGGCAGGCTGCGGGCAGATGCGTCGAAGCAGCACCGGTGTGGAGGGTCCGGGGTCAAAGTCGAGGCGGATGCGGTGCGACCAGAACCCGGTGCAGTTGTGCACGCGGCTGCTGGCGCAGCAAAGCCAAAAGCGCACTGCGGTGAAGCTACTGCTGGCAGCTCCTCGGTGGCGTTGCTGCGCCGGCGCCTGCATCCGAGTCGGTGGTCTGGCCCCGCACATTGGAAACGAGCAAGACGGAGGGACGATGAAATGGGGGCACCGAAAAACGCGCGTCCGGCACCAGGTGCGCGCGGATCGTCGAGGCGGAAGTCATGCCACCACCCTCGACATTGATTGCATCAACGCGTGGGCGCGAACACCTGCTGTCCTTGCGACACGTGCCATCGTCTTTTCGTACCCGACTGCGATCGAGCTTCTCGCCAAAGAGTTGCGCAACTTTCGCCGAACGCTCCGCCCCGCCGTTTCGTCCCACGATGAGGCTGACCAAGTTGGCGCTGCTTTGCGGCGTTGTGATGCTGGCGGCGACTGCCACGCTCGCACGAGCAGACGAGGATGTCGACGTCGCTGTTCCCGAGATCGATGCCGACGAGGGCATCGACAGCGGGCTCGAGGAGGTTGACGAGGACATTTCCGTCGAGGGCGCCGCCGGAGGGAAGCAGCCTGAGATGACCGAGGAGCAGCGGGCGATGGTTCGTTATCGACGCCGGGGCAGGGTGCGAAGCTGCGTTGCTGCGATGGCCCGTTGCTGCTGCAGAGTGCAGACTGCGCCGTCACAACACGAACGGCAGCCACAATCCTAACAGGCCTTGGCTGCCTTCCCGCTGCGTGTGGCTGGTGGTGCAAGGCTCAGCAAGCTCCAGTAGGGAGGCATGTGTGGGAGCCTCCTCGCTCCGGACATTGCCACTGCCTTCTACTGCGGCGTCGTGGCAGTTCGTCGCCTTGTGATCGTGTTTGGAGCGGCTCGCCGGCTCACGCTGCTGTCATGCAAGCTCAGCACCTTGCCGGCGGCGCCAGTGTGGCATCGCTGTCCTGTTGTCCGGGAGGCTCACAGCCCCTGGCAGGGCGGACGGCTTGGCCGTGACGGTTACCGACAAGCCGCTTGCAGGAGTTGTGGGCTGGGTGCTGTGGCAGGGCGTCTGTGAGGCGGGGCCACAGGCGCCAAATACCACTCGTGTGATTAGGCGGTGCGCGTGGCGCGCAGAGTGGATGTTTCCGCAACCACACGGAGCGATGCCTCAGCGGCGGCCGTTGTTCCGCTTTGGCAAGTGGCTGTGGCTCTCACCGCTCCGCTGTGCCGCGTGCCTGGCAGCTATGGCCACCGCCGCCTCTTGTGGGGTCTCCACCTGCTGCTGCTCCCGTGGCCGGCCGCTTCTCTGCCCTCCGGTCGCATCCGTCGTGTCGAGTGGTTTGTCGCCAGAACCCTCCGCGCCTTTCCGCTTCCCACCTCTCCCTCGTCAGCCATCTCACCCCATCGGAGGCATGTTTTTTGCACTTCTCGCGTGTCTTCCTCATGGCGTGTCTGACTCCCTTCGGCAGCCACCATCCACTACACTTCCGTCTGACGGTCTGAGGATGTCGCTGCCGACTGCCGCAGTCAGTTGCCCTGTACCCCTGCGCCCTCACTCACCGGCCCTCAACGCCTGTCCCCTTCCCCGCCCGTCCTCCCCCACCCCCACCCCCCACCCCGCCCCCGTCCCTGCAGCAAGCCCGCCTGCAGCGCGCCATGATCCGCTACGTGCTCGAGGTGGCGGAGCCCTCCTGCGCGAGCGAGCTGCGCGAGGTGCTCTCCATGACGGCTGTGAGTGTGGACGCAGATGACGTGCGGTGGCGCTGTGGGGTGTTGTGGGGAGTGCTGTGGAGTGCTGTGGGGAGCGCTGTGGGGTTCTGTGGAGATCTGCGGGGTGCTTCGGAGCGCTCGCAGAGGGAAGGGCAGAGGCAATGGCAGACGTCCCCTCTCCTGCTTGCCTCGTCCCTCGTCTCCCTCTGCGCGCGCCCCTTCTGCCTCGTCCCACGTCCCACTCCCCGCGCGCCCCTCCTGCCTCCTTCTTCGCTGCTATCCCCTCCATGTGTCCTGCTCTTCTGCCTCCCTTTTTTTTGCCCCCCTCCGTGTGTCCTCCCCGTCTCCCCCCTGCAGGAGCAGCAGGAGGAGCGCAAGGCCGCGACGGAGGGGCGCATGCTCTCCGAGGAGTGCAACACCGAGGTCAACAGCAAGGCGGCCGAGTTCAATAGCAAGCTGCAGGTGAGGGGGGCAAAGACAGCCGATTGACAGACCGACTGACAGAGTGACAACATGACACACCCCTTGCCTGCTGCGTTCTGCGGCAGCCGCCTTGCTCTGTCCGCTGTCTGACTGCTCAGTTTCCCACTCCTCCGTCCACACCCACCCTTTCACGCACCCACACTCACACACACACACATGACACACCCACCCACGCGCCACCCCCCGCAGGCCGGCGAGATCGACACCGAGGCCATCATGGCCGGCGAGGAGCCTGGGATGATGCCGGAGGGGAGCGAGGGCGCGCCCGCCGCTGCGGCGCCCGCAGTGGAGGACACCCGCTCCACCACGCCCATCGTCGGCGCCGTGCTGCTGTTCGCGCTCGCGCTGGTGGGCGCCCTCTACCTCTTCGCGGGCGCGCAGCACCGCAAAGTCGAGAAGTACTGGGCAGAGCACCCAGAGGAGCGCCGCAAGCACGAGAAGAAGATGAAGGCCAAGAGCAACGCGCCCGCGGAGTAAAGGGGGCCATGCAATGATTCAGCAGAAGGCGATTATGATCGCCGCTGAAGACGCGGGCTCAGAAGCTGGTGGCCTGCAGAAGGCGTGTGCAATGCTGCTTGATTGAACGCGAGGGCCCCGGCCGTGTACACCACACCCGGCTGCTTCGATACAGATACCACGAATGCAAGACAGCCCACGTTACATATTCGAACGTTCGCGCTAGCGCGGGAGACACGTGAGATCAAATTGTCACTCGATTCTTTGGGGCTGGCGCGCGAGGCTTGATGTACGTATGCGACGTCAGCGTCGCAAGTGAGGCTCTTGCGTACGTACACCCGCGCAAGCGCTATCACGAGCACAAGTACATGAAATATATTTGAAATTTGTGATTGTGAGATCTCCAGAAAGGAGGAACTATACGGTATCGCGCTAGATCTCGCCACGGGACACAAAATACGGAGTGCGGAGACTTCAACTTGCGGTCGCGATTGTGTTCTTGATCGATGTCGCCGCGATGCCGTGTGTTCGCCGCGCACTTGAAGGCGCCCGTTGGCTCGACCGACAGGTGCGCGCCCCGCATGCGCTACAGCTGTTGGACAGCGAAGTCGCAGCTCTGTTGGATGCGGCAGCAGCGAAGCTGAAATTAGCTGGCAGTGAAACCGGACGCAGCGGCAACGGAGCCGAAAGCGGCTGCGACGCAACTGACTGACCAGCGAGCCCCAGCAACCGATACCGCAGCGAAGGCGGCGATTTGCGAGCAACGAAGGCAACACTGGGGCTGCGTTCTGATGCAAAGCCCACCTCGATTCTGCAGACGCCAGTGCTTCGCAGAGCGCGCATCGCTGACAGATAGGAGAGCGGCCTGCAGCACGCCGCTTGCGGGGGACCGCCAGCGCGCTAGCTCGCACGCCTCTTGAGCGAGGAGTGTAGTTACGACAGCATGGTGGTGTCAGGGCGTCACGTGGACGAACTGAGCTCGTCGACACGCTGCCAGCAAATGGTTGCAGTCGGTGAGCAAACAGCGGCGACCGCTTGCGCGCTGATCTGCAGCAGCGTCACGTGCATCTGCGCAGTGCTCCGCAGGTCGCCTTGGACGCTGACGGGGTTGCCAACAGCCTCGCAGCGGCTAACTCCTGCTGGAACTCCAGGGCTGCGTTGGAGCCGAGACACGAGACACAGCCGCCGCGCCAGCCAGGCGGGAATGCCATTCGGCAGAGAGGCTCGACGTCAGTGCTGCAAAGCACCAGCAGCCGGCGCAGGAGAATCCGCCGGGGTCTAGGGTCAACGGTTCACCCAGCGCACTGCAGGGAACACAGCAGGCTTGTGAGCCAGAGGCGTTGATGGCTCAGGGGGTCAGGAGCCCAGCAGCCTTCCGAAGCCCAGCATAGCTCGTGGCGTGCCTGCCATGCAGCACTGGTGGGCTAACTGAAGCTCGACGGACGCAGCAGTTCAGAAGGAGGCCGAGGAGCCGCAGGCGTACGTCCGGTGGCCGGTAGCCTCTTGTGTGATGAACTCAACCTCGCAGCGGCGCTGCCTAGCGGCAGCTGTCCCGTGCGCACTGTGCCAAGCGGGAAATCCCCTTGATTCAGAGCAAGCGGCAATGCCTGCGGTGACGCAGCAGGCCAGCCCTGACAAGCAGCAGCTGCGACGTCGGGCTGCTGCTACCGATGTCGTATGCGCTACTACGTGTACCACGGCGACATGAAGGCATGGCCGGTATCAGGTGGCCGCAAAACATGGGCTGCAGCCGCGCAACCCCTCCTCCTCTGTGGCGGACGCAACAGATGCAAAAGTCTTGACCACAACCAGGGGAGATTGATGAGCTGCGGGTTCGTTTACGTTTGAGGGGCCGTGCTGTCAATCGCTCATACTGGACGCGATGCCCACGCCACCCGTCTCAGCAGTCCATTCCCCAAGAAAATCTCCCTCCTTTCGCCTGGGCTGCCTTAGCATCCCATGCCTGGGGGCATCATCATTCCGCCTCAGGCAGCAGGCCGCCTCAGAAGCCCATTCCAGGGGGCATCATCATACCGCCGGGCCCGCCCTCCTCGCCCTCGCCCTCCTCCTCCTCCGCCTCCGCGCCGCCGGGCAGCGTGCCGCCGATGACGCCAAGCCCGATCACGAAGCGGTTCTCCTGCGCGCCCAGGCGCGCGCCCGCAGACCGGACAGACTCCTCGGTCACAGCGACGTCCGCAATAATGTCGCTCCACACCGCCGCACGGGCGGGGTTCCACACCTTGGCCAACGTCATGACGCACGCCGTGATGGCGGTCGGCCGCGCCAGGTGGTCCGGCAGCTCCGAGACGTCCTTGTTCCAGGGGGCCGGCAGCGGCGCTGGGCGCCGCGCACGCAGCTGGTACTCTGCACGCACAGCTCGTGAGAAGGCCTTGCTCCCCTTGGCAAGGGTCGGCCGCGTCTTGGCGATGTGCGCCGCCGCGTCGGACCAGATGCCCATCTCCAGCTCCGTGGTGGCCTCCATGGCGCGGACTGCCCGCGCTGCCGTGACGCCAGCCATCGGCGCGGCGGCCAGGATGCGCTTCTCAAGCTTCGCGACCTCCTTGTCCCCGCGCCCCAGCAGCGCTGCCAGCGTCGCCTGGCACGCCTCGTCTGTCACGCCGTGCGAGGAGAGTACGGAGCCCGAGTCGTTGTTGACGAGGGACTGCCAGACCTTTGTGATGTCGATGCGGCCCATGCGCATGCCACGCTGCGCGTACGCGAGCATCGCCTGCTTCTGCTGGTTCATGGCAAGCGGCAGGTCCTCCAGCTTCTCCTCCGCCAGATCCGCGATCTCACTCATGACAGCAACGAGCGTTTCTCTGGGCACGGTGGCCGCCTTTCCCGCTCCTTTTGCAGGTTTTGGCTTGAGCGGCAGCAGCCCCTTCTGGGTCGCTGCCACCACTCCAAGGCACGCCAGCGTGGCAATCACCGCGCTACCGAGCAGCACAGGGATGTCCCGCCCACTGCTGGCGGAGCTGGAAGGAAACATCCTGCTGTCCAATCACCCGCCGCGATGACCTGCCGCCAATGGTGCGTAGTGCTGGTCGGTGCGTTTTGGTCGGAGCTGCACACAGGCCGGCGTCGAGTGCAACCGCTAAAATTACGGCGGGGAGCAGATTATGGTTGTTATTTTGCCAGTGTTTCGCCAGCGATTTGCGCGATCCGACATTCCGGTTCTGCACCAGAGTCCTGCGTCTGCTGCAGAGTCTTGGAATCAATAATCTCGCGCTGAATCAAGAGGCAATCTCTTGCGACCGTGCACATCTGCTGCGAATTGAATGAAAAACCGTGTGTTGTGTACTGTTGCGGCCTGGTCCTCTGGCATTCTCGCGTCATACGGCATCCGCACCGGGCCCGCACTGCTTCATTGAGGCGACTCACACCATGTCGGACGAGGGAGCAGGCCGCCGGGCAGCTGCCTCCATTGTGTCGGGACTCATCTTCGGTGCCGCATGGTGGCTGCTCATTGACGGGTACTCATCTTGCCAGTATCAGCCTGGGGCGGACTGCTCCAATGCAAGCGGGTCTGCGGGCTACGCCTGGCTGCCACCCTTCGGCGCCACGCTTGCCTTTGTCATGATCAACGGCATGAAGTGGTCTGACTTGAGAGGTGAGATCGGGCCGTGTGTGGGCCGCGCGACTGAACTAGGCCGCAATGTGATCCCAGGCGGTGAGCGTCTACAGTACGTTCCGGTGACACTTCCACACGCCCCTCCGATGCAGCTGACGAAACGAAAGACGACGTTCGCGGCGCGGCGCGCGCTCGGATTTTCTTGCTATTTGCGTTGCTAATCTCGGTCTTCTCGATAGGCGGCGGCGCTTTCGTGAGTGACACAGAGCCTGTTCGGCTTGAGCGTGTTCGCGTCGGCGGCCCTCGCCAGTATCGCATGGGGCGCTTGCGAGGCCGCGGGCGGGGCTCTGGTGTGAGATCCAACGGTTGCGACAGTGCTGCTCGGACATTCGAGTCCACCATCCTCCCCGCTGCGGCACCATCATGCAACACCTGAGCGGTTCCTGCGCGGTTCCACCCTCCTCCTCCCCGCTGCGGTACCACCATGCAACACCTGGGCAGTTCTTGCGTGGTTCACCCTCCTCCTCCCTGCTCTCACGCACAATACAATACAATACAAGAAATTCAAGTGATCGCACGCGATTCCCTGCATTCCCTGCATTGTATGTCACACCTGCAGGTCATGTCTGAGAAGTTCCTGCGCGTGGCGGGCCAGTACAACTGGGCGGGCGTGTCGTGCTTCGCGTCCACGCTCATGATCACCATAGCGACCTTCATGCTCCGCTTCCTGTCGCTGCCGCCCTCCGACGCGTACGTCTGAGCAGGCGCCTGAGCGGTTGGGGCCGCGCCTGCCGTGCGATTAGCGCAGCGCGCAGGGCATCGGTTTGTACCCAAGGCACCAAAGTGCCTCGTTGAAAGCGAACCGCCCGTAGTGCGCGTGGGGCGGCTCACAACCGTGCCGAGACACTGTAAGCATCCGTCGATGCTGGGAGCCTTCGCTGGGGCGGGTTGATACTCGCTCGACTCCGCCCTTTCCGGACTGTCAACGCAGTGGAAGCGTCCGCATGCGCTGCATGTTTGCGCCATGTGCGCCTAACCGGTGGACAGCCGGCACCTGCGGGCGCGCGCGCACCCGAAGCGCAGGCTGCGCCTTCGTACTCCATGGCCGCTCGCTCGGCACATTGGAGCACGCCCGCCGAGATGCCAACCGGTGAGCAACAGGTGCTCAGCAGGTGATGCGACCGCTGTCAGCTGCCGTTGTGTGCAGATTTGTCGGACGGGTCCTGCGCTGCAGCTGCGCTGCATTTGGGTGGTCGCGCGATGGTGGCTGCCGACCCGATGTGAACGTTCATCGGCAACTGCATCTCGGAAATTCGTGGATCGTCGAGGCAGCCGACGCGTGACGCAATTACTCGAGCTCGAATTTCTTGCACAACTACCGCAAAGGTCATGCACGTCCACTACGTGACCGGATTGAAACGCCAGTCGAGTCTTTTGGCGGTGAAAATGAACTGTAAGCATCAAGCGCTCGACATCCAAATACGACCCCGGGCCGCGTTGCCCGCAGCTCCCTGCCGACTTGAGCTCGAGAAACCGTCCGGTCGCCCTTGCACCAGTGGCAGGGCCCTAGATGCGCTTCGTGTTGCCCGCGCCCTTCGGCACCCCGTCCTTCCAGTCGTCCATGCGCCGCTTGCGCGCCGTCGCCTCGTCGAACTCGTCCTCCCCGACGCAGCCCTCGCCCTCAAGACCTGCGCAGACGGACGAATGGGTGTGGCGAAGCGGTTGGAACGACAGCTGGCAGTGTCGCGATGCGCTGTGATGAAAGGTCAGATCTTCGTGCAGCTAAAAGGCCAATCGCAATGAGGATGCAGAAATGCGACAGTGGCCCTTCGGAGTGAGGCACGCCGCGCCCCTTCCAAAGCATGCTGTCCAATGCGAGAAGACGCTTCCACAGCCGCTGCACGCACGCCAGCGCCCAACAGCCAATCCGCGCCGCACCACGCACAACCGCGCCGTGGTCGCCTGGACGCAGGCAAACACAAGCTCAAAGCACAACGCTAACACTGCACGCACCGGAGGAGATGATTTCGTCGAGGCTGCGGCCGCGGCCCTCCACCTGCGCCTTCTCCCGCGCCTCGCGCTCGATGCGCTTCGCCGTCACGATGTCGCCCCAGTCCTCCTGCGCGGGCGAAGTCGGACAGAAGTTCGGACACAAAATCGGGGCGGGCACACGAGTGGGGCGAACAGACGAGCGCCGGATAGCAACGTGGTACGAGCGAAAGGTTGGAGAAAACGGGGCGAGAATCATCGCCACGCGACCCACCATCTCCATCGTGGGGCCCGGGAAGGGGTTGTTAAACACGCCCGCCTTGACGGTCTCGCGCGTGATGGTGTAGGTGGGGTCGATGCGGGCCACCTCCTGTGGCGAGGACGGAGAGGAGAATAGGGGGAGGAAGGAGGGGAAGAGGGGGC
>Ga0208629_101044_pt1 | contig 11797 bp, 12 predicted proteins | sample LakWasMet19_HOW5_2_FD_183865 | JGI IMG/M metagenome (GOLD analysis project Ga0208629, IMG submission 183865) | Freshwater sediment methanotrophic microbial communities from Lake Washington under simulated oxygen tension - Sediment Metagenome... | ecosystem: Environmental > Aquatic > Freshwater >...
CCTCGTGCCCACGCCCTGGTGGCGCGCCTGGTGCGCTTGGGTGGGTGGCTTCTCGCAGACGGCAGACGTGGCGCCGTGCATCCGCCTGTACAGGGCCCGCGGCACAATGGGGTTTCGCGCCGATGAGACGGACGTGCAGCGGGAGTACGAGGCGATGGGGGCACGCAGCGTGGCAGCGGTGGACGGTGCGGTGGTGGAGGGCGCTGTGACGGCGCCCGGGCCCATCGACACGCGATCCCTGCTGGCCCCGCTGGATGCGCAGGACCCTGCGGACGCCGCCCTCGGCCCGGCGCTGAACGCTGCTGCGCCCGACGGGGCGGACGAGAGCGACGCTGCGGGCTTCCCGTGGCGCGTGCGGGAGGGCCTGCTGGAGGGCGAGGACTTTGAGCTGCTGCCGAGGGCTGCGGTGCGTGCCCTGACCGCCTGGCACGGGCGCCGCGGCCCGCTCATCACTCGGCGTGTGGTGCCCATTCCGTCGCTGCACGATGACGACGACGACGAGGAGGACAGCGACGGGGAGGGCGCCGGCGCCGCTGGTGGGGCGGGGGCGGGGAGTGGCGGCGGGGCGGGCGCTGGCAAGGCCGGCGTGAGCGCTGCCGCTGCTGCCGCGTACGCCAGCGAGCGGAAGGCCAAGAAGGCTCGCAAGGGCAGCCATGTGATTGACATCTACCCTCACCTGCACCGGTACGAGCGCCCCGGGCCCGTGGGGGCGCCCTTGGCAGCTGCTGACGGCGCAGGCGCCGCGGACGGGGCCTCTGCAGCTGCGGCTGCCGCTGATGCCGCTGCTGCGCCCGCAGGTGCGCAGCCGACTGTCGCAGCAGCTGCAGCCCCCGCACACCGCTGCAGCGCCTGCGCCACGCCCGTCGGCTCCTCCACGCGCTGCAGCGCCTGCAAGCAGGCATACTACTGCAGCGAGCGCTGCCAGCGCAGCCACTGGCCGCACCACAAGGTTGAGTGCAAGAAGCTGCAGGCGCAGGCCAAAGCGAAGGAGGAGGTCGCTGCCGCCTCAGCCGCGGCGGCTGAGGCGGCGGCAGGCGACGCTGCTATCGCGCACGCCCGATCCGGCGGTACGTCGGGCTTCAACGGCCTCGTCGGCCTCGTCAACATGGGTAACACTTGCTTCATGAACAGCGGCCTGCAGGCCCTGTCAGCGGCCTGGCCCCTCACCTCCTACTTCCTGGCCAACCGCTGGCAGGAGGAGCTGAACACGACCAACCCCATGGGCACCAAGGGCAAGCTCGCCACGGCCTACGCGGGCCTGCTGAAGGAGCTCTGGTTCTCGCGCCGGGGCAGCCGCGGCGCGGTGGTGCCCATGGAGGTGAAGCGGGCCATCGGGCGCTTCCAGGAGCGCTTCAGCGGGTTCGCGCAGCACGACGCGCAGGAGCTGCTGAACTTCCTGCTGGACGGCTTGCACGAGGACCTGAACCGCGTGCTGAAGAAGGAGTACGTGGAGGATGAAGAGGGCCTGGGACGGCCAGACGCCCTCGTGGCCGCGGCCAGCTGGGAGAAGTACCAGCGCCGCAACCGCAGCATCGTCGTGGACACCTTTGCGGGGCAGCTGAAGAGCACGCTGGTGTGCCCGCAGTGCGAGAAGGTGTCCGTCAAGTTTGACCCCTTCCACATGCTGTCGCTGCCGCTGCCGACGTCTCAGAAGCGCACCGCGCTCATCCGGCTGGAGCGGCTTTCGTACGATCTCAACACCGCAGGGGGAGCTGGCTCCGGCGCCGCAGATGGCAAGGGGTCGGCCTCCCCGGGCGGGGCTGCGGGCGAGGGGGGCAACCCCTGCCGCTGGCTCGTCCCGTCCGCTGCCGTGGCCAGCGCCGATGTGTTTGCCTCCTGCACCCCGCGCGAGGCGCCCCTCACGCGCGAGCACCGGTACGACGTAATTGCAGTCACCGTGGACAAGGCGGACAAGGCGGCGCGCGTGTTCAAGGCTGCCATCGCAGGCGAGACGGGCGTGCCGCAGGACCGCTGGATGCTGTACAAATCCCAGGGATCGGGAAACCTGAGCCTCATCCCAGACGCCGCAGACGTGGCCAGCATCTGTCCGCGCGACCTGGACCAGACCCTCTATGCGGTGGAGCTGTGTGCTCCTGCGGTCCTGCCGCCCGCAGACTCTGCGGTGGACCGAGCCTGGGGCGGCGCCGCGGCGGCCGCAGCTGAGTATGCGACCGAGGCGTCGGCGGCGGCAGCGAAGGGCAAGGCCGCAGCGCAGCGCCGTGCCGCAGCAGCAGCGGCTGCGGGCAAGGACGCGGTAGCTGCGGGGGCGGCGGAGGAGGAGGAGGAGTCAGCGTTCATGCCGCCCGAAGCCGCAGAAGCCGCCGCCGCAGCGATCGCTCGCACCGCAGGGCGTGGCCTGCTGCCCCCCTACTTCAGCAGCGGCGCGGGCGTGCCCCGGCTTGCAGACGCTGCCGCCGCTGCCGCTGCAGGCGTGGGGAGCCCTGCCGCCGCAGCCCCTGCGGATGCGCTGGAGCATGCTGAGAGGGTGCTGCTGCTGGTGGAGCATCAGGTGAGCGCAGAGTACGGACTGGCAGGCGAGGTGCGGGCCGGGACCGCCTGGGACCCGCCCGCCCTTGACGTCAAGCCGCTGCTGGCGCGCAGCGACTCACACGGGCAGCCGACCATCGCCTCGCTGCCGCGCTGCGCCAGCGTGGCTCAGGCACGCATGCTGCTCGCCCGTGCCGTCATCCCGCTGCTGGACTTTGATGCCTTCTTGGCGTGGGCCAGGGTGAAGGCCGTCGAGGATGCGCTGGGGAGGGCCAAGGCACGCGCCAAGGCAGCAGTCGCAGCAGGCGCTGCTGCAGGCGCAGGTGGTGCCGCTGCTGGTGCGGGGGCTGGCGCACCAGGCGGGGAGGCTGGTGCACCAGCGGCTGCGGCTGCCGCCGCCGCTGTGGAGCTTGATCCTTCCTCAGATGACGTGCTGGCCATTGCCGAGACAGTGGCCGCCAGCGATGGCTTCGTCCTGCTGGAGCTGGCGCGCCGCCTGCCCCTCGCTTACGTCACGTCGAGTGCTGCGGGGCCCGCCGCCTCAGCCGTCAAGCCACACTGGCTGCCCACGTTTGAGACGGGGGGCGTGGAGGCCAGTGAAGCGGGCGCTGCTGCCGGTGCCGAGTATCCGGAGGTGGTGGCGGCGATCTCGCGTGCGCTGCCTGCGCTGGCCCCGTTCCTGCAGCCGCAGGCAGATGCCGCGACGGCGCCTGCTGCAAACGGGGTCGCCGGCGCTGCTGCCGCCGAGCCCGCCGCCAGCGCTGTTGTCAAGGCTGGCAGCGGCAGCACATCGGCTGCTGGCGCTGCCTCGGAGGATGCGCGCTGCATCCGCATCGACGCGGCAGCGGCTGGTAATATGCCGTTTCGCAGCAAGGAAGCGAGCGCGCTGCTGGCGTCCAAGGGCGCCTACACCTTCTGCCAGCTGTCCGTCTTCTGGCGCGGCATCTGGGCGTCGTTCCTCAGCGAGGAGGGCTCGAAGAGCCACCGCCTCACTGCGCAGGCGGCGAAGGCTGTGCGGCAAATCCAAGCCCGGTGAGTGCTCGGCGCGAGACAGCTGCTTTTAGTCACGACTAGGAATGGCCCACCGGCGAGTGATGCACATTCTTCTATCGGACGGCCCCGTTCTCACCTGGCATGTCCTTGTGCGTCCGCCTATTGTACTTTCCCCCTTGTGTGTGTGCAGCGAGGCGAGCGCCGTCTCCGTCTCCCTGGAGGAGTGCTGGGACCGCTTCACGCAGCCAGAGACGCTGGACGAGGAGAACCAGTGGTACTGCCCCAGCTGCAAGGACCACGTGCAGGCGCGCAAGACGCTGGAGGTGTGGTCGCTGCCCGACGTGCTCGTGCTGCACCTCAAGCGCTTCGAGTGAGTGGAACGCTGTGCGGGCGGGCGGGGTTGGGCGCGGTCATTGGACTTGATGTGTGCTGGCGGGGACGGCCAATCTGACCAAAGCGGCCGACCATTGCTCGCATCGAACGTCCCCCTCCGCTGCGTACTTGCACCGTTACTCGTGTCTCTGTCGCTCTTTGCATTCCCGTCTCTCCCCTTCTCCGTGCGCAGGGCCCGTGGCCTCATCTGGCGGGACAAACTCACGGTGAAGGTTGATTTCCCGCTGCGAGGGCTCGACCTCACGCATAAACACCTGAAGAACGCAGCTGCAGCAGCTGCGGCGGCACCAGCAGACACAGTAGACAGCGCTGCATCGGCAAGCGCTGCTGCCGTCGTTGGAGACGCTGGTAGCGTGGACGGCAGCGCAGCGCCGGCGAGTCTGACCGTCGCGGGTGGCGTCCCAGGCGTGGACCCCGCGGTGTACGACTGCTTCAGCGTCGTGAACCACTTCGGGTCTCTGTCCTTCGGGCACTACACCGCCTTCTCAAACCACGTCGCCGCACAGGAGCCAGCCGCCATCGAGGGCAGCGGCAGCGATGAGCCGCCTGCAGGCCGCTGGTACCACTTTGACGATGACCGGGTGCAGGAGGTGGCGCCGACAGGCGTGGGTGGCCCTGCGGCCTACATCCTCTTCTACAGGCGACGCAAGACGCCCGGTGCAGCAGCGGTAGCTGCGGAAGCTGCTGCTAGCGCTAGCGGCTCGGGGACTGCTCTGCATGCGGAGAAGCCGGCCGCTCCTGCGCTGGGCGCTGCGGTGTCGGCTCCGGTGCCTGTCTCTGCCGTTGCAGACACCGTGGATTAACCGGTCGCGGCTGCCACAACACGGGCACACAGCTCTTTGTCAATAGGCGCGTGCAGAGGCAATAGGAGCCCGCCGATGGACGGAGTGTTTGCTTCGCGCTGCCTGTGCATGCCTTGCTGCTGCAGCAAAGGCTTCATGATCAACCGCGCTGACGGTTGGGCTGCGCAGATCTTAAAGCTTTTAAGCCTTGATCAAGAGTTTACGTAAACTGCCAGCCGGTTGGGCCGTTTCAAACCGGCAACGCATTCCGCTTTGACCAAGTCGACGTGTGTCTACGTACGTCGACGTGAGAATTCCGCATGCGGATACTGCTGCTCGAGCACACAGTAATGATGTCCGATCTGCGAGCCCTCGTGTCCGACAGGTACCTCATCGGGTCGTACTGATGATGAAGCTTACGATTAGCGCCGGCCAGGGCGCAAAGAACTTGCAAGAGCGTTCGGCCGCGAGGCTCGCGGGCGGTTTGGACTGCGCGTTACAGGTGATCCCGTCTGAGCGGTCTTCGCAATTGCAAGCTACCCGTGTCGACGTTGCATGATTGTCTGCAAGCCTCAGCACACAACGGGCGCCTCGCTAGCGGTGCTGGGGCTAACAGCCGCGATTGCGGGGGACGCGTCGGGCGATTCAGAGGCAGACAGCTTCGGCGCCTCTGTTTCCTTACTTACTTTCTGCGCTTCCGCCACGACAGCAGCTGCACCCTCAGCTCGCGATGCACCGCCTGCTGACCCACTTCCGCAACCACCCCGCGGTGCATCCCGCGTCTTTCCGTTTCTGGCAAGGGCAGCGCCTCGTACAGCCTTCGCCGCAGCCACGGCTTCGCTGCCTGCCTCGGCCGCACTCGGCGGCAGCGGAGCCACAGGCACCTTCAGCGCCGCAGCCTGCTCCAGCAGCCACTCTGTTACAGCGCGCAAAAGCGTGCGCTGCGGCACCTTGCCCGCGAAGGCGTGGCGTGCTCCTTCCACCACCAGCAGCGTGCTGGAGGGCTGCGTCGGTACAGCGCAGGTGCAGTCGCTCAGCGGCGGCAGCGATGGAGCCAGCGGAAACAGGGGATGGGGGCGAGCCTCTCTCCGTGGAGCAATCGCAAAACGAGCCGTGTCTCTGCACAGAGAAGCATCCGACGATCGTTCGGTGCCGATAGGCGGGTCTGACAGCGAGGCACCCGCGTGCGGCTGAGCTGCCGCAGCTGCACCGCTCTCAATAGCGTCCCCGTCGCCGACTCCCGCAGCACCCTCAGCGGCGCTACGACCGCAAGCCGCACAGCGCCCGCGCCGCGCCGCCGCCATTGCAACCGCGTCGGACACGGGAATTACCTCATCCTCTGCACCGTGAGCGTGGAACACAGGCACGCTGGGAGGGATGGCCCGCACGATTGCAGGCATGCTCATGTGATGCCGCACCACATCAGCATCCTCGCGGCTGACTGGCAGGTCGCCGCGCTTGCTGTGCCACGTGAAGGCATGCCCCTGCACCGGGTCGTCTACAGCAGCCTGTTGCTCCGCTGAGAAGATGCGAGCAAACATATGGGGCATTGTATATCGCGCAGCGAGCGCCGCCACCGCAAGCACTGGCCGTCCCAGCTCAGCACCCCAGGCAGGGAATTCAGCAAGGATTGCCGGAGATGCCGCTGCCAACAACACGCCGTTTGCACCGCGACTATGGCCAACAAGACACCATGGGCGCAACCCATCCGCTTTCAAGGCCCGTAACACAACGAGCAGGTCGTCGCAGTCGTCCGCGAAGCCGCTAAAGCGGTATTTGAATTCTGGCTCCCGCTCATCGGCATGAAACCGAAAATCAAAGCGATAAACCGCATGACCAGTAGCCTTGTGAAGTGCTTCTTCCAGGGCCGGCGCAAAGTTATGGTCTCGATGAGACAGGAGCCCGTGCGTGAGGACAATGCACGGCCGCTCTGATTCAGCGCAGGGCCTCGCGGCTTCCAGTAGTGTGCCTGTCAGAGCTACACCACTCGGTCTTATAATGTGGCAGTCGCGAGCAGGCATCGGTCCGGTGGTTACGCAGTCGCACGTGCACGAATGTTGAAGTGATGGAGCCGGCGAAATCCAGCGCACACTCGCCGAGGAACAGATTTTCAGTGTGTTGGGTTGCTGGTGTGCAAGCCAGAAACGATATTGCAGCAAGGAAGATCCGCGAGTCCCCCCGCAGGTCGAGTCTCGAGCGCCTCGGAGCGAGTCGTGCTGCAATCTCCAACAGGCAGATGAAGTCGCTGACTTTTTACGCGGCCTGACGCAGCGTACACAAGCCCTCCACATCGTTCCGCCAGGCTTCAGTGAAGGAGTACTGATTTGGACTTGAGTGGTAACGACTCTGGCGAGTTGCCGTCATTGCGATCGTTGTAGTCCAACGTTCAACTGCGCGGTCAGCTGCCTGTGTCGCACTGGTTCTACCAAACCGCCCCTGCTTTCAGCGGTGCGATCATGAGAAGATATCGCTGCATCCAGCGATGGCTGCCCGCTGCTGCTGCAGCATCGGCGACTTACCTGGCTGGGCATCGCGCCGCAGTTTGCGAACAATCGCCTGCGGCATCGCAAAGCACATCCTCTGCGAGGGACGCCCTGCAGGAAGTGCCAATCGTGGGAGGCCACGCTGGCCTACTTGCTCGTGCTGGTCGCGTATTCAAACCTTTGCCTGCTGGTGTTCGGGGGCAGCGCGAGCTTGAGTTCTACGAAACAGTCAATCGTGCAGAGCGCCGACACGACCCACCTGCGTGCTTCATGCCGCAGTATCACGGCACATGGGTCCGCGACATGGAAGACGCTGTAGATGCGGAGGAGGGCGAAGACGTGGACAGCTCGGGCGTGTCGCGCGAGCGCGTGCCCAGCCCAGCGCCTGATTCCTCTGCTGCTGGGGCCAGTGAATCCAGCAGCGGCAGCGGACAGCAGTACATCCAGCTCGAGGATCTGACTGCGCCCTTCACGCGCCCCTCCATCATGGACATTAAGGTGGGCGTGCAGGCGTGGGACGAGGACGCGCTGCCGCCCAAGATCGGCAAGGAGGCGTGCAAGTATCCCACCCAGCAGCTCGTGGGCTTTCGCATGACGGGGATGCGGGTGTGGGACCGCCGCCACGCGGTGCGGCAGCTCCCCGACGGCCGCTACGAGAGCTGCGCGGGGCACTTCCGCGAGCATGGGCGCGCATTCGGGTACAAGCTGACTCAGGCGACCCTGGGCGACGGCTTCCGGGAGTTCCTGTTCGACGGGGAGCGGGTGCGGTACGAAGCCGTGCCTCCGTTCCTCGACCGCCTGCTGGCGATTCGGCACTGGATGGCGAGCCAGGCGGAGTTCCGCCTCTACGGCAGCAGCCTCCTCTTCATCTATGAGGGCGATGTGCAGCCAGGCGCGCCGCCGCGGGTGGACCTGCGGATGATCGACTTCGCGCACGTGTGGCCCATACGGCAGCCCGCTCAAGACGGTAGCGCAACGGCCGCTCTCGACGCGAATCTGGAAGCCGGGCGGCCGACGCGGACAGCTGCGCCTACTTCGGAAAGCGATTTCTCAGCATCCGAATCCGAGCATGAAGCGGGAGTGGCGCTGACAAGCGAGCAAGACGACGGCCATGTAAACACGGGGAGCAGCGGCAGCGCTGAGGGCAACGCGGCCATCGCTCGCAGCTCGCTCTCCGGCGCGACAGCCCGCCGCAGTAGGGCCGCCCCGGTCACGAGCGACGAGCGCGACTCAGGATATCTGCTCGGTTTGGACAGCATCATCAACTATTTGCTGGCGCTGTTGGCAAGGAAAGAGCCAGAGTTGGCCGCATGGTACCAGCTGAAGTGGGAGGAGCAGGACCGCTTGCCGGGCAGCCGTCCCGTGCTGGTGCACGGACATCATTTCCATCACACGACGCCGGAGGGCGACGCCGCCGCCCTGTCTTTCACGCCGCGGGGTGCAGCTGCAACTGACAGAGCTCCCGCACCCCTGCGGTAGCATGCGAACGGGCGAAAGGAGTCCTTTGCTGCTGGTCGATGTTGGTAAGCCCGTCGTGATCTTTGAATTACACGCTGCCTTGAAGCCGCGTTTGGTTGTTGTTGTTGTTGTTGTTGTTCAGCCCACCCCTGCTGCGAGTCTTCATTTCAACAACACGGGCGGAATGGAGTAAGCTTCTGGTGACGCGACTCGATCGCGACTGTCGCTCCGTCCCTGGTTTCGCGACGTTCGTTCACGCTTGCCAGGGTGTACTCATCCGAAGTTACGTGCCCAGGACCTGAATTCACATCTCCGCCACCGTGTAGCTTTGCGAAATCCTCGTTTGTCTCGGTTTCCTTGCACCGAGGCGGAGGACGCTGGCCACCCATCATGACGGAGAAGCAAGCTCCGCTCTTACTGGACAAAGGCACTGCTGAGCTGCTGGATAAGGCCGGGACGCTTGACCTAGCGTATGAACGATCGCTCAACATGACTGAGGACAAAGAACACGTCGCCGCCGAATATCAGTACAGCCGAGCGGCGTACCTCATCATTTTGCTGCAGGGCTTCGGCCTTTTGCTGCCCTGGAATGTGATGCTCAACGCGTGAGTCCACAGATGGTATCGGTTCCGATGTCGCACACTAAAGGCCGGGCGGCTTCGCTGCGTGCATCGATCATATAACACACACGGTGGATGCCGAGTTCTCACTTCTGCAGGATCTCGTATTTCCAGATGGAGTACCCTTCCAACGCCAACGGAATCTCCTTCTTCCTGACGGCAGCGTACATGTACCCCCAAGTGCCGCTGCTGCTGGTGATGGTGCAGTTCGGCAGCCGCCTGTCGTTCAACGCGCGCATCCTGACGTGCCTCGTCATTCAGACGGCTGCCATGGCGCTCATGCCCATCGTGGCCCACACCAGCATGTGGACGACGCTGGCCATCGCGTTCGTTCTAGGCGTGACCTGTGCCATTTTGCAGAGCAGCTTGTTTGCGCTCACGAGGTGTGTGTGCGATCTACTCCTTCGCCGAAAGCCGTGATGCACCGCTCTGGCGCTGTGACCACCCGCTCTCGCGGGGGCATGCGCCCCTTCCTGGAGAGCACGTGCCGCTCGCTGCGCAGCCGCCTCCACCAGGATCTCGCTTCGTCATTGCTCCCTCCCCTCGCCCGCTTTCCTGCCTGCAGCGTGCTGCCCGCCGTGTACAGCCAGGGCCTCATGTCGGGGCAGGGCATTGCAGGCATCATCGCGACCGTGGCTGAGGTGATCGTCAAGGCAGCCGTGCCCAGCACCACGCACGCCTCGCAGCAGACGTCGGCGCTGATCTACTTTCTCTTCTCTGCGAGCACCCTCGTCGCCTGCATCGTGACGTACGTCTTGCTGATGCGCATGCCCTTCACCAGGTACCACCTCGCACGCAGCGGCGCAGGCATCGACGGCAAGGCGCGCGCCCCCGCGGCAGCTGCCGCTAACGACGCCGCCATCGCGCGCAGCAAGAGCTTCGAGATCCCCGCGTCTCGTCGCAGCATGGAGGATGCAGAGGTCGGCCTCCTGGGCGGGGAGGCGAACGGTGCGTGCACAAACCCGCGGCTTCTGCCGCCGCCTCGCGACACAACGAGAGCTCCCACGACGCCCACCTGCCCTGCCCGCTACTGCGTTGCATTGACGCTCGTTTTCCCATCCATCTATCTGCAGAGGCCGAGGTGCCCTCCAGCACCTGGCAGGTGCTGCGAGGCGTATCCACGATGGCGCTGGCAGTCTTCGTCGTGTTTTTCGTCACCTTCCTCGTGTTCCCCTCCGTGGCGCCGTACGGCCTCGTCTTCAAGGGCACGCTGGGGCGCATCAGCATGACGGACGACTGGTGGAGCGAGATCCTGCTGCTGCTGTTCAACGTCTTCGACACCGTCGGCCGCACTGCACCCGCCTTTCTCATCGCCCTCACGGGCAAGTGGCTGCTCGGGGCCACCTTCGTGCGCAGCGTGACTGTGGTGCTCTTCGTCGCCTGCGCCAAGGCGTGGGCGCCCGCCTTCAACGACATCATGGCCCTCGTTGTGATGATCGTGTTCTCCATCACCAACGGCTACTTCGCGTCGCTGTGCATGATGTCGGGGCCGCAGGGCGTGCAGCCCAAGGACAGACAGAAGGCCGGCCTCATCATGAGCCTCGCCCTGCAGCTGGGCATCCTCACGGGCTCCAATGTCTCCTTCGCGTTCAAGCCGCCACAGACGTAGGCTCGCCTCCACAGCCGAGCCCCGCGCGCCTGCAACGATTGGGCTCGAAGCATCATGATGCCTCGCCCTCACCGCGACCTGTGGGCGGCGATGCGAGCGCATTTCGAGGCAGCTACGCGCGCACCCCAACGTAACACTGGCTGGTTTCATTGTCACCTACGAGCTCGATCTTTGCTTAGACAGGCGAGCGTCGCGACTCATGCATATGCTTTGTCTTGGCATCCAGACCCACGACTGGCATTGTTGCAAGTTGAAACCCTTCAATCGCTGCGTGTCTTGATCCGGAGTAGTGTTACAAACGATCTGACAGAAGGTAAACTCGAAACGACGGAAAAATCGGTGGTCGTGATCACATATGCATTGCTATTAGAATTCTTGGGGAACCTGATATATTCGACAAGCGCACGCCTTTGAATTGGAAAGCTTCAACCACAAGGGCGCATCGTAAGGGCAGATACGTAGCGCCAATCCGCAACTACACGCAGCTAGCAGCGCTGTGTCAACACCGCCCACCGGCGGAGGTCCGCCAGTCTCGACGACGCAGCAGCCGAAAATCAAGGTCGGCAACGACATCCTGCCTCTGCTACGCTGCCTACATCATCACTGGCGCCGGCAAGATGACACTGCAAGCCGCTCTGCCTGTCAGCAACGTCCAGCCTTCACTTTGCGAAGGTGATCATCAGCGTGCGCATGGCAGTGTGCAACCCTGCGTCCTGGACAGGCAGCACGATGGCGTCTGTGTCGCTCTCGTTGTGATGCGAGTGCCACAGACCCGGGGGCGTCACGAAAGCGCTCCCTGGCGTCCAGTCCGCACGAGTGATGGGCGGCAGCAGGTTCCCCTCGCCATCCACCTCGGCCGCCATCAGCGTGTAAGTGTTCGGGCCCGCCGACACGCACAGGTCCAGAGCGACGCTGTTGTGCTTGTGCGGCTTCTGCACTGTGTGCGCGGGCAGCGCGTTGTACAGCGCCCAC
>Ga0208629_101045_pt1 | contig 11774 bp, 11 predicted proteins | sample LakWasMet19_HOW5_2_FD_183865 | JGI IMG/M metagenome (GOLD analysis project Ga0208629, IMG submission 183865) | Freshwater sediment methanotrophic microbial communities from Lake Washington under simulated oxygen tension - Sediment Metagenome... | ecosystem: Environmental > Aquatic > Freshwater >...
CGGGCCTCCATCGTCCGAGAACTGCGCGCATACGCTCTCGAATCCGCGCTTGCACCGGTCGCTGCATTCCCGCAATATTTTCAGAAGCCGGGCCTGCTGCCCGCACAGGTGTGCCGACGCACCTTGCCATCCTCCAGCTTGAACTTGCCCTCCTCGCCCTGCTTGAAGGTGCGCACCACCTTACCCGGGATGTACATCTCCTTGGCATCCGGCACCCAGGCCCAGCTGCCCGCTGCAACACGCACACAGCGACACCACAACACACACGGCAGTCATTCGAAGCGCACAGCAGCACCGAGACAGTGCAGGCGACAAAGAAACCCTACTGCGACATCAGAAGCAGGCGGCCGCGCAAATGAATCGAACCTTCGAGGGTGATCTGCAGCACAAGTGATTGAGCAAACACGGCGAAAGAGACCGAGGGGTGACACGGGGATGGCGGGTTGCGCGGCGGGACGCGTATCCGCGCCGCGGCGCAATTGCTAGCCGCAGAGACCACTGGGGAATAGCAAGTCCATTCGAGAGCGAGCAGTTTCCAGTTCATCCACGACTAAATTGGCAGCGGATTTACTCGCTGCCATGCATGGAGCTACACGCCCGGCCGTTCCGGGAATGTGAAACCTGCTGAAGAGCCGCGGGCGGGAATCCGGAGCCGCCCCCGTCACCTCGCCGCCGCATCGCCGTTGAGATACTCACAGCTGCCATGGCTGATGGTCGCCAATGAGGAGTCGAGCAAGCTGCCTGACAGGCGAGCCCCGCGGTACGCGGTGGCGTCAATGAAAGTCACACGAGCAAGGGCGAATCCCGACGCTGAAATCGCGCGGAATGTAACGCTCAAGACGTCCTCTTGGGCGCCACACCTCAGCCACAATTGCGCGCGTTGGCCGGAGCAAGAGGGGCATCCGAGGCTCGACCGTTTGTAAGAAGACCGAGAGCGAAAGAGGGAACGAGAGAAAGTGGCTGTCCGTCACAACGTTTTTCGTGCCTCGGAGGCACGAGCGAAGATTGTTGGCAGCGCGCAGCCCGGGGAAGCAGCCGAAGGGGGTGGGGTGATAGCTGCGCTGCTCCGCGTGGATTTGCGAGGACTTGACTTCGCAGTCGTTCGTTCCGGTCCAGCCTGCAGCAAAGGAACACCACGAAAACGCACCGCGCAGCAAGGCACGCGACACGCATGCAGACCTCATGAGACAAAGAATGGGGTCCCCTGAACCTGGGCATTACGGGGCAGGTGGTCATGATGATCCTGAGGCTGCGGACGCCAAGGTGTCGATCGGTGGGGCGCCGTTGCTCCCAGGCGCAGGCGCGTCGAACATGGTGTTCAGCTCCGTGACGGGTGTCGCGCCCAAGGCCGGGCCTTACAAGCGCGCGGCGGGTGCAATCGCGGCCAGTGGTATGCTGCTGTTCATGTTCACGAGCGAGACGTACAGCTACGCCATCTTCGTGCTCATGCTGTGCGGCCTCGGCCTCACTTTCGCCAAGTACCTGTCCGACTGGCTGCTCAGCAAGGACGACGGCACACCTGAGATGCGCGAGGTGTCGAACCCCATCCGCGAGGGCGCGGCGGCGTTCTTGCAGACGCAGTACGGCGCCATCGCCAAGATGGCCGTGGTGGTGACCGTCGGCATCTTCATCTGCTACCAGCTGCGGCCCTCCGACATGGCCGGCGGCGTCAACAGCCTGAGCTCCACCACGCTCGGCTTCCTGGCGGCGTTCTCCTTCGTCATGGGCGCGGCGTGCTCTGCGGCTGCGGGGTACGTAAGCATGATCATCGCGGCGCGCACAAACATTCGCGTCACCTCCGCGGCGCGGCGCGGGTACATGGAGGCGCTCGCCATCTGCTTCCGCGGCGGCGCCTTCTCCGCGATCCTCGTGCTCGCGATGTGCGTCATGGGCGTGACGCTGCTGCACACGCTGTTGCACACCATCTTCGCGAACGACTTCGAGCCCGGCAGCCACGTGGGCGTCGCCCCCGGCGACATCCCGCTCCTGTGCGTCGGGTACGGCTTCGGCGCCTCCTTCGTGGCGCTGTTCATGCAGCTGGGCGGCGGCATCTACACCAAGGGCGCGGACGTGGGCGCGGACATGGTGGGCAAGATCGAGGTGGGCATCCCCGAGGATGACCCGCGCAACCCCGCGGTCATTGCAGACCTCGTGGGCGACATGGTGGGCGACTGCGTCGGCTCCAGCGCGGACATCTTCGAGTCCATCGCCGCGGAGATCATCGGCGCCATGATTCTGTCGGGTGCTCTGGCGCGCGAGGCGCGGCTGACGTACCCCTCCGCCTTCGTGTGCTTCCCACTCATGGTGCACGCCTTCGACATCATCGTCTCCTCCGCGGGCATCCTCTCGCTCGGCGACGGCGACCCGCGCACGATCCTGTCGCTCGGGCGCGGCGGGCTGGGCAACGTGAACGAGCTGGACCCGCTGCGCATCATGAAGCGCGGCTACGTGCTGTCCATCTCCTGCGCCGCCGTCGTCTTCCTCGGCCTCACGCGCTGGCTGCTGTACGAGCCCGCCGCGCCCAGCGCGTGGCTGCACTTCTTCGGGTGCGGCGCCGTGGGCATGGTGACGTCCTACGTCTTCATCCTCTCCACGCAGTACTACACGGACTACCAGTTCGAGCCGGTGCGCTCCATCGCCGCGGCGAGCACGACGGGGCACGGCACCAACATCATCGCGGGCGTGGCGGTGGGCATGAAGTCCACCGCCATCCCCGTGCTCATGGTCTCCTTCGCCGTCATCGTGTCGTACATGCTGGGCAGCACCAGCGGCGTGGGCCACGGCGCCAACGCGGGACTCTTCGGCACCGCGGTGGCCACCATGGGCATGCTCTCCTCCGCGGGCTACATCCTCGCCATGAACAACTACGGGCCCATCGCCGACAACGCGGGCGGCATCGCAGAGATGAGCGAGCAGCCCGAGGCGGTGCGCGACGCGACAGACAGACTGGACGCAGCGGGCAACGTGACCAAGGCGATGACCAAGGGCTACAGCATCGGCTCCGCGGCGCTGGCGTGCTTCCTGCTCTTCGGCGCCCTCATGGACGAGCTGTCGGCGTTTGCGGGGCAGGAGTTCCGGAAAGGTGCGTGCAGCGGGGAGCGTGCTGCTGCGGTCCGTGGGGCTACTATGCTCTGTGTGGATACGGAGTTGACCATCGGCGGGGCAGCATGACCTGTGGATCGCCGACAGCCATTTCATCGCACTTCCATGCTCGCTTTCAACGCTGCCACTTCTCCTTCACTCCCCCCGTCCGTGCAGTGGACATCGCGACCCCCGAGGTGCTCATCGGCGGCCTGCTGGGCGTGATGATGGTCTTCTACTTCGTGGGGCTCTCCGTGGCTGCGGTGGGCCGCGCGGCGGGCCACGTGGTGGAGGAGGTGCGCAGGCAGCTGCGGGAGAACCCGCTCATCATGGAGCGCAAGGCCAAGCCCAACTACTACGCGTGCGTCAAGCTGGTCACCAGCGCGGCGCTCACGGAGATGCGCCTGCCGGGCCTGCTGGCGGTGGGCTTCCCGGTGTCCGTCGGCCTCCTCTTCCGCTTCATTGGCGAGGCGACGGGGCGGCCGCTGCTGGGTGCGGAGGTGCTGTCTTCCTTCCTCATGTTCGGCACTGTGGCGGGCATCCTGATGGCCCTGTTCCTCGACAACGTGGGCGGCAGCTGGGACAACGCGAAGGTGCGTAATAATGCATGTTGCATCGCAGGGCGGGAGAGGGGGACTGGTGAATGCTGATGGGGTGGCAGCGTGTGTGGCTCGTCCCCTGCGGCATTGGCCACCACAGCGTTGCTGGTTTCTCCCGTACGGTAGGCTGACATCATCGGGGGTCGCTGACGAATTTTTCCCGTCGCTTCTTTGCACCGCCCCATTCTTGCTCCCGTGCAGAAGTATGTGGAGCTTGGCAACTTCGGAGGCAAGGGCTCCGAGGCGCACAAGGCCGCCATCACGGGCGACACCGTGGGCGACCCCTTCAAGGACACTGCCGGGCCCTCCCTGCACGTGGTCATCAAGCTCCTCTCGACCACCATCCTCGTGCTGGGGCCGCTGTTCGTATCGCGCCAAAAGGTGGCAGAGGCCGCCGGCGCTGGCGACTTTGCCGCGTGAGGCCTTATCACGGATCATTGTCGTGCGTGCATGCCTCGCGACGTGAGTCGTTGTGAGCAAAGCAGCGCCGCCTATCGATGGATATCCTTCGGCGGCGATGGCCCGTGTCGCCTTCTGCGACAGCCGCTTTTCCCCGGCTGATTTGTTGGCCGTTCCCCCGAATTTCAATTGCAAGATGAGTGCAACTACGCAGTTCGCGATGGCACAATGGCCGTGGGGCTGCAACCTGTTAGCTGAGCCTACAGGACGGCGGTAGGAGATATCCTATCCCTCCATCGACACTTACTTCGTTCGACGATCCCAATCAAGCGCCAATATCAGATCGAAGGTGGTCTTTTGAGGCCAACGAGATCGAAGCCGCGTGCATGTGCGCATTGTTAGAAGTGCATATGCGCGCGCAATTGATGGTAAATGAACTGGGATTGCTATCGACGAGGTAATGGTCAGGCGTCCCGCCGATAGTTGCCAACGTGACAAGTTAGCGAAGCGCTTCCCCGCCGTACACGGTGGCACGGGAATGCCGTGTGAGCGAAGCCCAGGAATACGCCGCAGGCGAAGGGCTGTGTGTTGTAGCAAATACGGAACAGCCAGGACACGGCGCAAGGGGGCACAGCAGTCGTGCGAAAGCTTGCTGTCGGTGGGGTGAAAGCTTCCGTCAAGAAGCGCCCAGCAAGATGGCCGCCGGAGCGTCAGTCAAGATATCTACGGTGCCACGTTTCAGCGTGACACCACGGTGTGAACCCTCAGGGCACCTCGGCCGGCAGCGAGCAGCCCTCGTGTGCACAACTCGGCACACGACGATGCAACGCTCGGAGGACAGCAGTCAGAAACACACACAAAAAAACAAGCACAGTGTGCGAGAGGGTCGGAAACGCCTCACAACGAGCGGGCGTGACCACGCCGCGTGCACCTGCGGCAGCGCTCTCACGCGCGGCCTGCAACGTGCCGCAGCCAGCCCATGCGGATGAGCGGCTCTGCGTCGTACTTGCGGACCAGGTGCACCTCCTTCTCGCGCACGTCGCGCGGCCCGGACATGGTCATGAGGCGCCCGCAGTCCCGCAGCGCCACCACCTCCAAGTAGTCCTCCATTGGAGGCTTGACGTCCTGCAGAGGCACGCATGCACGCGGGAAGGGGAAGCCGATGGGCGTGAAGGTAGTGGGGTTGTACCGCCAGGGAGCTGCGGAACTGGCGGCCGGGGGACAGCGCCCGAGGCGACTGGAGTGTGCACACGCCGCTTGTAACAACCGCGAGACAACACGGAGCATGCCAGCACTGCTTCCCGCACTTGCTTGTGACCGCGTGCTGGCGCCCCAACATGCCCGCCTACAGCTGCGACGCCAAGTCGTGCAAACAAGTCGACTCACGGAGGTGATGTCCACGCCCGTGGATGCTACAAAGCGCGTGAGTGCGTCGCTGTACGCTTGAAAGTAGTCCGCCTCTGCGCGCGACATCTTGTCCTTGATCTCGGCAGGCAATCCGGAGGGGCCGAAGGTCCAGCGCAACTCGTCAATGAAATCACACCGCCGGTGGCTGCATGCAATGAGACGAGTGCGAGGCAAACCAGCGCGGTGCCAACCTAGACCTCGCCGAGCACTCGACCGCCGCCGATGTGTGTCCTGCCAACCCACTGATATGCCATAAGGCAGCGCTTGTTCCGCTTAACAGTGGCGTCATACACCACGAACGGGACTTTGAGCCCGATATCTGACGGCAGTTCCGCTTGTTCACTGCAACAACAGCTCTCGCGTGGACAGCTTGGGGCATCGGTTAGCCGGTTGCTAGAGAGGCATGAAGGTGGCGTTGGCTCCGGTACACAGCTCACGCTTGGAGCTTCTCAATTTCGCTCTCCAGAGCACTTGTTTCCGCCAAGATTGCGCGCACCAGCTCGTCCTGCAGCAGCCACCGCCGCCAGAGGAAGCGAGCGATGATCGTCCCAACGGTTGCATTCGGTAAGCGCTGCAGGGACCCTGCCATGATTCAGGAACGGACATTGTAGGCAGGAAGGGCCTCAGCTCCTTTCAACTCCATCAGCAGGTCCTTGGCTTTTTGCCCGTAAACGGTGCCTCCGGAGTGCGACATGATTGCGTCCCGGTTTGGCCGGGCTGGCTTGGAAGTCAACCGCGTCAAAGCACAAAGACAGGCTGAATGCTTTCAAAGTGATACAAGTTCCGCTAATTTCAATGAATGTCGCTTGGTAAACATGATGTCTTTCCGAAATCTTCCGGATTACCGTTTGCTCATTTTTGGGCTTCACAGACGGACGGCCGCCTTCCAAACGATGAAAAGGACGTTTTCGCAAGCACACCGACGGTCACGGCGCATCGGCCTTGACGGATCGGCAGTCTTGGGTCATAGCTGGCACTGTGAGTATTGCCACCTCTCGGAGCATCTGCGACTGGATGAAATGGGCCGAAACCCGAAGAGCTGCTGCTGACTGCTGCCATGAGGACGCTTCACGGCGTGGGGACTACAATCGCTGGGGGCACCGCAAGAAAGCGGACGTGCCTGAGGTCGATATTGCTGCCTGGCAGGCTTCTAGTGGAGCGCCCAGCTGTCACGTGGAGTCGGGAAACATCGCTGGCGTGAAACCAAGTTCGCCGACATGGATGGCCTTTGTCGCGGTCAAGAGTGCCCGACCACGACCGAGCTCCAGAACCTTGCGGTGCAGCTTCGTTCCGAGGCATCGATAGCTCTAGTCTTTTCGCGGCGTGCCAGATTTCGCTACCACACGGTCGGCTGTTCGATGGCTGCGGGGCTGCTGCCGCGCACCTGCTGACCCTCGACACGCTGCCTTCTGGAAGTACGACGCCGCCCGCATTCCGGTCAATGCTGCTGCTTTTGTGACCTGGCTGCTGAACCTGTGGCTGCAGGAGACCGAGTCAGGATGGCTGACGGAAAGGAGATCATCGCCACTGGCGCGGTGGACCAGAACGAGAAGGCGTACCAGAAGCAGCAGAATGTCTTCCTGGGCTACAAGAAGCTGGCCAACAAGAAGGTGAACAAGGCCGGTCTCCGCTGGACTCGCAACGTCGGTCTGGGCTTCAAGACCCCGGTCACCGCCGTCAAGGTCCGTTAGCGCTTCCTCGATGCAGTTGTTTGCTGGCAGGGTGCTGGTGGAATGCCATTCATACCGATGTCGAGTGTTATTATCAGCTGCATCGTCACCTTGTTCAACTCGTCCTGCAGGGTACGTACATTGACAAGAAGTGCCCCTTCACTGGCAACGTGTCGATCCGTGGCCGCATTCTGAAGGGCATTGTCACGTCCACCAAGATGACCCGCACCATTGTCATCCGAAGGGACTACCTGCGCTTCATCCGGAAGTACCGGCGATACGAGAAGCGCCATAAGACGGTCTCTGCCCATTGCAGCCCGGCCTTCCTTGTGAAGGAGGGTGACGTCGTGACTGTGGGCCAGTGCCGCCCGCTGTCCAAGACGGTGCGCTTCAACGTGCTCAAGGTCGAGTCCGCGACCGAGGCCGGTGCAGTGCGCGCCAAGAAGACGTTCCGCGTGTTCTAAGCGCCTGCGCATTCGTCCTGCAGCTATGGAGGCAGCCAGAGCGCCACCGTGGGTGCCCAGTGTCGCTGTCTTCAAGTTGACGCCATAACCCGACATGACCGGCCCTGCCATGGGATGTTCGCTGCTATGGCGTCGATTGCGCCTGTGACGCCGCATGGGCATTGCCGCACCGCTGTGATTGCTGGGTCAGGAGGCTGCTTCCACGCCCTGCCCCCCTCCGTCAGCAGATGCTGCAAATCGTTGTGCGAGCTGGGGATTGCGGTAGCATTCGACACGCCCCGGCCATGCGAGAGCGGGGCACCGCGGAAACACACGAGTCGACTATTCCGATCTGTGCGGAGCTATCGTAGATTTTTGTCCGCTGAACGAATATCGCAGCTCGAATTTCAGTCCATCGGATGCATCCGCCGCTGAGCTTACGGGATGCACACTTCGTCGGAGGGTCGCAACTGCATCAGCGCGCACTTGCGCGAGACAGGTACGAGTCGCCGAAATAAGCCGGCGAGACGTGAGAGCTGGGAGGGCAGCCGAGTGTGCTGTGCATTCGAGCTTGCTATTCAAACTGAGACCTGTGTCACGGTGTCAGAGCCGGAGAGCGCGGCAGCGGTTGTGATCACGCCGACACCCGAGCGTGATGACCCAAGGAGGGCAGCACGCGTCCCGTTCAGTTGCCCCTCCCATGCAGCCACGGCTCTGCGCCTTGCATTCATGCAGCCGCGGCGCCTATGCCTTGCTGGCCTTGGTGTACGCCTCCAGCTCCGCGTCCAGGTCGGCGGAGCTCTTGGCGGGGGCGGCCTCACGGCGCTCGCGGGGCTCGCGGGGCGGCCCGCCAGCGGAGGGGTGCCCGCCACGGCCGCCGCCGCGCCCGCCGCGCGCAGCTCCGGCGCCGCCGCGCCCGCGGCTGCTGAAGCCTCCGCGGGGGGCCTCCTCGCGGTGTCCTGCGGGGCCAGACGCGCTCGGCGCGCGGCCGCCGCGGCCTGCGCCAGCAGCGCCATCGCGGTCGCGCGGGGCGGCAGCGCTGTCGCGGTTGACATACACGAAGGCTGCAGAGGCAGGCCAGTGCGGGGGGTAGTGGGGAGCAGTGGGGCGCAAGGGAGGGGAAGCGAGTGGCCCCAGGGAACAGCGCCGTGCTAAGGAGACGCAAGGAAGCCCGGCTCACACGACAGCATGGGTAGAAAGCTGGCTGCGCTGCGTTCCGCTCCCATCACTACCCCCGCAGCACACTGTCTGTCTCCCCGCAGCACCCACGGCACACTCACGGTTCGAGCCGCCGCGCGCGCCGGCAGCCCCGGCGACCTGCGCGAACATGCTGGGGCCAGGGGCGTAGGCGGGGGCCGCGTGGCCTGCCCCAGCGTGCGCGTGCGGCGCAGCGGAGGCGGCGGCGCCAGCGGCGGGCGCGCCTGCGTCCCCGATGATGCGCACGCGGATGCGGGTGTCGTCCACCTGCAGAGGGAGGACCAAAGAGGGGAGGGGGCAGCGGAAGCGAGGGGTCGGCAGTCGCTGGGAGAGCGAGCAGCGAAACACGCGGTCCCTCAGGGACCGCAGCGTGCCGTTGCAGGATTCAAGAGACGGCGCAGCTGCCACATGCAGCAGAACAGAGCTGCCGTACGGCGGGGCACGACTCCTGTCAGCATGCAACGCCGCGGCAGCACGGCCGGCCGCCTCCCGCCCCGCGGCCGCTGCGCACCTCACGGCCATCGAACTCCTTGACGGCGGCCTCCGCGCCTGCGCGGTGCCTGTACACGATCTCCGCGGCGCCCTTGGGCTTGTTGTTGCTGTCGTAGTGGATGGACACGGTCTTCAGCTCGCCCACCTGTGGGGTCGGTGGGTGGGTGCGGTGATGGTTGGCGGGGTGGGGTGACATTAGGCTCCGGCGAGCGAGTTCCAGGGACGGGTTGCGAGGTTCACGGCTTCACTCCGTACGTGTGGTCGCTTTCTCAGGGGCAAGAGAAAGAAAGAAGCTGCATGCTCGTAGCACAGCCAGCCACAAAACGCTGCAAGCACTGGAGGGCAGAGCGCAGCCCTGCCAACCCCAAACCACCAAATCCTGGTAACTTCTCGTTTCAGAGCGGGGCGCCCCGGCTGGAAGCTGAACAGCACGCAGTATCCGCAGCTGCGCCGCCGGGGCTACGTGGTCCGATAGCAGCACAGCCATCCGTGGATGGCAGCGCTGTGCTGTTCCCCGCGCCGGCCGTATTGCCTCGCTGTACCTGCACGGTTCAGCCCTCGGCGACACACCTGTCCGAAGATCTCACGCAGGTCCTCGGCCGTGATCTCCACGTCCAAATTGGTCACCATGACGCGAGAACCCAGTGAGATGGGCGGCCGAGACACGGGTGGTGCCGCAGCCGCAGGCGGCATCGAGTAAGGGTAGTACCCGCCGGCCGCGTACTGCGGCACAGGCGCGCCGCGCCCCTCGCCGCGGAACTTGTCGTGGCGCCACGCGCCTTCATCGCTGTCCGCATCACGGCCGCCGCGACCACCGCCGCGACCGCCACCACGCCCACCACGCGCAACGTCAGCCCGAGCTGGGCGAGCGATCCGCCCCACAGGTGCGTCCTCCTCTGCTCGCTCCTTTGCCTTCCCACCCTTCATCGGCCCACCGCTCTTCTTCTCAGGCTTCGGCCCACGCTCATCCTTGCCCTCGTCGGCCCTGGCCGCGGCTGGCTTGCGCTCCTTCTTCGTTTCTGTGGTCTTGGAGGCGATGATCGCGTCCAGCGACATCTCAAGGTTCGGGCGTGCGGATGCCATGATTGCAGCGGGTGGTGAACGAGGGCAGAGACCAGGAGCAATGCCGAAACCGTCGCGTCCCTCGCGTGGCCCGCTGATGCGGCGAGCAGCAGCTGCGATGGAAATCGACGGAACGTCTTGTCGGTTGTCTGCGAATGAACCGCGGAACTTGACTAATAGCTCAGCAAGCTGCAAGGCAACGATACATGGTTGTTGCACCCACACTGTGCTTGCTTCAGTGGCTATTGAGAGTGTTCAAACTCCGCTCTCTCTTCGGCAGCTGCCATCGTTGTCCCTGCGTGACACCAAGTTGTTGGGCCCTGGTGGACCGCGTCACGGTTTTCTGTAGCATTCCCGTCCGCGGGCTTTGTTCAATAGTATGGCGGCCGCAACGTCTGCTGGCGTTCCCGTCAAGCTGCTTCATGAGGCTGAGGGCCACCCGATCATAGTCGAGCTGAAGACCGGAGAGCTGTACCGAGGTCATTTGGATGCCGCCGAGGACACCATGAACCTCACGCTTTCAAAAGTCATACTTACTGCTCATGATGGCAAGGTTACAAAGTGAGTGGATGGGGCACGCAACACTTGCTGGGGTCGGATGAGGCGAGGCCGCGGGTGAGCTGATCGGGGCCAATAACGAGCTTCTCAATTCCGCATGTGCAGGTTGGAGCACGTGTATCTGCGAGGGAGTCAAGTACGCTTCGTGGTATTGCCCGAAATTCTGAAGAATGCGCCGATATTCAAGTCAGTAGGGCACACGCTTGCGAGCTGCTGTGCGGCGATCGTCCCAGTGTGTTTCATCGCGCTGCTTGTGAATGGCATCGCTCACCACTCCTGGGCGTTGCAGGAAAGTTGCGGATTTTGCGGCTGCCAAGTCCAAGCCAATGAACATGGCTCGGGGAAGAGGGCGGGGGCGCGGCGGACGAGGAGGTCGTGGCGGCGCTGCAGGTGAGGGCTCGGCCAGCAGCGCCGACAGGCAGACTTCGTAGCTCTTCACGCGCCGCTTGTCGTCGCGTTTTCTCTATCGTCCACGTCATGGCATTTGACTTATGTGTGCAGGAGGGCGTGGCGGTTCGGCTGGTGCGGGCGCAGGTGCTGTGAGATAGAGTGCGATAATTTCAGCTTGCATGCTGCCTGAGTTTGGCAGCGCAGCTCGAGCAGCGCACGACGGGTTGCTGGCGATCGGTCGCCGTCGCATCAGGCCACCGGTGACTCTGCATTGCCCACGGGAGCTGCATTCGGTGGTGCTTTCGCGCCGGCGTGCAGATGATTGGCGGCGCTGGCGTGGCCGAAATGGGCTGCATACTCGCGTACGGCAGTGCAGTGCAGGGTCGGTCGCCAGCGTCTGCTGCGAACCCGGCTTACGAGCAAATGAGAGTCCAAGCGTGCATGGCGGAGCACTTGGTTACCCGAAAGGGCGCTTG
>Ga0208629_101046_pt1 | contig 11766 bp, 1 predicted proteins | sample LakWasMet19_HOW5_2_FD_183865 | JGI IMG/M metagenome (GOLD analysis project Ga0208629, IMG submission 183865) | Freshwater sediment methanotrophic microbial communities from Lake Washington under simulated oxygen tension - Sediment Metagenome... | ecosystem: Environmental > Aquatic > Freshwater >...
GTCGGCGGGTGCAGCTGTCGCATCTGTCGCATCTGCGGCCGGCCGCTTGCGCTTGCGGGCGCCCGCTGCAGGCTCGGGGGCAGGGGCCGCAGACTCGGCGACAGAGGCCGCAGCTGCCGCCCCCGCTGCTGGTGCAGCTGGTTCGGCCTCGGCTGCGGCCGGCGCCTGGGGTGCCGCCTCGGCTGCTGCGTGCCGTGCTGCCTTGCCGCGCTTGGGCGGCTTCGCAGTGACTCCCGTCGGCTCCTCTGCTTCAGCGCTCGCAGCAGGCGGTGCAGCGGCTGCTACAGGCAGCTCTGCGGCTGCTACAGGCAGCTCTGCGGCTGGCTCAGCGGCGTCATCAGCGGCAGCGGCAGCAGCACGTGCCTTCCCCTTGCCCTTCTTGCCCGCAGCAGCCGCGGGTGCTGCTGCAGGCGCAGCCGGGGCAGGGGCAGAAGCAGCGGCTGCAGCGGTGCCGGGGCGTCGCAGGAAGGCAAGGTCATCCTCCTCCTCCTCGACCTCGGACTCAACCCCAGCAGCCCGACGCGCTGCCGCAGCAGCGGCGACAGCCCTGTCCCGCTTGTCCCTGCGCTGCTGCCGCCTCGACGGCGCCGCGCCGCCCTCTTCCTCGTCGCTGCTGCCCGCCCCTCCGAACATGCCCGCGAGAATGCCTTGCAGCCGCGCCTGCTCCGCCCGCACCGCAGCGGCGCCCTCCGCGTCCTTGGCCGCTGCCGCAGCAGCAGCGCCCTTCTGCTTCTTGCTCTCCTTCGCAGGGGCTGCGGCAGGGGCAGGGGCAGGCGCTGCAAGCACAGCTTCCTCCTCCTCTGCCGCCTCCTCCGCTTCGCTGCTCGGCTCAGCCTGGCGCTTGCGCTCGGCTGCTGAAGCACTCGCCGCCTCACCTGCCACCGCTGAGGCGGAGGATGCCTTGCGAGCCTTCTTGCCCGCAGGGACGGCGCTAGGTACAGCCGCTGCGGCCTCATCCACGCTCCCGGCACGCTGCTGCTGCGGCTGCTGCGGGCGCCAGGAGGGGTCGCTCACGCCCCCCCGCACCGGCCCACCCTGCTCCGCGCCGCACACGCTTGTGGCAGTGCGCAGGCGAGTGGCCGGCTGGGGCTCAGGCGAGGCAGCCGCAGCAACGGACTCCTCTTCCTCTGCTTCCTCCTCCTCGTTCGACGCTGCCTCTGCCTCTGCCGCCACATCGCCCGCTTCTTCCCGCTCCTCGGCCTCCTCCTCCTCATCCTCATTCGCTGCTTCCTCCTCCTCATCCTCCGCAGCGCCTTCAGAGACCTCCTCCTCCGCAGCAGCGCCTCCAGAGGCGTCCTCCTCCTTGCCCTCGCCCTCCTCGTCGTCCGAGGGCAGCATCCGCCCCTCCCCGCCCGCCCCCGCACCTTCGCCATCCCCCTCAGGGGAGCCCGCAGCCGAGCCCGGTGCGGTCGTGAACCCAGACCGGGCGGTTACGAACGTGTCGTCGCAGACGGTGCGGCCGCCGCCGCGGCCGCTGCGCCCTGTTCCGCCCAGCACGCCTCGAGGGGAGAAGAAGGCGCCCGTGACGGCAGTGAACGCGGTGGCGCCGCCCACGCTGCGGGCGTCCGCGCCCTCCAGGTCAGAGTCCGAACCCTCCTCGCCCTCACTCTCACCCTCACTCTCACCCTCACTCTCTCCCTCACTCTCACCCTCTTCCTCCTCCTCGCCCTCCGCGTGCTCGTCGGCAGTGCCGCGGCCGTCCGCGGGGCTGGCAGGGGCATCGGCCACCTCCGCAGCAGCAGCGGCGGCAGAGTTTGCAGCGCCAGCGACAGCTGCCGCACCGCCGTCGCCCTCCCTTGCATCGTCCCCATCGTCTGCCGCACCACCCTCGCCCTCGCTGTCTGTGCTCCCCCCATCATCCTCATCGTCGTCTGAGGCGTACTCATCGCTGGCCTCCGCGCTGCCGCCAGCCCCGGACTGCGCATCCGCTGCGGAGGCAGCGCCAGCATCGTTCCCTGCCCCGAGCGCCGCAGCAGCGATAGCGTCGTCTGCGAGAGGCTCTGAATCCCCTGCCCCGACAGTCACCGCAGCAGCAGCAGCGGTCGCACCTCCCCGCTCCTTTTTCTTCGCCTGCCGCGCCCGCCGCTTCGCCTGCTGCGCCGCCTGCAGCGCTAGCAGCTGCTCTGTGCTCAGCCGCGGCGGCGCGGGGGCTCCGTCCACCAGCCCCAGCGCCGCAGCGAGGCGGGCCGCCTTGGCAGCCGCGGCGGCAGCCGACGCGGCAGCCGACGCCTCCGCCGCCCGATCCTGCATCTCGCCGCGGGCGCTGCGCTGCAGCAGGCCGCGTGTGGGGTCCAGGTCCGGCAGCGCCAGCCCCGCCTCCCCGTGGGCAGCGTCACTGGTAGCAGCGGTAGCCGCCTCTGCAGGGTCAGCGAGGACCATGCGGGAGGCAGCGGGGGGCGGCGCAGTGCGCTTGCGCTTCAGCTTTCCGTCCTTCCCCACGCCGCGCGCGGCCCCGCCCTCGGCCTTGGCTGCAGCGCGCTTCGCACGCGCCGCCGCTTTCGTGGCTGCGGCAGCCTGCATGATGGCGGCAGGGGCGCCCCACAGGTCATCGAGGGAGACAGCGACCGGCCCGCCAGTCCCTCCAGCTGCGTCGTCGCCTTCTCCCTCCGCCTCCCCCTCGCCCGCCTCCGCGGCGGCGTCTGCGAGCACCCGTCCGTCCTCTGCCACCCGGTGCGGCACAGTGGACACCTTGACCGTGCGCTCCCCGCGGCGACGCCGCAGCCGCATCACGCCAGCCTTTCGAGCGACCACTGGCGCTGCGGCGGCGTCGTCGGCGCCAGCATCCGCTGCGTCGGCGTCAGCGCTGCCCTCAGTCGGCAGTGACGACCCCTCTGGCGCGGAAGCTGCAGCAGCAGCGGCACCCGCCAGCAGGGCAGGGTAGGCGGGACGAGCTCGCTCCACACGCAGGCGCCGGCCCTGCCACAGCAACCCGTTCACCGCCGTGAGGCTCGTCGGCAGGGCTGGCGCGCCCTCCGCAGCCTGCAGGAAGGCGGGCTGCTTGCCGTGCTTCGGCGCCTTCACAGCCGCAGGAGACGACGCAGGCGCCGCCGCTGGCATGGGCGGCAGCGAGCCGGAAGGATAGGCCAACGTGACGTAGGCGAACCCTTTGAAGGCTGCAAGGACGGGGGCAGTACGAGGTGTCGGCACTTGGGCGTGGCGGAGAGATGTGTGGACGAAAACGACCCCCAGCTCGAGTGAATGCCACATGGCGCTGCATCGCGCGCCCCGAGAACGAAGAAGCCGCAGAACGCACCACCGGTAGCCTGGTCGAGCACGGGCTCCACCTTGACAATGGAGTCCGCCTTTGACGTCTTTGCGAGGCGGCTCGCGATCGTGGTCGCGTGCTCGGCATTGTCAGTCGGCAAGCCACCAACTGCAGGAGGCAGAGTTAAACTGGTAGAGAAACAGAAAGCTGATGTCAACAAGGCGCTACCTCGCGCGCTTCCACAGGGAGGTGCCCAGCAGGTGCCTCGACACACACCGAAGAGGCACAGCTCGTCGGCCATCCTCCAATTCCGAACCACACACAGCGTCGCAATCGGGCGCGATTAGCAACGCATCGCCGGCAACAAGTTCAACCCAAATGTTTTCGCTGGGTGACCAGCTGCTGCTTGGCTCAGATGGAGCGATCGGAGCACGGAACGAACGAGGGTTGCAGTTATGTGAGACCGTTTTGTTGAAACTGTTGGACTCACGGAGTCCTGCGTGTGACGGCCGAAAACGAACGAGACGGAGCCCCCGGACCCTTGCTGGACCCGTCCATCGTATCGCTCTACTGTGCACATTCCCGTTGCCCGCCATTCACGCGGGCGCTGCAGCAATTTTCGGAAGCCGTCGCCGGGCCTCCGACAACGGCAACGCTTCTGCAGCTGCTCTACAGCGCAACGATACAGCGCGGAGCAAGCAACACGCACGGAGGCTGTCTAGCGTTTCGTGGGGTGGCGTCAGTCTGACGGCGACATTGCGACTATCTTCGCGGCGCCCTTGACGACCATGTCTGACGCGGTAGCCGTCGTCGAGCTCGTGCGCAGCTTGCTGGCGGATGACAACACCGAGGCGGAACCTTCTATCGGGGACCGGCTGCGCACGTCGGGCATCTCGCTGCCGCCCGCGGACAGCGTGCAGGTGCTGCCGGGCCAACGGCTGAACTCGCTGGCCCGAGACGCCGGCAAGCGGCTCGCTCAAAAGCTCGCCGGCGGGCGCATCCGTGAGACCGCCGCGCTGTCGGCGGATGGCGACTTTCGGTCCTTCATAACCCTGCGCCTGCGGCTGCGCGAGGCCGCGACGGTGCGTGACAGGATGCCGTTGCTGAGTTGAGGTTGTTGGTTCGCTGCACCGGGCCGCCTCGCGGAGGCGTGCTCTCGGCTCCACACGCAGCAAGGCTCGTGCCGCCAGGTCAATTTGAGCGCAACCCTACTCACTCTGGCCCCCCTCCCCTTCCAGCGCCCCTGCTGCAGGTGACGGCGAGCGTGCGCGGCGCTGCGGAGCGGCTGCTCTGTCTGTCGCAGGACGTCGCCACCCTCATGCTGCGCTACGCAGCAGACGCCGAGGCGGCGCAGCAGGCGCAGGGCACACAGCGCGGCGGCGCGGGCTTTGACATCGCCGGCGGCGGCGGCGGCGGGCTGCTTGACCGGGTGCTGGCCGGCCTCAGTGCCTCCTACGGGGCAGAGGCCGCCGCTGCGGGCACCGCTGCCCGCCTGCTGCAGGCCTTTGCGCGCGCGGTGTTCGCTGTGTCCCGGGCCTCCGAGACGCTGCGGGGCCACGCGATGACCCTTGTGCTGTACAGCGGGGAGGCGCTGCGCCTGCGCAAGCTGCCGTCTGAGCTGCTGGCCTCCGCGCAGGGGCTGCTGGAGGCCCTTGTGCTGGGGCGCTGCGGGGGCGCTGCGGCAGGCGCGGGGGCGCTGCTCCCCGGCCGCGGGCACGCCTTCACGGCCTCCTCCTACACTGTTGCAGGTGCTGCCTTGTCGTACGGCCACCTGCTCTCCCCGCGCTCCCGCCCCGTGCCCGCCCCCTTCAGCCCCGCAGCCCTCGCGGCGCCCGCGGACGCGGCGGCCGCGCCCTCTGCCGGCGGCGCTGCGGGCGGCGGCAGCGGCAGCGGCGGCCCCGCGACGCTGGAGGGCCTCGCAGCACTCGCGGCGGCCATCTGCGGCGGCCACGTGGTCTACACAGCCTATGCCTTCCCCATCGCGGATCGGGCTGTGCCGGCAGAGGTACGGACGCACACCGTGCACGCCGCTGTGGAGGCCATCGCGCGCGCCTGCGAGCTCGCGGAGGGGGCCGTGGCCAAGCTCGCTGTGGCGCTGGTGGAGGCGGAGGCGGAGGCTGCAGGGGCGGGCGGCGGGGCTGTCGGCGGCGCGGGCGAGGCTGAGGCTAAGGCTGCTGCTGAGCAGGTTGAACGGGGGGAGGACGGGGAGGACGGCGGCCTAGCCCCCCGGGGGCTGTGGCGCTCCCCGCGAGGCGCGCCTGAGGCGGGCACGGGTGGCGGCCGCAGGGGCGCAGCGGGAGGTGGCGTGCACGATAATGTGACCTCCCCCTCCCCCTCAGGCAACCTACATGGCCACCCCTCCATGCCCGCTTTCCCGCGCCCCTACATGTCAGCGTCAGAGCTGCTCGCGCTGGAGCAGCAGGCGCAGGCAGGCGATGCGGGCTCCGCCCTCCTCGCGGCCAGAGGGGCTGCTGCCAGCGCAGCGGGAGCGGCTGCGTTGCGTGCACGGTCAGAGGCAGGCGGCGAGTCGATGTGGAGCACTGTGCCGCTGTCGCCGATGCTGCGCTTGCCCGTCCCCGGCCCTCACAGCTCCGGTGCGACGTCGGCTGTCGCCAACGCGGCTGCAGGTGCGGCTGCTGCCGCTGGTTTCAGCCCTGCAGCGTCCACCTCACGCGGCGTAGGCAGCAGTGCTGATGTTGCCTCTGCTGCTGCTGCGTCTCCCGCAGCCAGCGGCAACAGCGTCAGCAGTGGGGCGGTTGTCGACCTGGTGAGCCTCAGCAGCGCCATAGGGCAGGTGAGCTCCGCTGTGGAGACGATGCTGGGCCTGCGGGGGCCGGCCCCTGCGGAGGGGGCTGCGACTCTGAGTGATGGTGCCTCGGGAGCGAGTGCTGCTTCCCTCCTGCCGCCTGCCGGCCCCGTGGACGAGGGTGCCCTCTCCACCCTCACCTCAGCGCTCTCAGCTCTCACCCACGCCTTCCTTGGGGGTGTGCGGGCAGGGCCTGGAGCCACCGGCGGCACAAAGCCCGCATCTACTGCTGCTGCCCCGGGCACAGTAACTGCGGCGGCAGCACCTGCTGCTGGAAGTCGTCAGCGCGGGCTGCAAAGCACCGCCGCGGGTCGAGTCATCCGCTCGCAGGGCCCGCTGCCAGCAACCACAGCAGCGGCAGCAGCAGCTGCCCGCGCCGGCTCCGCCGCCCCTATGGGCAGCAGCAACAGTAGCAACAGCAGCGGCAGCAGCTACGCGGCGAGCTTCCACGCACCCAGCGCCAGCCCCAGCCCTGCTCCCCGCGCTGCTGCTTCCCGTTTCGCTACTACCGCCGCTGGATCTGCATCTGCTTCGGTTAGGCACGGGGCTTCGACGGCGGCGCCGGGCATGTGGCAGTCGCTGTGGGACAGGGGCGTGCCCGCTGCACCGCTGGGCTCCGCTCCTGCGGACGCGGCAGGCGTACGCGCAGGCTCCCACCATACTGGCTCGTCCAGCGGCCCCGCCGCCCTCGCAGCCGCGGAGGGGGGCAGCGCAGGGGGCAGTGGAGGCGGCGGGGGCGACGGTAGCGGCAGTGGTGGGAGTGGCGGGCTGTTCCGGCGGCTGGCCGAGGTGCTGCTGCCCGGTGATGCGGCAGAGGAAGCGGGGCTGCTGCAGCAGCCACACCAGCAAGCTCCCGGTGGCGACACTGCTGGCGCTGGCTCTCCGCATGCCGAGGGGCCCGGTGCGAACGACAGCAGCAGCAGCAGCAGCGGCGGCGGCGGCTTCAGCGGAACGCGCGGCTCGGCCGCGCACGCCCCAGCTACTGCTGCAGCTGCTGCTGGTGCTCATGGTGCCGCAGCGTCCCCTGCAGACGACAGCGCTGTGACAGCCCTCTGGCGGATGCTGGGCCTGTCCACGCAGCAGCAGGAGCAGGAGCGGGAGACGCAGCAGGGGCAGCCGCAGAAGCAGGGGCAGGGCCACGTGCCCTTTGCCGCTGCAGCTGCAGCTGCAGCTGTTGGGGGCGTAGGAGGGTCTGCCTCCGGCATGGGAGGGTCTGCCCCCATCGACGCGAGTGCCTGGAGCGCTGCAGAGCTGTACCGGGCTGTGGTCGCAGCTGCGGGGGTGGGGCTTCCAGCACCCGCACAGCACACAGAGTATTCAGATGGGGTCGCCACCCCCGCCATTGCGTCACGTGTCGCTTCGCCAAGCTCCCCTGCTGTCGCTGTCGGTCGATTGGCAGCCGTGGGAGGCGCAGCAGCGACCGCAGGCGCAGGCTCCGCTTCCTCTTCCTCGAGGCTGTTCTTGCCGCTGCCGCTGCCGCAGCCCCTTGAGGCGGCCTCCCGCACGCCGCAGCAGGTGCGCATGGGACCCGCTGCGTTTGCAATGTCCGCTGCGTCTGCCGGCCCCTCCAGCGGCAGACGCACGGACAGTGCCCGCAGCGCCGCCACCGCCACAGCTGACCTGCGCAGCGGCAGCAGCAGCAGCAGCAGGGGGGTGCGCTCCCCTCGCGTGCACCCGCCACCCGCACCCCTCACCCCTGCGCTGCGGGCTGGAGCGTCTCCCCGCTCAGCCCTCGGCCTACGGGCCGCCAACACCGCGGCAATGCGTGCCGCAGCGGAGGAGGGCGCCGCTGCTGCGCTGGCGGAGGGAGGCGTGGCGCTGGCGGCAGCGGCGCGGGAGGCGCGTCTGCGGCAGCGCAGCCACGGGGAGGTGCGAGCTCGCTCCTTGCGGGGGACCGCTGCTGCTGCTGCTGCTACCGCTGCTGCTGCTGCTGGTGCTACGGGTGCTGTCGACGCCTCGGCCGCAGCGGGCGCGGGCTGGGACGGGGCGGCTTCCTGGCGCAGCGCTGGCGCCGGCAACAGCATCGCCTTTGGCTCACCGCGGAGCGACGCTACTGCTGCTGGCGGCGTTGCGGGGAGCGGGTGGTGGGGTGGCGGGGAGGGCAGTCTGCGTTCACAGAGGGGTGGCCAGGCAGAGGGGGCGGGGTGTGGGTCTGGCCTGCCCTCTGCTGACGGCACTGCAGTGTCCTCCTCTCGTCCTGCCGTCTCTCCCGCCCTGCCGCTGCGTGGACTGCTGTCAGGGGCAGTCACCCCCTTCTCCCCCTCACACGCCGCTGTAGCCGCAGCCACCCCCCGCACGGGGGCGCAGGCCCTCTCCCCCGCAGCGCGTGCGCAGCTGGCGGAGCTGGAGGCGCTGCGGGCAGAGGTGGCTGCTGCCTTAGAGGAGGAGGAGGAGGAGGAGGACGAAGCTGCAGCTGCCTTCGCCGCAGGGCAGCGGGGCGGGCAGCCGGCAGCCGGGCGAGCTGGGTACAGCGTGCAGTGGGCACTCCCCCGCAGGGGCGACAGCAGCAGCAGCAGCGGCCTCCCCTTGCCGTCTCCCGCAGCAGCAGGCTCACAGCAGCAGCAGCAGCCAGCCCCACCTGGCGAGCCCTCCCTGCTTGAGGTGGCGCGCCAGCTGCACTCTGCTCTGCTGCAGGTGCACGCCCTCGCATCCGTGGGGCCCGCTCCGTCCCCCTCACCCTCGCCTGCGGGCTTGCAGCCTGCCAGCCTGCCCCACACGCCAGGCCCAGCCGTGCCCCTGCACCGCAGCGCCAGCAGCCCGCCTCGCGCCGCCGCCCCTGCCCCTGCTGCTGCTACTGCTGCTGCTGCTGCTGCTGCTGCTGCTGCTGCTGCTGCTGGCAGTGTGGGCCGCCACCCTGCTGCAGGCGTGGCGCCCGCAAGAGGTACCGCTGCCCTCCGCAGCCGCACTCGCGCCAGCAGCAGCGTCGCGGGCAGAGGCGCCGCCGCTGCAAGAGGCGCAGGCGGATCAGTCCGCCGCATCATCTCTGTGAGCCCCCGGGAGGGGCAGGGCGGTGGCGATGACGGCGCAGAGGCGGAGACCGGAGAGCAGGGGGAGGGAGAGAGGGGCGTGCGGGGCCTGCAGATGCGTCGCCTGCAGCAGCCGCTCGACCCGCTGCTGGCGGCTGCATCCGCTGCTGCTGTCTCCTCCCTCCACCCAGCCATCACCGGCTGGCGGGCTGCAGGCAGGGCCTCCCCCTCCCCCTCCTCCCCCTCCTCGCTCCAGCGCAGTCCCAAGGCCGCAGCTGGCAGCCTCCGAACACCCGTCGCCCCGCGCCACGCTGCGACTGCGCCGTCAGCATCTGCGGCAGCAGCAGCTTCCCGTACGGGTCCTGGGCGGCTGCCCCGCGGCCGTGTTTCGGTGGTGTTGGTGGCCGCGCCTGCTGCTGCGACAACTGTACCACTGAGCCCATCGCAGCCGCCCGGTAGGTTTGCACCTCAGGAGGGCACAGCCGCCGCGGCGGTGCTGGGGTCGCATGCCGCTGAGGCAGCGACAGCGGCGCAGGAGTTGGCTGCGCTGGCTGCGGCGGATGCGTGGGCTGCAGCCCCCGAGGGCAGCGGCAGCGGGGAGGGTGCAGAGGGGGCAGTGGAGGTGCTGCGGCACAGCTACGAATACCCGGGCAGCAGCAGCGGCGGCCGCTTGACGGGTGGCGACGGCTCCGGCAGCGCTGGCATCCGCGTGCTGCCTGCCGGCCTCGCCGCAAGCGCCATCGCTGCCGGCTACCCCGCTGCATCTGCCTCATCCTCGCCGGTGCGGCAGCCGCCAGGAGCCCTGCCCGCTGCGTCTGCCGCCAGCACAGGTGGGGACGGGGCGCGCGCTGATAGCGGCACAGGGCTGCTGCTGCCGCCGCTGCCGCCCCTCGCCTCTGTCCGGCTGCTTTCCGCAGCCGTCGCCGCGCACGCCGGCGCTGGGCCTGCCGCGCAGCATGCCCGCGCTGGGGCCCACGGCGAGGAGGGGAAGGGGAGCGGAGAGGAGGAGCAGGGGGCAGGGGAGGGGGAGGGAGCCCAAGGGGGGCAGGGGGAGGCTTTCATGTGGCCTGCCGCCTCGTCGGGGAGCGGGTCCGCAGCCCCCATCACCTCCTCGCTGCTGTGGTCTCCGCAGCACTCGCAGCTGGCCTCAGCAGCAGCCGGCCCGCCGCTGCTGGAGCCTTCACACTCCCTGGGCTTCGCCGGCTCCTCCCGCCCGCACGCGGCGCCCGCGTATGGGGCGGCTGCAGCCCCCAACACACCGCAGGCAGCCACGGAGGGCGACGCAAGTGGCTTCACCTTTACCGCCAGCAGCCGGCGCAGGGCTGGTCACAGCCCATCCGCAGACCCCTTGTCTCGCTCCCCCGCTGCCTCCGCTGCCTCGACGCAGCTTGTGCAGCGCGCTGGCAGCCCGCGTGGAGGCGGCAGCCCCTCTGGCACACACGGAGCCTCAGCCGGGTCCGATCGGCTTGGAGCTGCTGCCTCCCCGCACGCCACTGCTGGCCGCAGCGCCAACAGCCCCGCAGCCCGCAGCGCCCGTGCGCCCGTGGGCGGCAACGTGCGGTCGCTGCTAGCCCGCACCATGGCCGCGCGTGCCCTGTTGCAGCCAGCGGCCGCGGCGGGCTCATCAGCCGCGAGCGGCGGGGCTGGAGGGACTGTGGACACGGGCAGCAGCCGTCGCCGGCGTGGCGCAGGCGGCGTCAGTCCGGGCGCGCCAGGGGGAGCGCGGGGTGCGGCCGTCGGGGGGAGCCCTCGCAGCCACTTGCGATCGCCCTTCGTGCTCGCACACCCACGGGCTCGCGGGGTAGCGACGAAATCTGTAGCCCCTGTTGCTGCTGCTGCTGCCGCCGCTCCCGAGTCCCGCGCAGCGTCTGTCGGCGGGGTGCCCGCCCCCGCATCCCCGTCGGACGTGCCGGCTCTGTCGCGCTCGCGGGGCCGGCGGCCTGGCGATGGACGAGACGAAGGCAGCAGCAGCGGCGTGGTCGCAGGCGAGGGGCCCGGGGACAGTCTGGCTGTCTCCTCTGCCTCTCGCTCCAGCTGCAGCTCCCCCGCTGCGCCCTCGGAGGGGCATGCGCTGGATGGCGAGAGCGCTCTGTCGCTCGCAGACCTGGCAGCGCCGTCCGCACACCGCATGCGGGACGCTGCAGCTTTCTCGCACGCAGCCCCTGCGGCCCCCTCCGGAGCACCCACACCCACGCGTAACCACTCGATCTCTTCACCGCCCGCTGCTCCTGCTCCTACTGCTGCCGCCGCTGCCCCTTCCGCTGCTGTTGTTGCTGCTGTTGCTGCTGCTGCTGCGGCTGCCTTCCACTCCTCGTCAGAGGGCCTGGCGGCGGCTGCAGGGGCGCAGCGGCAGGCATGGGTTGCGACACAGACGACGCCTGTGCCTACCGCTGCAGCGGAGGGCCCAGGCTCAACATCTGCCTCGCCTGCGGCTGGTGCTGCCGCCTCTGCACCCGCCTCGCTGAGAAAGGGGGTCCCTGCCGCTTCAGCGGCGGCGGCTGCCCTGCCCCTGCCCCTGCCCACCGGCGATGCGGCCCTGAATGCCCTCCTGCGCTCCGCTGCCGCTGTGGCCGCAAGCCTGGGCCTCGAGCAGACCCCGGGGTCCCTCGCGGCGCGGCGCGCCGGCAGCGACAGCGGCAGCGCCCCAGGTGCAGGAACTGCTGGCGCAGCTGCTGCCGACGTCTTGTCGTTGTCTTCCGCACCCGCGGAAGCGGCAGCGCCGCCGTCGCCTGCCCCGGCTGCCGCCGCTGCCTTTCGCGCCGCCCGCAGCAGCGCCCTCTGGGCCGAGG
>Ga0208629_101047_pt1 | contig 11766 bp, 11 predicted proteins | sample LakWasMet19_HOW5_2_FD_183865 | JGI IMG/M metagenome (GOLD analysis project Ga0208629, IMG submission 183865) | Freshwater sediment methanotrophic microbial communities from Lake Washington under simulated oxygen tension - Sediment Metagenome... | ecosystem: Environmental > Aquatic > Freshwater >...
GGGGGGGAGGCTGGGGGCGGAGGGGAGGACATAAGCTTCGATGAGTGGTACAGGCGGGAGTACGGCGACGCTGAAGAGGGCGCTGCTGCAGGGGCTGCAGGCGCAGACGGCACAGCAGCCGCGGGCTTGCAACCACCCGCGGCTGCAGCCACTTCCACCGTTGCCGGCTCCGCTGCGGAAGGCAGCGCTGCGGCTGCAGCGCACGCCGAGAACGGGTCTGGCGCTGGTGCTGCAGCGAAGCCCTCCTCTGGCGGTCTCTTCTCCGGCCTGTCGTTTCCGTCCTTCCGTCTGTGGGGCAAGGGACGCACGACGGCTGCGGCAGCGGAGCGGCGGCACGAGAAATCGGAGCGCGCAGCCGCTGCAGCGGCAGCTGCCGCAGTTGCCGCGGGGGGCAACGGCGGCAGCTCGGACGCACACACACCGGCCTCCGCATCCCGCCGTCGCAGCAGCAGCAAGGCCGACCCGTCGGCTGCATCTGTCCCGGGGCTGGGTGACACCGCCGGTGCGGGAGGGGCGGCCGCACCCGCCACGACGAAGCCGACAGGGGCAGGGCAGCAGGAGGACGAGGACTACGCTGGCGATGTGGATGAGTCGCTGCGGGGTGCGGGGCGCATGCGAGTCGGGAGCGTGCACCGGAGCGGCTCATCTGGCGGGCTCGCGGGGGCGCCGATCGTGGTGGCCCACCGCAAGAGCAGCGGCACTGCGGCATCATTGGCACCAGCTGCTGCCGCTGGCGCGAGTGCTGCCGGCCCAGCAGTGCCCGGCGGAGGCACCGAGTCGGGCAGAGGGGGGCAAAAGCCCGCGGTGCCTCCCGCTGGCCCCAGCAGCTGGCTGCGCACGCCTCGCGTGTTCTTCTCGTTCGGAAAGGGCGCCACGGCCAGCAAGGCGCAGCAACAGCTCCAGGCGCAGCAGGAGCAACAGCGCCAGGCATCGGCAGTCGCGCCGTCTGCTGCGCCGCCCTCAGCTGCTGGCGCTTCGGGGCCGCCGCTGGACGATGACAGTCGAGCGGTCACGGAGGCGTCGCTGGTGACCGAGCCCTCCATCGCGGCAGCCGATAGCAGAGCTGGCGCTGCGCTGGTTACTCTACAGCCTGAGAGCGCGCCAGCTCCTGCAAGCGCCGCCGGCGCGCCAGCGAGTGCACCCGAAGGCGGCACGTCCCGCCCAGTGCTGGTTTCTGTGCCGCTGGCAACCCTGGAGCCAGCATCAGCGTCGGTGCCAGCGGATGGCGCGGACTCCGCATGCCGGGCTGCGCCTACTGGGCCTGCGGTGTCCGCTCACAGCACCGCACCCGCCGCTTCCGCTGCTCCATCAGGCGGTGGTGAGAAGGACAAGGGATTTTTCTCTTCGCTCATGCAGCCGATCCGCGCGGCTTTCAGTGTCCCCTCGCCGGCCGCAGGGAGCGGTGCTGGCTGGGGCGATGGTGGTGCGACCAGCCAGCCCGTAAGCGGCACAGTTAGTGTCAACATTTCCGTTCCCAGCAGCCCAATGGCTGTGCCGGCGGAGCCAGCCGCCGCCGGTGAGACGGCTGTTGCTGCTGCAGCCAGCACACCCGCACCACGCTTGAGTGCAGCAGCGGAAACCGCGGCAAGGCCAGCCACTGCTCGTGACGCAGTGATGGCGGCTGACAACACAGCCACTGCTCTTGAGGGACCCGCGTCTACCAATGCTACGCCGCCACACGCTGCCGCCCCGTCGACGCCGTCCCTCCCAGTCAGCTCTCAAGCTCCATCTCCGTCCCCCGCGTCTTCTGCGGCTTCTTATCTGGGCCAGCTGTGGTCGTCTGCGTTCTCGTCGGCACCAGCTCCTGTGGGGAGCAGTGCTGCGAGCTCTCCAGCCGGTGTCGCCAGCACCTCACGACTGACCACTGCTGACGCCAGCGTCTCGACCTCAGGTAGGGCACTTGTCGAAGCTGGGACTGCACCCAGCGCAGGGGCTGCGGCAGCCGCGCTATCACCTCAGCCCTCAATAGACAGCTCAGCTGAGCCCGCCTGTAACGACAGTGTAGCGGCTGCGGCGACGTCAAGCGGTGATTCTACGCTGACCGCTCCTTGCGGGCAAGAGGGCGACGGCTTAGACGCCGCACACTGAGACCGAGTGCTGCGGCGGTACAGCGAAAGGCATTGCGATGCGTGTTGCGCTTTTGCATTTGTGACGGTGAAATGATGAGGGCGTCAAACTGCTTCCCAGTGGTTTTCGTGGAGGATGTCATCTGCTTTTTGCGCTACGACCATGTTATGCGTCCATAGCTTGAAAGTATCGTCTCCGAGCCGCCGATCCCCCACACCGCCCGAGCGCGTGACAGGGTGCCTCCAGGTCCTAGCGCGCTGTGGGGTCTTTGTATGTGAGACGTTGTGAGGTCTTCGTCTGTGCCTGTGACTTAGTTTCGACCGGATCCGTAGACGAATTCGAACGGTCCTGCCTTATGACGCTGGCAATAAAACGTTCGAGTGCCGGTCTCAGACTCTCATACCTCACGTGCACGTGCGATCAACGTCAATGAATCGCGTTTGACATGTAGTGAGCATGACTGCGTTGCGTCGATACCGATACCTGCAAGTACTTGAGTCACGCGTTGGAGCTCGAGATCGACGACGTCGACAGAGACACGCCTGACAGCTTGAGGCAATTCAAAGCGCCCTTCGGAGAATTGCTTGGACCTTTCAACAGCGACAGTAGGGTCAAGTCGCCAATGGCACAAGCACTCGTCGCATTGAGGCGGATGGGGCGCGGCTCCATTGGCGGACATAACAACCCACCCTGCTGCGGCCAAGGATATAGGCGCGGCGACGCTGGGGCATCGAGAGGCGTTCACGGCCGGCCTTGAGCCCGCAGTTCGTGTCATACAGACAGGACATCATGCAGGCAAACAAAGAGTGGATGGACGAGGGACGCCGCACTGGCGGGTGCACATGCCCTGCCCAACTGCGCCACCCCTGGCAGCAGAAATAGAGAGGCGACACGCCCATCGCCGGAACGCCAAGAGTCGGAATTGCGACCTCCGTATGAGAGCGAGTAGGCCCGAGTAGCGGACGTGTAGGCTCTCGTGACATGCATGCAGAGAAGATTTAGCGGGACGGAGCCCGGAGAAGAGGGGAGAGCGATCGCCGTGCCATCGCCGTGCAAGAGGCGATGTACCAAGGCGTTAGGGTCGGAGTCTGCTACCTGCTGGTTTCTCATTGGCGGTGGTGTAGCAATCCGCCAGATACGTTCCAAACGACGCGCAAAGGGCGATTGCGTCCAGGCCTCAGCGCCAGGGGCCAGTGCACCTGCGGCAGAAGCCCATTCGCAGGCTGACTGCAGCCTCAAAGAGCACGCTGAATTTGTTGTGGGACATCGCAGGCACCGCGAACAAGCCACGTCACGCTCAGTCCACGGGCCACAGTCCACAACTCGCACAAGTACTTATCGGCAAGAGGCCAGAGCCACAACATACCGCAGACGAGCGTGTTCGCCACGGACAGTCTCTGTATCGAGGGCTTAGCGCGGGCATCACATGCGGCTTCCGCTGCCGCCCGCGGCGTACGAGACCCCTGTGGCAGGGGGTGACTGCATCTGCTGCACCACTTTGCGCAGCGGGGGGCTCTGCAGCACCTCTCGAGCCCGAGCCACCGCCTGCGTGTGCGCGTCTGCGATGCGCCGCGCAGCAGCCTGGTCTCCTGCAGCCATCGCAGACTGATATTGCGCCTCGCACTGCTGCACCCTCGCGTAGGCATCTCTGTATGCGGCAAACGCCTGCTGCGCAGAGGCTGACGGGTCGGCCGTTCCGGAGCCAGAGCCACCAGCAGGAGCCTCGCTGGTTCCGCCAGCAAGGGCGGCCAGCTGAGGAGTTGCTCCGCCAGCGTCGAAGGCACTGGCGTTGGAAACGGCACGCTGCATGACGACCGCTTTGGGCGCGGCAAGCAGGCCGATGGCGGGCCCGGCGGGCTCCGCGCTGGCCTTCGAGGCACCCACGAGGATTCGGGATTGCGGTGCCGTGGGCAGCGAGAGGTTCGTGGGCAGAGGCTTGGTACCGGCCGGGGCGTGCAGCGGCAGACTGAAGCCAGACGCGACTGCCTTGTGCAGGTGGGCGCCAGCGTCCTCGCCCCCCACAAGCGTTGCCAGCGCATCTGCGCTGAGGGCGGGCTGGCTGCTCAGCGGAAGAGCCGGCGATGCGCCGGCAGGCAGGCCCATTCCGAGCTCGCCGTCAAACAGCGGCTCGAGAGCCAGCTGCAGCCGGCCCGCGGAGCCAGCACCGGGAGTCGCAGTCGCGGCAGAAGCGCCGTAGTTGGAGCTGAGTTGCAGCTGCGCGCCCGTGCCGCTGACGCCCGTTGCCGAGGCGATGAATGACGCAGGCATGGCGGCAGAGCCTGTGGACGGGCCCTGCCAGTCCGCGCCGTAGGAGCGGGCTGATGAGAGGGGCAAGAAGCTCCCAGGTGGCCGCTTGCTCCCCACCAAGCCACTTACCGCACCGGGCGCAGCCATGGGTCCGGCCGCGCCGCCGCCGCTGGCGCTGCTGCCGGAGAATACGGCTGAGAGGTCGAAGCTGCCCGCAGGCGCGGAGCCAGTGCCTCTGTATCTGCCCTCCCCGCTCGTTCCGTCAAGCCCGTCGCCCATCAGGCGGCGACGCTTGAACTCGTGCGCGGGGTCGGTGGAGGCAGAGCCGTAGACAGCGCCGGGCTCCGCTGCGCCGCGCATCGGGGGCGAGCCCGCGGAGGTGCCCAGCAGGTCTCGCAGCAGCTCCTGCAGGCCCGCTGACGGCCCGGCCCCTTGGGTCGCTCCGGTCGCAGAGTGGCTGCCCTCATGCGCCGCCGCCAAGGCGGTGCCCGCGAAGGACGAGGACGATGCCGCGGACGCGGGCGAGCCGTGCCCAGAGTGAAAGTCGGTGCCCTGTCGTCCAGAGAAGGGGAAGGCGCTGGAGGCACCGTGACCTGCGCACCGAGGAGGAAGGCGGGAGGGCGGAAAAGCAGGGCTCAGTGATGTGGCGCGCAAAACATGACATTGGGCTACACTGCAATCACGGCGTCGGCCTTTTCAGCCGCTGTTCCCGCTCCCCAACACCCAGGCGACGTGTCCATCCGCTGCCAACGCACCATCAAAAGGAGAGCCAGTTGCCGGCAGCGCGTAGCTGTAGAAAGCACTTACGCCCGTCCCGTCGCCGGCATAGCCGGGGAGCATGCCGGCAGGCCCAGCAGCAGCTCCTCCCGCCAGCGCGCCGGGGCCGCTGTACCCGCTGGCCCCGTTGGTCGAGGGCATGCCTGCAGCCGCGGAAGAGCACAACACGGAAGTGGCGGAGCGCGGTGTTACGCAACAGGGCGCGGAAGAGCACAGCAACCGACGAAGGCATCGAAGAACGTGGCATTCGACGTGACCGCATCCCCGTCGGGTCGATCCACTGCGGCGGGCGTGACATCCTGCGCTACTTGCCATCAAAGACGTCGTGGCTGCTACGCTTCACCGCGCGCTCACGGCGCCGCTCGTGGGCATAGTGGCGGTTCTTTATGGCGTTCTCGGAGCTGCAGAACACCAGCGACACCGAGACTGACGAAGTGAGTCAGCTCGAACGCAAGGCACTGAGCGTGCTGGCACACACCCGGCGCGCATGCCCAGCGTGTCCGTGTTGAGGCACCTACCGGCCGGGCAGCTGCGACGCGATGAGCTTCCAGGCGTTCCCGTGGAGTGCGCGCAGGCGATCGATCGTGGCGTCCTCATCCGGAGTCCAGGGCAGCGACACGATGCTGGGGTCCAGCTGATTGCGCCATCGCTCGCGACACTGCTTAACGGTGCGGCAGTTACCGAGCTTGCTCGTGACGGCCTTCCACACCTCGACAGGCACCTCCTCGACGCCAGGGTTGGCGGCGAGGAAGCGCATGATCGACTGCTTCACGATCTCGTCTTCCCTGCAAGCGAGGTACGGCGCGGCATGCAGTGCGGTGAGAAGGAGCGGCAAAGGAGGACGCAACCCTTCAGTGCGTGTGGAGGGGGTCTCAAAGCGGGGGATCGCGCAAGCAGCGATCGACTCGTTCGTTCGATCCGCGAGTTCCACTTACCGAGGCGTCCACGAGTGTTTCCCGTTGCGCCCGCGGCTGCGAGACACCTCAATATCATCATCGTCCGCTTCGAGCTCCTCCGTCAGCGTTCGCTCGCGGTGAGCGTCAGGTCTGGATCGCGACATCGCGCGTCACTCACGCAAGGGCAGTTCACCGCGCGTCAGTTCTTCCCGATCATGGGCCGCTCACAAACTGGGCTAATAGAAGGCAGCTGGCGTTTTCCTGCCTGCGCGCGTTGACCAGGCCGCGTTTTCCACGGCCAATAAAACGCCTGAACAGTCGCGAAACGCGACATCATTCGAAATGAGAACGACAGACTTGGAAACCTATAAAACATGTCGTTTTCGAGAATGCTGCTGGCTGCAGCTGTGTGGTGAATCGAAACGCTTTTGAGATTACGTATTAGCACACTGGTGTCAAATGCCAGCGGTGTGTCGTTGCGGACGCCGTTGAAAATCCTCCGCGTTCTTGCAGTTGACAGAAGGTTGACAATACAGCGCGAACGCACTGTGTCACGAAGGAGAGTGTGCAGGCCACGCGGGCGGGCTCACTAACGCCTCGGTTATGTGTTGATTAGAAAAGCGAAACGCTGAAGCGGCGACCCCGTTCGCGGTCGTTCGGTTCCGTCAAAGGCTCTCAGGTAGTCTATACAGCCCAAGGCCGCACCCTGCAACTCGGCAATGGGTCGACTGTTTGTGGAGTGTCTCGAAGGTTCGCATGTCTACGCTTGCGTCAAGTGTGGCTGCCACCTGTCACGGAAAGACGATGTCGTCTCGAAGGCTTTCCACGGGCGCCACGGCAAGGCGTACCTCTTCGAGCGAGCATGCAACGTGGAGCCGTCGACAATGGAGGATCGGGCTCTCATGACGGGGCTGCATACGGTTGCGGACCTGAGCTGTATTCGGTGCCACAGCTACGTGGGTTGGTTTTACGTGTGGGCTCAGGAAAGCTCGCAGCAGTACAAGGTAGACAAGGTCATCCTCGAGAAAGCACAGCTGAAGAAGGTGCTCTGGGAAGTGTGACGGGGCAACCCTAAAGCCAGGGCTGAATGTGGGGCATAACTGTCGGCGTGGATCTCGGTTTGTCACGTTCACCCTCAGGCATCCGACGGAGAGTCGCACACGGACGGTTGCCAATGGAGACTTCAAACGTCACACCCAGCAACGCAATCGCAACAGCACGTGTACCAAATCAGACCTTGCCACCACTGGTTCACATCTCTCTGGGCTCCTGGCGGCGTCGTTCCTCAGTGCGCGGCTGCTGCATCGCTGAGACGCACGAACGACGCAGAGGAGCCAAGTTCTTGCTCGTGCAGACGAGCCTCCCAGCGTGACGACGACTTGACTGGGACTGTAAACAAATCCCACGCCACTGTGTCCAAACTCTGCGTCATGGAGGAGACGTGGAAACATGACAGCCGACAGGGTGATCTGGGCCAAGCTCACGCTGGGGCGGGAGGCAAGAATGGCTCAAGCACGTGCATGTCATCAGCCGAATGCGGAATGTCCACACACCTGCTCAAAATCCTCGTACGAGATGCGGCCATCCCGGTCTTTGTCCGCCTCCGCAAGAGTAACAGCGATGACAGCGTCGATCGTCGACGGCGACATCGTCTTGCCCACCAGCATTCCCAGAAGCTTGCGCAGGTCGCCCTCGCTGATCACACCGTCGCCGTCAATGTCATACAATCGGAAGACAACTGCATTTGGAGGCAGCCGCATGACATTCAGAGACTATCCACATCCTTTGCGGCGCAGGGGTGTCGTTGCTCTGGCTTTCGTTGCTCTGCCTTCCTGCTGCGCAGCCAAATTATCGTACCTCGCTGCCGCACTTCTGGCCGCGCCTTTTCTGAAAACACACTAAGGCCTGAGACAAAGCTTTTGAAGTTGATTCGGTCTTCAACGTCGCGCTCGAACAAACTTGTCAATCTTGATGCGAGCGGGTTCATTGCCACCTCCGGGATCATGAGCAGGTCATCTGTTGAGATTGTGGCCCGTCCCCCGCGATCAAGACGTCGAAATCGCTTGTACAGTGTCTTGATCTCTTTTGGCTCGACTGCAAAAGATCGTCGTTGCAACGAGCGGCCGCTTTGATTTGTTGGTGCTCTCTGGTCCGGCGTGAAGGCCCGACGGGACTGTGGCTTTGCGCAGATCAGATAGCAGCGCGCCAGCCTCACACGCTGTGATGTCTTCGATCTCGCTGATGTCCTCCGGCCGAAGGTCAACGCTGGCGAAGGCGCCCATGCTGCTGTTGACTGTCGCAGTTCGCGACGCGGGCAACGGGAATTGTGCAAAACACAAAGAATCGAGCTCGCAGTCTGAACAGCTTCCAGTGCGCTGCTGCCTGTGGGCTGTCGCTACGACGCACGCAGCCGAAGATTCACCTCCACGGTTGGCATTCCAAGGCATTCTCCAATGTCTGCCTATCTTCCCAAGTTCGACGAAAAAAGGGCGTTGCATCATTGCGAAGCAGCCCTGTCCACGTGGACATTCTTTGGGCTATTTTTCGAGGGTGCCTGGCGTTGGAGCAGGTTCTCTGCAATCACATTCACCCTTTTCTGCTTTCTTGGAGAACGTGCTGGGTGCTGGGACGGTGATCTCGCGCCAACCGTCGGTTCTCATGTCCTATCTGCTCCCGCACCTGAAGTCAGGATGGGCCGTGGACCAGTCGATCGTCAGCGAGGAAAAACGCGTTGTCGTCGTGCGCTTTGGGCGAGACGACGACCCTGTCTGCATGCAAATGGATGACACGTTGGCGTCCATCGCCGAAGACATCAAGAACTTCGCAGTCATCTACCTGGTCGACATTAAGGAGGTGCCTGATTTCAACGAGATGTACGAGCTGTACGACGCGTGCACGGTGATGTTCTTCTTTCGCAACAAGCACATCATGGTGGACATGGGAACCGGCAACAACAACAAGGTCACATGGGCCATCACAGCCAAGCAGGAGATGATCGACATCATCGAGACGGTGTACCGCGGGGCCCGAAAAGGTCGGGGTCTTGTTATCTCGCCGAAGGACTACAGCACAAAATACAAGTATTGAGGGAGATACGCTTCCGTTCATGGGCTTCTGCACCAAGTGGCTGTCAGCGACTGTCAGGTCATCGCGCGTCTTGGTGTGGTGCCCACCGAGAACCGCTACTGTGGAGCAAACACCGCAATTCTCTGGATGCTCAGCGCTCCGTGGCTGCTCCACCTGTTCGCGGCAGGCGTTTCAGCTGCGAGCCTTCGCGCTTTTTGCACGTTCTGTTTTTGCACTTGCCTCCTAGCCTGCCTGCATGAGGCAGGCCAGGCGCTCCGTGGACACGTGTTGGATAGCTGTCCACTGCGTGGAGATCAGTATCCGAGGGCTGATCCTGCACCGTGATCCTGCCGCCATGCCTATCCGCAGGCGCTGCTTGTCTTTGTACAGGGCTGTGCTTCACTTTAAAGCTGCTCGCATCAGTCCCAGCTTGTGGTTAGCAAGCACTTGCCCGCTGGCATGCAATTCGCACGAGTTACGACGCATCCGTCAGGGATTCAAGCTAAACACTCAGGTCGTCGCAGCGCAGCTGAGTCTCAGGCCAACTCGCGCGAATATGTAGACGACGGCGCAGTGGTTGACTCACACTTGGACGTCGGAACACGAGGTCAATCGAACGAATTCTGAGCAGCAATCGGGGTTGGCCGAGTGTCCACAGCACATTCAAGACATGGTGTATACCCGGCAGCATCACCTGCATGCAGGGGCTCTCAAAACATAAAACAGGCCGAGGTGTGCGCAGCAAGCCCAGTGGCATACCGCCGTCTACGCGGGACTGTAAAGCAGCCGTCGGGCCGTCTCTGCCTCCTCGCGTGGCGACACCGATGCTGCAGGCGCAGTCACTGGCAGCCCTGCGTTGAAGGCGGCGGCAGACGCAAAGCATCGGCCGCAGAGGCCCAGCACCACTTGTTGTATGGGCAGGGCGGCCCCCGACGCACCCGCTTCGTCACCGGGGCGCGTCCCAGCAGGCTCCGCTGCTGTTGCGCGGCGGAGGCCGCCTCTTCGTGGTGCGCTGCCCGAAGCAGAGGCAGCAGAGGTCACCCCGGACGCGCCCTCTGCGGCAGCAGCCTCGGGACGAGCGGCGGCAAAGCTGACGCCCGCACCCGCCGCATGGCCCGCGCCTGCGCCCGCACCTGCGCCGCCTGCCGCAGACGGCCTTCCCGTGTCCAACCCGAAAACGCTGCGCGCCTCCGCTGCCACTATGGGGAAGAAGTCGGCAAGCAGGGCCTTCACCCACGCCGCATACCCCGCGTCGCCGCTGGCCGGTTGCGAGGCGCCGTGTGAGCCCGCAGAGAGAGCACCGGCTCCAGAGTCAACGCCGTCGGAAGCAAGACCGTGAGAGCAACCGCCCCTGCCAGTCGCTGCGGCCCCCGAGCCAGCAGCGCCAGCTGGTCCAGAGGATGGGTGTGCAGCGGCGCCGTGCGGGTCGCGGCACTTCTTGCCGCAGCCCACGCAGTAGGGCATGAGGGGGTTCTCGAGGCGAGCCGTGTGCAGGCGCAGCGGCCCAGGGATCACACCCCCAGCAGCAGCGGCGGCCTCCGCGGCCTCCAAGACGGGCGGATGTGCTACAGCGTCTGCCCCTGCAGCGGCTGGTGCCACGGTGGCTACGGCGGCCCCTCCACCCGTCGCAGCAGCCACTGCACCGGCACCTGCGAGCAGGGCTGCCTCCAGCGGTGCGAAGCTGATGCGAACGGTGGAGGAAAAGTGGTCATCCTGCAGCACCCGCAGGTGCGCCGTGAAGTCGTGCTCGCCCAGCCCCGTGAGGCCGCGCACCTCGTCGCACAGGGCGCCGAGGTCGGTGACGGGCACGTGGGCGGGCGTGAAGGCGCCCTGCCACACCGGGTTGTAAGGCAGCACGTGCAGCAGGCGGCGCCACAGGTCGGGCCCGCCGCCCTTGATGCGCCGCGCGCCGCGGTGGCTCTTGGTGTGCACGCGGCGCTCCTGCAGGCACAGCACGGGCTCCGCCTCCCGCTCCACGGGCACCCCCAGCTGGATGGCGGGCCCCGTGTGTCCCTCCCCGTACACGGCCCGGCACGGCACAATCTCCGCCAGCATGGCCAGCACGCCCTCCAGCTGCGGCCGCGCCGTGCGCACGATGCGGTCATCGAAGAGCAGGTGGCGGTCCAGGCAGCGCAGGCGCGCCGCCACCACGCGCACGCACAGCTCCAGGGTGAGCTGGTAGAAGCGCTCGAAGCGGGAGAGGTAGTCCTCGTGCATGCGGGGGGCGGCGTTGGAGAGGCGTGCTGGCGGCCGCAGGTACGTCAGCAGCGCCTTGTACACGTCGAGGGGGGCCTCCTGCCCCACCACGCGGGAGATGCTCTCTGACCACGCCTCGTCCAGCAGGCGCGACACGTGCACCGCCTGCCCGCTGTTCAGCTTGGCCACCACCCGCGGCAGCAGGCTGTACCACAAACCCTCCCGCGAGGTGATCAGGCGGCGGCCCGGCTGCGGCGAGGAGGGCGCGCTGGCGCCGCCCTCCCTCTCCAGGCGGCGCGCCCCCAGCACCGCGGCCAGCACCTCCCGCAGCTTGCCGATCTGGTCGTCAAATACCACCTTCCCGTTGGTGGAGGAGGCGTCCGCGTGGTGCACGACCTCTCGTGTGTTGGGCATCTGGAACACGAGCACGGAAGAGAAGTAGAGGTCCAGCTGGTTGAAGTCACGGCCCATCATCTCCGCGAAGCGCCTGCGAGGGGAGGGGCGGGGGAAGGGAGAG
>Ga0208629_101048_pt1 | contig 11756 bp, 16 predicted proteins | sample LakWasMet19_HOW5_2_FD_183865 | JGI IMG/M metagenome (GOLD analysis project Ga0208629, IMG submission 183865) | Freshwater sediment methanotrophic microbial communities from Lake Washington under simulated oxygen tension - Sediment Metagenome... | ecosystem: Environmental > Aquatic > Freshwater >...
TCGGGAGCTCGCGTGAGGGACGGAGCGTACTGACAGCTCCAGCTTCAGAGCTGGGCTGTTGGGCATCGATGCTGACACAAAAGCCGACTGCGTGATCAGTTGCACGAGCAAGGGCATGCAGCACATATTATGTTGGTGGAGTGAGCCATACATTTGATCACCAACCCCATATCGCAGCTGTTGAATGCTGATTCTTGTTGAGGCCCGAAAGACGCAGGATTTTGTGCGCAAACGTCAGATCAGCGCACAGCCACGACGGCTGCGTGCGCGTATCGAAAGCTGCCAAGCGCACATCCGCAACGCCACTTGCACTCTCCGCTGCAACGAAGCTCCGGCAAAGCTCCGGCAAGGCGGCGACGCCAACCTTTTGCTTCATTTTTGGCTTTGGCCTCTGCGTCACCTCAGCCGCAAGCACCCATGTCTGCGCTGCTCCGACTCCGGCCCAGTAATGGGCTACGCCTGGCGCTACGGGGATGCGCTGGCACGCCGAATGCGTGCAGACTTGTGCAGCGAAACATTATCCCGCCGCGCATCCGCCGCTTCGCGACGACAGGTGATGCCGCGGGGCAGGCTGCCAACGATGCGAATCGTCGTGTGGCAGGGTACTGGATCATGGGTACCGCGGGCATGGTTTTCGTCATGGTGGTGCTGGGCGGCGTCACCCGACTCACGCGGTCCGGGTTGTCCATTGTAGAGTGGCGGCCGCACGGGGAGGTGCTGCCCACGAATGACGAGGAGTGGCAGCGCGAATTCGACAAGTACAAGGCGTTTCCTGAGTACCAGAAGGTTAACCGGCACATGCCGCTGGACGAGTTCAAGTTCATCTACATGATGGAGTGGCTGCACCGCTTCTGGGGCCGCGCCATCGGCATCGCCTTCGCTGGTCCGCTCGCGTACTTCGCGGTGCGCAAGCGCATCCCGCACGGCCTGTGGCCCCGCCTGCTCACGATGCTGGGCCTGGGCGCCGCGCAGGGCGGCGTGGGCTGGTGGATGGTCAAGAGCGGCCTCGAGCATGAGCGCTTCGCTGACGAATACTCGGTGCCGCGCGTGAGCCCGTACCGCCTCACCACGCATGTGAGTGAGCCCGCCACGAGGGCCTTTGTGGGGAGCCCGAATTGGCGCACTGACCTTCGACATACTGCATGCAGCTTCAACCGGTTGCGGCGTGGCGCGTACTGTGTCATGCGACATCCCGGGGGGCCCTCGCACACCACTTTGTCTGACTTTCCCCGCTTGTTCATGCCCTGCCTGTCTGCGCCCCGCCCTGCAGCTCGGCTTCGCCTTCACCGTGTACTCCCTGCTCGTGTGGACGGGCATGGACCTGCTGGCCAAGCCCATCCCAGCTGCGCAGTTGACGGACGCGGCTGTGGCCTCCGTCCGCAAGATTCGGCCCCTCGCATACCTCACAGGCGCGGTGATTGCCACCACCGCCGCAAGCGGCGCATTCGTGGCGGGCAACGACGCGGGGCACGCGTACAACGACTGGCCGCTGATGGCGGGGCGCGTGATCCCGGAGCAGATCTGGGACGCGGCGATGGGCGTGCGCAACTTTTTTGAGAACACGGCCACCGTGCAGTTCGACCACCGGCTGCTCGCGTACAGCACCCTGGCCAGCGTCGGCGCGCTGCACATGGCCTCCAAGCGCGCGGGCGGCGTGCGCGGCATGCCGCAGGTGGTGCGCCGCGGCCTGATGGCCGTGAGCGGCCTCGTGGCCCTGCAGATCGGTCTGGGCATCTCGACGCTGATGCTGTATGTGCCCGTCACGCTGGGCGCGGCGCACCAGGCGGGCGCCCTCGCGCTGCTGACCGGCGGCCTGTACCTCGTGCACGGGGTGCGGCGCGTTGGGCATGAGGCGCTCAGGCACGCGGCCGCAGCTGCAGCGGGTGTCGCCGGCAGCGCGGCACCCGCGGCGGCGGCCGCAGCAGCCAAGCCCGCTGGCAAGGCCGCCGCGGCAGTCGCGGCGGTCTGCGCCATCTTGGACGTCGGCAAGCAGGCTTCGGCGCGTCACGATGACGCGTAAGCGCGGTGCGGGAGCTGACGCCGTGCCAACGCTGCACTGACACCTTGAACGTTGCAGTTCATCAGGTGCTGTGCATGGCAAATACACAGTCGCTACTTCCTAGCTGCGGGCGGATCGCGCGCCGAGTCGCTCAAAACGCTCTGAATGGATCAGGTGAATCAGGTGCCAGAGTTGTGAACCGTCAGCGAGCCGAATACTGGAGCCACATGTGCGCATGCGTACGGCTCCGTTCGCGTTGGGTTGGCGAATCGGACCAAGTTCAGCCAGCCCATGCATATGCAGGCACCTGAGCAATAGAATGGCCGTGCGCTACATGCCAATCACCGTCATCTGAGGTCCCCACCGGGAGCAGATTTGTCGGCGTGAGCTTCAGCAGGTAACCGTGATTCCGCAGCAGGCGTCGGCTCCGCCTCTCGCCACACCACTTGTACTACCTCCGCGCGCGTTTTCAGATTGATGCTCTTTGTGGAGCTGCTCAGCACCGCAATGTCTTCTTCGGTAAACTCCAGCACAAACGGGTCCGATGGGCCGGCGTCAGCGCTATCAGCTGCGGGTGCTGCAACGGCAGGCGAACTCGACGCCAGTTCGTCAAGACCAAGCGCCCCCGGCACCGCTGATTGGGACGAACTGACAGCAGGAGCGGCTGATGCGAGCGAAGAAGTCGAAGGTGCTGTCACTGCTGCTTGCTCACCGGCCATGCGCAGCTGCGTCGCACCCTGACCAACCGCGCCTCGTCTCACGCGCTCGCCTTTGGCAGCTAACAGCGATTCGACATCAGCCGAGTCGTCCTCGAAATACCCAAGACGATCGGCAACCAGGTGCAGCTTTTGGCAGCCGGGGCAGCGGACGAGAACCACGCCCTCGTGATAGGCAGGCTGCAGAACGGTGGATGCAGTATGCGGTGAAACAGAGGTGATGAGGGTTTGGCTTCAATGACGAGTTCGCGACCCAGTACTGAACCGATAGTGTGTACCAAGGAAGACGAAAGAACAAACCTTGCTGATGATGCGAGCTGAGCGTGTGTCACACACGCGACACGTGTACATGATGACCATCTTCTCTGTCTGTGTGAGCGTCGCGCCCGGGATCTGAGAGGCTTGGCCGGCGGATGGCGCAATAGGGTCCGTAGGCACTTTCACACTCACAGTAGAGCAAGCGCGCAGCACATTTCTCAACGTCGGGACAGGACTGGACAACGCCAGCCGAGCCAAGGCTGCAAGTGGCGCTGGCGCGCCGAGTCGATGTGAGGCGCGCGCGCTCGCCGCAAGCAAATGCATTGCCATTCTGCAAGTAGTTTTATAAAAGTAGCAGCGCGAGGGATCCAATTTAGAGCTGCCCGTCCTCCTTCATTTCCATTTCGACGAGTCTAGTCGGTCAGACAGACATGGCTAAAATTGTCCTTGCCCAGGCTCGAGACGCTCGGGCCTGTCAAAGCTGGTGTTGGCCCAGTGACCATTACCTACCTGTGCTGCACCTAGCCGTGCTGTGTAGGCTGCAGACAGCCCAAAACATTGACTGTTATTCGGGCTTGGCATCGACCTGTCTCGATTGCTGCCCGCAGGATGTCGCACGGCAACTTCTTGAAAGCTTTCAAGGAGTTTGGTATCGTTGGCACGTTTAAGAAGCTCTACAAGACCCGCACCCTCAAGTTTGGCTACTTGGTCGGCGTCGACAAGTACGGGAACCAATACTTTGAGAATACCAAGGACTACCCGCACAACCAGCACCGCTGGGTGGAATATGCGGGAGAGAAGTCGTTCTACGAGGTTGACCCCAGCAACATTCCAGCAGAATGGCACGGTTGGGTGCACGGCGTCACGGCGGAACCCCCGACATCGGTTCGTTGCAGGCGCGCACCGCTGAGAGCTCGACGAGCGTTTCGCACCTGCCGGGCACACGCTGCTGGGCGTCCCGCTATGACTGAATTCGCCCACTGCTTTATTTGGTTGTGTCGCGGCTGCGTGTTCGGCTGTGCAGAGGACAACTGGCAGCACGCATCGTTACCTGCCCGAGGCGAATGCGCACGGAAGCAGCAACCCCTACAAGCGCAACTTGGGTGGTGTGATTACCGCACACACTCCGAACTTGTCGAACTTCAAGCCAAGAGGCTATGGCGTTGGTAATGGCTTGACCGGTGCGTTGATCGCGGCTGAACCCAGGGCGGCGGCGGGGGAGGCAGCTCCCGCGCTGAACCTGGCTTGCATCCGCGCGCTGCGAAATGCCGTTGCTGCTCATCGGGCGTCCGATGAATACGATCCGCCACCACTGCGTTTTGTGTTGCGTGCAGGTGGCAGCGTGGCGGGGGAGGAACTGTTCTACACGCAGCCCGGCTTCCCGCTGGACAAGCGCAACAAGACGGTGTTCCCGCGCCGAAAGCTGTCGTTCAGCCTGCGCGACACGCCGCTGACGCTCAAGGCCAAGGAGGCCGGCCGCGCGGGCGTCTCTCTCGAGCAGTACGACCGCTACCTGCTGGGCGGCTCCAGCTCCGGCCCGGCTCCCGACAGCGCCGCCGCCGCCACCGCGGGCGCGGGCGCCGCCGCGCAGCGCGGCACGTTCGCCGCTGCAGTGCACGAGACCCTCAGCGCCGAGGAGGAGGCGTTCCTGGCGCGCGATCTCGACGAGGACTCCCTGCTCGCGACGATCCAGGCGCACCAGCGCATGGTGGATGAGTACAGCGCGGTGCCCGGCAAGGTGCGTGCTCTCACGGGACATTGGGAGGGAAAGTGGGACAGTGAGGGGGAGGCCGACAGACGGAGCTGGGAGCTGGCTGCACGGGGGTGCTGCTGCCGCTGCATCTGCTGTTGCGGCTGCCCTGGTGCGTGCGTTGTCAAAATAACGACTTGAGACTGCTGCCATCTGTCGCTCCCTCTCCCCTCTTCCTCCACAGGATGCCGCGGCCGGTGTGGCGCGGGCGCAGGCGGTCGTCACGGCCGCCACGCAGGACCTGAGGACCCTGCGCGCCGTCGCGGACAAGCTGCAGCGGCTCGCGGACAGCTACGACGAGCGCTCTGTGGCGGCCGCGCAGGCGGCGCCGCTGGCGTAGGCGCATTCAAGTCGCGCGACCATTTCGTTGCACCCCACGTCTGGGGCACAAAGCCCTTGCAATCGAGCTGCTGAAACTTTCCTGGGCGGCGTGTTTTTCCTGAATTTGAACCACATGAAATACATATACAGCAGTGCGTTCCCGGGCATCAGCAGCCGTCACGGGTCAGCTGGATCGCCGGCCGCTCATCGGCATTCCGCCGTTGCGATTTCATGGCAACAATGACTGGCCTGAAAGCGCTGCGTCTCAGTTCTTGACAGATCACAATTTCGGCGTGGCCCAACTTCGGAAGCACCACCACGCCGTGATCAAGCACTCGAATTTCGGCTGTAGCTGGGTTCCGAGTTTCACTCGTGGCATGATTAAGCGATTCTCGACTTGCCCGGTCGACTCACACACCGCGCGTCACCGCGACAGCTTGATCAAAGCGGCCGACAATTGGGGCTCCACGTATGTGACAGCGAGGCCCGTGGCAGAGCCGTCCGTGCGGTTCTGTTTGCTTGCGGTTTGATGCACTTGAACAGAACCGAATACCTGCGTCCGCGCCAGCTGTCGGGGCCAAAGCAGCCCTCACGAGCTGTCGTTGCTGCCCTCAGAGGTCACGCGCCGAAGCTGGCGCGCAGGAAGAGTGCGCAACTCGCGGGGCCCAGGGGATTCACTTCGTCATTGCAGAGTGTAGCAAGGCGTCGCCCGGCCCAGCACACGCGAAGACGCGAAGAAACCCGAGTCAGCCACCGGATTGCGCCAGCTGGTGTGGTGTTGCCCCAGATGCGCCGACTGATCGACTGCGGCGCGATCGTACGGCTTGTGCATTGCGGTTTTAGCAGCTGAACGCGGACAGCCGAGGCGTAGCATTCGCTCCTCTGTCAGCATTGTTTCACGCAACATTGTTGGGTGTCGCTGAGTCCAACCTCGCCAACGTCCTCAAGCGATTAGCTCCGTGCTCACTTTGCCTCCGGGTCCGGGAAAATGAAGGGCGCCACCTTGTGCTTGAAGCTATCACTGCAACAGGCACGGAAATGAAAGCACGCAACCTGGTAATTGGGACGGCAGCGCACACGCCAGCAAGCTGCGCGAGCTTCCAGCAGAACAACTCACGTGAGAGCAGGGTATGCCGTCCATGCAACCACCGTGCCGGCCACGGGGGCCCACACCAGCAGCGGAGTGTACCGCTTGCCAAAGCTGATGAAATGCTTGACAGGCATTGTTGATGCTAGGCTCCTGTGGCCGCGACTGAAACAGAGGGCGTGCACGGGTGCTGAATGTAACAAGTACTGGCGTAAGGGCAACGAAGCGGGAGCAGGCAGTGGAACCCTTCACACCGCGTCGAGAAACAAATGCAAAAGCATTGCTGTCTGTTGGTCCATCGCGAATGTCCTCGCTGGAAGTTTCCAGGTGATTGGCGTCACTCCCGTCATCGCAAACCTTTACCGAACACGCCAACAACAGCTCACACACTGGGTTCCGCCATTGTATTCCATGTGCAATGGCGTTCGCAGCATCAGCCGCCGCGGAGCCCGAGCACCCAAACCTGCTGTTGCCAACCGAGCTGCTGGACCCCTCCCCATCAAAGAAACATGGCATCGGTCCTGACACGGAGATGCAGTACCGCGTCTTTGCGTGCGATCTGCTGCAGGAAATGGGCATCCTCTTGGAAGTCCCCCAGGTCGTGATGGCAACGGGGCAGACCCTGTTGCACCGGTTCTTTTACCGCAAATCTTTCTCTCAGTTCGATGCGCACATCAGTGCCATGGCTGCGCTGTTTCTGGCTGCAAAGGTCGAGGAGGTTCCGCGACGAATGCGTGACATCCTGAACGTGTGCTACCACCTGAAGCTGAAACGCGAGCGAAAACCCGAAAAGCCAATTATCCTCGGCGGCAACCTGTACACACGCTGGAAGATCGAGCTCATCAAAACGGAGCGCTTCATCTTGAAGGAGCTCGGCTTCAGCATGTACAACATCATGGAGCACCCGCACAAGTTCATCCTGTACTACGTCGCGGCGCTGCAGGGCTCGCACGCCCTCGCCAACCGTGCCTGGTCGTTTCTTAACGACTCGCTCCGTCTCGACCTCTGCGTTCGCTACCACGCGGAGACCATTGCGTGCGCTGCGATCAATCTCGCGGCACGCAACCTGGGCGAGCCACTCCCGCACAGCGTGCCCTGGTATGAGGTGTTCAACACATCGCGGGCTGAGATGGAGGAGGTGTGCGAGCGTATCCTCGCGCTGTACGAGCAGCCGCCCGTGGCGTGGCTGCCGCCGCTGCGCCCGGACGCGCTGCCCGCCGATGACCAGGATGAGGGCGAGGGCGCGCCGCTCCCGCTGCCGCCAGCGGCCGCGACTGCACACGGGCCAGCTGCTGCTGTTGCTGGTGCTGGCGGGGCTTCGTCGCTGGTTGCTGGCGCGTCTGGTGCAGGGCTCGTCGACGACCGCTTTGTCCCTGCCAGCGGCGCGTCGTCGGCGTCTGCTTCCTCAGCGCAGGGACCTGCTATAGCGGGCGCTGCGTCAGACCCGCTCGCAGGTGTCCGTGCGCTTGCCGCCGCGCGGGCGGCAGCTGTTGCTGTGGCGGGTCGTAGCTCCTCGTTATTACACGCATCGGGTGCCAGCGCTGGTATCCCGACTGCTGCTGGTGGCGGCCAGCCCTCTGCTCGTGAGCTGTCCGCGCCGGGCGCTTCATCGCATGTCTCCGCTGCTGCTGCTGCCGACTCGTTATCGTCCTCAAATGTGGCAGGCACGAGCGGCACGGAGGTTCTTTTCTTTTCCGGTGCTGGCCATCAGCGCGGTCGGCATGGCAGCCGCAGCCGCAGTGCAAGCTCAGAGCGGGGCCGCCATCGCGGTCGCAGCCGCGCCAGCGGCGATGGTTCGCGTCAACAGCAGAAGGAGCGCAGGCGACGCGAGTCATCTCGCTCCCGCTCCCGCTCAGCGTCCCCGCCGCGGCCAGCAGAGCGCCGGCGCAGCCGAGACGAACGCGGCGGCGACAGGGCCCCCCGACGGCACGACGCCTCTCGCTCTCGCTCGCACGAGCGCAGACACGAGGGCGATCGACGGGCGAGCGACAGACATCACCACAATCACCACCACCACGGGCGCGGGGAGAAGGAAGCACACGATCATGAATCCTCCCGGCACCACCGCAGCAGCCACGGCTCGCGCGGTTCCGTGCAGTCCGGACGCGAGTCGTCGCGCGATCACGCCCCCTCGCACAGGCGAACGTCCGAATGCGGTGACGCTGGATCGGCGGGCACGCGCGGCGGGCGCGACAGCAACTACATAACCGTTTCTGCTCGTGCTTTGAATGGTGAAACCCAGCGTAGAGACGAGGCGGATGGAGACAATCGCCGACGCAGCGATGCTGGTATCTCGGAAGTGGCGCCGCGTAGCGAAGGCGCTGGGAGCAGTGTTGAGGTGACTGGGCTTCCACGGCCTCGCGACAGTAGCATGTCTCGGTGGGGAGAGTAAAACTCGCTGACAGCGCCGCTTTGTAGCTCCGTCAGCACTACGGGAACCTGTTGTCGATGAAATATCCTCACACCGTTGCAAGCTAACTCCTATTTCAGTTTGAGTTGTCGGCAGATATCGGAGCGTGGACCGAAGCTGATCGGGATACACCTGGCACAGTGTAGCTGCGAGCGCTATCTATATATCCTCGACTTGTTATCATTATGCGCATGCATTCGCACCGGCGACTTCGAATTCATGATAAGTGACGAACACCTTGGTTGACATTCGAATTCATGTGCATGTGCTCGCGATATCGACATGTGGAGCTAGGCAGGAGAAGGGCATTGTCGTTGACGTGAGCACCGACGCGTCGAACCACACATGCGATGACTGCTGACATCGCGCCAAGCAACTTCTTGCTCGAATCCCTCCATCTGGGGCTCTACCGTCATTACTGCCAGTGCCAGAAAGAAAGCTTGCGCGGATAACAATAAATCCCCGTCGAGCAAGGAGTGCAATGTCTACGTAGCTTGAAGGGAAGGGAGGAAGCTGTCCAACAGCGCCGTTTGTCCAGCGGCTAATGCCAAGCTGAACCTCAGGCTCCTGTGCGTCCGCAAAAGAGCCTGAGCGGCGCGGCTTATCCAAGTCTACCTCGACCTAGCCGGCTACCTTCCTGCTCCTGCATGCGGCGACACAATGCACTGCCAAAACACAAACAAGCCCAGACCAGGCACCGTATGCGACGTTGTTGCGATCACGGCCGTCTGGGCAGCATGCACATGGAGCAGCATGAAAAGTGAAGATGACATGTGTGTACAGAGGAATGAAGTGCGCGCTCCCGGCTGTGTGCGTGTCCGCAGGCGGCAGCGTGCGAAGCGGGAGAGCATGTAGGGACACGACGGCTGTGCAAGTGACGCGTGCGCGATCGACCGCGGGCAGGAGAAGTGTATGCATTCGATGTACTGGACCTCGATGCGCATGAACCAAAGCCGCGGCCAGAAAGGTGCAGGCGCCGTGGGTGAAGGGTGATGTAGCATGGCGATGCGGTCCCGAGCACGGTTGCCGGCAGGAGCTCTCTTCCTATAGCTGACCACTCCAGTGCCTCATCAGTCGTCGTCGATAACACTCCTGTTGGCCTCGACCTACTCTGCGCTTAGTGCGTGTGCTTGATGATCCAGACGGTGTCCTTGATATCCGCCGTGCCATCGCCGATCGAGGGATCGGCAAGGTATGCACGAGAGCGGCCAGGCCGCTCCATGATGGAAGATGCAGAGGCAGCGGTGCCGGTCTGCTCCCAGCTCCAGAACAGGTGTGTTGCGTTGTGCACCTCAAGGTGGCCATAGCCGTACTCGTGGATAAACTCGGCGGTTATGGCCGCGGGAGGGGGGCCGGGGCTCAAGTGCTCTTGGCAGCCGGGAGAACCTGCCACAATGGTAACCATGCTTGTGCAGTCAGTGTACACGCTCGCATCATCGTTGTAGCAATGCTCCACCACAAGATCGTTGTTAGGGTACGTGCGGGCGTAGTCTGCAGCAAAGCAACAAGAGCACGGGTGAAACGAGAGAAAATTACTGCCACCGTTTGCTGACACGAATTGTTGATCAGCACACGAGCACTGTGTGGCACCAATCCAATCTGGGTGCGAGTGGAGACGCCTCGCAAGAATATGGAGAACATCGGCGGAACATAACCTCGCAAATGGGTGTTGGCTGTTCCGCGCACTCACTGTGGATGTGGCCGGTAAAATACATGTCGACGCCGTGCTTCTGCATGATGGCCTCAATCTTGCTCCAGTTTCCAGGACCGATTCCGTCCATCCAGCCCTGCTTGTGGCCATATGCGATCACCCATGGCGTGACGGTGCGATCCACGGCTGCCAGGTCGTGATCGAGCCAGTCCAGCTGACTCTGGCGGACGGCATCGCAATACTCCGTCGATCCAACGCAGTACCAATACTCCTCAGTGGTGATGGCTGCACATTGCGGTGCAGGGGAGTCGGGAAAATGAACTCCAGGGCATGATGCGCGACACCAAAGAATATGTCCAACAAGCTGCGCTACAACGGACGTCGACGCTGTCGCACGCTCTACGCAAGGTATTACTCACACACGATGTGGGTGAGTGCGTGGTCGAATGAGAACCACTTCATGTTGTCACTACCACAGTTGTCCGCGAGGCGTTGGTTGCCGGGGAAACGTGCTAGATAGTGCTGCAGGCGCGAAACAAGGCAGTGCAACACCAAGATGTACAGGTATTCCCAAAAGCCCATTCGTTCGAGTCGCCCGCGGTTGCACTTGGGTGCCAAAGCAAGAGGGGGGCGAAAGGTTCGATGCCGCAAAGGACGCAGGCCATGACGGGTGCAGACTCGGAGAAACCCCCATTGGCGATCGCCACGACATTGTGATGGAACGAAAAGCGAGACAGTGCAACACCGTCCGCAGCCACACACCGAGAAGTTGAAGAAATTTTCGTGATTGCCTGGAGCGACCATGTAGGGCGTCTGCTGCGCCATGGGTGCGATGGACTTCATGTAGTTGTTGCCTGCAGGCGGCGAGAGAAAGGCGACTACTGACACGAAGGAGAGTGGAGCCACATTACTCAAGCCAAAGGTCCTGCGTTGGCCGGCTAGAGTCGAGAACTCCTCTCGGGGCCAACATATATGGAGCCTTTGCCAGTTCGTCAGATTTGGGGATATCGTTGCGGCAACTCACCACGCGTACCTTGGAGATCTACGAAGTTGTAGGCCATGTCCCCTGCATGAATGGTTACATCGAATGCGCCCGCTGCGCTCTCCGCGATTAGCTGGTTGAGGCTGACATCGTTCCACATGCCGAAATCCGCAAGGACAGCGTAAATGGCGGGCTGGTCGCCGTGGGGCAGTTCGCCAACCGGCGGCGGGGCCATAAAAGAGTGCAGCGCTGTATCTGCGTCGCCAGCACGGTAGTAGTAGCGCGTGTTGTTGACGAGGTTGCCCATGACCGCCTCATAGACACAGATGGGAGTGCCCATGCCCTCGCGGAACAGATTGGTGCGGGCGGACGCCACCAGGCTGAGAGAGGCTTCCGACGTGCCGTAGTGCACGACTGGCGAGCCGCTGCAGTTGGCATGCACCACCCATGACACCTGCGTGAATATTTGGGGGCACAAGCGATGCAATCGCAAATTGGATATTGGTCACGGACAAGAGCCTGATTTGTGAAGAATGGACGCAGATCCTTGCGCCGTACAGCGCAAGGCGCTGTGCAGTTATT
>Ga0208629_101051_pt1 | contig 11748 bp, 8 predicted proteins | sample LakWasMet19_HOW5_2_FD_183865 | JGI IMG/M metagenome (GOLD analysis project Ga0208629, IMG submission 183865) | Freshwater sediment methanotrophic microbial communities from Lake Washington under simulated oxygen tension - Sediment Metagenome... | ecosystem: Environmental > Aquatic > Freshwater >...
GAGTGACCAGCCCGAGGTCTGGCTGTGCGTACGCAGCATCAGGCTCTTGGGGTTCTTGGCATCGAAGCCCTTCATGATCCGGCACCAGAGCAGGCGCGCCGCCCGCATCTTGGCGATTTCCAGATAGAAGTTCATGCCCACGGCCCAGAAGAAGGAGAGGCGGCCGGCGAAGTCGTCCACATCCATGCCCTTGGCGATGGCGGTCTTCACATACTCCTTGCCGTCGGCCAGGGTGAAGGCCAACTCCAGCGCCTGGTTGGCGCCCGCTTCCTGCATGTGGTAACCGCTGATGCTGATCGAGTTGAACTTCGGCATCTTCGCTGCCGTGTACTCGATGATGTCGCCGATGATCTTCATCGACGGCTCGGGCGGGTAGATATAGGTGTTGCGGACCATGAACTCCTTGAGGATGTCGTTCTGGATGGTGCCGCTGAGCTTGTCCTGAGAAACGCCCTGCTCCTCCGCCGCCACGATGTACATGGCGAGCACGGGCAGCACCGCGCCGTTCATGGTCATGGAGACGGACATCTTGTCGAGCGGGATGCCGTCGAACAGGATCTTCATGTCCTCCACGGTGTCCACGGGCACGCCCGCCATGCCCACGTCGCCCTCCACGCGCGGGTGGTCAGAGTCGTACCCGCGGTGCGTGGCGAGGTCGAACGCCACGGACAGGCCCTGCTGGCCCGCCGCCAGGTTCTTGCGGTAGAAGGCGTTTGACTCCTCCGCCGTGCTGAAGCCCGCGTACTGCGAAGGGAGAAATGAGGCGGCGCGGGGCTGGGTTGTGATCCTGTGAGCGCGCAACACGTGCACGTCGCCCTCGGCGAGCGATCTCACGAACGCGGCTCAGCGCTCCGTTGCAGAATGTGTGCGGCACCGACGTCCGACGCACCTGGCGAATCGTCCACGGTTTCACGGTGTACATACTCGCGCGCACGCCGCGCGTGTACGGGTACACGCCAGACAGTTGAGGCACATCAATCTGCAGGGGCGGAAAGGTGGAGATTGCAGATTGATCAGGCCCGCCCCGCCAGCCGGGTGCAATGAGCCATCAGCGAACCGCGCCGAAACGAGTTTGGACTGACATCAGCCACATCCTCCTTGGTGTAGATGGGCTTGATGGGGATGCCCTCGGGGCTCTTCCACACCAGGGAATCGATGGGCTTGCCTTTCAGATCCTCCGCCGCCAGCTTCGCCCATTGCTCCGGCAGGGCAGTGCTCTTGCAGCGGGCTCCAGCCGGGCGGCGGCAAACCGTCAGTGCGCGACGCATTTCCGCTTTATCGGAAACGTGACAGTTCACACTTACGATAAACAATGGACTGGGCTTTTTAACAATCTCTCCCGTCTGGCAGAACACGTTCTTCCGAAAGCGCAACCGGAGTTGGGCAGACGGCAGGAAGCCGCGGTCACAAGGACCGATCACCGCAAGCCCTGCATTATCCGCCGGGCGAAGACAGCTACAAGATCGACTGCTCGTATTATTAATGCTCAGGAAGGCGTGGGCTGAATTCTCCCCCGTCTCAGAGAGTTACGGGGCAAGTTCGAGTCGGAACCCCCCCGCTCGCAGAACACACTTCAATTCCGAGCGACTCGCTGGACACGAACACAATGCCACGTTCAGTGCGCAAGGCAATGTCGGTAGTTGCGCTATGCGCAGCAGCAGGCATGAGCGTGGGTGTTATGGCCGCCTTGCCTCCCTTGGTTATTGACCGATCAACGGCCAGAGCCGCATGGTCCAGCGTCACCACGCTCCATGAAGTTCACACGCCTGCGGCTGTGGATGCCACATTGCCGAGGCGGAAGTTGGTTGCGGCTACTGGTGAGATCGCGAAGCTGGGCGCGACGTCAGACACTTCCGTATTGCGCCTCATGTTCGCAAACGGCAATACAGAGCTGCTCGAGCACAGCGACGCACTGTTTGGCGATTCCCCCGAGGGAAGTTCGGTAATCGGGCGGCTGTACTACCCCAACGTGACCAGTGGCGCAAATTCCACAACTGGGTGCAGCATGGGCTCATATGCCGGCATTCCTGATGGGAGCGTCATTCTGGTGGACCGCGGATCCTGCGCCTTCTCCCTGAAAGTCCTCAACGCGCAGCGCGCGGGAGCTGTCGGCGTGATTGTAGTAGACAACACCTGGCTCTGCGGCCTGGACGTGGACGAGTGCTCCGACTACGCGTGCCGCGGGTGCCCGTGGGGCGTGCAGGTCACGCCCTCCTGCAGCTGCGACCTGCGGTTCATGGGCGACGACGGGTCAGGCGCCTCCGTCAGCATCCCCAGCATGATGATAGGCCAGTCAGACGGCGAGGTGGTGAAGGCCCGCCTGGCCAGCGGCGAGGGCGTCCTCGTGTCCATGGTGTGGGACCTGCCCGTGTCCAGCGGGGCGGTGGCGATGTCCCTCTTCACGCACGCAGAGGATGCGAACGCGCAGGCGTACAGATCGGCCTTTGAGCCCTACCTGCCGTACCTGCTGGGCGGCGGCGCGGGGGCTGTGCAGGCGAGCCCCATCGCCCCGCGACTTGCCTTCACGCCCCACTTCTACATTTACGATGGAGCGAAGCTGGGCTGCGGCACCGTGTTCGACTGCAGCACGCAGTGCGTCAACAACCAGCTGTACTGTAGCATGGACCCAGACGGTGACATCAACGCGGGAATTAGCGGCGCGATGGTGGTGACAGAAAATCTGCGCCAGATTTGCGTGTGGCAGCACCTGCTGAGCAAGGCGCAGCCGTCGCCGATGCCTCCCGGGCCGACCCCCAGCCCGGGCGCGAGCCCAACGCCGCTCCCCGCAGCGATCGCTTCCGCCACGCTGAGCTGGTGGGCGTACGCGGACCTCTTCCTCGCCAACTGCAACACGCCCGTGCTCTTCCCCACGCAGCAGTGCGCGGAGATGCAGATGGCGCTCGTCAGCATGGCCGCCGCTGGCATGCTGCCCACGCCCTCCCCCTCGCCGTCCGCAGCGGCGGCAGGGACCAGTCCGGCTCCGCCGGCGCCCTCGGCGTCCCCCGTACCCGGCAGGGGCGTCATCAACCCCGCCCTCATGAGCGCGGGCATCCCCTTCATGGCGATTGACTCCACCGCCGTGCAGACGTGCATGGAGCTCTCCAACAGCCCCGTTAACGCGAGCGCGGGCATCTACATCAACGCCCTCCTGCAGCTGGAGCTAGACACGCTGGAGCAGATGGCCATCGCCACGCTGCCGTCAGTGGTCATCAACGATGTGCTCCTGCGGGGCTCCATCACCGCAGCCAACACGCTCTCCGCCATCTGCAACGGATTCGGACACTTCCCCGCTCCCACCGTGTGCCAGTGCAAGGGAGTGCCGCCCGCAGGGCTGCAAGATTGCGTGGCGGCGGCGTCCGGCGCGAATAGTGGTGGCGGCGGCAACCCAACCGGTGGCGGGGCGAGCGGAGGCGGCGGGATGCCCAGCTGGGCTGCGGCTCTCATCTCCGTCTTCGTGATTGGCGTCGTGCTCACAATAGGCGTCGTGTGCTACCTGCAGAGGAGGTCCCGCAAACAGGTGCGTGCCTGCCCGCCTACAACTGCCTGCAGCTCCCACGCGATCTCGTGTGTTGCGCCCCCGTTGGCTGTTGAGATTGCGTGTGAACCGAGAACCATGAGCCGGCCTTTGTGGGCGACGGCGCTTAACATGTTGCTTCCTGCTATGTTGCTCTCTCAGCAGCACAGCACACTGTTTGTGACCCATTCCTTCATTTTCTTTCATCTCTGTGTCTCCCGCTGCTGTGCAGATGGACGAGGTGCTCGACATGTATCGCGAACTGGCGAGCGGAGCCGACCTTGACCTGGCGGAGAGCGAGCAGGCAGAGCTCATCGCGGGCGGCGGGGCGATTCCAGGCCGCGGGCGGGCGGGGCGCAGTGCAGCGGCGAGGATGGCTGCGCGCCTCCAGCAGCTTGCGAAGGCTGCGACCACGGTGCCGCCATCGTCTGCCGCGCCCATCGATGGCGGCAGTGTCACCGGTGAGGGCGTGGCGCTGCCGCCCTCTCGACCAGCTGCGGGCGGCCCTCCCTCTGCGGCGGATGACCTGTAACAGTGTTGGCTTCCCCGCTTCAGCGTCCATTCTTATGCTTTCGAATTCAGCGCACCAGTGTTGTCTGAATTCTGCGTTTGAACGTACGCGTGTGAAACAGCGCCACGCTCGTTTTTCGAGGTAATATTCGGGCTGGTTAACATTGTCGTACCGCGAGCGTCGAATCTTGCAAGCACAAGCGATCGCTCGGGGAAGCCCTCGAGATCGAATGCCCTGAAAACCTCATCAGCTCGAGGCAGAGTACGATTCGGGTGCACGCGTACGATGGCTTGCGCACGTGATAAGCTGGGTTTGAATTCAAGCTTCGAAGATCGGTTGCTGTCAGCTGGCCGGGTGGGAGCCTGAGATGGGGCAAGGAGAAGCGCAAGCTCCCGCAGCGAGCACAGAGGTCACACCCCAGGCCGCTGGCTCCAGGCTGCTGCGAGCAGCTCACGCCCACTCGCTCTCGTCGATGTCAAAATCCTCCAGCGGATCCTTCGCAGCCACAGTGGCAGCCGGCGCAGGGGCGGGGGCAGGCACTGGGGCAGCAAACGCAGCGGCCGCAGCGGCGGGCGCAGCCTTGGTCGCGGACTGAGGCGGGGACACCGCGCCAGCTGCGGCTGTGAAGTGTGTCGCAGCGCCCGACCCGCTGCCTGCCAGGCCCCCTGCAGGCGAGCGCGCGGAGGCGCTGCCGGGCTGCGACCCGCTCGAGAGGGCTCGGGCGTGCGTGGCGGCGGCCATGGCAGGCACGTCGTGCGTCTCGTGGTGCGGCGTGGTGTCCTCGTGCGCGTCCTCCCACTCCTCCTCCGACTCGCCGCCCGCTAGCCCGCCCGCGGACGAGGCCGCGGCAGCAGGCACGGCCACAGCGGCCGGCGAGAGCGGCTGCGCGTGCTGCGGCGTCGTGTCCTCGTGCGCGTCCTCCCACTCCTCCTCCGACTCGCCGCCCGCTAGCCCGCCCGCGGACGAGGCCGCGGCAGCAGGCACGGCCACAGCGGCCGGCGAGAGCGGCTGCGCGTGCTGCGGCGCCTGCAGGGCCCGCGCATGCGCCTCCGCTGGGTGGTGGCTCGGGGCCACAGGCGGGGAGGCAGCCTGCGCAGCGGCGGCAGGGCCTGCCATGACAGGGGCCGCAGAAAAGGCAGCCGCAGCTGCGGCGGCACCGGACGGGGAGGAGGAGGAGGGCGATGGCTCGAGTGCCCGCAAGTGCGGGGCAGCGCTGGCGGCTGCCAGCGGGGCAGCGGCGTGCTGCTCGGCCGACAAGCCGCGGGAGACCGCAGCGGAGGCGGAGGGCGGCCCATCCAGCGGCCCCGCAGGCGCTGCGGCAGGCTTCGGTGAAGACGCAACGAGGGAGGCGGTAGCGGTGGCCTTGACGGGCGAGGCGAGCGCGGGGGCTGCGTGCTGCGCGCTGCTGCCCGCGCTGCCGAAACCGCCGTTGGAGGCCCCGTGAGGTGGCGACGACACAGCGGGCCGTGGCTCAGCAGCGGCCGGTGCGACAGCAACCGGTGCGGCCCGCGCCGGCGCGGCGGCAGGCGGCGCAGGGGCGGCGGCTGCAGCAGCGGGCGGCCAGGCGCCCTGCGCCATCATGCCCTTCACGGCAGCGAGGATGTCCACGTCCAGGTCGCCGCGGGCGTTCAGATAGGCGGCTGCGGGGGGCAGCGCCGCCCCCGTCGCGCGCCGCTGCCTCGAGATGCCCTCGGCCTGCAGGGCGACCTCCCAGTCCGGGAAGGCGCCCGCGCTGCTGCCGCCGGCGGCGGCACCCGCTCCTGCGGGCACCGCAGCTGCGGTGGGGTCTGCGAGCGCCTCTGCGGCGCGCTTGCTGTGCTTGGCCACGTCGGCGCGCCACAGCGGCATGAGGGCGCCCACCATGCTGGGGCAGTAGGTGCGCGCGAAGAAGACGGCCTGCGGGGAGGGGAGGGGCGGCGAGAAGGACAAGGGAGGAAGGGAAGTTGAGTAGAGAGCAGTGCGGATCTGAACGCGAGCCGAGACCTAGAGAACACGAGCAGCTGATGCACAGACAACAGGCTGCACAGACAGCACCACGCGGGGGCAGCAGCCCTCCCGTGCAAACGCCCCATGGCGCACAGTGGCAGCAATGCAAGCAGGCCAGCGGGCGCCACTCAGGCATGCAGCTGCATGCACAGCCCAGCAGCCCGTGCCGCAGCGCGCCGCAGCCAACGCACCTCGGCGATGCGCCCTGTGTCCGCCAGCAGCGTCGCAGCCTCTTCCACGCGCCCGAGCGTGTGCAGGGCGAGGAATGCCACGTTTGCGCGCCCCTCCTCGCGCGCCATCACCGCCAGGCGCGCCATGCCCTCCGCGTTGCCCGTGGACGAGTACAGCAGCAGCAGGCCCGACACGTCGCGCGCCGCGGAGGCGCACTCCTCCGCCAGCGGCAGGTTGGACTTGGCGAGGGCGAGGTCCATGAGCGTCTTCCACTTGGCCTGCGCGTCCGCGTCCTCCGCGCCCTCGCCCCCCGCGGCGGCCGCAGCCTTCAGCATGCCGTACGCGGCGTCCAGGCGCCCCAGCTGCACGGCGAGGTCAAACTTGAGGTCTGGGTCGTCCGCGACGGCGAGCGCCTCCGCCTTGAAGCCCTGCCCGTCCAGGAAGCGCGCGATCTTGTTGTAGTGCTCGCGAGGGATCTCCGCCAGGATGCGGTTCGCCGCCGCAAAGTCGCGCCGCACGACGGCGGTCTGGTACTCGAGCAGCGCCAGCAGCAGGCCGTAGCTGACGATGGCGCCCGTCTTGTCCATCAGGTACACGCGCCCCTCCTTGGGCAGGTACCCGAGCATGTACATGTGCCGGTCCAGGTGCGCCAGCGTGATGACCTCGCCGCCCACATAGTAGTTCAGGCGGCCCGAGGCGGAGGTGTACAGGAAGCAGTCGCCCACCCACACACCGTTGCGCACCTTCTCGTCGATGCTGTGCTGCAGCTCGAAGGCCGCCTCCACGCCCTCGTCCGCCAGCACCGCCGCGGCGTCGCTGCCGGGCGCTGCGGCGGCGAGCGCGGCCGCGTACGCGTCGCGGTTGAAGCGCAGCACGAAGAAGGAGTCGTCGCTCGCGATCGCGACGAGCTCGCCGCTCTCCGACCAGTGCACGCCCTTGGCGGCCACCTCGATCTTGCGCACCACGCGATCGGACTCCCAGTCGTAAAAGATGAGCGTGTCCGCGGAGCGCACGCCCAGCAGCGCGCCGCCGTACAGCCCCTCCGCGCTCACGCCCGGCCGGAAGGCGTGCGTCTCCTTGAAGTTGCGGAACACCTTCACGCGCGAGGTGCTCTCGCGCACCGCGTAGTCGCCGGTGCCGAACGCGGACCACACAAAGTCGAGCGCGGGGCCGAACGTCTTGTTGCGCAGCGCCTGCGCCGTGTAGATGACGAACTCGTTGTCGCCCACCACCGCCACGAAGCGCCCGTTGGCGTTGTGCTGCACGGAGAGCGGGAACAGCTCTACGGAGGTGAGCTCCTTCTCCGGGATGGACAGCGCCTCGCCGTCCACCACGGGCGGGCCTGCAGGCGCGGGCGCGGAGGCGGCGCCCGCGCCGGCCGCGGGTGCGTCGGTGTCGTCCAGCGCTGACGCAGTGCGCACGGAGGCGGTGTGGATCACGTTGTTGCGCGCGCTGCAGCGGAGGGAGAGCGACAGGGACAAGGGGGAGTGGGAGCGTGGGGAGCCCGAGGAAAGAAGCACGGGGGCTGTAGACGCTGATGGCGTAGGTGGGGGAACGAGGCCTGCTTGCTGGACACGCGCGCACGCTGCAGCTGCTGCACCGAATTCCGGATGTTTGGCTCGGCTGCTGTGGGCCGCTGTCACGCCGACGGCTAAAACGCGGCGAACTACAGATGGATCCTCTGCATGATCGCCTCGGCGCTGGACACTGGCTTGCCCGGCACAGGCTCAGCTCTGTGTTTCGCTCTGGTTGCTGGCGCTTGCCCATAGGCTCTCGACAGCAGTACCCACAGCGCCAGCGCAGTGCCACCAGGCAGCTCTCAGAGCAGCTCACGGCCAAGCACCTAACCCCCGCCTCAACCTTGCGGCCTTCGTTCAGCGGCAGCCTGTCTGCATCCATCCGTGCCTGCCTGCGCCGCGCACTCACAGGATGATCTTTCCGTTGCGGTCCATGCTGGCCACGGGGCTCTCCTTGCCCAGCTTCACCACGATGGTGCCGTCGTCAAAGCCCATCGCCACCTTGTTGGTGCTGGGCGACACGGCGACCGTCCAGCAGCGCTCGAAGCCGTACGAGAGCGTGGACTCGGCCCGGTACGTGGTGTTGTGCCACACCCGCACCGTGCCGTCCTCGCTGCCGGAGATGATCAGGGGCAGGCGGTGGTGGAACGCCACCGCGCACACGTTGTTGGCGTGCCCCTCGAAGGTGTGCACGCAAGAGCGCGTCTGGTAGTCCCAGATGCGCAGCGTGAAGTCGTCTGCGCCGGACACGATGTACGGCTTGTCGCCCTGCGGGTAGTAGTCCAGGCAGTTCACGCCGCGCTCGTGCCCCTCCAGCGAGTAGTTGGGCGTGGGCGACCCCAGCGACCACACCTTCACGGAGCGGTCCAGCGACGCGGTGGCGAAGGTGTTCGCGTCCTTCGGGTTCACCTTGACCATCATCACGTAGTGCGCGTGGCCCTCGTACGTCTGCGTGCACGCCCAGCCCTTCTCCCAGTCCCACAGCTTCACGCTCATGTCGTCGCTGCTGGACAGCACGAACGGCTGCGTGGGGTGCACCTCGAGGTAGCGGATGTAATCCTGGTGGCCCTCGAACTGCGCCACGCGCTCCATCGTGTTGTAGTTGAACACGCGCACGATCATGTCGTCCGCGCCCGCGATCACCCACTGCTTGCGCACAATGAACTTGGCGCAGCGCACGGGCTGGTCGCTCACGTCGAACTGCTTGAAGACCGTACCCGTCGTGTGATTGTAAATTACAACCTTGCCGCTGTACAGCGCGCAGAGCACCCACGGCTCAGTGGGATGCATCTCCACGCTCTTCACGCGGTCCGACCGCTGGGTCATCTTTTTCTGCAAGGGCCGGAGTTGCACGGAGGAGGGCGCTCAAGCACGAATCCGCGCGAGGCTGCATTTAGATCAACGGGCTGTCGCCCTGCTGGCTCTGCCGGGTGTCACAGCGCCGCACCTTGATGTCGAGACGAAGCGGCATCTTCGCGGTTTTGGGGAAGCACTAAGAGCACGAGCACTGCGGAAAACTTCCAGCACCGGCCGCCGAACAGAAATGTTCGTGTCGCCTGCGGGTTGCGCGCCGAGAGCAAGCCCGCGCCCGAACACAAGGCGTGGGTGACGTGTGTGCACACGCGCAGATTTCGTCAGCACGCGTTAGCGTTCAAGTGGCTGTGGGATTCCCTCCCGCACAAACGTTGGCTTGATTCACTGCCGCACTCAGTGAAAACCCGAATGCGATCGAACTGTGCTGGAGGGGAACCCGAAAGGGAGCTCGGCAACGACCGTTCGGATTTACGACATCTCGACGTGTGCCCGCTTCTCCAATGCACCAGAGCTTGAGTTGGTGCCATTGAGTCGCTGTGGGGCCGCTCGCTGCTTGGACCGTGTTGCCGTCGTTGTTGCCGGCACTCAGGCACACACCAACAAACAGCAGTTTTCGCAGGACGTCGTTTCCACCATGTCGGCCTTGTCGCTGGTGAATCCGAATGCGGAGAGCATCCGGCGCGCTCAGGCGCTGCTGATTAACGTGAATGCGGCGAAGGGCTTGCAAGAGGTCATGAAGACCAACCTGGGTTCGTTGCAGGCTGGCAACTGCCTCGTGGAAGCCACGGCTTGAAGCGTCGCACCTCCGGCGAAACGTGTGCGGCCTAGCGCTTTTGCCACACCAGTTTGAATGCCTGGCGCGCGTGCTCAACCGTGGAGCTGCGCCTCCGCCCTACGTTATTGTGGGACGCGTGGCGGCACAGTGACTTCCAACTGCTTGGCGATCTGGGGTGCACATGTCGCGCTGCAGGGCCACGAGGAACGCTGAAGATGCTTGTCGATGGCGCTAGCAACACGAAGCTGACTAAGGACGGCAATGTTTTGTTGCACGAGATGCAAATCCAGCACCCGACTGCGATCATGATCGCGCGGTCTGCGACTGCTCAGGATGATGTGACCGTTAGTTGCATGTGACGTGGCCGGCGGGCGGCGCGACGAGCTTCGGGCCAGCGCATTCCTCGGGGGTCAAGCCCGCTCTTCGTCACCCCAGCGTGAACTGGAGAATGGATTGCAGCCGCGATTTGGGCAGTGGAGGTCGATACTCTCGTTGCGGTGCCGCCTCACCGATCTGTTGCAGGGCGACGGCACCACCTCCTCCGTGCTATTTGTGGGCGAGCTCCTCAAGTATGCGGAGCGATACATTTCAGAGGTACGTGGGGCCGAGGGCAAGGAAGAGCACACATCCATGTGCAGCCCTCTTGGACGACTGCAACGACCCAGTATCACGTCTTGGCTGCCAGCCAGCACAGCGCGTGCTGCGCGCCTCCTGCTTCACAGCCCCCTCTCACCTCTCACGTGCTGATGTATGCCCTCCTGTCCTCCCCTCTGCCTGCGCCTCTGCCTGTCTGTCCGCAGGGCGTGCACCCACGCATCATCGCGGACGGCTTCGAGCTCGCCAAGAACCACGCGGTGGAGTTCCTGGAGCGCTTCCGCGTCGTCAAGGGCGCGGAGGCGTGGAAGGACCGCGAGTTCCTCGTGTCCGTCGCCAAGACGGCGCTGCGCACCAAGCTGCACGCAGAGGTGCGCTCGGGAGCTGATACTCTTTCCCTGCCTGCCCCACGGATGCTGCCTGCGGATGCTCTGCTGCCCCCCTGCCTCGCGTCTGGCGCTGATGCCGGCCGCCGTCTCGCCGCGCTGCGACCCTGCCCTCACCCACTCCCTACCGTGCCCCTGGCTGCCTCCGGTCACCCTGCCTTTCCCTCCCGTCCCCCGTCCTCACCTGCCCTCCCCTCCCCGCCGCAGATGGCCGACCAGTTGACGGAGATCGTGACGGACGCCGTGCTGATCGTGCGGCGCGAGGGCGAGCCCATCGACCTGCACATGGTGGAGCGCATGCACATGCTGCACCGCACCGACAGCGAGTCGCGCCTCGTGCGCGGCCTGGTGATGGACCACGGCGGCCGCCACCCGGACATGCCCTCCTACCTGGAGAACTGCTACGTCATGTCCGCGAACGTGTCGCTCGAGTACGAGAAGACGGAGCACGCGAGCACGTTCGTGTACACGACGGCGGGGGAGCGCGAGAAGCTGGTGGACGCGGAGCGGCGCTTCGTGGACGAGAAGGTGAAGAAGATCATCGAGCTCAAGCGCGCCGTGTGCACGCCCGAGAACGGCGCCACCTTCGTCGTCATCAACCAGAAGGGCATCGACCCCGTGTCGCTGGACATGCTGGCCAAGGAGGGCATCCTCGGCCTGCGCCGCGCCAAGCGCCGCAACGCGGAGCGCCTCGCGCTCGCGTGCGGCGGCTGGGCCGTCAACAGCGTGGAGGACCTCGTGCCCGAGTGCCTCGGCTGGGCGGGCAAGGTGTACGAGCAGACGCTCGGGGACGAGAAGTGAGTCGACGCGGCGCTTCAACCGGTACACCCACATGCACAACGAGATGCCCTCGCTTGCCCTTGGCCTCGCACTAGTTCTGCTACGTGGATCGGCTCTCCTTGTTTCCGGCGCCTCTCCTCACCCTCTCACCCCTCTCCCCCCCCCCCCCCCCCCCCCCCCCCCCCCCCCCCCCCCCCCCC